>Ga0065721_10004362_pt1 | contig 45884 bp, 46 predicted proteins | sample Mesricmetagenome_FD_59108 | JGI IMG/M metagenome (GOLD analysis project Ga0065721, IMG submission 59108) | Mesophilic microbial community from rice straw/compost enrichment Sample: eDNA_1 v2 (version 2) | ecosystem: Engineered > Solid waste > Grass > Composting > Bioreactor | place: USA: Davis...
AACTTCATCATTGCGCTACGCCCTCTATTACTCGCCCGCCGAAGACCATCCGCTGACGGCGGCCGCATCGCGCTGGCTTGGACGCGATGCATTCTCGGATGAAAGTTTCGCGACCCCCGATGTGAGCGGTTTGGCGTGCGACGATGTCCATCAACTGACGGCCGACCCGCGCCGATATGGTTTTCACGCGACGCTGAAGGCGCCGTTCGAACTGGCGCCCGACAAGACGGAGGCGGAATTGGTTGCTGCGCTTGCGGCGTTCGCGGCCGCAACACCGGCTTTCACAATTCCTAATGTGATCCTGGGCCAGCTTGGTCGTTTCTTTGCCATCGTGCCTGACCGGATTTATCCGGAACTGCAGGATTTTGCGGCGCGCGTGGTCGAGGATTTCGAGCCTTTCCGCGCGGCCTTGTCTGAAGCTGATATCGCACGACGTAGGCCGGAAAAACTGCCGCCCGCCCAGCGCGCCTACCTTGACCGCTGGGGTTATCCTTATGTGATGGACGAGTTCCGCTTCCACATGACCCTGACGGGCCAGGTGCCGCCAGAGCAGGCGGAGGCGATGAAGGCAGAACTCAGCCGCCGTTTCGCCCCGTTCATCCAGCAACCGCTTTGGATCGACGGGCTTGCCCTGTTCGTGGAGCCGGAGCGCGGCGCCCCCTTCACCGTCCATCGCTGGTGCGCGCTCGCACCGGCCGCCGATAGCAGGAAGACCGCCCCATGACTGAACAGGTTTTCACCAATGCCAGGATCGTGCTGGAAGACCTCGTCGTCCATGGCTCGCTGCAAATACGCGACGGCTTGATCGCGGATGTCTCGGAAGGTTCCGTCGTCAGCGGTGAGGATCTCGAAGGCGACTATCTGATTCCCGGCCTGGTCGAATTGCACACCGACCACCTGGAGCAGCATTATTCGCCGCGCGCCGGCGTGCGTTGGAACACGACGGCGGCGATCCAGGCGCATGACGCGCAGATTGCCACCTCCGGCATCACCACCGTGTTTGATTGCCTGCGCATGGGTGCAGACGAGGACGGCGGTTTCCCGCGCGGCGAGATGCGCGCCATGGCGGATGCGATCCAGGCGGCCGAGAAACAGGGACGCCTGCGCTCCGAGCACCTGCTCCACCTGCGCTGCGAGGTATCAGCCGACAACGTACTGGAGCATTTTGCCGACTTCGAGACGGACCCGTTTGTGCGCCTCGTCTCGCTGATGGACCATGCACCGGGCCAGCGGCAATTCCAGACGATGGACCAGTATATCTATTACTACAAGAAGAAGCGCGGGCTGAGCGACGAAGCATTCGACGCCTTCTGTGCCAAGCGGATCGGCGAATCGCAGCGCAATTCGACGCCGCACCGCACTGCCATCTCCAAGGTCTGCCGGGAGCGCGGCATCACCATTGCCAGCCACGACGATGCAACTCTCGCCCATGTTGGCGAAGCGATCGAGAACGGCGTGCGGCTGGCCGAGTTTCCGACGAGCTTCGATGCGGCCAAAGCCTCCCACGAAGCCGGCATGAGCGTGCTGATGGGAGCGCCGAACATCGTGCGCGGCAAGTCACATTCCGGCAATATCGCCGCGCGCGACCTTGCCGAACGCGGCGTGCTTGATGTCCTATCGTCGGATTACGTGCCGCTCAGCCTGCTGCATGCGCCCTTCGTACTGGCCGACGAAATGGATGGTATTTCGCTGGCGGCAGCGCTGGCGATGGTCACCGCCAACCCGGCCCGCACCGTCGGCCTCGACGATCGTGGCCGCATTGCCGTCGGCCTGCGGGCGGATCTGGTGCGGGTTCATCGTGTCGATGGTGTTCCCGTGGTGCGCGCCACCTGGCGCCAGGGCCGGCGGGTCGCCTGATGGCAAGGGCCAAGCCGGGCTGCATGGCAGTCGTCGTTGGCCCGAGCGGCGCCGGCAAGGATACGCTGATCGCACGAGCCGCGGCACATCTCGGCGATCGCGACGGCATCGTCTTCGTTCGGCGGATTATCACCCGTGACGCGGCAGCCGGCGGCGAAGATCATGACGGCGTGGGCGACGCGGAGTTTGAGGCGCTTGCGGCATCCGGCCGTTTTGCCGTTTCCTGGGGTGCACACGGGTTGCGATACGGCATCCCGGTCGAAACCCGGTCAGGCCGTCGAAACCGGGCGGCTTGTCATCGCCAATGGCTCGCGCTCGGCGCTACCGGATTTCACGACCGCCTACCCCCGCCTTGTCGTTTTCAACGTGACGGCGCGTCCGGAAGTGCTTGCGCAACGCCTCGCGACGCGCGGCCGCGAGACGGAGGATGAGATCAGGCAGCGTCTGGCGCGCATTTCGCTGGAGGTGACCGGCGACTACCATGTCGTCACCATCGACAACAGCGACAGCCTCGAAGTAAGCGCCCAGGCTTTTATTGCTGCTCTTCATGAGCTTTACTGCGGGACGCACTTCGCCTGAGCAAAACTCTTTTCTCCGCCGACTTTACTCTTCGCTGACCCGCGCTAGCTTCTCCTGACACTTCAGAGGCGAGGCTATGACCGAGACGACGCCGCAGGACGGGCAAACGGACAGGGCCAAAATAGACCTTGAGGGGCGGGTGGTCGTGCTGGAGATCGTATCCATGACCGCCTTGGCGCTCGCCATGGATACTTCCGAAACTGCCGATGTCGACCATGCCCGCGGCATTGCCCGGCTGATTATGGAAACGGTGCACCAGCGCTGCGGCGAGCTGAAGATGCCGGATGAGGCAAGGCTCTCTGCATGCTCCTATGCCGACGAGCTGCTGTCGACGGCGATGCAGTCGCTTTACCCGGGCGCCCCGCAACAACACTGAACCTTCAACTCAGTGCGCTTCATCCCAGTTGCTGGCGGCACGCGCATCGACCTTCAGCGGCACACGCATGGCAATCGCCGGCATGGCGGCGTTCTCCATGGTCGAGATCACCACCGGCAGCGTCTCGTCGATCGCGTCGTCTTCCACCTCGAAGATCAGTTCATCATGCACCTGAAGGAGCATGCGGGCCTTGTGCTGCAGCCCGGCTTTCGCCAGGGCGCCTTCCATCCTGACCATCGCGCGGCGGATGATATCGGCCGCGGACCCTTGAATCGGCGCGTTGATGGCGGCGCGTTCGTTGAAGGCACGCACCGATGGGTTGGACGACTTGATATCCGGGTAATGCGCACGCCGGCCGAAGATTGTCTCGACATAACCGTGCTCGCGCGCAAACGCCTTGGTGTTTTCCATGTAGTCGCGAATACCCGGGAAGCGCTCGAAATATTTCTTGATGTAATCGCCCGCTTCAGAACGTTCGATCGACAGCTGGTTGGCGAGCCCGAATGCTGAAATGCCATAGATGATGCCGAAGTTGATCGCCTTTGCGCGGCGGCGCACTTCGCTCGGCATGCCTTCCACCGGCACGCCGAACATTTCGGATGCCGTCATGGCATGAATGTCGACGCCATCGGCGAACGCCTGGCGCAGCGGCGGGATGTCCGCCACGTGGGCGAGCACGCGCAGCTCGATCTGGCTGTAGTCGGCCGAGACCAGCTTGTGGCCCGGCGTCGAGATGAAGGCGGTGCGGATCTTGCGGCCTTCGGTCGTGCGGATCGGAATGTTCTGCAGGTTCGGCTCGACCGAGGACAGCCGCCCGGTCGTCGTCGAGGCGAGCGAATAGGACGTATGGACCCGCTTCGTCTGCGGGTGGACGTAACCCGGCAGGGCATCGGTATAGGTGGACTTGAGCTTCGTCAGCTGACGCCAGTCGACGATCTTGCGCGGCAGTTCATGGCCGACGGCAGCGAGTTCCTCCAGCACCTGGGCGGAGGTCGACCATTGCCCGGTCTTGGTCTTTGCGCCGCCCGGCAGCCCGAGCTTGCCGAACAGGATGTCGCCAAGCTGCTTTGGCGAGCCGATGGTGAACTTCTCGCCGGCCAGATGGTAGATCTCGTCTTCGATGGCCGCGGCGCGCTGCGCAAGCTCGCCCGACAGGCGCGACAGGATCTGCCGGTCGATGGTGATGCCGCGTTCTTCCATTTCAGCAAGCGTCGCCAGCATCGGCCGTTCCAGCCGCTCGTAAACCCGCGTCAGCCGCTCGGCCACAAGCCGCGGCTTCAGCACGAACCACATGCGCAGCGAAAGATCTGCCTTCTCCGCGGCATAGGTCATGGCCCGCTCGATATCGACCATGTCGAAAGCAAGCCCCGCCTTACCGCTGCCTGCCAGTTCCTTGAAGGTCATTGGTACATGGCCGAGCCATCGCTCTGACAGCGAGTCGAGCGTCTGGCCGCCCTTGCCGGCCTCCAGCACGTAGGACATCAGCATTACGTCATCGTAGCTCTGGACGACGATGCCGTAGCGCTTCAGCAGAAGGTAGGCGAATTTCATGTTGTGGCCGACCTTGAGAACCGACGGGTCCTCGAGCACGATCTTCAGTCGGTCCAGTGCCTCCTTCATCGACAGCTGGTTTTCCGCCAGACCGCCCCCCAGAAGATCGCCGTCGCCGGTCTTGTGCCCCAGCGGCAGATAAGCGGAGCGGATTTCGCCGCCAGCCGGCGTATGGGTGTTGTCCGGCAGCCCGAGCGAAATGCCAGCAAGCTCCGCCTGCATCGGGTCGATCGATGCGGCCTCGGCATCGAATGCCAGCACACCGGTTTCGTAAGCCGCGCGGATCCAGTCGTCGAGCACCTCGACATCACGGATGGTGATGTAGCAGGACTTGTCGATCTTGGCGGTCGCGTAGAAATCAGCACGCGCCTGTGCGAGATCGGTAGGCCGCGCCTCGCCCTGTGTGGCGCCGCCGGCCGCTGCCGGTTTTCCGTTGCTTGCCGGTGCCGAAGGGTGAGCCGCCGAAGGCTCGCCGGTCGGTGCACTTGCATCAAGATCCGGGCCATGCGCTGCACCGCCCCATTCGACCTCGACCACCGCCGCGTCGATCTCGTCGGCATTGCAGTCGCAGGCCGCCGCGACACGACGGGTCAGCGTGCCGAAGCCCATCGCCTTCAGGAAACCGATCAGCTTCGGGCCGTTCTGCGGCTCCAGGATCAGCCCCTCAAGGTCAACGTAAAGCGGCACGTCGGTGCGCAGTTGCACCAGCCGGCGCGACAGCCGCGCCTGCTCGGCATGCGCGATGATGTTCTCGCGCCGCTTGACCTGCTTGATCTCTCCGGCACGCTCCAGCAGCGTGTCGAGATCGCCGAATTCTTCCAGAAGCTGGGCCGCCGTTTTCGGACCGATGCCGGGAATGCCCGGCACGTTGTCAACCGAGTCGCCGACCATGGCCTGCAGGTCGATCATCTTCTCCGGCGGCACGCCCCATTTTTCGATGACGTCGGGCACGCCGATCTGCTTGTCCTTCATGCTGTCGTACATGTGGACGTTCGGCGTCACGAGCTGCATCAGGTCCTTGTCGGAGGAGATGATGGTGACGTCCGCGCCGATCGCTTCGGCCTGGCGNGCATAGGTGGCGATGATGTCGTCGGCCTCGAANCCTTCNGTCTCGATGCACGGCAGGTTGAAGGCGCGTGTCGCCTCNCGGATCAGACCGAATTGCGGAACGAGCTCCTCGGGCGGCGCCGAACGGTTCGCCTTGTAGCTATCGTAGAGGTCCTTGCGGAAGGTCTTGGCGGAATAGTCGAAGATCACGGCGAAATGCGTCGGCGTCACGCCGACCGAGGTATCACGCGCATCCGTCAACAGCTTCCACAGCATGTTGCAGAAACCCGACACGGCGCCCACCGGCAGGCCATCCGATTTGCGGGTCAGCGGTGGCAGTGCGTGGAAGGCCCGAAAGATGAAGCCGGAGCCGTCGACGAGGAAGAGGTGATCACCTTTTTTCATGGGCAGAAGCAATAACGTCCGGCCGCTGATCCGTCCATGAAAACTTGCTTGCGCAAGGCTTCCGGCTGTCACCGGAACGTTACCGATTTGTAATAGAGCATTCCCTTGAAAAGCCCCATTTGGCCCCACAAATCAGCAGTACCGGCGCCTGATCACGCCGCAGTCTGGAAGCTGGCCTGTCCCCCGCCGCGCCAGACCGGGCAAAGGCCTATCCCCCTCTCCGGGCCTTTGTCCATCAATCGAACCGCCATGGCCGATTCCCCTCCCGGTCATGGCGGTTTTTGTTTGGCCGCGCCGACGGATTTACCATGGCGAGCACGCAGGCTTGGCGAAAGCACCGCCTGCAATATATCGTTTCCTCAGCGTCCAGCTTTGGTTCGCTCAAGGAGGATGAGTCGACGTGATGGGGTTCGACCGCGCGCATTCCCCGACATATCTTGCCGGACAACTGGCCAAGAGCTTTTCCCGGTCCCTTCAGAAGCGAGCCACCGCACTTGGCTTTTCTCCGGGACAGTTTCCCGTGCTTCTCGAACTCTGGCAGCAGGACGGCCTTACCCAGAAGCAGCTTCTCGACAAGCTGGAGGTGGAGCAGGCAACGCTTGCCAACACGCTGGCGCGCATGGAGCGCGACCGCCTCATCGAACGCACGCCACATCCTTCTGACCGCCGAGCGCAGATCATCCGGTTGACGCAGCTCGGGCGCAATCTCGAAGCGCGCGCGCTGGAAGCGGCACAAGAGGCGGATGCTGCGATGTTTGCCGGCTTCAAGCGTTTCGAGCGCGAGTTGATGATCGAGTATATGCGCATGATCATCGACAACGCCCGCAAGCTCTAGCCGCGGCCGCGACCAAAGTTCTTCGATTTCAAGTGTTCAAAGCCGGCAGGGCTTGATAACACATCCTAAGCCCGCACAGCGGACGCGCCGGCTCCCTGCCGGCTGGATGACATCATCTTTTCGCAGTCAGGATTCTCCATGACCGATCTTTCTTCCGTCCTTTCCCGCGCCGATCAGAATCTCGACGCCAGCATCGAACGCCTCTTCGAACTCCTGCGGATCAAGTCCATNTCGACCGACCCCGCCTTCAAGAACGATTGCCGCCAGGCGGCAGAATGGCTNGTCGCCGATCTCACCGCACTTGGTTTCGAAGCCTCCGTTCGCCAGACCGCCGGCCATCCGATGGTNGTNGGCCATTANCCCGGACCGAGCGCCGATGCGCCGCATGTCCTGTTCTACGGCCACTACGACGTGCAGCCGGTCGACCCGATCGAGCTTTGGGAAGACGATCCTTTCGACCCGAAGATCAAGGACCTCGGCAATGGCCGCAAGGTGCTGACCGGCCGCGGATCGGCAGACGACAAGGGCCAGTTGATGACCTTCGTGGAGGCCTGCCGCGCCTACAAGGACGTGCACGGCCATCTGCCGGTGCGTGTCACCGTGCTGTTCGAAGGCGAGGAGGAGTCCGGATCGCCGTCGCTGAAGCCCTTCCTCGACGCCCATGCCGATGAACTGAAGGCGGATTATGCGCTAGTCTGCGATACGGGCATGTGGGATGCCGATACGCCGGCAATCACCGCCTCGCTGCGCGGCCTCGTTGGGGAAGAGGTCATCGTGACCGCTGCCAATCGTGACCTTCATTCGGGCATGTATGGCGGCGCGGCAGCCAACCCGATCCAGATCCTCTCGAAGATCCTCGCCGGCCTGCATGATGAAACAGGCCGCGTGACGGTTGAAGGTTTTTACGATGGCGTGGAAGAAACGCCATCCAACATCAAGTCGGCATGGGACAACCTGACCGGCGGTCGCAATGACTTCCTCGGGGAGGTCGGCCTGTCGGAACTGGCGGGTGAAAAGGGCCGTTCGATGCTCGAACTGCTCTGGGCGCGCCCGACCTGCGAAATCAACGGCATCAACGGCGGTTATACCGGCCAGGGCTTCAAGACGGTGATCGCGTCGAAGGCCTCGGCCAAGGTTTCCTTCCGGCTCGTGGGCCAGCAGGACCCGGCAAAGATCCGCGAGAACTTCCGCGCTTATGTCCGCTCCAGGATGCCGAAGGACTGCACGGTCGAGTTCCTCGAACACGGCAGCTCGCCGGCGCTGCAGCTCGGCTACGATTCACCGGTGCTGACGAAGGCCAAGACGGCGCTGTCGGAGGAATGGGCAAAGCCCGCTCTGGTCATCGGTTCTGGCGGATCGATCCCGATCGTCGGCGACTTCCAGAACCTGCTTGGCATGGAATCGCTTCTCGTCGGCTTTGGGCTCAGCGACGACGGCGTTCATTCCCCGAACGAGAAGTATGACCTGAAGTCCTTCCACAAGGGCATCCGCTCGTGGATCCGTATCATGGCGGCGCTGGCCGCCTGAGGCTTCCATCTCTCAGCCTGGCCGGTCCGCGGCCAGGTTGAGGGGAAGCTAGAAAAACAAAAGGCCGGGGCAAGCCCGACCTTTCAGTCCCCGATCATTGGTGCCAGTACATCCGTGGTCACTCGAGATGGGATAAGCATTTCCGGCGCGGCCGCTTCAAATCGAAAACGACTCATGCGGCTCTAGCAGTCATCGTCTCTCCGAAAGGTTAACATTCCGTAAACGCGGATATGTCACCTGCTTCAAGACGGCACGGTCTCCCGTATTTGCCGTTACCTATGACCAGATCAGCATTTTTGCCCTCAAGCCCCAGGTGCGCCGGAAACGCGACTGAACCCTAGATGGGGATGGGTCCACCCCTTTACAAGAGGAAGATCCCCAAACGAGAAAAGGCCGGACGAGCCGGCCTTTTCGAAGAACTTGCGATCAAGGATGATCAAGCAGCCTGAAGATGGTCTGCCGAAACCTTGCCCGAACGCTTGTCGGTTACGAGTTCGTAGGAGAGCTTCTGGCCGTCCTTGAGCTGGCCCATGCCAGCGCGCTCAACAGCGGAGATGTGAACGAAAACGTCCTGTGCGCCATCATCCGGCTGAATGAAGCCATAACCCTTGGTTGCGTTGAACCACTTTACAGTACCGGTCGCCATAACGATGCCTTTCATGCAAATAAGACCGACTTGTTCCGCGCAGTCGCCTGCGAGAAACGGTGAGTTTCGTATTTGAAGAAAGATCGTCGCTGACGCGGGAAGCGTGTCGTGCTGGCTTATCAAACAAATATCGATGCGAAATCATCTAGGCTGACGACGTGCAAACGTCAAGATGCAGCGCCTCTCGGTGAGGTGCCTCTTGTCAGTCCCGGACAAAGAGAAAGCCCGGCGCGGGAGGAGGAGCGCCGGGCTTTCGATACTGACCAACAACCGGGAGGAGGAGGTGTTGCTGGTCCCATCGGAGGCGCTGGGAGGAGGAGTGCGCCTGTCGATGATTTGACTATATAGGAGCACGGCTTAAAAAACAGTCAAAATTTCGCACTGCAGCAATGCATTTTCTGCATGGGTAGAAGAAGAGGGGCTTGCGAGACGCGCAAGGCTCGGCCATCTTGCCACCATGAGCCTTGAATCCGTTCGCAATTTCTTCTCCCTCAAAGCCCCTGAGATCGACGTCATCGTCACCGAACAGAGTTCGGCGACCGTCCAGCTTGCCGCCGAGGCGCATGGAGTGGACGCAGACCAGATCGCCAAGACCATCTGCCTGCGCGCTGGCGATGAAACCATGCTGGTGGTGATGTCCGGCATGAGCCGGCTTGATAACCGCAAGTTCCGCGACCGTTTCGGCCCGAAACCACGCATGCTGGGCAGTGATGAAGTCGTGGCGCTGACGAGCCATCCGGTGGGCGGGGTCTGCCCGTTTGGCCTGGCGACACCGCTGCCGGTTTATTGTGACGTGTCGCTGAAACGCCATGCGATCGTTGTGCCGGCCGCCGGGGCGATCAATGCTGCGGTGCGCATCGCGCCGGACCACATGGCTGAACTGACCGGTGCCGTCTGGATCGATGTGGCCCAGGAACAGGTCGGCGTCAGCGATACGCCCGCGTGAAGCGTATCGCTGCAAGGCGTCATTCTCAGAAGCGGTCTGTGAGGTAGCGGCGGTACCAGGCCTGCTTGCTTTCGGCAGAGGCACTCGCCACAACGTACCCGATGGCAAAGCCGATCGCGCCGATCAGCGTGAACAGGGTGGTCGTTGCAGCCGGGTGTTCGCGCACGGTGCCAGCCACGGACGCGGCTTCGCTCTGCACATAGCTCGCCGCCGTGCCGGCACGTTCGGACAACCGCTCATAAGCCTTGCCGCCCTTTTCAGCCAGAAGCTCGCGCAGGTTGGCGATCTCGGTGCGGAGCGTCGCGATCTCGTTGCTGACATCGTCGTCATAGGACGAACCGGATCCAACAGGGGTCTTCATATCTTTCACGGGCTCTGCCATGCGGGCCTCCTTCGGGGTTGATCGAGAGTTCGGTCAATTCCTGAAGGAACGATATGTTCCTTTGGATGTTTGGCGTGTAGCGCCGTATCCGCCTGCGGCAGATGAAAGCCGGAAAAACTAGCGGCTGCTGACGAGCGCGGCAGCAACGGCCGCAAGCTTTTCCTCGTCGTCCTTGCCCTTCTGGAGGGAGTTGACGAGGATCAGCGCCAGCGCCTCGGCATCCGGGCTGGTCTTGTCGATCTGATGCTCCTGGCAGGCGCGGTCGAAGACCTGCTGCAACAGGGTAAGTTGTTCGGGATTGACCGGATTCCGTACCAACTGCGTAGGCATACATCCTCCCGATCTTGTAAAGCCCGATCGGCAGACTATTGCTGCTCCTTTCGCACCAGTACCTTTGCTCCCGGTACCGGCACAGGTCGAAGTTCGGTACAGCCGAGCCACAACCTCCCGAGGCCTTTCGACGACAGGTCGCTACACTCTGATCATTAACAAATAGTTTAGCAACAATAACTTTAGAGGGGTACAATATAGGGGTGGAAGCAACTCGGCTTCTACCTATGCGACCGTTCTGGCAAGCAGGGAGAGCCCCCTGCGCGAGGGCTCCCGAAAGACTTGAAAATCAGGCCATACCGGGCGGGTCACCGATCGGCAGGAGTGCCGGATTGAGCGTCGGATCCTGCGGGTTCTTGCTGTCGCCTGGGTCCTGGGCCGGCGTCAGCGGCGGCTTTTCCTGGACCCGATCCGGGATGCCGCCTTCGGGCTGTGGGCCGCGTGGCGTTTCGGAACCGGGATTGGGTAGCGGATCGCGATTGGGCATGCGTCATCTCCCTTGGTTGAACAGAACCAACGGGCTTGGCCGCGAAGGGTTCCTTTCCCAAGGGTCGTGCCGCAGCGCAACCACAATACTTCGGCTGTCACATCCGGGGATGCCCGCGCCGCGGACGGCGCGGGTCATGCTCAGTCGCTGACGCGTGTTTCGCTCTTCAGGCGATCACGCTTCAGAAGGACGACCTTTTCGGCAGTTTTTTCATCGGACTTGGTGACGCTGGCGGTGGTGACTTCCTTGTCCACCTTGGCAGAGGCCGTGACGTGGCCGGCGCAATCCGCAAGAGCAGCGGACGACGTAAACCCGAGAACGGCGGCGATTGCGAGAAATGTCTTCATGTCACTCTCCTTCGCTTCGGTTGCGGGTGGGAGAATAACCGGTAATGCCGAAAATACTAAATCACGAATACGCGTCCCGGCTGCCAGCCAGCCGTTACATCAACTTCGACAAATCTTCGCGGCTGATGAATATATCCGTCTTGCCTGCCTCATGCGCCGGATGGCTGAACTCGAACTTCACCCGCTCCGGCATTTCCAGAGCCTGCTTGATGTTCACCAGTCCGACAGGCACGCGCTGTCCGTCATTGAAGACGACCGCCTCCACGATCTTGATCATTTCCTACCTCCTCCAGGCAGANCCTGCGAAAAACAGAACGTTTCTCCCACCCGATNCCGTTTTTTCTAAGGTAGAGAATGCCTCGGCTTGAAGCTTGTCAAGCAAATGCTCATGTACNAGATAGGTACTTAATGCAGGTCGAGCGGNAGNTGGATCCCCTTNGGGATGCTCGGACGACGCTGGTTGGCGATCTGGATNCTCTCGAACACCTTGCGCCGGCGCTCGGCCTCTGCCTCGCGCAGCGCCTTGGATGCCGCAACCGCGGCCATGGCACGCTCGATCACTTGTTCGGCTCTGCTCATCAGCACCTCCATATGTTCTCTGTTTGTTCTCATATTTGAAGACGGAGGTCAAGTGTTTCAAGCACGGCGTGCATCCGGCGTTGCTTTACGCCTCCTTAAATCGCCGCATTTACAGTCCAACCAATGACTTGGGCGGAGTAATCGAGACGGAACTGCTTCTCGCGAGCAGGTAAAGGACGAACGGGGGCATGCCGGCTTAATGGCGCCAAGAGGCAAATCAGACAGACGCGTCGAACCATCTTTCGAGGGTTCGCGGGATAGCAGCGATTTCCGGATCGATGCCGACGAGCGCATCGTCGGCAATGGCCGTCCGGTCAAGCGCGCGCCCAAACAGGCGTCTGAGGAGCCGGCTCCACGGTCTCGCGGCAAGAAAACGCGGCGTGCCCGCAAAAGCGGTGGCCTGTTTGGTCCGATCCGCCGGCTCATTTACTGGTGTTTCGTGCTGGGCATCTGGGCCGGGATCGGCGTCGGCGGGCTTGTGCTCTATTACGGGGCGCAGATGCCGGCTGCCAGCACTTGGGCGATCCCGGACCGGCCGCCGAACATGAAGATCACCGCTATCGACGGCTCGGTCATTGCCAGCCGCGGCTCCACCGGCGGCGAGGCCTTGGCGCTCGAAGAAATGTCGCCTTACCTGCCGCAGGCGGTCATCGCCATCGAGGACCGGCGTTTCTATTCGCATTTCGGCGTCGACCCCTTCGGTCTGGCGCGCGCCTTCGTCAACAACCTCACGGGCCAGCCGATCCAGGGGGGCTCCACCATCACCCAGCAGCTGGCGAAGAACCTCTTCCTCTCCCCGGAGCGCACCTTCGAGCGCAAGATCCAGGAAGTGCTGCTGTCTTTCTGGCTGGAGACGAAGTTCACCAAGGAGCAGATCCTGGCGATGTACCTGAACCGGGTCTTCTTCGGCTCGAACGCTTATGGCGTCGAGGCGGCATCGCGGCGTTACTTCAACAAGTCGGCGCGCGACGTGAACCTTGGCGAGGCGGCAACGCTCGCGGGCCTCCTGAAGGCGCCGTCGCGCCTGTCCCCGGCACGCGATCCGGAAGCGGCGGAAGCCCGCGCCCAGGTGGTGCTCGGCGCCATGCGGGAAGAAGGTTTCGTCACCGACAGCGATTTGAAGACGGCCATGTCGCAGCCGCCAGCGAAGGCCAAGAGCTACTGGTCGGGCGCGCAGCATTATGCCGCGGACATGGTGATGGACGAGGTCAAGACACTGATCGGCGAGCCCAAGGCCGATGTCGTGGTCGAGACCACCATCGATCTTCGCTTGGAAGAAGCTGCCGAGAAGGCGCTCAACACCATCCTGACGAAGGAAGGCGCCAAGCTCAACGCTTCGCAAGCCGCTCTCGTCTCGGTCGATGCGACGGGCGCCATCCGCGCTGTCGTCGGCGGGCGTGATTATGCCCAGAGCCAGTTTAACCGCGCCGCCAAGGCGAAGCGCCAGCCTGGCTCCGCCTTCAAGCCGTTCGTTTATGCCGCAGCGCTCGAGGCCGGTGCCCTTCCGGACACTTTGATGAACGACGCGCCGGTCAAGATCGGCAACTGGTCGCCGGAAAACTACGACCAGAAGTTCCGCGGACCCGTCACCATCGTCTCAGCGCTGGCGCAGTCGCTGAACACGGTGGCGGCGCAACTTGCCAACCAGGTCGGCCCCGACAAGGTTGTAAGCCTTGCGCACCGTCTGGGGATCGACTCCGAGATCCAACCCAATGCCTCGATCGCGCTCGGCACGTCGGAAGTCTCGCTCGTCGAGCTCACCGCATCCTATGCCGCCTTCATGAACGGCGGCTACAAGGCGACACCGCATATCGTCAAACGCATCAGCGACATGGACGGCAAGGTCCTTTACGAGGCTGACTATACCAATCCGCCGCGCGTGCTGAGCGAGCCGGTGGCGGCCACCATGAACAGCATGATGAACCGCGTCATCAACGAAGGCACCGGCAAGGCCGCCAGGATCGATGGCTGGCAGGCAGCCGGCAAGTCCGGCACCACTCAGTCCTTCCGCGATGCGCTGTTTGTCGGTTACACCAGCATCATGACCACCGGGATCTGGTTCGGCAACGACGACGGCGCCTACATGAAGAAGGTGACCGGCGGCGGCCTGCCTGCCAGGGCCTGGAAGGACTACATGACGGTTGCGATGAAGGGCTATTCGCCGACGCCGCTGTTCGGCACCGGCCGCAGCCTCGAGCTTCCGCCACCAGCTCCCGTCGAACAGCAGCCCGAACAGTCGATCGGCGATTTCCTGTCCGGCATCCTGCCCGGCGGCGGCACGCGCCGCAACGAGCCGGCGCCGGACGAATATCCACCGGCGCCGCCGCGCCCGGTTCAGGATTCCGCCTCGATCGAGCCGCCCGTTTCACGCAACCGCGCCGCCCCTGCCCCGGCTCCTGTCTACCCGGATGAACCGGCCTACCAGGCGCGCCCGGAACCCAGCTATCGCCGCACCTATGGGGACGTCGTGCCGCCCGCCGATGTGGGTGGCCGCCGGGACTATCGCGAGTATCGCGGGCCCTATGACGCACCCGTGCCGGTGGCGCCCGCAGGTGCCCGTCGCGGGCCCATTCCGCCGGGCGAAGTCGGGGTCGTTGACAACTATCCGGAGGGGCGTCGGACCACGCTCTTCGACATCCTGATGGGCGAATAGAAGATTTCCCGCAAAGCCCGTGCACGAGTCGCTTTATTTGCTGAACTGCAAGCGATTTCCCGCCTTGCAGTCGCAAAAACCCATCCTTATATACGCCGCATACCGCAGCCGATGCTGCGAAAACCATCCCAGTCGAGGAACTGTCAAAGGAATGCCTTCAAGGGGTTCTGGCGGTTCGCTTAAAGGAGAGAGAAGAAATGGCTAAAGTAATTGGCATCGACCTCGGCACCACGAACTCCTGCGTCGCTATCATGGACGGCAAGGATGCCAAGGTGATCGAGAACGCTGAAGGCGCACGTACCACGCCTTCCATGGTTGCATTTACCGATGATGGCGAGCGCCTCGTCGGCCAGCCGGCAAAGCGCCAGGCTGTTACCAACCCCACCAACACGCTGTTTGCTGTCAAGCGCCTGATTGGCCGTCGCTACGAAGATCCGACCGTTGAAAAGGACAAGGGCCTTGTTCCGTTCGAGATCGCCAAGGGCGACAACGGTGATGCGTGGGTCAAGGCACAGGGCAAGCCCTATTCGCCTGCACAGATTTCCGCGATGATCCTTCAGAAGATGAAGGAAACCGCCGAGTCCTACCTCGGTGAAAAGGTCGAGAAGGCCGTCATCACCGTTCCGGCCTACTTCAACGACGCGCAGCGCCAGGCAACCAAGGATGCCGGCCGCATCGCCGGTCTTGAAGTGCTGCGCATCATCAACGAGCCGACGGCAGCCGCTCTCGCCTATGGTCTCGACAAGAAGGACGGCAAGACGATCGCCGTTTACGACCTGGGTGGTGGTACCTTCGATATTTCGGTTCTCGAAATCGGCGATGGCGTCTTCGAAGTGAAGTCGACCAACGGCGACACCTTCCTCGGTGGTGAAGACTTCGACATGCGTCTCGTCGAATACCTCGCATCCGAGTTCAAGAAGGACAACGGCATCGACCTGAAGAACGACAAGCTCGCCCTGCAGCGCCTCAAGGAAGCTGCCGAAAAAGCCAAGATCGAACTGTCGTCCTCGCAGCAGACCGAAATCAACCTGCCGTTCATCACGGCTGACGCTTCCGGTCCGAAGCACCTGACGCTGAAGCTGACCCGCGCCAAGTTCGAAAGCCTGGTTGACGATCTGGTCCAGCGCACCGTTGCTCCGTGCAAGGCAGCGCTCAAGGATGCCGGCGTCACCGCAGCTGAAATCGATGAAGTCGTTCTCGTCGGCGGCATGAGCCGCATGCCGAAGGTCCAGGAAGTCGTCAAGCAGCTGTTCGGCAAGGAGCCGCACAAGGGCGTCAACCCGGACGAAGTGGTTGCCATGGGCGCTGCCATCCAGGGCGGCGTTCTCCAGGGCGACGTCAAGGACGTCCTGCTTCTCGACGTGACCCCGCTGTCGCTCGGCATCGAAACGCTCGGTGGCGTCTTCACCCGCCTGATCGACCGCAACACGACGATCCCGACCAAGAAGTCCCAGGTCTTCTCGACTGCCGAGGACAACCAGCAGGCCGTGACGATCCGCGTGTCGCAGGGCGAGCGTGAAATGGCAGCCGACAACAAGCTGCTTGGCCAGTTCGACCTCGTCGGCATTCCGCCGGCACCGCGCGGCATGCCGCAGATCGAAGTCACCTTCGACATCGACGCCAACGGCATCGTGCAGGTTTCGGCCAAGGACAAGGGTACCGGCAAGGAACAGCAGATCCGTATCCAGGCNTCTGGCGGTCTGTCTGATGCCGAGATCGANAAGATGGTCAAGGATGCCGAGGCCAACGCCGAAGCNGACAAGAAGCGTCGTGCTGCCGTTGAAGCCAAGAACCAGGCCGAAAGCCTCGTTCACTCGACCGAGAAGTCTCTGAGCGAGTACGGCGACAAGGTAACCGAGGCCGACCGCAAGGCCATCGAGGATGCGATCGCATCGCTGAAGGCTGCCGTTGAAGCATCCGAGCCGGATGCCGACGACATCCAGGCGAAGACGCAGACCCTGATGGAAGTCTCCATGAAGCTTGGTCAGGCTATCTACGAAGCCCAGCAGGCTGAAGGCGGTGCTTCTGCCGAAGGCGGCAAGGACGATGATGTCGTCGACGCCGACTACGAAGAAGTCAAGGACGACAAGAAGTCTGCCTGATCGCCGGCTGTCTGATGGCTTTAGTTCTGAACCATAGTTGACTTAAGTAATCCGGCTGCCATCGTGCAGCCGGAATCCTTTCCGGAGCCGGTTACCTGATGGCAAAAGCAGATTTTTACGAAACGCTGGGTGTCGGCAGATCCGCTGACGAGAAGGAGCTGAAAAGCGCCTTCCGTAAGCTGGCCATGAAGTATCATCCGGACAAGAACCCGGGTGATGCGGAAGCCGAAAAGAAGTTCAAGGAGATCAACGAGGCCTACGAGACCTTGAAGGATCCCCAGAAGCGTGCAGCCTATGACCGCTTCGGCCACGCCGCATTCGAGCATGGCGGCATGGGTGGTGGCGGCGGCTTCTCGGCCGGCGCTGGCGGCTTCTCCGACATCTTCGAAGACATCTTTGGCGAAATGATGGGTGGCGGACGTGCACGCCGGTCCACCGGTGGACGCGAACGCGGCGCCGACCTTCGCTACAACATGGAAATTACGCTGGAAGAAGCCTTTACCGGCAAGACGGCGCAGATCCGGGTTCCGACCTCGATCACCTGCGACGTGTGTTCCGGCTCGGGCGCCAAGCCCGGCACGCAGCCCAAGACCTGCGGCACCTGCCAGGGCTCCGGTCGCGTACGCGCTTCGCAAGGTTTCTTCTCGGTGGAACGCACCTGTCCCACCTGCCATGGTCGCGGCCAGACGATCACCGATCCCTGCATCAAGTGCCACGGCCAGGGCCGCGTGACGGAAGAGCGTTCGCTGTCGGTCAACATCCCGGCCGGCATCGAGGACGGCACCCGCATTCGCCTGCAGGGCGAAGGCGAAGCCGGCACCCGCGGCGGACCTGCAGGGGACCTCTACATCTTCCTGTCGGTAAAACCGCACCAGTTCTTCCAGCGCGATGGAGCCGACCTTTATTGCGCCGTGCCGATCTCCATGACGACGGCGGCCCTTGGGGGGACCTTCGACGTGGCGACGCTCGACGGCACAAAGTCACGCGTGACGGTGCCGGAAGGGACCCAGCCCGGGAAGCAGTTCCGCCTGAAGGGCAAGGGCATGCCGGTGCTGCGTTCGTCACAGACGGGTGACCTCTACATCCAGATCCAGATCGAGACGCCGCAGAAGCTTACCAAGCGGCAGCGCGAACTGCTTCAGGAGTTCGAGGAAATCTCGTCCAAGGAAAACAACCCGGAATCAACGGGCTTCTTTGCCCGGATGAAGGAATTCTTCGACAGCTAGGCTGCCGACAGAGCCAAAAACAAAAACGCCGGCCCTCGTGGCCGGCGTTTCTCGTTTGTGGGTGGCTCAGTAGTGCGGTGGCCGGGTAATCGGCGGCGCATCGAGCGATGCTTCTTCGAGCGTGAGGAACCGCTCCGTCAGTCGATCAAGTTTTGCCCGCATCTGCTCGACCACCTTCCATTGTTCGGCAAGCTGGTCGGACAGTTCCTCGATCACCTTGGCCTGATGGGCGGCCAGTTCCTCGAGCCGTATCAGTCTGTCTTCGTCGGTCATGACCGTTGAACCTCCTTGCGCTGCCGCTTCTTAATCAGTGGCAAGCGCAAGGTCCATGGGTCAAGCTCAGGCGATGAGCCGCGGGCGTTCTTCGCGCACGGCGCGGACCGTCGACCGCGTCTTGAAGCGGCCAAGCAGCGACGCCAGGCGGCTGCTGATGCCGACGAGGCTTTCGGTCGAGGCATTGGTTTCTTCCATCAGCGCGGCGTTCTGCTGGGTGATCTGGTCCATCTCACGGACAGCCGCGTTGATCTCGCCGATGCCGGAGGCCTGCTCCTGCGCCGAGCGGGCAATCGAGCTGATATGCTCGTCGATCGACTTCACCCGCTGGCCGATGCCGACAAGTGCCTCGCCGGTGCGGTTGACGAGATCGACGCCGCGTACGACGTCGGCCGACGAACGGTCGATGAGTTCTTTGATCTCCTTGGCCGCCGCAGCCGAGCGCTGCGCCAGTTCGCGAACTTCCTGGGCAACGACCGCAAAGCCCTTGCCCTGGTCGCCGGCGCGCGCAGCTTCAACACCGGCGTTCAGTGCGAGCAAGTTGGTCTGGAAGGCGATCTCGTCGATGACGCCGATGATCTGGTTCATCTTCTGCGAAGACTGCTCGATCTCGCCCATGGCGGCAACGGCCTGCTGGACGACTTCGCCGGAGCGAACGGTGTCGGACGCGGATTCGCGCACGATCGTCTGGACCTCGCGGGTCCGCTGGGCGGACTGCGTTGAAATCGTGGTGATCTGCTCGAGCGCAGCTGCCGTCTGCTCCAGTGCCGACGCCTGCTGTTCGGTGCGCTTGGCCATGTTGTTTGTGGCAGACGAGATGCCTCCGGCTTCGGCGCGCACCTGCTCCACGGACGCGTTGATTTCGCGCATCGCAGCGTCGAGCTCGGCGAGCGAGGAGTTGTAGTTCTCCTTGAGCTTGGTGAATTCCGGTGCAAGCTGCGCCCAGAGTTCGGCCGTGAGATCGCCGTCCGCGAGGCTGCGGAGCGCTGCATCGATCGCGGCAACTGCCGTTGCCTGCTCCGACTGCACCCGATGACGTTCAGCTTCCACGCGCTGGCGTTCCTCGTTCAGCGCATCGAGATAAACCGAGATGCTGTAGTCGACGTCGACCAGCGCCGCCTTGACGATGGCGGTCACCTGCTCGGACAGCACCTTGCCCTTCTTCTCATGGAAGAAGCCTTTCATCTCGTTGGCGATGACGGCGCGGATGAGCCCGTCGAGCACGACGGAATAGCCGCCGATGTACCAACGCGGTTCGATCCCGAGGCGGGCGTGCACCTTGCCGATGGCGGTGACGCCTTCGACATAATTGGCTTCATACTTGCCGGAGCTGATCTTTTCCCAGTGCTGGGCCTGCTTGCTCTTTGCATGCGCGATATGAGCGTCGCTCGAGAAGAACTTGCTCGTATGCGGATGCGCCTTGACCTTGCGGTAGAAGACGTCGAGCGCGCTGTCGGCCGCCTGCTTGACGATCGGCTGGATCGCGGCGAGCTGACGCCGCTGCTCCGGACCGATGCCTGCAAATTCAAGACGGTCGTCGAGGTCGTTCTTACGGTTCTGGTCGCTCAAGGCTACCCCCTTGTCAGATTATTTCCACATGGCGGTCTGCGATGAGATGCATGGTGGGTGATGTGGCACATCTAGCAATCGGCCTTTAACGTGCTGTTAGTCACCACCCCTATTTTCTCACTAACGACAAATTGGCATTGATCTTTTTGACGCTGGCTTCGTAGCCGCGCCTCAGAATCAACCCCGTCGTCCTCCGGTCCTCGACTGCAATATTCACCCCGAAAAACGATGCGCGCTTGCCATCTGGGGCCCGAGCCCTTAGCTCCTGCTGCAACGAACCCAAGATACCTGATGGCGCAGAAGACCTCCCTTTCCCGGCTGAAGCTCACCGACTTTCGCAACTATGCGCAAGCCGCGCTGGCGCTCGACGGGCGGCATGTGGTGCTGACGGGAGAGAACGGTGCCGGCAAGACCAACCTGCTGGAAGCGGTCTCCTTCCTGTCGCCGGGACGGGGCCTGCGCCGCGCTGTGCTGGCCGATGTCACGCGGGTAAGCGCGCCGGCAGGTTTCACCATCTTTGCCGATCTCGACGGCATGGAAGGGGAAGTCGCGGTCGGTACAGGCATTGAACCGAACGAGAGCGAGACGGTGTCGCGCAAGCTGCGCATCAACGGCACGCCGGCCAAATCCACCGAAGAGCTCTCCGATCATCTGAGCGTGTTGTGGCTGACGCCGGCCATGGACGGACTCTTCACCGGCCCCTCCGCCGATCGCCGCCGTTTCCTCGACCGGCTCGTTCTTTCGCTCGACCACGGCCATGGCCGCCGCGCTGGTGACTTCGAGCGCGCCATGCGCAGCCGCAATCGCCTGCTCTCGGAAGGTCGGTTCGACCCCGCCTGGCTTTCAGCGATCGAGGCGCAGATGGCGGGACTTGGCATCGCCATGGCGGCCGCACGGCATGAGATGCTGGGTCTGCTGCGCCGGCTTTCGGCCGGCAGCGGTGACACCCCCTTCCCCACCCCGGTCCTGGCGCTCGAAGGATTCCTCGATGGCGCCATGGATCGCCCAGCGGCCGATCTCGAGGAGGAATACCTGGAGATGCTGCGCACCAGCCGCGGCCGCGATGCCAGCGCCGGACGCACGCTTGACGGGCCGCACCGCTCGGACCTTCTCGTGCGCCACCGCGAAAAGGACATGGACGCAGCCCGCTGCTCGACCGGCGAACAGAAGGCCCTGCTCATCGGGCTTGTGCTCGCCCATGCGCGCCTGACGGCCGACATGACGGGTTATGCGCCGATCCTGCTTCTGGACGAGATCGCCGCCCATCTCGACGAAGGGCGACGCGCCGCGCTCTTCGACCTCGTGCACGGGCTCGGCGGCCAGGCCTTCATGACCGGCACCGACCGGCACATGTTTTCCGCCCTTGCCGACCGCGCACAGTTCTTCACCGTCGCGCATGGCGGCATAACCGCCGAGCCTTCTGCCTGATTTCGCCTTACGCGGCCATGGGCGTGGTGTTATGCTCCCCCCATGGAACATGAGACAGCCGCATCGCTCGACCAGCAGGAGATCGAGCGTTATCGCCGCCACATCCTGCTGCCGGAGATCGGCGGCACCGGCCAGCAAAAGATGAAGAACGCCCGCGTGCTGGTGATCGGCGCCGGCGGGCTTGGCGCACCCATTCTCGAATATCTTGCGGCCGCCGGCATCGGCACGCTCGGCATTATTGATGACGACCGGGTATCGCTCTCCAACCTGCAGCGCCAGGTGATCCACGATACTGGCACCTTGGGTGAGATGAAGACGAGGAGCGCGCGCGAGGCAATCGCCCGGCTCAATCCTCATGTCAGGGTGGTCGACTTCGAGGAGCGCTTCTCGCTCGACTGGGCGGCCCAGCACCTGAAGCGTTTCCACCTGCTCATCGATGGCTCAGACAATTTCGACACCCGATACAGTGCTGCCGATGCAGCGGAAGCGGCGCGGATCCCGCTGGTGACGGGTGCCGTCGGCCGCTTCGACGGCTCCCTCACCGTGCTGAAGCCGTATGAAACCAATGCGGGCGGTGACCTTTATCCGGCCTACCGCGATCTTTTTCCCGAAAAGCCGCCGGAAGGGCTCATCCCGTCCTGTGCAGAGACCGGCATTGTCGGCGCGCTGACGGGCGTGATTGGCACGTTGATGGCGATGGAAGCAATCAAGCTCGTCACCGGCATTGGGGAGCCGCTGCTTGGCCGACTGCTGCTCTACGACTCTCTGTCCGCCCGCTTCGACACCATCAAATATAAACGACGCAGTGCCAGGGCCGCCGCAGAATGATCGACATCGTCCGGATTGATGAAAGCTTCAGCCGCTGGGATGAATTGCTGGCGCTCATCCTGTCCTCCTTTGCCTATATGGAGGGCGTCATCGACCCGCCGTCTTCGGCGACCCGCCTGACGCTCGCCGCCCTCGCCTACAAGGCCCGGGACGAGATCGCCTTCGTGGCCCTGGAGGGTGAGCGGCTGGTCGGCTGCATCTTCTGCAGACCGGAGCCGGAATCGCTTTACGTCGGCAAGTTCGCGGTCTCACCGTCGCACCAGGGCAAGGGGATCGGTGCGCGCCTGCTTGCCGTCGCTGAAGAGGTGGCGCGCGAAAAGGACCTCCCCCGGCTGCGTCTCGAAACCCGCATCGAGCTCACCGGCAACCACGCAACCTTCGCACGCTGGGGCTTCGTGAAGACGGCCGAAACGAGCCATCCCGGCTTTACCCGCACCACGACCATCGAGATGCAGAAACCGCTCGCCTGACCTCAGTTGCGGCCCGGCAGAACGCGGTTCGGCGGCCGGTGGCCGTCGAAGAAGGTGCGGATGTTGATGATCACCTTGTCGCCCATGTCGATGCGGCCTTCGATCGTGGCCGAGCCCATATGCGGCAGCAGCACCACCCGGCCTTCCTTGGCAAGCTTGACAAGCTTCGGATTGACCGCCGGCTCGTTCTGGTAGACGTCGAGGCCAGCGCCGGCGATCTTGTGGTCTCGCAACAGCTGGATCATCGCTGCTTCATCGATGATGTCGCCACGGGCCGTGTTGACGATGATAGAGGTCGGCTGCATCAGCGCCAGCCGGCGGGCTGACAGGAGATGGAAGGTCGCCGGCGTCGAGGGGCAATTGACCGAAACGATGTCGACGCGGGCCAGCATCTGGTCGAGGCTGTCCCAATAGGTCGCTTCCAGTTCTTCCTCGGTCTGCGGGCTTACGCGCTTGCGGTTGTGGTAGTGGATCGAAAGCCCGAAGGCCTTGGCGCGGCGCGCGACAGCGGTGCCGATGCGGCCCATGCCGACGATGCCGATGCGCTTGCCCCAGATCCGCCGGCCGAGCATCCAGGTCGGGCTCCAGCCGTCCCACTCGCCGGGCTTGTCGGTCAGGATCCGCGATCCTTCCGCGAGCCGACGGTTGACCGCCAGAATCAGCGCGAGCGTCATGTCGGCCGTGTCTTCGGTCAGCACGTTGGCGGTGTTGGTGACGGTGATGCCCTTTCGCGCCGCCGCCTCGATGTCGATATGGTCAAACCCGTTGGAGAAGCTTGCGATCAGCTTCAGCTGCGGCCCGGCTTCCTCGATCAGCGACTCGTCGATGCGGTCGGTCACCGTCGGCACCAGCACGTCGGCGGTCTTCACCGCGGCCACCAGTTCATCACGCGAGCGCGGCGTGTCGTCGATGTTGAGCTCAGCGTCAAACAGTTCGCGCATGCGGGTTTCGACCGCATCCGGCAGCTTACGGGTAATGTAGACCTTGGGTTTTTTCTTTGCAGTCATGAGCTCGTTATCTGACGCCTTTTAGGAGGTCCTTAACCAAGTCGCGCGATAGTTCGACGATCCAGGGCGTTTCTACCAGACCCGTCGGCGAAGACAAACAAAACCTCGCGGGTTCGGAAAGCCCAGATGGACAAGCCGGACCTGATCATCATGCGCCACCTCATTCTCCGTTGCCTTCTTGCCCTCACCTTCGGTCTCACCGTCGCCCTCCCGGCCGCGCCTGTTTTCGCGCAGGGTGCCAAGGGTGCGAGCGGTCTGCCGCTGCCCCGATTCGTCAGCCTGAAGTCCCGCAAGGTGAACATCCGCATCGGCCCGAGCACCGATTACCCGGTTGCCTGGATGTATATGAAGTCCGGCACACCGATGGAAATCATCCAGGAATACGAAAACTGGCGCCGCGTGCGCGACGCCGACGGCACCGAAGGCTGGGTCAACCAGGCGCTTCTTTCCGGCGAGCGGACGGCCGTTGCAGCACCCTGGATGCGCAGCAAGGGCACCGACATCTATGTCAACCTGCGGCGCGACCCGCAAAGCACCGCCGCGGTAGTCGCCAAGCTGCAGCCCGGCGTGGTCGTTCAACTCGACGAATGCAATGGTGACTGGTGCCGCGCGCAAGCGAACGGCACCAAGGGCTGGGTTTCCCAGGCCGAGATCTGGGGCGCCTATCCCGGGGAGGCGTTCAAGTAAGTTCTTTGGACCGAGGCCTCAGATGAGGCCTTTTTCCTTTGCGGCGTCCTTCAGCGAAATCTGCGGCCGCGGGCCAATCTGCTGGATAACGATGGCGGCTGCCAGGCAACCGAGCTTGCCGCAATCTTCCAGCGAACGGCCGTGCGTATAGCCATACAGGAAGCCGGCCGCAAAAAGGTCGCCGGCGCCGGTGGTGTCGACCAGTTCCTCGATCGGATAGGCAGAAACCTGCAAGCGCTCGTCGCCCCGCAGGATGACGGCACCTTCTTCGCTCATGGTTACGGCGGCGAGCTTGCAGTCCTGGGCGATCTTCTTCAGCGCCAGTTCGAAATCATCCGTTTCGTAAAGCGAAAGTGCTTCCTGCTTGTTGGCAAACACGATGTCGACCGTGCCGGAGCGCATCAGGTCCAGGAATTCAGCGCGGTAACGGCCCACGCAGAAGGCGTCCGACAAGGTCATCGAGACCTCGCGCCCATGGGCATGGGCAATGCGGGCAGCTTCGCGGATGGCTTCCTTGGCGCGCGGCGGATCCCACAGGTAACCTTCGAAATAGGTAACCTTGGCGTTGGCCACCACGTCTTCCTCGACGTGCTCCGGCCCCAGATCGACGCAGGCACCGAGATAGGTATTCATCGAGCGCTCGCCATCGGGCGTCACGAAGATCATCGAGCGCGCAGTGGGCGGGTTGTCGCCTTGCGGCTTGGTCTCGTAATACACGCCCTGGGCGCGGATATCGTGCTGGAAGATCTCTCCAAGCTGGTCTTCTGCGACCTTGCCGAAATAGGCAGCCTTGCCGCCAAGGCTCGCGAGGCCCGCTGCGGTATTGCCCGCCGAACCACCAGAGGCTTCGATCGCCGGGCCCATTTTCGAGTAGAGAAGTTCGGCGCGCTCGGCATCAATCAGGTTCATCGCGCCCTTGGTGATGGCGTTCTCGCTCAAGAAGCTGTCGTCGCAGCGGGCGAGAATATCGACGATGGCATTGCCGATGGTGAGCACGTCAAATTTGGACATCCGGTTGTGATCCGTCTCTTCGAGTTTCAAGTCGAGGGAACGGGTAAACCCCTTTTCCGTGCAGTGGAAGAAAAAATTGCTCCTGCGGTAGATCAGGAGAAACAGCGCGTTCCCACCCCTTTCGCGACATGGCGGCTGAGCACCGCGTCACCCCCATTGCAGCAAATGCATTTGTCGGCTGGGACGGCATGCGTTAAGCGCATGGAAACACCGCCAGTGAAAGCGCGCCCTTGTCTACCGTCTTCGTGAATGTCGTTCCCGTCTTCATCCTGATTCTGATCGGGTGGCTCACCTCCAAATCCGGGGTGCTGCGGGAGGGGACGGGCGACGCGCTGAGTGAGTTCGTCTTCAAGATCGCCGTGCCGATGCTGATCTTCCGAACGTTGGCCGATGCGCATTTCGAGGGCGTTTCGCCATTCAAGCTCTGGATCGCCTATTTCGCCGGCGTCGCATTTACCTGGACGGTCGGGCACCTGATGGCGACGCGGCTCTTCAAGCGGGATGCCAAGGTTGGCGTCATCACCGGCATGTCGGCCTCATTTGCAAACAACGTGTTCATCGGCCTGCCGTTGGTAGACCATGTGGTCGGCAAGGATGGGCTGGTGGCGATTTCCATCCTGCTTGCCATCCACCTGCCGCTGATGATGATTGCCGGCACGATCCTCATGGAAGGTGCGGCGGCAAAGGTCGATGGAGGGGCGAAACGCAGCGTCGGCGCGATCGTCAAGCAGGTGGTTGTGAACCTCGCGCAAAACCCGCTGATCATGGCGATGATTGCCGGCCTTGCCTTCAATTTTTCGCAGATTTCGCTGAACCCGGCGATCAGCATCGTTGTCACCCAGCTGGCGAGTGCTGCAAGCCCGGTCGCCCTCATCTCAATCGGCATGGCGCTGACGCGCTACCAGATCCGCGGCGACCTTGGCCTTTCCGGTGCAAGCTCGGTGCTGAAGCTCGTGCTGCTTCCGGCCGTCGTGTTTGTCGTCAGCAAGGTGATGGGCCTGCCACAGGACTGGTCGGCCGCACTTGTCCTCACCTCCTCGGTTCCGACTGGCATCAATGCTTGGCTGATCGCGCAGCGCTTCCGCTCGGGCCACAGCACGGCTGCTTCGGTGATCGGCATTACCACGGCGATCGGGGTCGTGACGGTGAGCTTCTGGGCCTGGTTGCTGAGCTAGCCCTTCCACCTCAGCGCATGAAAAAAGCCCGGACGATGCCGGGCTTTTCATTTGGAATGTTCTGGCGATCAGTTGGTCGCCGGTGCCGGAGCTTCGGCATTCGGATCCGGAAGCGGAACCGGGCTGTCGGCCTGTTCGCGAAGGTAAGCAATCAGGTTCGCGCGCTCGGTGTCGTTCTTCAGGCCGGCGAAGCCCATGGCCGTGCCCTTGATGTAGGCCTTCGGCGCGGTGAGGAACTTGTTCAGGTGATCGAAGGTCCACTTTTCCTCGCCGCCCTTGGAGAAATCCTTCATGGCAGCAGAATAGGCGAAACCTTCATGCGAGGCGACCGGACGGTCTACAACGCTCCAAAGATCCGGACCAACCTTGTTCGGGCCGCCCTTCTCGATGGAGTGGCAGCTCTGACACTTCTTGAAGACGTTTGCGCCTGCGGCAGCATCGGCATTGGCCAGAAGCTGGGCAACCGGAACGGCTTCCGCAGCCGGAGCGGCTTCACCGCCCGCGGGTTCTTCCTCTGCAACAATGGCGAAGCCAGGCTTTTCCGGAACTTCCGAATGGAAAATGCCTTCCGAGGCAATGGACACCGACATCATGACGAAGACCGTTGCAAGCAGGGCGCCTGCCGCCATGTTTGTATAGGAATTCATCCGCAACCGCTCCTTAGCAACCGCGCCACACGCTTTGACGCGCAGGCGGACCATCTTGAAATTGCGCGGAACCTATGTCTTTTGCATGCCTGTTGCAACACGATTATCGCTCCGTCCGTGAGACTTTTTGACACTGTCGGGACCTGCGAAGAGGGGCCTCCATGAAGAATACGGCTTTTGACCGGACGCTGGTGCTTATCCCGGCCCGAATGGCCTCCACGAGACTGCCCGGCAAGCCGCTTGCCGACATTGCGGGCCTGCCGATGATCGTGCAGGTGGCCAAGCGTGCAGAGGAAGCGCAGATCGGCCGAATCATCGTGGCTGTCGACCATCAGGACGTGTTCGACGCGGTGTCTGCGGCGGGCTTTGATGTGGTGATGACGCGGTCCGACCATCAGTCCGGGTCCGACCGGATCTTCGAGGCGGTCCAGAAGGCCGATCCCGAGGCGAAGATGGAGTATATCGTCAACGTGCAGGGCGACCTGCCGACGATCGAGCCGGAAGCGGTGCGCGCTTCGCTTCGGCCGCTGCAGGACGATCCGGCGACCGATATCGCAACGCTGACCGTCGAGATCACCGACGAACACGAAAAAACCAATCCGAATGTCGTGAAGGTCGTTGGTTCGCCGCTTTCGCCGACGCGGCTCAAGGCGCTGTATTTCACCCGCGCCACCGCACCCCACGGCAACGGGCCGCTCTACCACCATATCGGTCTTTATGCCTATCGCCGCGCCGCGCTCGAAAAATTCGTGTCGCTTGGGCCGTCTGTGCTCGAAAAGCGCGAATCGCTTGAACAGCTTCGGGCGCTTGAAGCCGGCATGCGCATCGACGTTGAGATCGTTGACTCGGTGCCGCTCGGTGTCGATACTCCGGCCGACCTTGAAAAGGCGCGCGCCATCCTGTCGTCCCGCGCCTCGTAGCGAACTCCGGACATAGCCATGAATGCCATCACCAATCGCATCGCCTTCCAGGGCGACTTCGGCGCCAACTCCGACATGGCGTGCCGCGACATGTTTCCGACCATGGAGCCGCTGCCCTGCCCGACCTTTGAAGATGCCTTCCAGGCGCTCGACAGCGGTGAGGCCGATCTGGCGATGATCCCGATCGAGAACACGATCGCCGGCCGCGTCGCCGACATTCATTATCTTTTGCCGGAATCGCGGCTGCATATCGTCGGCGAATATTTCATGCCGATCCGTTTCCAGCTGATGGTGCTGCCGGGTGTCGCGCATGAGGAGATCCGCACCGTCCACAGCCATATCCATGCGCTTGGCCAGTGCCGCAAGATCATCCGCTCGAACGGCTGGAAGGGTGTCGTGGCGGGCGACACCGCCGGCGCTGCCAAGATGGTTGCGGAAAAGGGCGACCGGACGATGGCGGCATTGGCACCACGGCTTGCCTCGGAACTTTATGGCCTCGAGATCCTGGCTGAAAACGTCGAGGACACGGAAAACAATGTCACCCGCTTCGTGGTGCTGTCGCGCGACGAAAAATGGGTGCAGCGCAATGACCCGGAAGACCTGATCGTCACCACCTTCGTGTTCAATGTCCGCAATATTCCCGCCGCACTTTACAAGGCGATGGGCGGTTTTGCGACAAACGGCATCAACATGACGAAGCTCGAAAGCTACCAACTCGGCGGCAAGTTCGTGGCGACGCAATTTTATGCCGACATCGAAGGCCATCCGGACGATGCGCCGGTACGCCGGGCGCTGGAAGAACTGCGATTCTTCTCCGAAAAGGTTCGCATTCTCGGCTCCTACAAGGGCCATCCAATGCGCGGCACGCTACAAAAACGGTAGGCGCTGACAGGCAGACAAAGTGACCCCTTGGTGATCCTGGTTTTCTGTTGAACGGCCGGGCGCTGGTCGCGGCGGCATCGGGACGATGGGGCGGTCACCCGCCCCATCACGAGGGCCATTCCACCCAGTCGCGCAGGAGGCGGTGGGCGATAGCGCCCTCGACCGGGGCAAAGGGCGGCGTGTCAGGTCCGGCCTTCAGCATGGCGGCGGCTTCGGCGCGGGAAAACCAGCGCACGTCCTGCATTTCCTGGCTGTCGATCTTGATCTCCGTTGACTGGGCTTCGCCGTAACAACCGATCATCAAAGAATGCGGCATCGGCCAGGGCTGCGAAGCATGGTAGCGGACGCGGCCGACGACGATGCCTGATTCTTCCACCGTTTCGCGCCGCACGGCGTTCTCGATCGTTTCACCGGGTTCCACAAAGCCTGCCAGGCAGGAATACATGCCTTCCTGGAAATGGTGGCTGCGGCCCAGCAGGCAGCGGTCGTTCTCGACATCCACCGTCAGCATGATGACCACCGGATCTGTGCGCGGGAACATCAGGTGCTGGCACTGCGTGCAGGTGCGCTTGTAGCCGCCAAGCTGGGTCAGCGTCGGCGAGCCACATTTGCCGCAAAACCTGTTGGCGGCGTTCCAGTTGAGGAGCGACACGGCCTGCGCCACCTCCCCCTGCAACTCGCCTTCCATCAGCCGGTCGCGGAACAGCGCGCGCGGCTCGGTCGGCTTGTATTGGCTGGCGAGGTCGTCTGCGGGAATAAGCACCGGCACGGCGATGCGCGGTTCGCCGGTTTCGCGGTAACCGAGCAGGATCGCATTGTCGAAATCCGGCTGCAGTCCGGCAAGTTCATAAGCTGCAAACAGAGGATCGAGGATCTGGCCATCGTGCTTGAGGATGACCCGGCTGCCGGTGAAGGCAAAGATATGCGCGCCCTCCACCGCAAGCGCCTTTTCGACGCAATCATCGGTGCGGTATTCGGCCTGCCGGTCGAGCTTATTGCCGGAAAAGGCCGTAAGCTCGCTCGGTTCAGAATGCGGTGCCTGGCTGTCGAACATGGATGAGGTCATGAAAGGGCTTCGATCAGTTTGTCGTTAAACATCGTCTTCTCCGCGGCATCGGCATAGGGCACGGCCTGTCCAAAGCCCCAGACCGGTCCCGGCCAGTTGGGGTCACCCTCGAACCTGGCAATGACATGAACGTGGAGCTGGCGGACGATGTTTCCGATCGCCGCGATATTGATCTTGGTGGCGCCGGTAACCTGCTTCAGCGCCGCGCCAACCTTGGCCACTTCGGCATTGAGCAGCGCCTGGTCTTCACTCGACAGTTCGAAAATCTCGGTCATCCCGGCGCGCTCCGGCACCATGACGAGCCAGGGCCAGCGGCTGTCGTTCTGGAGGCGCAGCTGGCACAGGCCGAGCTGCTTGATCAGCGTGGAATCGCGCTCGATTCGCGCGTCGAGTTGAAAAGCGTCCACACTTGTCCTCCATCTTCCCATGTTTCCCTTCCAGTTTTTTACAGGCTTGGCTTGCATTTGGAAGCGTTATTGACGATATGAGCAGTGGGAGGTTGGTGGTGGACGAGCCACTCGCCAACCGGGTCAGGTCCGGAAGGAAGCAGCCCTAACGAGCCAGGCACGGGTCGCCGTGCCAGCCTCCCACCTTCTTCCATCTTGGTCAGCTTCCGGCCCGGTCAAGACCGCGCTCAGGAATGGCCCGTGCAGGCTGGCAGGACGAATGAGCGATAACGGGCCGACCTATTCCAACATCCCCGCCACGGCAGGCAGCGGTTACCGGGTTCTGGCCCGCAAATACCGCCCGAAGGATTTCTCCGACCTGATGGTCGGGCAGGAGCCGATGGTTCGCACGCTGACCAACGCGTTCGAAACCGGCCGCATTGCTCAGGCCTATATGCTCACCGGCGTTCGCGGGGTGGGCAAGACGACGACGGCGCGCATCCTGGCCCGGGCGCTGAACTACAAGACCGCCGAGATCGACAAGCCAACGATCGACCTCCGCATCCCCGGCGAGCACTGCCAGCCGATCATGGAAGGCCGGCATGTCGACGTGATCGAGATGGACGCCGCCTCCCATACGGGGATTGACGACATCCGCGAGATCATCGAGCAAGTGCGCTACCGCCCGGTGTCGGCACGCTACAAGGTCTATATCATCGACGAAGTGCACATGCTTTCGACGCAGGCCTTCAACGGCTTGTTGAAGACGCTCGAAGAGCCGCCGGAGCATGTGAAGTTCATTTTCGCGACGACCGAGATCCGCAAGGTCCCGATCACCGTGCTGTCGCGCTGCCAGCGGTTCGACCTGCGCCGCATCAGCGCCTCGGACCTGGTTGGGCTGTTTACCACCATTCTCGAAAAGGAAGGCATTCCGGCCGAAGCGGAAGCGCTGTCGATGATCGCCCGCGCGGCGGAAGGTTCGGCGCGTGACGGCCTGTCGCTGCTCGACCAGGCAATTGCCCACGGCAGCGGCCAGGTGCTGGCGGACACCGTGCGCGGCATGCTGGGGCTTGCCGACCGGGCCCGCATCGTCGACCTTTTCGAACACATCCTGCGCGGCGACGTGAAGGCGGCGCTGCAGGAATTCGAGGCGCAATACGAGGCCGGCGCCAACCCGGTGGTGGTGCTGACGGACCTTGCCGACTTCACGCATCTCGTAACCCGGATCAAATATATTCCCGAGGCTGCCGCCGACGCATCGCTGAGCGAAGTGGAGCGGGTGCGCGGACGCGAATTTTCTGAAAATGTAGCGGTGAGCACGCTGTCACGCATGTGGCAGATGCTGCTCAAGGGCATCCCGGAAGCGGAAAACTCGTCGCGCCCGGCGGGTGCGGCCGAGATGGTGCTGATCCGGCTCACACATGCCGCCCACCTTCCCTCCCCGGAAGATGCCGCACGCCGGCTGCTCGACATGTCTGCCGGCAACGGTGCGCAGGGTGGGTCACCGAGCGGCAACGGCAATGGAAACGGCGGCGGCCGGATGGGCTCGCAGCCCTCCGCAATGCTCAATGCGCGTGGTTCGGAGATGACGGGCGGGCGAATGCCTGCCGGTGGTCCGACCGCGATGCTGCAGGCGGTGCCGAACACGGGCCCGCGCGAGATGCCGGTTGGCCGCACGGAAGAAAAGCCGGAGCCGAAGGTCCCGATCAAATCGCTCGAGGACATCGCCGACCTTTGCGCCAAGAACAAGGAGCCGGTGCTGCGCGCCCGGCTGCGCTCCTCCGTCCATCTCGTCAAGATCGAGCCGGGGCGGCTGGAAATCGGCCTTGAGCCGGACGCACCGAAGACCATCGTCAACGATCTCACCTCCAAGCTTCGCGAATGGACGGGGATCACGTGGTGGGTGACGCTGTCGAACGAGCGCGGTGCGCCGACGCTGGCGCAGGCCGAGGAACAGGTGCGCGAACAGCGCAAGACGGATGCCAAGGCCGACCCGGACGTAGCGGCGATCCTGGCACAGTTTCCCGGCGCAAAGATCATCGACGTGCGCATTCGCGCGGCCGAGGAGCAGGCGGATATTGAAGAAGCGCCGGCACCGGCGGCCGCCGAATCGGACGAGGGCGACATCCTGCCCGGCGACGACATCGAATTCTAAAGGAGAGAAAGAATTATGCGCGACATCATGGGCATGATGGGCAAGGTCAAGGAAATGCAGGCCAAGATGGAGAAGATGCAGGCGGAGATCGCCTCGCTCGACGTCGAAGGCACCTCCGGTGGCGGGCTCGTGACTGTGCGCATGAACGGCAAGGGCGAAATGCTCGGCCTCAAGATCGACCCGTCGCTGTTCAAGGAAGACGAGGTCGAGATCCTGGAAGACCTGATCATCGCCGCTCACAAGGCTGCCAAGGAACGCGCCGAATCAATCGCCGCTGAAAAGACCAAGGAACTGACCGCCGGCCTGCCGATCCCGCCCGGCTTCAAGATGCCGTTCTGAGGCATCAGACGAAGCACCTCTGCGGCCAGGGATTGATCCCGTCCCGGAGCCACAACAGCGTATCCAGCCAGAAGCCCGATGCGTGACGGTCGTGGAAAAGATCGAAATGACCGATCTTTTCCACGCCAAGATCCGCGGGCTCCAGCATTACACTGATTGCCCGGCTGCCGGTGTAATAATCGAGCGCCCGTCGCATCGCCGGTTTGGTGGCGAAGGGATCATCCGAGACGCTGACGGCGAGGATCGGGGCGCGGACATCGGCAAAGCGCGACACGACGACCTGCCGTTCCTCCTGGTCCAGCCTCGATGCCAACTGCCTGCCGCCGAAACTCCAACTGTAGGCGACACCGGCCGGCAGGTCCTCCAGCCAGCCCAGCCGACGGCCCGGGAAATAACCGTAGATCCCAGTGATAGCCGGCATGACGAGGTGCCAGCGTAGAAGGTATCCCATTCTTCTCGGCGGATGATAATCACGCCAATAGGCATGTTGGGCGCCGACGGTGAGCATGCGGTGGATGCGCGAGGCGCTTGCCGCATAACCCGGCAGGAAACCGCCGATGCTGTGCCCGACCACTTGGACAGGCAGGCTGGGTTGTTTCTCCGTGACCAGTTGCACCGCCGCATCGAAATCAAGCTCTCCCCAATGCCGCCATCCGCATCGAAGGTGACGCAGACTTTCCGGCCGTGAGAGGCCGATGCCGCGATAATCATAGGTCAGGACGTGGAAGCCGTGGCGCGCCAGGAAGGATGCATAGCGGTGGTAATATCGCGCCTGCACGCCGGTGGCGCAGTTGATGACCACTGAACCGAGAGCTCGGGCCGCATCCGCTGCCCACCAGTGCCCATGCAGGGCGACATCATCAGCGCAGGTTATCTCGGTAGCGACGTGCTGCATGTGCTCCCTCCGAAGCGACTGTGATCCCTAAATTCGCTCGTCACGTAGCTTGTGTACACTCACTGGTCGGTATACTTTCGCCGCATGGATACCCTCTCGACGCGCGAGCGGATCGTTTCCGCCGCCAACAAGCTGTTCTACCGCGACGGCATCCGTGCCGTCAGCGTCGATGCCGTGGCCGAAGAAGCTGGTATCACCAAGCGGTCGCTCTATTACCACTTCAAGAGCAAGGACGACCTGATTGCCGCTTACCTTGACTATCGCGACCTGCCGAACCTGAAGGCCTTCCAGCGCTGGTATGATGAGCATGACGGGGCGATCGAAGGAAAGATCGTTGCGATCTTCGAGCATCTCGCAACCTCTGCCAGACACCCGAAGTGGAAGGGCTGCGGCTTTCTACGCACCTCGGCCGAATTGTCCAACCTGCCAGGCCACCCGGCAATCCAGGTGGGTGCGGCCCACAAGCTGAAGGTGGAGCGATGGTTTGCCAACTGCTTCACCGCGGAAGGCATGGCCAAGCCGGAAGCGCTGGCCCGGCAAATCCGGCTTTTGCTCGACGGCGCCTTTGCCGTTGTCATGCTGCACCGGGACCCGAGCTATTTTCGAACAGCCGGAGAGGCCGCCTATGCGCTGGTAACGGCGAGCCGTAGCGCCACCCGGAAATGAGACCTTGCCGGGGTGCCTGAGACTTCGCTAATCTACCCGCGGAGGGGAGGCTCCCATGACCCTGACATCGCTTTTTGTGTTCGCTGCGGCGCTGTTTGTCGCCGCTGGATCGCCCGGACCGAGCATTGCCGCACTTGTCGCACGGGTGCTTTCCAAGGGATACCGCGACGTGCTGCCGTTTGTTGCCGCCATGTGGTTTGGCGAAGCGATCTGGCTTTCCTTTGCGGTGGCAGGACTGGCCGCTATCGCCGAGAGTTTCCAGCCCGTCTTTCTCGCCATCAAATGGATTGGGGTCGCCTATCTGCTTTACCTGGCATGGAAGATGTGGACCGCTGAGACCGCAGTCTCTGACGATGCGCTGCCCGAAAGCCGGTCTGCGGTAAAGATGTTTCTCACGGGCCTGACGCTTACCCTCGGTAATCCCAAGATCATGATGTTCTATGTGGCGCTTCTGCCATCGATCATCGACCTTGGTGGCGTGACGCTCGCCGGCTGGGCGGAACTCGTGGTGGCGATGCTGCTCGTGCTGATGGTAGTCGATCTTCTCTGGGTGCTGCTTGCCGCCAAGGCTCGCCAGTTCCTGAAAAGCCCGAAGGCAGTGGGAATCGCGACCCCGGTCTCGGCCGGCACCATGGCGGGCGCGGCCGCTGTGATTGCGGCACGCTAGGCGGAAAATTTCTGCCGCCAACGGCTGCCGATCGGCGCTGCGAGGAAGCGATCCTTCTCGGGACGCGACAGGCGCCTGCCGAGCGCGGCAAGCATTTCAGCGATCCCGACGCGATCGCCTGCGACCGGTTCATAACGAACGGGATCGCCGGCCGCGACCATTCCCGTTTGGATGACGCGGCAATAGATGCCGGGGCGCCCGGCCTGCGTATAGGCTTTGAGGAACTTCGGGTCGCCCATCCTGGCCGCCAGCGTGTTGCAGGGCGAGCGGGCGCAGGTCGCTTCCAACGTCACCTCGCCGAGATGGAAGCGGTCGCCAACGGCAACGTCGCGGTTGTCGAGGCCTGCCACCACGAGGTTTTCGCCGAAGGTGCCGGGCAGCACGTCATGGCCGAGTTCGGCCGCCCACCAGTCGAGCGTCAATGAGCCCTCCAGCAGGATTGCCTGGTCTTCGCCACCATGGTGCTTGCTGTTGCAGACCGCGTCGCCCACGAGGCCGAGCCTGTCGACCATGACCGGAGCGGAAACGGGCATCTTGTAGATCCCGGTCTTGTAGCTCTTGCCTGGGAGCTTTTCGGCGTGACCGAGGCAGACGGCAACAAGTTTCATAGCCATATCTTCATGGATGCGGGTCCTTACGCGATTCCGTTTGTGCAGCATATGGGCTAAAGGGAGAACATGGCAAAGCGAGTCACCGGCCCCGAAATCGAAAAACTCATCCAGTTGTTGGCGAAGGTACCGGGGCTTGGGCCGCGCTCGGCACGTCGCGCCGCTCTGCATCTCATCAAGAAGAAAGACCAGTTGCTCGGGCCGCTATCCCACGCGATGGGTGACGCCTACGACAAGGTGAAGGTCTGCTCGCGCTGCGGCAATGTCGATACGTCCGACCCCTGCACCGTCTGCACCGATGTGCAGCGTGACCAGTCCATGCTGATAGTGGTCGAGGATGTGTCGGACCTCTGGGCGCTGGAACGCGCTGGCGCGATGAACGCTGCCTATCATGTGCTGGGCGGCACGCTTTCGCCGCTCGACGGGGTTGGTCCCGACGACCTCAACATCCGCGGCCTGATCGACCGGGTGAACGAAGGAACGATCCGCGAGATCATCATCGCGGTAAACGCCACCGTCGAAGGCCAGACGACGGCGCACTACATCACCGATCAGCTGTCCGGCATCGACGTGAAGATCACCCGGCTGGCCCATGGCGTGCCGGTTGGCGGCGAGCTCGACTACCTCGACGAAGGAACGCTGACGGCTGCGCTGCGGGCGCGAACGGCCATTTAAAGATCGGGAGGCTTCATGCGCCACCACACCCCCCTCTGCAATAATCACTCCAAGCGCCGATTGCTGGCCGTTGCGGCAACCCTGCTCGCCCTCCTGCCCCTGCCCGCGCTGGCGCAGAACAAGCCAGAGGTGGAAAAGCAGTTCCAGCGATGGATCGCCAGCGATTTGACGCCCCAGGCGAAAAAAGCCGGGATCTCCGAGGGGACGCTGCGGGCTGCACTCAAGGGCGTGACGCTGAACTGGAGCCTGCCGGACCTCGTGCCGCCCGGAGCGCCGCCGCCGAAGAAACAGGACCAGAGCCAGGCGGAGTTCTCATCGCCCGGTGCCTACTTTTCGGAAAAGCGGTTGCAGGGACTGGCGGCAACCGGCCGCAGCCTTGCCTCCACGCATGCCTCGACGCTGAAGCGGATCGAGGCGGCCTATGGGGTTCCAGCCGAGATCATCGTTGCCATCTGGGGCCGCGAATCCGGCTTCGGCCGTGCCAAGCTGCCGTATTCGGCGATCGAGGTGCTGGCGACCAAGGCCTTCATGTCGACCCGCAAGGACATGTTCCGCGACGAACTGCTCGCCGCCCTGACGATGATCGAACGCGGCGACGTGGATGCATCCGCGATGAAAGGCTCTTGGGCCGGCGCGCTGGGACAGCCGCAGTTCATGCCATCCAGCTACCTGAAGTACGCGGTCGACTTCGACCAGAACGGTCATGCCGACATCTGGAACTCGATTCCGGACGCACTGGCTTCCATAGCGCACTATCTACAAAAGGAAGGCTGGCAGCGCGGCCGAAGCTGGGGTTTCGAGGCGCGTATTCCGCAGAATGTTTCATGCGCCCAGGAAGGGCCGGATCGCGCGCAGCCGATCGCGAAATGGGCAGCGCTCGGCATCACCCGGATCTCCGGCAAGGCATTCCCGGCCGCCGAGATGAAGGCGGACGGCATGGTGCTGGTGCCGGCCGGGCGGCATGGGCCGGAATTCATCGTCACGCCAAACTTCTACGTGCTGAAAGAGTACAACAACTCCGACCTCTACGCGCTTTTCATCGGCAATCTCGCAGACCGCATCGCCTACGGCTCAGCCGCATTCAAGGCGCCGTGGGGCGATGTCGGTAAGATGCTGCGTTCCGACGTGCTGGCGATGCAAAAGGCGCTGGTTGCCAAGGGTTATGACGTCGGCAATGTCGACGGGCTGCCGGGCTACAAGACACGCCGCTCGCTCGGCGACTGGCAGGCGAAGAATGGCCTTGCGCCGACCTGCTATCCGGATGCCGGGCTGAAGGGGAAGATCAGGTAGCTAGAGGCTGCGCTTCAGCCCTTCGTGGCTGGCTGTGAAACCGAGCTTCGCGTAGAAGCGGATGGCGTCCGGCCGAGACTTGTCGGAAGTCAGCTGCACCAGCTTGCAACCGCGTTCGGCTGCGCGCTCGACAGCCCATTCGATGAATGCAGAACCCATTCCGTTGCCCCGCTGGCTGGCGGCAATCCTGACGCTTTCTATCTGCCCTCGCCACATTCCGGTGCGGGAAAGGCCGGGGATAAAGGTGATTTGCAGGCAGCCGACAACCTCGTCTTGCGGATCAACCGCAACGGCGAGCAACTGGTTCGGATCGGCGTCAATTGCCGCAAAAGCTTGTATGTAACGCGGATCGACGGGATCGGAGACGACCTCCCGTGCCTGGCCGAGCGCGTCGTCGGCGAGAAGGCGGACAATGGCGGGTAGATCCTCAGAGCGTGCTTTCCGGAACAGGACCATGGCGTTCAATGATGCAGGTCAGGTGGTGACTTGTGGAAGATGTCGTTGACCGGCGGGATCGTCTGCCGCTCGATCATGCGGTGGACACGCGGGCCCTCACTGCCACGGTGCAGCTTGCGGATCGCATCCCAGACCTCGGCATCGGCGTGCGTGCGGCGCTGGTTATGCCGGACGTAATCGGCCCAGGTCGCGACATGGTAGGTTTCGGTCCAGACCTCCGGATGCTCGAGGTCACGCATCAGCGCCCATTGGCGCGCGCCATCGCGGATACGGATGCGGCGGCGGTCCGACATCAGCCGCAGGAACTGCGGAATATCCTGGTCGGCGATCGTATAATCGATCAGCGAGACAATCGGGCCGCTGCGCAGTTGCAGGTCGAGCTTGAGCGACGGCGTGTTGAAGCGGCCCAGGGGATCTAGGTTGAGGTCTCGGAACTGCGGCACCGGCAGCCGCATGCCCAGTGCTGCCCCGAGCAGCATGACAAGGCTCGCGATGGTCAGCGACATCGAGACGCCGAGGTTTTCGGAAAGAATACCCCAGATCCAGCTGCCGGCGGCAATGCCGCCGAAGGTGGCTGTCTGGTAGAAGGATAGCGCCCGGCCAACCACCCACCGCGGCGTTGACAGCTGCACCGTGGTGTTGAAGAGCGACAGCGCGAGCACCCAGCAGGCACCGGGAACGAGCAATACCACCGCCGTCAGGCGCGTATCGGTGCTGAGGGCAATGACGGCAGCGCTTGCGGCAAACCCGAGGAAGGCCAGGCGCACGATGGATTCGCTCGACAGTTTTTCGCGCAGGCGCGCATTGCCGATCGCACCACCGATGGCGCCAACGCCGAAGGCGCCGAGCATGATGCCGTAGGTGAGCGGGCCGCCGGCCACCAGGTCGCGCGCAACGATCGGCAACAGCGCGAGGATGGCGCTGGCCGTGAGGCCGAAGACCAGGCTGCGGAACAGGACGTTGAGGATGTTCGGCGACATCGCCACGTAACCGAGGCCGGCCGAGAGCGCCCGGCCCAACGTTTCACGCGGCAGCGGGTTTTCGCGAACTTCGGGTTTCCAGCGGGCCAGCGCATAGATCAGCGAAAGATAACTGCAGGCATTCACCGCAAAGGCGGCGGCCGCGCCGGCTGCTGCGACGATGGCACCGCCGATCGCCGGGCCGACACTGCGGGTGATGTTGAAGCCAACGCTGTTGATGGTGACGGCCGCCGGCAGCACTTCGCGCGGCACCATGTCCCCCACCGAGGCCTGCCACGACGGGTTGTTCAGCGCCACGCCGCAGCCGAGCAGGAAGGTGAAGCACAAGAGCAGCCAGGGCGTCAGAAGCTCGAGATAGGCAAACAGCGACAGCAGGACCGAGACCACCAGCATGAAGCTCTGGGCGGTCAGCATCAGGGTGCGACGGTTGAAATTGTCGGCAAGCGCGCCGGCGACAATCGAAAACAGCATGATCGGCGCGGCAGTCGAGGCCTGCACCAGTGCCACCATGTCCTGCGAGTTGGAGATGGAGGTCATCATCCACGCAGCACCGACGGCCTGGATGAGGCCGCCGAAGTTCGAAACAAGGCTTGCGAGCCAGATTGTCCTGAAAGTCTGATGCCGGAAGGGTGCCAGGGTGGGGATCCGGTCGGGCACTTGGCGTCCTCTTGCTCATCTGCTCTTGCGTGCTGATGACGGTTATAGACCGGCCGGCTGCAAATTCCAGCGCCACGCCGCAAGATTAAGCAAGTCTTGCAATTGCCGGCCAAAAGACGTATATGCAGCACATATTCTTGATCGTCCGATGAAGAGTGGGCCCGACCGGACCCGCTCTTTTTTGTTAGGCGATCGTCCTTCCCGGCTCTTGAAACAGATCCGGGTCCATGATTGCCGGAGAGCTTATGCCGCAAACCGAACACGAGCCGCGGCTCATCATCGAAACCGGGCTCGAACTCAGAATCGCTGAAATCATCGAGCCTGTGCTGACCGCCATGGACTTTCGGCTGGTGCGCGTGCGCATGCTGAACCAGAACGGCGCGACGCTGCAGATCATGGCCGAGCGCAACGACGGCACCATGGACGTCGACGGCTGCGAGGCCGTGTCGGTGGCGATTTCTCCCGTCCTCGATGTGGAAGATCCGATCGATCGGGAGTATCATCTGGAAGTGTCTTCGCCCGGTATCGACCGGCCGATGGTCCGCAAGTCGGATTTCTCCCGCTGGGAAGGCCATCTGGTGAAATGCGAGACGTCGATCATCATCGACAACCGCAAGCGGTTCCGCGGCAAGATCACGAACACGGATAGCGAAGGCTTCATCATCGAGCGGGACCAGGTCGCCTATGGCGAGGAACCGCGGGTGACGATCCCGTTCTCGGCGCTGGCAGAAGCAAAGCTGATCCTGACGGACGACCTGATCCGTGAGGCTTTGCGGACCGACAAGCTCGCCAAGCAGCAGGCTGCAAACCAGAACGACGACGAAAACGAAGACGAAGAATAACCAAGACAAACCCGGTGCCGCGAAGCACCCCCTCGCAAAACATGCGAATGACGGAGACCAACGACAATGGCAGTGAGCGCAAATCGGCTTGAACTTCTGCAGATCGCAGACGCTGTAGCCCGCGAAAAGGTCATCGACCGCGAGATCGTGCTGGCTGCGATGGCCGACGCCATCCAGAAGGCTGCCCGTTCCCGTTACGGTTCGGAAACCAACATCCGCGCCGACATCAATTCCAAGACCGGCGAAATCCGCCTCCAGCGCCTGCTCGAGGTCGTCGAGCACGCCGAGGACTACAGCACGCAGATCCCGCTGGAACTGGCGCGCGACCGCAATGTTGACGCCAAGATCGGCGATTTCATTGCAGACCCGCTGCCGCCAATGGATTTCGGCCGTATCGCCGCCCAGTCGGCCAAGCAGGTCATCGTGCAGAAGGTGCGCGAAGCCGAGCGTGACCGCCAGTTCGACGAGTTCAAGGATCGCCTCGGCGAAATCGTCAACGGCACCGTCAAGCGCGTCGAATATGGCAACGTGATCGTTGACCTCGGCCGCGGCGAAGGCATCATCCGTCGTGACGAAATGATCCCGCGCGAGAACATGCGCTATGGCGATCGCGTCCGTGCATACGTATATGATGTACGTCGCGAGCAGCGCGGCCCGCAGATCTTCCTGTCGCGTACGCACCCGCAGTTCATGGTGAAGCTGTTCACCATGGAAGTTCCGGAAATCTACGACGGCATCATCCAGATCAAGTCGGTTGCCCGTGACCCCGGTTCGCGCGCCAAGATCGCCGTGATCTCGAACGATAGCTCGATCGATCCGGTCGGCGCCTGCGTCGGTATGCGCGGTAGCCGTGTCCAGGCCGTCGTCGGCGAGTTGCAGGGCGAAAAGATCGACATCATTCCGTGGTCGCAGGACCCGGCGTCGTTCATCGTCAACGCATTGCAGCCCGCTGAAGTCGCCAAGGTGGTTCTCGACGAGGATGCAGAGCGCATCGAAGTCGTGGTTCCGGACGAGCANCTGTCGCTTGCGATCGGCCGTCGCGGCCAGAACGTNCGCCTGGCGTCGCAGCTGACCGGNTGGGACATCGACATCATGACGGAGCAGGAAGAGTCCGAGCGCCGCCAGAAGGANTTCAACGAGCGCACCAACCTCTTCATGGAAGCGCTCGACGTTGACGAGATGGTTGGCCAGGTGCTGGCGTCCGAAGGTTTCGCAGCGGTTGAGGAACTGGCTTACGTCGATCTCGACGAAATCGCTTCGATCGACGGCTTCGACGAAGACACCGCGACCGAGATCCAGACCCGCGCCCGCGAATACCTGGAGCGCGTGGAGGCCGAAATGGACGCCAAGCGCAAGGAACTGGGCGTCCAGGACGAGCTTCGCCAGATCAACGGCCTGACCGGCCAGATGCTGGTGGCACTCGGCGAAGACGGCATCAAGACTGTCGAGGACTTTGCAGGCTGCGCCGCTGACGACTTGGTCGGCTGGAGCGAACGCAAGGACGGCGAAACCAAGAAGTTCGACGGCCTGTTCTCGAAGATGGACGTTTCGCGCGCCGAAGCCGAAAACATGATCGTCCAGGCGCGCCTTCTGGCCGGCTGGATCACGGAAGAGGATCTCGCACGCGAAGCCGTAGAGGCTGAGGACGAGAACACCGACGCCGCAGAACAGGAGTAATCCCACTGGCGGATGAGTTGACACCGGGCAGGCAGGCCCCAGATGAGGACGGATGGGACGATAGCATCGTGAACGACCGTACCTGCATCGTGACACGGGAAGCTGCCTCGCCGGAGACGCTAGTCCGCTTCGTGGCGGGTCCGGACGGCAAGGTTGTTCCGGACCTGAAACGCCAGCTCCCCGGCCGGGGATGCTGGATCAAGCCCGAACGGGCGCTGATCGACCGGGCGGTGGCCAAGAAGCTGTTTGCCCGGGCGTTCAAGAAAGACGTCAAGGCCGATGCCGATCTCGGTGCCTTGGTGGACCGGCTCATTGCAGCCGACCTGATCGGCATGATGAACATGGCGCGCAAGGCGGGCCAGTTCGTCACCGGCGCCATGAAGGTGGACGCAGCCGTGCGTTCCGGTGCCGCTCTCGCCGTTTTCCATGCGGCAGATGCGAGTCCCGACGGGATCCGCAAGATTGACCAGGCGCGCAAGGCCTGGAAGCTCGGCAACGATGCCGAGCACGATATTCCGTCTTTTCGGCTCTTCACGAGCACCGAAATGGACGAAGTGATGGGCCAGAACGCTTTTATCCATGCCTGCGCGCTTGCAGGGCAGGCAGGTGAGGGTGTAGTGAAGCGCGCAAACCTACTTGAACAGTATCGCGGTGGCGATCTGTGCCAGACAAAGGGTGTCGCTGACATGCCGAAACAATGACGCGGTCACCGGCTTCAGCCGGACGCAAGTCGATAGACCACAATTTGAACGACAGGTTCTGATGGCTTGACCATCCGTTCCTGCCCGAAGGAACAGGAACGGAATGACCGATAACAAAGACGACAAGACGCTCGGCGTAAAGAAGACCCTCACCCTGAAACCATCAGGCGTGACGCAGGGTACTGTACGCCAGGACATGGGGCGCGGTCGAACCAAGGCAGTCGTTGTCGAAACAGTGAAGCGGCGGCCAACGCGACCACTGGACGAGAAGCCCGCCTTCACGGCCCCGACCCCAGCAGCACCACGCCAGGTTGAAGCGGCAGCACCGCAGCCGGCCGCACCACGGCCGCAGCAGCCGGCGACCCCGGCTCCGCGGGTTCACCAGCCTGCATCGCAGAACCAGCGCCCGGCCCACAGCCAGGACCGCCGCCCGGCGCCGTCTGCCCAGCCGCAGCGTCCGCAGCAGCGCACCGGCACGGTTCTGCACGACCTGTCCGCAGGCGAAATGGAAGCCCGTCGCCGCGCGCTTGCAGAAGCGCAGGCCCGCGAAGTCATCGAAGCGCAGCAGCGCGCCGAGGAAGAAGCCCGCCGCAAGGTCGAGGAAGAGCGTCGTCGCGTTGAAGAAGCCGCCGAAGCTGCTCGTCGTGCCGAAGAAGCAAAGCTTGCGCCCAAGGAAGAGCCCAAGGTTGAAGAGCCTGCGCCTGCTGTTGCACGCGCTCCGGCTGCACCGGCCGGTCGTCCTGACGCTCGTCCGCAGGCTACCCGTCCGGGTGCCGCACCGGCAGCACCTGCTCAGCCAGGTGCCGTTCGCGGCCGCCGCGCTGGCGAGGACGATGATGATCGTGGCCCTGCACGCACCATTCCGGGTCGCGGTCGCGCACCGGTTCCGGCGCCGGCCAAGGTCCCGGCACGTCCGAAGGCCGATGATGGTCGCCGCCAGGGCAAGCTGACCGTTACCACCGTCAGCACCGATGACGACGGCAATGCACGTGGCCGTTCGCTCGCCTCCATCCGCCGCCGGCAGGAGAAGTTCCGCCGCAGCCAGATGCAGGAAACGCGCGAAAAGGTCATGCGCGAAGTCATCCTGCCGGAGACGATCACCATTCAGGAACTGTCGCAGCGCATGTCCGAACGCGCCGTCGACGTTATCAAGTACCTGATGAAGGAAGGCCAGATGATGAAGCCGGGCGACGTCATCGACGCCGACCTTGCCGAAATCATCGCCACCGAATTCGGCCATACCGTCAAGCGCGTATCGGAATCCGACGTTGAAGAAGGCATCTTCAACAAGGCCGACGACGAAGGCGAAATGATGCCGCGTCCGCCGGTCGTGACCATCATGGGTCACGTCGACCACGGCAAGACCTCGCTGCTCGACGCCATCCGCCATGCGAACGTGGCCTCCGGTGAAGCCGGCGGCATTACGCAGCATATCGGCGCCTACCAGGTTGAGCAGAACGGCCAGAAGATCACCTTCATCGACACCCCCGGCCACGCCGCCTTCACGGCCATGCGTGCCCGCGGTGCACAGGCAACCGACATTGCCGTTCTGGTCGTTGCGGCGGACGATAGCGTGATGCCGCAGACGATCGAATCGATCAACCACGCCAAGGCGGCCGGCGTGCCGCTGATCGTGGCGATCAACAAGATCGACAAGCATGAAGCAAAGCCTGACAAGGTTCGCCAGCAGCTTCTGCAGCACGAGGTATTCGTCGAATCACTCGGCGGTGAAGTGCTCGACGTCGAAGTTTCGGCCAAGAACAAGATCAACCTCGACAAGCTGCTCGAGGCGATCCTGCTGCAGGCCGAAATTCTTGACCTGAAGGCTGATCCGAACCGGACGGCAGAAGGTACGGTCATCGAAGCGCAGCTCGACCGCGGTCGTGGTGCGGTGGCAACCGTGCTCGTCCAGAAGGGTACGCTGAAGCCTGGCCAGATCATCGTGGCCGGCGACCAGTGGGGCCGTGTTCGCGCGCTCGTGACCGACAAGGGCGAGCATGTGAAGGAAGCCGGTCCTGCCATGCCGGTGGAAGTGCTTGGTCTTTCGGGAACGCCTGCGGCCGGTGACCGGTTTGCGGTTGTCGAGAACGAAGCGCGTGCTCGCGAAATCTCCGAGTACCGCCAGCGTCTCGCCCGTGACAAGGCCGCTGCCCGCCAGTCCGGCCAGCGCGGTTCGCTCGAGCAGATGATGAGCCAGCTGCAGAATACCGGCTTCAAGGAGTTCCCGCTGGTCATCAAGGGTGACGTGCAGGGCTCGATCGAAGCCATTGCAGGTGCACTCGACAAGCTCGGAACCGACGAAGTTCGGGCACGCATCGTGCATTCGGGCGCCGGCGCCATCACGGAGTCGGATATCTCGCTTGCCGAAGCCTCGAACGCAGCCATCATCGGCTTCAACGTTCGTGCCAATGCCCAGGCTCGTACCGCCGCAGAACGCGCCGGCATCGAAATCCGCTACTACAACATCATCTACGACCTGGTAGATGACGTGAAGGCAGCGATGTCGGGCCTCTTGTCGCCGGAACGCCGCGAAACCTTCCTCGGCAATGCCGAGATCCTGGAGGTGTTCAACATCACCAAGGTCGGCAAGGTCGCGGGTTGCCGTGTCGTCGAAGGCAAGGTGGAACGTGGTGCAGGCGTGCGTCTGGTGCGCGACAACGTCGTCATCCACGAAGGCAAGCTCAAGACGCTCAAGCGCTTCAAGGACGAAGTCACCGAAGTGCCGATGGGCCAGGAATGCGGTATGGCCTTCGAGAACTACGAAGACATCCGCGCCGGGGACACCATCGAGTGCTTCCGCGTCGAACACATCACCCGGACGCTTTAAGCCCGTCCGCGATAGTGTTACCAACCGCCGGGGAGAAATTCCCGGCGGTTTTATTTTGTCTGCAGTTTGGAGGAAGACATGGCAGTTTCGTTTGACTTGACCGGCAAGACGGCGATCGTGACCGGCGCCAATACTGGCCTTGGTCAGGCAATTGCCGTGGCGCTGGCCGGCGCCGGTGCGGACGTGGCGCTGGTCGGCCGCTCGTCGATGGCCGACACGGAAGCT
>Ga0065721_10049114_pt1 | contig 45870 bp, 39 predicted proteins | sample Mesricmetagenome_FD_59108 | JGI IMG/M metagenome (GOLD analysis project Ga0065721, IMG submission 59108) | Mesophilic microbial community from rice straw/compost enrichment Sample: eDNA_1 v2 (version 2) | ecosystem: Engineered > Solid waste > Grass > Composting > Bioreactor | place: USA: Davis...
CGCCGCCGCGGACACCAGCATGCGCGCGAGTCGTGGCTGCGCGCCAAGCGCGGCCATGCGCCGCCCGAGCGGCGTCAGCCGCCGCTCGCGGTCGAGCGCGCCGAGCTGCCGCAGCAGCTCGCATGCGCTCGCATAAGCGCCAGCTGGCGGCTCGTCGAGCCACGCCAGCTCGCTTGGCGCGCTTACGCCCCAAGCGGCAAGCTCGAGCGCCAGCGGCGCAAGATCCGCTTCCAGCAGCTCCGGCGTGCTGCGCGGCGCAAGCATCAGCTGCTCCTGCTCCGTCCACAGCCGGTAGCATACGCCCGGGGCAACGCGCCCTGCGCGTCCACGCCGCTGATCAGCCGACGGCGCCGACACCGGCACCGTCTCCAGCCTCGTCATGCCGGTGCGCGGCGAGAAGCGCGGCACCCGCATCATGCCGCTGTCAACGACGACGCGGACGCCTTCGACCGTAATCGAAGACTCCGCGATCGATGTTGCAAGCACGATTTTGCGACGTCCCTCAGCACTTGGTGCAACCGCTTGTCCCTGCTCCTCCAGCGGCATGCTGCCATGCAGCAGTACAAGATCGACTGCTTCATACATAGCGCGCCCTATGCCCTGCTGGCGCAGCAGCGTATCGACTCGACGCATCTCTCGCATACCGGGCAGGAAGACGAGTATATCCCCTTCATGCTCCGACAGAGCAGCCGTAACCGTGCGGGCTGTCCGGTCCTCAAGCGATTCAGCCCGCCATGGCGCGCCTGAGCTGAAGCCTGCCGGATGACCCGAATAAATCGTCTGAACCGGATAAGCTCTACCTTGGCTCTCAATAATAGGAGCATCTCCTAGAAGACGCGCTACTGGCGCTGCTTCGAGCGTTGCCGACATGACCAGCAGCCGTAAATCTTCTCGCAGCACCGACTGCGCCTGCAAGCCTAGCGCCAAACCAAGATCGCCATGCAAATGCCGCTCATGAAACTCGTCGAACAGAATTGCGCCTATCCCTTCGAGCGAAGGGTCGCTCTGCAGCATGCGCGTCAACACACCCTCTGTCACGACTTCGATTCGTGTCGCTGCACTCACCTTCGTATCAAGCCGGACGCGATAACCGACCGTTTCGCCGACCTTCTCTCCGAGCAGCGAGGCCATATGCGCAGCAGCCGAACGTGCTGCCAGCCTTCGCGGTTCGAGCATAATGATTTTGTCGTCGCCGAGCCACGGCTCCTTCAGAAGCGCAAGCGGTACGCGCGTCGTCTTGCCTGCTCCCGGGGGAGCAACCAGCACTGCGTTCGAGCTGGTCGACATCGCTTCCAGCAGCTCAGGAATCGCCTCATCAATCGGCAATTGAGGTAAACGTCTCACACAAACCTTCCCTTTCTAACTTGCAGCCTTACAGCATGTTTCATTTCTTCTATCGATTCTCACCTGGATTCTTCAGACGAATCATCTGCTCCACGGGTCTGCCGTCACCTGGCAGCGTCGCCTCGAAAGCCCGAAGCTGAGAGGAGCCATCGCCATCGAGAAAAATGCCGTCCTCCATCTCGCCGTACGCTTCGAGTATCGCCTGCCTAAAGATCGCAAGCGTTGTCTTCGTCTGCGAGACGATCAAATAAAGCTTGCCATCCTTATCGTATACTGCCGCTGTCCGAAGCCGTTTGTCATCCGGAAAAGGCGCTTGCTCCGCATCCACCTGTTGACGCCAGCCTGCTGCATCATGGGGGCGCATACTAATGCCGCCTTGTGCCCAATAATGGCTTCGATCCGTCACCTTCAAGTCGGCCGCATTGGATACAACCTGCACACTCAACTGATCGGCAGCTCCATCCCAGACGAGCGTCCCGCGAGCATACTTCACGTTGCTGTTGCCCGAGCCATATGTATCTGGCTTGCCGCCGACGGGCTGATCATTAATAACCGCCATGCTGAGCAGCATGCCATTATAGAAAAATCCGCCGTTCACGCCATAATAGATTGAATTCGCAATATTGCCGCGCACCGCCTCAAGCGTTACCTTGCTCGGTTCCGTAACAAGCGCATGCATGACAATGCCTTCAGCTTCCTCACGAACATACGTATAGCCATCATAAGCCGGTTTACCATTCGTTCCATGATGACCAGTCAGCGCTGCGGTCAACCATATCGCAATGCCAGCCGCTGCACTTGAAAGCGCTACCGCCAGCAGCACAATGGCTGCAATCCATGCCGCGCGTCCTTTCTCTTTACCTGGTTCAGGCGGTATTTCGGAATTCACATACTGCTGCGTATCCATACTGCCGCTCGTCAATGGACATCACCCAAATAAACAGGCGTCATTTGTCCTGAAGCGATCACTTGTCCGACCGTTTGCGGAACAAGGTTTAACGATGGGAGCTTCTCAATGTCTATCCACTCTACGCCGATCTGGTTCTCATCCGGAACAGTCGCCGTATCATACGGACGGTCGGACAGCAGCTTGCATTCGAAATAGCACTCGACTTGATGAAATTCATGATACATCGTAGCCGGCGCTTGATTGCGCCCAATAAATTCACGGACATGGACCAGCGCAAGCGGCTGTACATCCTGTCCGATCTCTTCCAAGCATTCTCGAATAATCGAGGCTTCGAGCGTTTCCCCATGCTCCTGCCCACCGCCAGGAAAGCCGTAATGAATGCCGCGCTCGCTGTTTTTGAACTTAATTAGCAATATTTGTCCATCCCTGCGGATGATCGCTTTAGTCGCAATACGGATTTTCTTCATCCAACTTCTCCTCCGGCACCTGATCGTATGAAATCCTTTAATTTTGCGCTTAATCGAACCAGCCTTTCCTTTTGAACCACAGGTACATAAGCATGCCAAGCACAACCATTAGAATAAGAACGTCCGCATAACCAGTACGCCAATGCAGCTCGGGCATGTGATCGAAGTTCATTCCATAAATCCCGGCTATAAACGTCAGTGGCATGAAAATCGTCGTTATAACGGTAAGTGTTTTCATAATCGAATTCATTCGATTGGAGCTGTAGGACATATAGCTGTCCCGCAGATCGGCTGTCATCTCTCGGCTCGAATCGATCAGCTCCGACAGCTTCAGCAGATGATCATGAACGTCAGTGAAGAACGCACGGTGCCCCTGCAGCTCATCGATTCGGTCCGATCCCAATATCCGATAGAGCAGATCCCGCATCGGATTAATCGTCTTGCGCAGATGCAGCAGCTTCGAGCGGATACCAAACAGCGCATCGAGCATCGCTGTACCCGTTCGTTCTGAATTCTCGATTTCCCGCTCCGCAAGCTGATCATCTATCGCATATACAGCAGGGAAATAGCGGTCCACTAGCTCGTCCATTAGATGATACGCCGCATGCAGCGGCTTCAACCGCTTCACATCTGAAGAAGGGGCTGCCAGCACTTTATCCATTGCAGCGCGAACTTCAGGCGACTGATGCGTATGGAACGTCACAACGAAATTCGCGTTCAGAAACAAATTTACTTCGTGAACGAATAGCGACTCTGGTTGAAGAGCATGCAGCACGAAGAAATGCGTATCTCCATAATGGTCCATCTTAGGACGCTGCAGCCGATGCAGACAATCTTCAATCGCCAGTGGATGAAAATGAAACCAGGACGATAACAGTTCAATCTCCTGATCCGAGGGCTGGTCAAAATCGACCCAATACCACTCGTAATCGCCGCTATTCTCGCGAATATCGTCCATCGTCAAATTGATCAGCTTCTCCTGCTTATGCGTCACGGCGATAATCGACAGCATTCCTCCAGCCTCCAGGCATCAATGTTCACCAAAATATGATCTATTGTACCATGTTCATCCTAACAATGGTCAATCATTGACCCGCTGCGCTCGACAACCCGAACATTCATTTGCTTCAAAAATATTGATCATGCTAGAATATGGCTTGTCTTAACGTCTATAGCTATTATTTTATGCAGCCGAAACGGAATAAGTGACGAAGCATCGCTCTACGCTTGCTTCAACACAGCTATAAAGAGGTGACTTTATCGATGCTGCGCGGAAGATTCGCACCGACCCCTTCCGGACTTATGCATATTGGCAACGCACGAACCGCCTTGCTCGCATGGCTGCAAATCCGCAGCGCAGGCGGCCAATTCATTCTGCGAATCGAAGATATTGATAAGCCTCGGTCGAAGCCCCATTACGCGGAGCAGGCGCTGAGTGATCTTCGCTGGCTCGGACTTGATTGGGATGAGGGCCCAGACATCGGCGGCCCCTGCTCCCCCTATGTGCAGAGTGAACGGGAAGATCAATATGAAGCAGCATTGCAGCAGCTGCTTGAGCAGGACAAGCTTTATCCTTGCTATTGCAGCCGCGCTGACCTTCAGGCGATCGCGAGCGCCCCACACGGCTTATCCGCTGAGGGGCCGGCTTATCCAGGCTTGTGCCGCCATCTAACCGCATCCGAACGTACAGAACGCGGCGCTGCCAAGCAGCCCTCCCTCCGATTCGCCATGCCTGATCAAGCGGTCTCTTACAAGGATGAAGCGGCTGGTCCGCAGACGTTCGCGCCTGGCGCAGGCGGCGACTTCGTCGTCAAACGTGCCGATGGCATCATCAGCTATCAGCTTGCCGTCGTCGTCGACGATGCCGCAATGGGCATCACCGATGTGCTGCGCGGCTACGACTTGCTTGATTCCACACCGCGGCAGCTGCTCTTATATGAAGCACTTGGTCTGACACCTCCGCGCTTCGCCCATGTTCCGCTGCTCTTAGGACCTGACGGCAATCGGCTTGCGAAGCGTCATGGTGCCATCTCTCTGGCTTCCATTCGTGAGCGCAGGCTGCCGCCAGAGCTCATCGTCGGCGCGCTTGCAGCATGGAGCGGTCTGCATGATCGCACGGAGCCGATTGCAGCAAGTGAGCTAATTAGGAGCTTCAAACTGCACAAAGTCCCAACAGCCCCGATCGTCGTCGATGATGCGACGCTTAAGCTGCTGGAACGATCCGATAACCACTAATCAGCACAACAACCTCCCGTTAGACAGCTTCGTCTTGGCGGGAGGTTGTTGTGTCAAGGAGCTATTGGCTCATCGAATCGCCCTTTATACGCTAATCCCCTCACGCTCCAGCGCCTTTTTTTGGCTGAATGGGACAAACCCCGTCGCGAATTTATTCATGCCGAGTACGTTGTATATCAAAAAGGAGTGCACCGCTTGACGATTCAATTTCTAGATGTGCGCCTATCCGAGCATATGTCCAGGGTCGTAGTGCCGCCCATTGCGATCGACAAAGACAAAGCGCTCTTCATCGGCGATCTCGGCGTGCAGACGCTGCCCGTTGTAGGAACGGCTAACCAAGCGAACGTTAGAGTATGGCTGTCCGGCGTCGTGAATATTGTGCGTCCAGCCGATGTAATGGGCTTAACCCCTTCCCTTCGTCTCTTCATTATGCGTAATGGAGATGGGACACCCGCATCTGGGACCATGATTTACGAAATGTTTTACCGACTAGGAACCTTGCAATTCACCTCTTCCCCCATCTCCATCACCGCCAGCGACTTTCCCTCGTCGTCTATCGTCAGTCAAGGCCAAATCCGCTACTCCCTATTCATCATTGCCTTTACGCTCGATGAGGTTAGCGGTTTGTATGTTCAAGGTCCTGTTGCGTTCAATGGTATGGCCGTTGCAGGATCGAACTAGTTTACACTTAACGAAAGAAGGGTACGCGTTATGGCGATTCAAATTCTAGACATGCGCATGTCCGAGCATATATCCATCGCAACCGATGACGGCGAGGAGATTAACAATGGAAGCGTATTGTTCGTCGGGGACATCGGCATCCAGACTTTAGCGGTCGTAGGGACTCCCAATCAAAGCGATGTGCGCGTCTGGTTGTCCGGAACGGTTACGGTTCACCGCCCGGGAGGAATTAATTCGCCCCCTCCAAACGTCGAGCTGTTCATTACCCGCAACGGAGATGGCACTCCCACTTCCGGAACGCAGATCTACCATATGACGTTTAATTCCGGCACCGTTAATGTAACCGTCTCCCCTATATCCATCACGGCCTGCGACTTTCCCAGCGTAAGTATCGTAGCAGCTGGGCAGATTCGCTACACCTTGTTTATTACTTCCGCCTCCCCGCCCGGAACTGGCGATTTGTTCTTATTTGGTCCCGTCGCTTTTAATGGTATAGCTTGCGCGGGTTCCAATTGAGCCGGCTTACATCAGCTCTTAAGTAGATGAACAAGCCACACGCATGTAACAGGTAGGTCCTCCACTTCGTAGGACGAAGTGGTTGCTTACCGGTGTTCGAAGAGGGCTTAATAGACGAAAATCCACAGCACGAGGTACGGTCGCCTCGACTGTGGATTTATAGGGCAAACTTGCACCTGTGGTCAGATTGGGTGGTTTAGTGGTACGTAGGTGCAGATATGCACCTACAGCGCTTGGGGTTCGCGGTTTCGTGATACGTAGGTGCAGATATGCACCTACAGTGCTCAGTTTTGGCGGTTTGACGATACGTAGGTGCAGATATGCACCTACAGAGGTCAGGTTTCTTGGTTTGATGATTCGTAGGTGCAGATATGCACCTACAGCGCTTAGGGTTCGCGGTTTCGTGCTACGTAGGTGCATATCTGCACCTACAGTGCTCAGTTTTGGCGGTTTGACGATACGTAGGTGCAGATATACCCCTACAGAGCTCGGGGTTCGCGGTTTCGTGCTACGTAGGTGCATATCTGCACCTACAGCGCTCGGGATCGCGGTTTTGCACGCTGTCCCATCAATCCTCATGCTGTGTCGTCACCGATTCGTATACCGAGTCGTAGACGAGCCTGCCGATGGCCGCCCCGACCTCGGTTGCAGTGCCTGCATACTCATGAACAGCTCCGTAGGCTGGGCTGCCGCATACGCCTAAGATAACAGCATCGGACGACGTGCCTGTCGCAATAAGACCGTTCTCCATATCGTGTATGCCGATATCCTGCAAGGCAGCGGCTTTCGCTTCTGCAGCTGTCATGAGCGCATTGACCATTGCCGAATCGGTCATTTGTCCGTCGAACAGCAGTATCGTATTAATTGTGCCTGCCCGCCATGCCGGGTACACGGTCCTGTCGCTGGCAGCACGTGCAGCGTTGCGCGTTCCCGACGTCGTGATACAGATTAGTTTGAAATGGCTATTCGCAAGCTCTCCAATTGACGCATGCGTAAGCTTGGCTGCCGTCATGAGCACGGCAGAACGTTCCGGAGCAAGCTCCCATTGACGAAGCTGCACTGCGATCTCCTCTTGCGGATTGCTTGCATTATAAGTAATTGGTACCTTCCAGTTCACGAGCGTCTCGGCAGATGAGAAGCCGCCATTATAAACTGCATTGCTCAGCGTTCTAAGCCTAGCAGGCAAGGTGACCGTGATCCGATCTCCGTCATTATCCCCCGACAGCTCCACGATAACATCCTGCCAATACTTGGAGCGGAAGCGTGCATGAGTACGAAAAGGCTGCATCCGTTGCCGTCACTCCCCATAAATTCATACTACCTGCTCATATGCAAACATAAAGACATCACCTGAATGAGCCGTTCATTCTGTTCACGAAGCTTAATAGCAGTACGAATATATCGTCCATTCAATCCTTCAAAATGTGATGCATCGCGTATCAATACTCCGCGCTGCCCCATCAGCTGCTGCAGCTGGTCAGCGTCAATCGCGCATTGATCCGGCAGCTTGATCAACAAGTAATTCGTTACGCTATCGAATACTTTGCAGCCAAGTGCCTCTAACGATTGCATCAGCCACAACCGCTCCTCATCCAGCCATCTCTGCGTACGTACGGCATATGCCTCTTCGTCCAGCACGGCTTCACCAATCCATTGCGCAAGCGAGCTGACGCTCCAAGGCGTTTGCTGCCCGCGCATCAGGGCGATCGTCTCCGCGGAGCCGACCGCATAACCTAGACGTACGCCAGGAATCGCATAGAACTTCGTCATCGACCGAATGACAAGCAGATTTGACCGCCTCGTCGCTTCCTGTACGAACGAAACAGCTTCCTCATTGGGCATAAAGTCAAGAAAAGCCTCGTCAATAACAACGAATGCTCCTGTTTCCAGCAGCTGCAGGACCAAGTCGCGATCCAACATGACACCCGTCGGGTTATTAGGAGAACCCAGCATCCAAATTCCCGGACGATCATGACCCGATGCCGCTTCCAGCACACGCTCTATCGACAGTCGGAACGAATCCTCCTCGAGCATCGGCACCTTCACAACGCTGCCACCGTATTTGTGAGCTGCTTCTGCATATTCACCGAAGCACGGCACCGCTAGTCCAACGCCTTGATTCGGACGCAGCGCACGGATCGCCAGATCGATCAACTCGGCCGCACCGTTGCCGCATAGGATATTGTCAGAATGAATGCCATGCCGCTGTGCAAGCTTGCTCCGCAATCCACGAACTGCCGGATCCGGGTAGCGATCCAGCTCTCGCCACTTCGTCTCGAGGATATGACGCACAACCTCCGGCGGTCCAAACGGATTCATGTTCGAGCTGAAATCAACGAACTGATCGGCAGTTATGCCGAACAAATCCGACGCCGTCACTAAATCGCCTCCATGCCCGTATCGCTCCAGCATGCTGCCACCTCCTAGAACTTTGGATTACATCAACCACAATTTGACCACAACACATACTGCGACAAGGCAAGCCGCCTCTGCCGCTTCATTCATTGCGCCATAGGTATCGCCAGTCAGTCCGCCTAGCTTCCGATTTAACCAAACCGCAAATACGATCCCTATCAGCGCTGCAGAAGCTGCAATGACAACCAGGGAAAGGATCGCCTTATCGCTATCCAACTCAGAGAAGTATAACAAGATAGCCGATACAACCACCGCTGTAATCAGCGAGCCGCCCACATGGCGGGTTCTCGCAGCCCGAAACATCGCCCCCATACCGCCTTCTCTTGCATTCGGCCACAGCTTAATGGCAGCCGTCATCCACCAGCGGCTCCATACCGGCCCTATGGCCAACAGCATCCATACAGCAGGCGAAGCTGCCCGCTCGAATAACGTATACAGTGCAGCAAACTTAATGAGAAGCAGTACGAAGGCGGCAATGACGCCCATCGCGCCTACTCGGCTGTCTTTCATTATTTCCAGCATCTGCTCTCGCGGCCTGCCGCTTAACACGCCATCCGCCGTATCCATCCACCCATCCAAATGCAGCCCGCCTGTCAGCGCAATCCACCAGCCAAGCGTTATCGCTGCAGCAAGCATCGGCATATCGAGTTGATACAGCAGTGATGAAGCACCACTTGTAAGGAGTCCTATCAACAGTCCGGCAAGCGGAAACGAAATCATGCTGGCAGCTAGTGTCGGCGGGTCGAATGGAACTTGGATCGGCAGCGGAATACGCGTCAGCAATTGAACGGCTGCCACCAGACCGTTCATGCTGGTTTTTATCGTACGACCCACCATATCGCTACTACTCCTATCCATGTCAGCATAGTCGTCACATATAACATTCTAACCGTTTGCAAAATGTCACCTGCAGCTAACGTACGCAGCGGCCAGCCAAGCCTTGCCCGTTCACTGTCTTGTCCAAAATAACGGTTGATGCCGCCCAGCTCAATTCCGAGTGCGCCAGCAGCCGCCGATTCGGGTATCCCGCTGTTAGGACTCGGGTGCAGCCGAGCAAACTTCAACACGGCTCGAATGGATCGGCCAGCTGACATACCAGGTAGAAGCATGGCCGATAGCGGCATCAACAGCGCGCTTAGTCTCGCTGGCACGTAGTTCAACACATCGTCCAGCCGTGCTGAACACCAGCCGAAATCGCGATACTTCTCATTCCGATAACCAACCATCGAATCAAGCGTATTCGCCGCTCGGTATGCCATTGCGAATGGCGCACCGCCTAGGATCGCGTATAACAGCGGAGACAGGAAGGCGTCGACCGTATTCTCCGCAACAGTTTCTACCGAAGCTCTTGCCGCTTCTGGTTCATCAATATGATCCGTATCGCGGCTCACAATATATCCGACATATTGACGCGCCACGGGCAAATTGCCAGCCGTCAGCGGCCGATAGACAAGCATCGCCGCATCCTTCAGCCCTTTGACGGCAATCGTTGTCGAGATGAACCATACGCTGACTGCGTAACCAAGCCAACGGTGAATAGCATCCGCAGCGAATACGATCAACAGCATCACCAGCCAAGCTAGCAGGACCGTTACAGCGGTCAACACAGCGCCTCGAAGCCGCAATACAGATGGCTTCGCATCCACAGAAGCTCCGCGGCGCAGCTGCTTCTCCAGCCAGCGGATCCACTGACCGATTCGAATGACCGGATGCGTCGGCCATTTCGGATCGCCGACGAGCAGATCAACGATCACCGCTGCGGCACTCAATAACAGAAGCTCCGGCCAGCTGTATAGAATACCGATCACAGGTCGTCCAGCGATACGGCAATCCGGCTGAGATCAACCGGAATTCCGCTGACGACGAGGAACGTACGGTCCGCTATCGCCGCGATTTTGCGATTCATTCGTCCCGCCGCATCCCGAAACGTTCGACCTAACGGATACGCTGGCACAATCCCGCTCCCCACCTCATTCGTAACGAGCAGCAGCGGATGACGATAACTCGCAATGGCATCAACAAGCTGATCGACCTCCTGCTCCAGCCGTTCAGCCGGCTCATGCTCATGAGCGAGCAGCTTATTCGTCAGCCAGAGTGTTAAGCAGTCCACAAGAACAACCGGTGCTTGACGCCCCTCTCTAACCGAAGCTTCCGCAGCTTCATTCAATGAACGAAGCTGCGCTGGAAGCGCCAGCTTCTCCTCAATCGTCTGCCAGCAGAATGCGCTTTCCTCACGCTGCTTCCGATGCAGCTCGATTCGTTCCCGCATCTCATCGTCACCTATCGATGCAGTAGCGATATACACGCCTTTATCTGCGAGCTTCGCAGCATATTGCTCGGCGAACGAGCTTTTGCCGCTGCGCGCACCGCCTGTAATTAATACGGTCATGTGTGATGTGTCCCCCTGTACATTCGTTACCCGCGCGATACACCAGCACTGTCGAATGTCGCCATCTCACGCATCACACGCTGTGCCGCTTCAATGAAATGGAAGCACAATGCTGCGCCCGTACCTTCACCCAAACGCATGGACAGATGGATAACTGGCGATAAGCCGATCTTGTGCAGCAGCTGGGCATGTGCCCGCTCATCGGACAGATGCGACCCGATCATATAGGAGACGGCATTCTTACACAGCGCTGCTGCTACAAGCGCGGCCGCTGAGGAAATGAATCCGTCGATTACGACTGGACATTTGCGCGATGCCGCACCAATAATGACACCTGCTAAGCCTGCGATTTCAAGGCCGCCCACTTTGCTAAGCACGCCGATCGGATCGGATGGATCTGGCCGATTCGTCTCGATCGCACGACGAATGACAGCCATTTTGTGCGCCAGACGCTCATCGTTAATGCCCGTTCCCCGGCCTGCCGCCTCTTCAGGCGAATCGCCTGTCATAACAGACATCACAGCTGAGCTTGCCGTTGTATTGCCGATCCCCATCTCACCCGTTGCAAACAATCGATAACCCTCCTGCCACAGCTGATCCACAACTTCAATGCCGGCCAGCAACGCTTCGACCGCAGTCTCACGCGTCATCGCAGCACCTCTAGCGATATTGTTCGTGCCATGCATCAGCTTGCGGCTGATCAGCTCCGGATGGCTAAGCTCAGCATTAACACCGATATCGACGCAGCGGACATCCGCTCCCGCTTGTCTTGCAAGCACGTTGATAGCAGCTCCGCCCGACAGGAAATTCATCACCATCTGCGGCGTTACTTCTGCCGGGAATGCACTCACGCCTTCCTCGCACACCCCGTGATCTGCGGCCATTACAATAATCGCTTTGCGCGACAGATCAGGATGAAGCGTGCTGGTAATGCCTGCGAGCTGGCGTGCGATGTCCTCGAGCTTGCCAAGACTGCCCGGCGGCTTCGTCAAATTCAACAGATGCTGCTCCGCTTGCTGTACAGCTGATTCGTCCAGCGGCTCGATTCTCCGAATTTCCTCCTCCAGCTTGCTGCGCAGTTCACTCTCTCGATTCGTTGACACGATACAACACACTCCCTCGTTCTATTAATGTATTAACGCCCAATTAGCTGCATAAATGGATTGGGTTCCGATGAGGACGGCTCCTTCGACAATTGCCCTGCTCGGCGCAGAACGATTTGCGGAGTCCCGTCATCCTCGGCGTATATCACTTCTGCTTCTGCATTATAAACAGCACGGACAAGCTCTTTCGTAATAACATCCCGAGGCTTGCCAGAAGCATACAGAGAGCCGTCTTTCATAACGAGCAGATGATCGCAATATAACGATGCTAAATTCAAGTCGTGCAGCACGGCTGCCACAATCATTCCCCGCTCGCGCTGCCACTCACGGACCGTATCGAGCAGCTGCAGCTGATAGCCGATATCAAGATACGTAGTCGGTTCATCGAGCAGCATAATCTGCGGATTCTGCACCATGATCTGGGCAAGTGCCGCACGCTGGCGTTCACCGCCGCTCAACCGATCCAGCGATCGATGCTGAAGCTCAGTAAGCCCCATCCGACGCAGTGCTGAATCAATCAGCGGCGTGGGATCCTCCCGCTCGTCACCGAACCAGCCTTGATAGGCGAACCGCCCCATTCCGACGGTTTCTCGCACGGAAAAGCCGACAGACGGCAGTCCTCCCTGCTGCAGGACAGCCATCGTTCGCGCCAGCGTCTTACGCGGGTAGTCGCCAATCGGCCTGCCATTCAGCAGCATGCTGCCGAAAGTAGGCTGTGCTGCACCTGACATGAGCCGCAGCAGCGATGTTTTGCCAGCGCCATTGGGTCCTATGATACCGTACAGCCCAGGCTCCGAGAACGTGAACGTCATCTGATTCACTACGGTAGACTGGTCAATTGTCAGACCAACCTGCCTTGCTTCAATCATTCACTACACGCCTCCTTTCCCGCTTCCCAGCTTGTGCCGATACAACAGCAATGCGAAGAACGGCGCACCAACGAGAGCGGTAACAATCCCAAGCTGAATTTCGCGCGGGGATAAAGCGATCCGAGCCACCGTATCCGCCCAGAGGACGAAGATGCCGCCGCCAATAGCCGACAACGGAATGATGCGGCGATAATCAGGACCAACTAGCAGTCGGAGCAGATGCGGCACGACTAAGCCGACGAAACCGATAACGCCCGACACCGATACCGCCGCTGCAGTAAGCAAGGTGGAGCCGACAAGTACGATAAGCTTCGTCCGTTCGACGTTAACACCGAGATGCGCTGCATGACGCTCGCCGAATGCGAACAGGTTCAGTCGATGGGCATACAGCGCGATCAGCGGAACGCCAACCACTAGGAATGGAATCAACATATACACATGATCCCAGCTTCGAAGCGCCAAGCTTCCCATCAGCCAATATAGAATTTGATTTACGACCCCTTCAGACATAGAAACCATAAATGAAACGAATGCGCCAAAGAAGGATTGAACAATAACACCTGCTAGAATCAGCGTTTCGATCGCCATCACTCCCTTCGTACGGGCAAGCGCAAATACGGCGAACAACGTCAGCGCGCCGGTTACGAATGCAACCAGCGGAATCGTCCACAGTCCTAGCAGCGACTGCAAGCCGAAGAAAATGAGAAAAGCTGCGCCGACCGAAGAGCCGGACGCTACCCCTAGCGTATAAGGGTCTGCAAGCGGATTGCGCAGCACACCTTGAAAGCCTGCGCCTGCTGTCGCCAGACAGGCGCCGACGAGCACCGCGAGAATGACGCGCGACAGCCGAATCTGCATCACAATCGCAACGTCACTATTGGACCAATCGCCGAACAGGTGGATACCGGTAATTCGGTAAATAAGAATGCCCCATACGTCTGACAGCGATAACCCCGCTGAACCGATCGATACTGCCAGACCGATCGAAACGACAAGAAGGAGCATGGCTGCTCCTCCATATAAGACTGATCGCAGTCTCATTCGTTATTGAAATAGCTCCGGATGAATCGCCTTCGCGAGCGCCTGCAAGCCATCTGCAAGACGTGGGCCGACACGGGACAGCGGATCCCCCGGCACCTCCACAAGGCGGTTATTTTTTACTGCGTCGATCACTTGCCAGCCTGGGCGGGCGTTGATGGCTTCCACGATCGGATTCGGGCTATCGGGAATGGACGGATATACAATGACCTGCGGATTGCTCTTTACGATCTGCTCGGCATCGAACTCGTACCAGCTGTTCCCCTGAGCAACGTTCGAACCGCCTGCCAGCGTCACCAGCTCGTCCATAAATTCTCCTTTACCAACCGTCCACCCTGGCGAAAATTCGATGAGAACAGCTGGTTTATCCGCGCCAGCAAGCTTCGAGTCGACATCCGCTCTCACTTGGCTCATGCGATTGCTCACTTCGGCAGCCGACTGCTGTTTGTCGGTCAGAATGCCGATGTTCTTTATCTTCTCAATGACGTCATCATAGGTCTTAGGCTCGGTTGCATATACGTTCAGCTTTAATTCACGCAGCTGTGCGACGGCTTGCTCGTTAGCTGAAACGGACGCAAGGATAAGATCAGGTGCAAGGGCAGCCACCTTCTCAATATTGGTCGTCATATCGCCGATTTTCTGGATTGCGGCGGCTTGCTCTGGATAGTTGCTGTACGCGTCGACACCTACCACGCTGTCGCCAGCACCAATTGCGAAAGCAATTTCCGTCTCGCTCGGCCCAAGCGCCACGATGCGCGTTGGCGCCTTCTCCAGCGTAATCGCTGTGCCGGTATCATCCTTCACTGTGAGCGGATAGACCGTTGCGCCCGGTTGATCAGCCGTTGGCTGCTCAGATGTTGGTTCTGTCGTCTGTTCCTGCTGTTGGGCATTCGATAAATCGTTCTTCTTGCCGCTGTCCTCACGGCCGCATGCTGCGAGCAGCATCAAAACCGCCACAATCGCTAGTAGTCCCAGCTTCCTCCATTGACTCGGCTGGCTCGGTACCATTTGCTTGCTCATGACCATCTCTTCCTCTCCTGCTTAGCTTATCCCTCGTTATGTAAAAAAAAGAGGCATTCCCGACACGAAGGGTCGGAAATGCCTCTTTCAACGAATGATGCATCTACCACCAGCCTTAGCGGCTAACGAATAGCTGCAGCAATGCTTGATTAAGCAAATATCCAACACCTTCCCTAACACCACGTAGGTAGATGCATAAGCGAGACAGGCAGGTATCCTGACTTGAAGCCCACAATCCAACGTCTTCCCAAGGTAATCCTCAGTGACCTATGTCGGTGCGGTTGCTCGGTGTATGTTGTACGCCAAGCGCTTCTTACAGTGGCGGGTCCGTGCCGGAATTACACCGGCTTCCCTATTATGCATAAGCGGTTAGAAGCTAGCAGCTTTACCGATTAGCACCTGCTCGATTGTATATTCATAGGAATGAACGAAATTAACTATAGCATCGGATTTGCCTTATGTCTATCCTTCCAAACATAAAAAATCCTCAACAACGGCTCATTATTAGGAGGAGTATCTTCATTATCGCCCGCGTCTACGCAGTTGAACGCGAAGAATGAGCGCATTGCCGACAACCGATAGAGAGCTAAGCGCCATCGCAGTTCCAGCCATCCATGGCTGCAGCTGTCCTAACGCTGCACTGGGGATAACTGCTGCATTGTAGAGAAAAGCAAGCGCTAAATTCTGCTTCACATTACGCATCGTTAAACGGCTGATACGTACCGTATCCGCAACGCCAGTAAGCCGGCCATGCAGCAGCGCAAGCTGTCCCGCTCCCATCGCTGCATCTGCGCCGCCGCCAATGGCAAAGCCGACATCCGCTGCTGCCAGCGCAGGGGCATCATTCCATCCGTCACCAACCATAGCGACAGAACCGTATCGCTGCTGAAGCGAATGAATAAGCGCTACTTTCTGTTCAGGTCGCAGTGAAGCATGTACTTCTCTTATCCTGACGCGTGATGCTATAGCTGATGCGGCTGCTTCCCGGTCGCCAGAAGCAAGCACGATGTGCCGGATGCCAGCCTTACGGAGCATCGATATCGCTTCCCGCGCATCTGCCCGCAGCGGATCTGCTAGTGCGATTGCCCCTTCGCAGCGGCTGTCGACTGCCACATACCAGATCGTCTCGCCTTTGCGTTCATGCTCAGCTGCAAACCGTCGAACCAAGTCCGTTAACCGCCAATTATATTTGATCGCATAATCGTATCCGCCGACTGCGATTGTATGTCCGTTCATTTCGACTAACGATCCGCCATTCGTGTGGTTCGAGCTGTTTGATATCCGTGTGGACGGTTCAAAATTGTGCGCATAGGCTGCGCTCGATGCCGCAGCTCGAACAGCCGCAGCATAGGGATGGGTCGCATGCTCCTCGGCGGCAGCAGCTAACCGAAGGAGAGCGGCGGGATGCATCGTCTCTGCATGAACAGCCGTCACTTGTGCATGGCCCTCCGTTAGCGTGCCTGTCTTATCCAGCACAATCGCCTGCAGCTGGGCAGCTGTTTCCAGCGCATCGGCCTGTTTCAATACGATGCCCCGTTTGGCGGAGGCGGTTGATGCTGCCGCAAGCGATAATGGCGTCGCAAGACCAAGCGCGCATGGACAAGCTGCTAACAGTACAGCTAAAGACCGAATAAATGCCGCCTCGCCATCCCCTTTCGTCCACCAGATCATACTAATAACGAACGTTGCGATGGACAGCCCGATCATCACAGGGACGAAAATGCCCGCCATTACATCCACTTTACGCTGGACAGACGTCTTGGAAGCCAACGCTTCCCGCATCATAGCGTGGAGCCGCGACACCGCAGTAGTCGATCCAGCGGCTTTTACATAAACACGAGCTTCGTTTCGTACATTTACTGTCCCCGCGTAGACACGATCCCCGCGCTGCTTGGCAACAAGCCGGCTTTCCCCTGTGAGCAGCGACTCGTCGGTCTCCGCTGTATCGGATAACAGCAGGCCGTCCACCGGGAACGGCTGGCCAGGCTCTACGATCGCCTCATCTCCCGTTTGCAGCAATGCCGATGCAACCTGCTCTCGACGACCATCGCGATTGACGAACGCCATTGCGGGTTGAAGCTCACCTAGACTACCCAGCTCCGACGATGCTCGGCCAGCCGCCGCAGCCTCTATCCATTTGCCCAAAAGCACGGCTGTAATGACGACTGCCGAAGTCTCAAAGTAAAGCGCTGAATGGGCTTCTGGCACGGAGCTTCCGCCTCGGAACACCATGTAATGACTGTAAAGATAAGCTGCTGTCGTTCCTGTAGCCACGAGGACGTCCATATTGGCTGCCCTCTGCTTCAACGCATAATAAGCGCCATAGTAGAATGGAGCGGCAGGCACGAGCTGGATCAACGTTGCAAGCCCGAGCTGAACCCATCGGTTCATCAAGATGCTCGGAACTGGAATGAAGGAGAACGCCTCCCAATGATGCGCCATCGGCCACAGCAGTGGAATCGTCAATAACGCCGACAGAATGAGTCTGATCAGGAGCATCGTCCTCTCCTGCCGATCGAATGCAGGCCTCTGCTCCGAAGAAGATTGGAACCCAAGTCTCGTTATGACATTGCCGATATCACTCACGTCTATTCGTGATGGCTCATAGACGATCCACGCCGAACGCGAGGCATAACTGACCGCAGCCTGCTTCACGCCAGGGAGACGGCCAACCGCTTTCTCAATTCGCGCAGCACACGCCGTACAGTGCATGCCGCCTATTCGAAGATCGATCGCTATCGGATCAGATGGTACGGCTTCATGCGGATGAGATTCAGCGTCCGCCGTCTCTATCGGAGGCTTTACAATTTGAACAGACATAGACGCATCGCTCCTTCCTTGTCTCTCCCCATTGTATGTCCACTTCGCTCCGAGCATGTCTCATGTTCTTGCTTTACAAGCACTACGCACGCTCAGCGTACGTTTATTAACACCACAAAAAGCCCGCATTCTCCTCCTGATTACGAAGAGAAAACGAGCTTTGTTCATTCCTTCTTGCCAATACTCACAACTTACGTCTTATGCACCGGTTACGACTTTACCGTTCCAGTTCAGCATGCCGCCCGCTACATTCACAACCTCGTAACCAAGCGCCGTCAAATAATCGCATGCTCTGCTGCTGCGATTGCCGCTTCTGCACATGAGAATGAACGGCTCATCGCCACCGGCAGCCAGCTCCCCTACTCGCGCTTGCAGCTGCGAAAGCGGAATATTGATCGCTTCTTTCACATGGCCGTCTTCCCACTCGTCGACCTCGCGAACATCGATCAGATACAGCTTCTCGCCTTCCTCCAGTCTGTCACGCAGTTCGTCAGTGCTGATTTCTGTATACATAAATCCTATCTCCTTCAAAATTTGAAATGGTCGTCCATTCCATTGTAACTAGATTGCGATGGCGATGTCCACCTTAGTGAAATTTCGCAGCCCTGTTCACTGCAGCTCTGTCAGCTTGAGTTCTACCCGTTCACTTGTTAATGGATTAACGGTTATAGCTATTCGAATGGCATACTCGCGGCTAGCTTTGCGAACCCATAGCCGAAAGCGGTACTCTACGTTGCCGCGGGCGGCTGGGAAACGCCCTTCATAAGCATAGTCGACTACTTCCGCTTTGTATTCCTGGATTGCGTAATCAACCGCTTGCCGTCCCCATTGCGCATACTCTGGCTGAAGCTGCGCATTTAGCGATGCAGCAGCACGGCTCGCTGTTAGGTCGGTCAAAGCTATAAGTGTTACAGCCGCGATAACCCACTTCTTCCATTTCTTCATTAGCATGAGACCCCCACATTGTCATGGAATCGTTGAATAAACGAAACAACTCTTGTCTTTGATTAATTTCTCTCTGTTTGCCACGCTTATTCCATTTGCACCCACTAATTACTAAGCAAAATGCTTATTAGCACAATAAAGAGGCTACCCCTTTGCCAGTACACTGGCTCCGGGACAACCTCTTCGTTGCTTACGGCTTCAACAACTTTATCCGGCCTTCACCAGCAAGTCGCTTAATCAGCCGATCTTGTTTTGAACTTCCGTTTCCGGTTCAACAGCTCGTACACCATTGGTACGAAGATGAGCGTGAGCAGCGTCGAGCTCGTCAAGCCGCCGATAACCGTAATGCCGAGACCTTTGGAGATGAGGCCGCCGGATTCGAAGCCAAGTGCAAGCGGGAGCAAGGCACCGATCGTTGCAATCGCCGTCATCAGAATCGGACGCAGACGCGTGCCTGCTGCTTCGAGCAATGCATCACGAACAGACAAGCCCTCTGCTTCCTTGTGAATAACACGGTCAACCAATACAATCGCGTTCGTTACTACGATACCGATGAGCATCAGCATACCGATCAGTGCAGTTACGCTGATCGTCTCGCCTGCGATCAAGAGACCAACCAATGCGCCAATCACCGTGAATGGCAGCGAGAACAGAATTGCGAATGGCGTACGCGCGCCGCCGAACGTAATGACGAGCACAAGGTATACGATCGCGATCGCGGCAAGCATTGCCAGAATCAGCTGCGTGAACGCTTCGTTCATGTCTTCCGTAGCACCGCCCATTTCTGTCGTTACGCCAGCTGGGAGATCCAAAGCGTCAAGTTCCTTTTGCAGCTCAGACGAAATTTTCGACAGATCGGCTGTCTTCGCATCTGCCGTAACTTCCGCATAAACCTTGTCGTCCATACGGGTAATCGTGTTCGGCGATTGGCCTTCCTCTACCTTCACAACATCCTTAATAGCTACTAGGAATCCGAGCGGTGACATCAGCTGCTCGTTCTCAAGATCCGAGATGCTGTTATACGTTTTCTCCTCCACATGCACCGTAACGTTCAGCTTCTCGCCATCCTTCGTGATGGTCGTCAGCTGCTCTGCCACACGTACAGGGGACAGTGCCATGGCTACTTGACCAGCCGTCAAGCCATATTGGCTTAGCTTAGTTTGGTCCGCAACTAGCTTATATTGCTTATACGTCTTCGCAAGGCTGGTGTCTACATTCGTCAGCTTGTCGTTCTTCTTCCAGCTGTCTGCAATTTGATCGACAACCGTTTGCAGCGTCTCCATATCTGGGCCGTATACAATGAGCGACATGCCGCTGCCGCCGATACCGCCGCCAGTGAAGTCCTGCTGCTTCCATTCACCGCCACCGCCTAGGCTGGACAGCATATCGATAACAGCTGTTTTCTCATCCTCGAATTTCGGTGTGTCCTCATTGTAATTCAAGTACACAAGTCCTTGCTTCGATGCACCTGGACTTAATGGATTGGCGCTGCCGATCGTGTACTGCATCATTTCAACATTTTCACGGCTCAGCAGCTCTTTCTCTGCTTTGGCAGCCATTTCAACCACTTGCTCTAGCGTTTCACCTGGTGCTGGGTTGTACGTGATCATCATCGTCTTCTCGCCTTCGGATGGGAGGAAGCTGAAGCCGATGAGCGGCGTGAGCAGCAAGCTGCCGACAAGCAGTACGACTGCAAGCACAGATGTTATCACTTTATGATCCAATGTCCAACGAAGCGAACGACGATACGTATCGGCCAGACGGCCTGGCTTATCCTCGTGATGCTTCGCATTCTTAAGTCCTTTGCGGAACATGAGATGCGCGAGCATCGGCACGACCGTAATAGCAACGAGCAGAGAAGCCAGCAATGCGAATACGATCGTCAATGCGAACGGCATGAAGATCTCACCGATTGCACCAGACACTAAGCCCATTGGCAGGAATACAGCAATCGTTACAATCGTCGACGACAGAATAGGGATGAACATTTCACGCGTCGATTCGAGAATTAATGCTTTGCCCGTCAATTTCTCTGTTGCAAGAGACATGCGGCGGTACACGTTCTCGATTACGACAATCGAGTCGTCGATAACCCGTCCGATGGCAACGGTCATGGCGCCGAGCGTCATAATGTTAAGCGTAATATCAAGTTGGTATAGAATCAGCAATGCAATGAAGATCGACAGCGGAATCGATACGACCGCTATGATCGTTGAACGAATATCACGAAGGAAGAGAAGAATGATTACGATCGCGAACGCAGCGCCTACGAATGCTTTGCTCAGCATCGTATTAACCGACTTCTCGATTGGCTCGCCTTGATCGTACACCGGCACGATTTCCAAACCGCTGTTATCTTCCGACAAGGTTTTCATTTCATCCTTAACCTTGTTGACGACATCAACCGTATTCGCGTCAGCTGCTTTCACGACCGAGATGCCGATCGCATCTTGACCGTTCGTACGGGAGATCGAAGATGCCTTACCGATAATGGCCAAGTCCGCTACTTCAGACAGCTTCACGGTAGGCAGCTTAATCGCTGCTCCAGCTTGCTGAGACGGAGCGTTCTGGTCACCTGTGCCAGCTCCCGCGCCTGCGCCAGCTCCTGCACCAGCACCCGCTGGGATTACTGGGATCTGGAGATTGTTCAGATCGTCCTCCGTCCATACGTTGCCGTCCACAACAACCGTATTCTCTTCACCGCCGAACGTGAACAGACCGAGCGGAACCGACAGAGACGACCCTTTAATAATGCCCTTCACCGTATCTTCTGTAAGGCCGTACTGCTGCAGCTTGTCCGTCTTGAACGTTAGCTCTGCTGACCGAACGTGCTGGCCTGAAATTTGAACCGATGCTACACCCTCCGTGCCTTGAATCTCTGGAACGACTTCTGCCTCTACGAACTTCGTCAGCTGCTCCAGCGACAAATCATTATTCGCCACACTCAGCGACATCACCGGAAATGCGTTCAAAGAAATACGTGAAATCTCAGGCGCATTCACGCCTTCCGGCAGCTTCAGTCCGCTGAGCGCTTCCGATACCTCGGTCTTTGCCTTATCCATGTTCTTGTCGAAATTGTATTGAATAATGATGGAAGAAGCGTTCTCCATCGAAGTCGATGTTACGCTATCGACGCCTTCCAGGTTGCGGACCTGCTGCTCGATCGGCTTCGTCACATCGTTCATGACCGATTCCGGCGCGGCACCAGGGTAAATCGTCGTTACGCTGACAATCGGAATTGTAATGTCAGGCAGCGTCTCCATCTTCATCTGTGTGCCGGAGAAAATACCTGCGAACAGTACAATGATGGTCATAATCCAAAGTGCAAATTTGTTGTTCAATGAAAATCGAATGATGCTTTTCAATGATGTCACTCCATTCCCCTGTTATAATTCTTACATCTATCGTTCAAATCCAGGCTTTGATTATACCTTTAGCCTGTATCCGACTCCCCATACAGTATCGATATATTGCGGATTCGATGGATCGAGCTCAATCTTCTCACGGAGCCGCCGAATATGGACGGTCACCGTGCCGATATCGCCAATCGATTCCAATCCCCACACCCGTTCGAACAGCTCCTCCTTGGTGAAGACGCGGTTCGGATGTTGAACTAGCAATAGCAATAAATCGAACTCTTTGCCCGTTAGCAGCATGTTCTGATCTCGTATCGTGACTTGATGCGTTAGCTTGTTTATCGTTAGTCCGCGAATTGTCAACGAATCTTGGCTGTTCTGCTTATCGCCAGTAAGTCGTTCATAACGGGCAAGATGTGCTTTGACCCTTGCCACCAGCTCGCTAGGACTGAACGGCTTCGTCATGTAGTCATCTGCACCAAGCCCAAGGCCGCGTATTTTATCGATGTCTTCCTTTTTCGCAGATACCATCAAGACGGGCACGTTCGCAGTCTGTCGAATACGTCGGCATATCTCGAAGCCATCTATATTCGGCAGCATGACGTCGAGAATAATAAGATCGAACTTCTCCTCCAGTGCACGCCTCAGCCCAATGTCACCTTTCACCTCAATATCCGCGCGATAGCCATTGCTCTCTAAATAGTCGCGTTGAAGCTCTGCAATAGAACGCTCATCTTCAATTATGAGAATGGACTTCATCGTCTGTCATTCACCTGCCTTCTGCGTCTTGCTCATGATCGTTCATCCATTGGCGCAGTGTTACAGTGATGGCTAACCCTCTGCTGGCTGGCAGTTTAGCTTCTACATGTCCGCCGTGTCCCTGCACGATCTGTTTCACAATCGCAAGCCCTAGACCGCTTCCGCCCGTCTCGGTACTTCGCGATTGCTCGGTTCGATAGAACTGATCGAACAGCATCGGCAGCGCATCCCGTGCTACGCCAGGCCCATTATCACAGATTTCAAACTGAATGTAACCACCTGGCAAACTACGCAGTGAGATCGTTATACAACGATCGTCATCGCTGGTTTCATCCGTCATATACTTAACACTGTTCCCAATAATGTTGTGAAACACCCGACTCAGCTTCTCGGTATCAGCCGCCACCATCAACGGTTCGCCATCAACCCCTTGCAGCATTAGCCGGATTCCGGCCTTCTCCAGGTCAATCTGTTGATCTTCCGCAAAATGCATAATGAAGCGACGAATATCGATTGGCTTAAAATCGTACACGACATGATGCATATCAAGCTTTGAGAACAGGAACAGCTCATCAATCAGCCGATCCATATCTGTCGCTTTGCGGTACACCGTGCGCAAATATTTGTCCTGCTTTTCCTGCGTGTTCGCAACACCGTCCAAGATGCCTTCTATGTAGCCTTTGATTGCTGTGATCGGCGTCTTGAGATCGTGGGAGATATGCGAGAGCAGCCGTTTGCGGTTCTCCTCTTCTTGCAGTCGAACATCGATTGAATCTTTAAGCCGCCGTCGCATCGCTTCGAACGCAATGCTGAGCTCGCCAATCTCGTCCTTGTTCATCGGCTTCACTTCGCCGTCGAGCATTCCTTCGCTGATCTGTTCGGCCGATCGCTTTAGCGCGTACAAAGGCTTAATGATGCTTCTAGAGACGATATAAGTCAGAAGCATGCTTGTTCCTACAAGCACAAACAGCCCAACCGCAACAAAAATGATCTTCCAATAAATCGGAAGCTCTTCCTGCTGTCTGAGCAGCAGCGCTTTACCTTCTCCGCCATCGGCGAACACGATATCCTGTCTGACGATTTGATACAAATAGCCGTTTAGCGTAATTTGATTACGATCATCATCGACCAGCTTGCTCCAGTCTTCATGTGGCGCAGCTTCTCGAATCATCGGTGTCACGATCGGCGCATCTCCTTCACGCGCCAACACAACACCCGCCTTCAATCTCGACAAACGATTCTGCAGCTCGTTCAAATATTGATCGTTCTCCATCCGTTCCGGCTCGTACCGCATCACATAAGACAGCTCACCGAGGGCAACCGCTTGTCGATCTTTGTAATACTTCTCGTCACTCATCAACTCATGCAGCGTCTGGTCACTGAGAAAATAAAGCAGCGATATGATCAAGCTGATCATTATGATGTTCGGAACGATTACCATCGCCCATAGGGCGACTTGCAGCCTCGTGCGAATCGACACGTCGCTCATCCTTCTGCTGTTTTAGGTTGCTACCTAAGAATAGCGTTTAATTCTTAACGGTTTTCAACTCATTTCTTACAAAATTATTAAACATTCTCTCTTTCAAACGTTGTGGTAGCGTATAATACGCAAGTAGAAGCTGTACGCAGCTTGACTAATAATGACAATGCTAGAATACGGAGGTAATGCTTAATGTCTGCTGCGATTCGAATGACTCGCCGACAGCAACGTGTATGGTTTGCCATCATGACCGTCCTCTATTGGACGTCCATGTATATGTATGTCCCGATATTATCCCCTTATTTAACGTCACAGGGGCTATCGCTAAGCATGATCGGCATCGTGCTTGGCAGCTACGGCTTCGTTCAGCTGCTCGTAAGATTCCCGATAGGGCTCTGGTCCGATACGCTCGGACGCCGCAAGCCATTCATCGTATTAGGACTTGCAGCAGGCGCATTCAGCTGTCTCTTGTTCATTATTCCAGGCGGCTTCGGCTGGTCGCTCGCTGGCCGGATATCAGCTGGGGTATGCGCATCATCGTGGGTCGCTTTTACGATTATGTATGCTTCTCTGTTTCGGCCGGATGAAGCTTCGAAGGCGATGGGACAAATTAGCGCGATGACTGTAGCAGGCCAACTGCTCGGCATGGCCTTCAGCGCACCGCTTGCCGATTCGTTCGGCTGGCATGTCCCGTTCTATGTCGGGATCGGCGCTGGCATCGTTGGGCTCGTTGTTTCGCTGCTCATTCGAGAAGAGCCTTCCGCAGAAGGCCGTCCGCCTATGTCGATCCGCTTGCTGCGCGGAGTCGTTCGACAGCGAACGCTGGTCCGTGCTGCGTTGCTGTCTGTCCTCGTTCACGCGATGCTGTTTATCTCGATGTTCGGATTCACTCCTCTCAAGGCCAAGGAGCTGGGTGCTGACGGCTGGCTGCTGACGGCGGTCGTATTCGCGTTCATGATCCCGCACGCCATCGCTTCCTTATTGGCAGGCGGCGTATTATCGGCGAAGGTTGGGGAATGGCGGCTGCTGCAAATCGGCTTCGGTATCGGCGCAATCGCCACCGCACTTATCTCTATTAGTCCGAATCTTATCATCCTCGCAGCTACGCAAGCGGTCAATGGCTTCATGCAGGGCTTATTGCTGCCTATGCTGCTTAGCCTTGCGATTCGTGAAGCGCAGTTGAATGAACGTGCGACAGCCATGGGCTTCTATCAAGCGGTTTATTCGGTTGGGATGTTCGCCGGACCATTCGTCGCCGGCTGGATGAATGACCGCTGGAGCATTGACAGCGGCTTCTGGCTTGGCGGAGCAGCCGGAGCCATTGCGACTGTGCTTACAATCCTATGGGCGCGTACGTCTGCCGAGCCAGCACACAGGCTGCAGCGCTGATAGGCACATAAGAAAGTCCGCATGCTGCAGCTGAGCATGCGGACTTATTTTTTATAACCAATACAAAATGATGAACAGAAACCCAAACAATGCTGCAAGCTTACTATCCCTCATAGACCATCTGAGCACAATACCACGCGTCGGCTGACTGCCGCCTTCTCTTCCGTATCCTCGCGCTTCCAGCGCATCTGTCATCTCATCGGCTCCACGAAGCATCGCCAGCATGAATGGTGCAGTAATCACGTACAGCATTCGAGCAGGCAGCTTGCCTGGCCGTGTGGTCGATTTGCCACGAGCGTGCGCAATGCGAACAAAGCGCTCCCACTCTTGCTTGATCATCGGCAGAAATCGAAAAATAAGCGCAACTGTTAGCGCTAATGCTTCTATAGGCAGCTTGATCTTTCGCAGCCAGTCAAGCGATTGCTCAATCGAACGCTGAAGCCGGATTGGCGTGACCAGCGCAGCAATAGGAAGCCCCGTCACCATCACAACGAGGAGCTTACTGAGACGAAAGCCCGTTTCCACCGCTGGATGCCAATCGTAGCCAATGGAAGTCAGCTTGATCCCAGCGAACAGAATGAACATGATCATCATTCGGATATATAAAATAATGGCATTGCGCCAAGGCGCAATCGTATAGCGAAGCGGCCACCAGACGAATGCCGCAGCGAGCAGCGTCGCAGCAAGCAAGCCCAGCCAGCTCTGCTGAAGCAGAATGCCTGTCGCAAACAACAAGTAGCTAAATACGACAGCACGCGGATCATAGCGATCCGATTGTACCGATCCCGACTTGCTCTGTGGTTTTTGCCTGGTCACTGGAATCGACACGCGGTCTTCGGCATGAGTCGTGGCATTGGCTCGCTCTTGCTGAACATCGCACGGATCACCTGTTTGAGCAGTATCCTCATGAGCTCCACCTAGCAGCCGATCAGCTAATGCAGCGGCAAGTGTCTTCGACTCCATCCACACCTCATCGGACGTCGGCAGCTTGATGCCAGCTTGATGCAGCAATGCGGCGGTCTCCAACGGCTGGGGCAGTGGACCGCTTTCTGTTGAATCGGCTAGTGACGCCGCGTATTGGACCGCTGGTTGAATTCCACCCGGCACTGCAGAGCCGTTATCCATCACAAGGACCGCATCTGCGATTGGAAGCAGCGCCTCCAAGTCGTGAGCAACGATGATCGCACTCCCACCCGCTGCATGATGCTTCATCAGCAGCACGCACAGCTGACGGATGCCATCAGCATCCAACCCCGCCGTTGGCTCATCGAGCAGCAGCCATTGCGGCTGGCAAGCCGCAAGCATCGCGAGTGACAATCGCCGCTGCTGGCCTCCGCTTAACGTCTTGGGATCCCGCTCCAAGAAACGATCTGGTTCCAGACCGATTGCTGCTAATGCATCAACCATTCGTGCATCCATCTCTTCGCTGCTTATTGTATAGGGACGCATAGAATACCGGAACTCATCAGCCACTGTCGACAGAAACCACTGTGCGGACGACTGCTGCAAGGAAACGCCGATCTGCATCAAATATTCCTTATTGAGCTTCTTCTTCAGCCACAGCGGCTGGTCAGCAAGTTGAATGACGCCTCCTGCCGGCTCCCGAAGCCCTGCCAACGCTTCAAGCAGCGTCGACTTGCCAGCGCCGTTATGCCCAACAACCAACGTAATCTGACCTGTCGGGAACACCGCGGACATATGATTCACGATCGACTGTCCTTCGACAATAACACTCAGCTCATGGACATGCAGGCTGCTGTTGTTTCGCATAGCTGCTCACCGCCTTTGCTAAGGATGAGGCCGTGATCGGCATCGGTGGATCAAGCGCTACGCCCGCTTGTACTAATTCCCATACAGTCTCCACTACATACGGCGCATTCAAGCCTGCTTCTTCGCATGGACTCTTCTTACCCTTATCCGGCCTTATATAGAAGTGCTCCGCATTTCCATCGAAAGTGATCCGTCCATCCTTCATGGCAACAACCCGATCGCCTTCCATCAGCTCTTCCAGACGCTGTGTGACCCATACAATTGTCGTGCCTCTTCGATGAAGCTCGCGTAAAGCGGTCATCACTGCCGCCGACGCATGTGGATCAAGCATCGCCGTCGGTTCATCCACAATAAGAGCATCTGCTCCGCTAGCAATGCACCCTGCAATTGCTGCAAGCTGTTTCTGACCGCCGGACAGCCGCGCAATCTGCTGCTTCATCCCTGCTGTTAACCCAGTGATACGCATAGCGTCCTCAATCCGGCTATTCATCTCTTCAGGAGGAACAGCGAGCTGCTCCAGCAGCAGCATGGCGTCCTCTTCTGGCGTCATGCCGACGAGAGCTGCTTCCGGATTCTGCGTAACGAGCGGAGCGAATGAAGCTCCTGCCGCACTTGTCATCACGCCGGATACTCGAGGCTGACCAAGTCCTGCAAGCAGACGCGCAAGCGTGCTTTTGCCACTGCCATTCGATCCCACAATAAACAGCCACTCGCCCGACGCTATGGATAGATTTATGTCATAGAGCAGTTGATGCTCTGTCGTATGGATGAGCCGATGTCTCTCGCCACCTGCACCCGACCTATGCATAACCGCTGTCTGTATGAACAGATTAACGGATTCCAACTTCCACCGATGTCGATGCAAAAAAATTCACCCAACCTCTTCCTATATCGATAAACGTATGCTATGATTCTTTTCGTTAACCAGATGTTATTTATATTAGGTTAACATATAACAAGGTACATAGGAAGGTGTATATATGAAAGCATCCAACATTCGCAGCATCGTATTCACCGCACTATTCGGTGCATTGTTCATCGCGCTGAGCGCGGTCAAAATCGATCTAGGCTTCTCCGCTGTACCCATCACGCTTCAGAATCTAGCCGTCATGCTCGCAGGAGCCTTCCTCGGTGCAAGATTGGGCTTTGCCAGCATCATGATCGTACTGCTGCTTACCGCAACAGGATTGCCGCTGCTGCACGGTCAAGGCGGCCTATCGTATATGACTGGTCCAACAGGCGGCTTTCTCGCTGCATTCCCGATTAACGCCTTCTTCGTCGGCTTATTCGTAGTGATGCTGATGAAGAGCCGGTTCTCGTTGAACAGAACGACAACCATCATCTGTCTATTCCTTATCTTCGAAGTGTTTGGTTCGCTCCTCAGCTATGTAGGCGGTGTACCTTGGCTGATGCATTCTTTGGACTATTCCTTCCACTTAGCAATGATCAAGGGCTGTTATCCTTATCTATTAGGCGACGCATTGAAAGCTGCAGCTGCAACAGCCATTACGATGTCGCTCTATCCATTCATCGCGATTTATCGGGCTAAACAATCGACAAACCACTCCTCCGCTGCACACCAAACAGGGATGAGCCACTAGGCTCTCCCTGTTTTTTGGTACATATGAACAACTTCTATCCAAACCTCTAGAGTGACAGACGATAGATGTTCACAACATCTTCCTTGGTCAGCTTGCGGAAGTTTCCGCGCGTACCATTGCCGACTGCTTTCTCTGCCATTTCTTCGAAACGGCTGGCGTCGATATTGTAATCGGACAGACGCGAAGGCGCGCCAATCGAGTTCCAGAAATCGCGCAGCGCTTTAATGCCCGCTTCCGCAATCTCACGGTCTGAGCGGCCATCCTCACGAATACCGAACACGTTCACGGCAAATTGGCGGAATCGAGCCACGTTATCGTCCAGTACATACGTCATCCAGTTCGGGAACAAAATCGCTAGGCCGCCGCCATGCGGAATGTCATATACAGCTGACACCGCATGCTCCATATCATGGTTCGCCCAGTCGCCGACAATACCCATCGACAGAATACCGTTTAACGCCATCGTACCGCTGTACAGGATCGTTTCACGATACTGCAGGTTTGTCAGGTCGTTGACCAGATGAGGAGCCGTTTCAACGACTGCGCGGAGAATCGATTCGCAGAAGCCGTCTTGTACAGGTGTACGATTGTCGTGGTGAAAATATTGCTCGAATACGTGCGCCATCATATCGACCATGCCGTATACCGTATGATCCTTCGGTGCGGAAGCCGTCCATTTGGCATCCAGAATCGAGAATGCTGGATACACATGCGGGCTTGCCCAGCCATGCTTCTCCTCTGTTGCTTCATTCGTAATAACGGAGTTGGAGTTCATCTCCGAACCCGTCGCTGCAAGCGTCAAGATCGTACCTAGCGGCAGCGCGGACTGTACGGACGCCTTCCTAGTCACAATATCCCAGAAGTTACCTTCATACTTCGCCGCAGCTGCAATCGCCTTCGCGCAATCGAGTGTACTGCCACCGCCTGCTGCAAGCACCCAGTCGATGCCTTCTTGGCGAATCATATCTGCACCGCGATGTACTGTCGACAGACGCGGGTTCGGTTCAACACCTGCCAATTCATAAACGGTGCAGCCCGCCTGACTCAGCAGCTCGAGCACCTCGTCATACAAGCCATTACGTTTAATGCTGCCGCCGCCATATACAAGCAGCACTTTCTTCCCGTATTTCTCCGCCTCAGCTGTAATATGACGGAGCGACTGATCTCCGAAGTAAAGCTTTGTAGGATTGTGGTATACAAAAGGACGCATGTCGCTTATTCTCTCCTTCCAGTTATGTACGACTTTACTTCTCTATTATGATAAAAACCAATATAGAGGTCAATCCCTTGTTCCTAGATAGGTTTAATCGACAATGAAGTGGTACGGTTTCTTTCCCTTCCAATCTTAATCTTCCCTATATCACAAACAAAAAAACAGGAAGAGCCCTAGTGAATGCTCCTCCTGCCAGTGATCCTCTGTACGATTTAGTTGCTGCAATCCGCCGGCTCATCTTGCTCCGTAGCGCCTTCTACCTCCAGCTTCTGTGCAACCGTGTCGCGTACGACGCCGATAACGAGCTGGAGCATATAGTTGATGTCGGATTGGCTTTGTTGAAATTGCGATACGATCGGCATGCTGTCCAGCTCATCCTGCAGCTCCGCCATTTCCTGCTCGATCTTCTTCGCCATCGCTTCGTTCTTGAACGTTTTCTCGAACGCTACAACTTCCTTCTGCTTCTTCTTCAGCAGCGCCATCATTGATTGAACGCGCTCATGTGCTTGAATCTGCTTCTCCGCTTGACGGTAACGTTGTACCTCCTCGGATGCGAAGATCAGATCTGCCAATTCCTTTGCTTTCTCCATAACGTCCTTGCGAACGATCAAATCACGCGAATGGAAGCTCGGAACACAGCGTCCATCGTGGTCATGATCGTGATCGTGGTCGTGTCCGCTGCAAGTATGTGCGTGCTGCTCAGCCATTGTAATCTCTCCTATCGGTACGTTTGCTTGATCTATACGATTATGAAACAGCTTCCTCGGTTGGCAATACAGCTTCTCCCTTGATGTGCCAAGTGAGAGGCTCCGTTACCCGTACATGGATGAATTGACCGATCCATTCCTTCGGTCCTTCGAAGTGAACGAGCTTGTTCGTCCTAGTGCGGCCAGACAAGATGTTTGCATTGTTCTTGCTCTCGCCCTCTACCAGCACCTCGACGATTTGACCGCGCAGCTGTTCGTTGCCTACGCGTCCAAGCTCTGCCATCAGATCATTCAATCGAGCGAGTCGTTCCCGCTTCTCCTCGAACGGAACGTTGTCCTCCATGCCGGCAGCAGGCGTCCCTTCGCGCGGCGAATAGATGAACGTGTATGCCATCTCGAAGCCGACTTCACGGACAAGCGACAACGTCTCCTCGAACTGCTCCTCCGTTTCACCAGGGAAGCCAACGATAATATCGGTCGTCAGCACTACACCGGGAATCGCTTTCTTAATTCGGTTAGCCAAATCGATGAAATGCTCCCGGCTATACTTACGGCTCATCCGCTTCAATACTTCCGTGCTGCCCGACTGAACAGGCAGATGGATATGCTCCACCAGATTGCCTTTGCCGGCCAACACCTCGATCAGATGATCGTCGAAATCACGCGGATGGCTCGTTGTGAAACGAATGCGCGGAATATCGATCTTCGAAATGTCCGCCATCAGATCGCCGAACCGATATTCACGATCTTCGAAGTCTTTGCCGTAGGCGTTCACGTTCTGGCCGAGCAGAGTAATCTCTTTGTACCCTTGACGCGCCAGCTCGCGCACCTCGGCGATAACATCTTCCGGTTGACGGCTCCGCTCCTTGCCGCGCGTATACGGTACGATACAATACGTACAGAATTTATCACAGCCGTACATAATGTTGACCCAAGCCCGCAGGCCTTCGCGTTTCTTCGGCAGATTCTCGATGATGTCGCCTTCCTTGGACCATACTTCAACGACCATCTCTTTATTATAGTAAGCGTTCTGAAGCAGGTTCGGAAGACGATGAATGTTGTGGGTACCAAATACAATATCCACATGCTGCTGCTTCTCCATAATACGGCTGACAACAGACTCTTCCTGTGACATACAGCCGCAAACGCCGAGCAGTAGATTCGGACGCTCACGCTTCAACGTCTTCAAATGGCCGAGCTCGCCGAACACTTTGTCCTCTGCATTCTCGCGAATCGCACAAGTATTCAGCAGAATAAGGTCCGCTTGCAGTCGATCCGCTGTCTCTTCGAAGCCCATCTGCTCCAGCATGCCCTTCATGACCTCAGTATCATGCTCATTCATTTGGCAGCCGTAAGTCTGAATCATATATCGCTTGCCTGCGCCTAGATCGCTCAATTCTTCGACAATTGTGAAGTCACGATGAACAAGAATATCTTCTTTGCCCCGCTTCTTCTCCTCACGGTAGTTCGGAGCCGAGTTGATCTGAATATTCCGGCCGTTAACCCGATAGGTTGTCGACTGCTCGTCCTGGTTAACGACTTTCGCTCCGCTGAAGTCAAAATATTTGGAGTAGTCCTTCGTCGTCTCCTTCGTCATATCAGGATTCACTTCTCCTCATCTATACAATTACTCATTCGTATAAGTTAAATGAAATAGATTCACCATCAAGAAATTATACCACTGGGACCAAAGAATATCCATAAAGTTCATCACGGTTCACCGACACGATACAAATTCGCATAACGCGCCAAGAACCTGCCCCAGCAAGTGGAGCAGGTTCATTGTGATACAATGCGATACAGACTGTCAAGCTCTATTACGACCGCGGTGTATAAAATTGCTGCGTCCACAACCGGCTACTGCCATCCTGTGCGTAGCCGATTCCGATCTGCTCGAAGTGATCAGACAGGATGTTCGCGCGGTGGCCTGGACTGTTCATCCAGCTGTTCATCACATGCTCAGGCGTCCGTTGGCCCCATGCAATATTTTCTCCAGCAGCACTATAGTTGAAACCTGCCTTGGTCATCATTTCGAAAGGCGTTCCGTAAGTTGGTGAAGTATGGTCAAAATAATGATTGCGCATCATATCGTCCGACTTTTTCCTAGCAAGCAAGCTTAAATCGACATTCAGCGTCAGCGGCTTCAGACCGTTATCGGTTCTTTCCCCGTTGACGAGAGCAAACACCTCACGCTCATAATTGTTTAACTTAGAAGCATCGCCAATGACCTTATAGGACGGATAATAAGAATTCACCATCTTCTGAAGGGAACCGGAATTCGTAAGTGTCGCAATACCGGTCTTAGCATTCCACTCCAGCTTATAGCTGAACGCTTCTGCCGCTGCTTTAATTGGTATATATACACTTCCGTTAATGATTGTTGCGGGAGAATCCAGTGTCATGATCGACCATTCTTTATCCCCTTTGCTGTCCGTGTATTGTTTCGTCATAACGTTGGAATCGATGGTCAACGTAATCGTTGCGCTTTCCTTCCCTTTGCTCAGCGTCGATGTTACCGTTCTCGCCTTCGAATCCCATTTGGTAACAGCGCCAAGTCCATCAAAGAATGCACGTACGGGAGCTAGCGTACGATTGTTAACGATAACGGGCTTATTCCCGCTGCCGAACTTCACGATTTTCTTCTCGCCACTTCCGCTAGTACCTAGTGTATTCGTCCCGCTGCTAACGTCAGACGATTTAGGGGCTGGCTTATCGACCGTTGTAGGCTGAGTTGTCGTTGACGTTCCCGATGACGGCTGAGTTGTCGTTGACGTTTCTGGAGTAGTCGTCTCCGACTGCTGTGTCGACGGCTTCATTACCTCGAACGACCATTCGACAATCGGAAACGGCGGAATATCCTTCTCATCAGCGCCCGGTATAATAGTCTCGTTCGGAGCCGTAATATACACTTTAGCTCTATGTAGTCCGACACTCAATTGATTCGTCGGCGCCGATACAATGCCTGCCACACTATCGTAGGTGGATTCAACGAGTTTGCCATCCAGTACTACTTGTACTTTGTACTCGACATTCGCAGCTATTATTTTCACCGCATATGTAATCGTCGGATTGAGCTGCGTCGTATAATTTCCCGGATACCCCGTTGGGGCACAATAGGCGTAGCCAAAAGATGTTTCTGTCTCTACCAGCCGATCTGCCGGCTCAACCCAATTTGCTGGCAGGTCATCTCTTCCCAGCCGCAGTCGGTTGACGACATCTAGGTTGTATTTCAAAATCTCAATTCGTTCCATGAACGAAGCGAAATCGGTGACATCCGCAAGCGTCATGTTCCCACGGTTACTTTTCCTGCCAAAATAGATCTCCAATTCATCTGAAGACCGCTGCTGAAGCCACTGCGTGTATTGTTCGACAATCGACAGCTTCGCTAAGTACAATGGTATTTGCTGCTGGAATCGTTCCAAATTCGATTTCAGCTCATTATAGGCATTGCTGCTGATGGCTTGATCCTTCTGTTTCTTAAGCTCGCTAGAATGAGTAGCCATGTAAGCGATAGCCAACACATCCGGTTCGAGATCGTACACCCAGATTTCCATATCGAGCAGGCTTTCTCGGTTTTGGGCACCAACGCCAGAATCGTTGTTGTCGTATGGCGAACCCGTAAGATCCACCGAATAGCTTAGATCGGCGTTCAGAAGAGGGGCGATCCTGTTGAAGCTGTCATTCAACGTACCTACCCAGTAATTCGTGTTCCGATCATATTGCTCCGCAGGATACAGATTGACTGGAATTAATCCGGAAGGGTTGGTCACTCGAATGGCAGCCAAATTCGTCTCCGCATGAACAACTGAGCTTGCAGCCGATAACAATAAAACAATCGTTAATAATGCTGACACAATCTTTCTCAAACTTGTTTTTCTCCTTTCACCGCTTGTTCTGAGATTTAAAATAAAGAATAAATTGTATTTTATCACCAAATCACTCTTTTTGTCATTTATTTGTATATCATTAAAGAATAAAAAAAACCGCCTAGCATTTGCTAGGCGGGCCTCATGATGTACGACTAGTCCAACAATCAAAGTGCCGCTTAGTCGATTATTTCGGCAGTATCACCGTTCGCTACACCAGCTGCATTCGCTTCATCCGTATCGATATGCATGTCCAGTGCAAACTGCGGCGATACACGCGCAACAACATTCTCGAATACAACGCCTCGATCGCCGCCTACACGTACACGCAGCTTCTGCTTGTCCACGATCCCCCACTGCTCTGCATCGCTAGTATGGAAATGAATATGACGAGCAGCTACGATAACGCCTTCCTCAATCGTAACTTCGCCTGCAGGACCTTGAATCGTAATACCCGCAGAGCCTTTAATATCACCAGACTCGCGAACTGGCGGCTTCACACCAATTGCGAATGCATCCGTACGCGAAATTTCAAGCTGAGTCGCAGGACGTACAGGCCCCAGTATGCGAACCTTTTGGAACGACCCTTTAGGGCCAACGACAGCAACTGTCTCATTCGCAGCATATTGACCCGGCTGAGACAATGGTTTCATCTCTGTCAGCTCATAGCCAGCGCCGAACAAAATCTGTACATGCTCCGCTGTCAAATGAATATGTCGGGCAGATACGCCCACTGGTACCATCTTTGCCATCGCTTCATCGCCATCCTTTAACGCTATCACTATTGAAAAAACAAGAAAGGCACACGGATAAGCATTATCCGTATGCCTTATTATACCTGTTATTATTGGAACTCGGCAACTAACTTGTCGAATGCTTCGCGACTAATGTCGAGCGATTGCGAGCTGAGCGCCTCTTCCTTGAAGCCCACGATCATATCTTCGTATGACTTGCGTTCTTTGTTCTGATAAATCAGCCCTGTCAGCAAGCCGCCGGTCTCCATGATCTTCGTCATCGCTTGAACACGGTTCGTCGGATCGTAATCTGGGAAATCCGCCAGGTTGACAATGTTCTCCTTGAACCAATCATAGGTGTTGACCTTGTTGAACGTTACGCACGGGCTGAACACGTTGATGAAGGAGAAGCCCTTATGCGCGATACCCTGCTCAATCAGTGCAGTCAGCTGCTTCAGATCGCTGGAGAACGACTGGGCAACGAACGTTGCACCTGCCGACAACGCAATCTCAAGCGGCGATAGTGTAGTCTCAATCGAGCCTTCTGGCGTCGATTTCGTCTTGAAGCCTTCGGCGCTGCGAGGCGAGGTCTGGCCTTTCGTCAGGCCATAGATTTGGTTGTCCATTACGATATACGTAATGTCCAGGTTGCGCCGGATCGCATGAACCGTGTGGCCCATGCCGATCGCGAAGCCGTCGCCGTCACCGCCCGATGCAATAACCGTCAGCTCGCGGTTAGCGAGCTTAACACCTTGTGCAATCGGCAGTGCGCGGCCGTGGATGCCGTGAAGGCCATACGCGTTGATATAACCCGAAATCCGTCCCGAACAGCCGATACCCGAAATGACAGCAAGCTCTTCTGGCTCGAGGCCTACGTTCGCCGCGGCCCGTTGAATCGCTGCCTGGATCGAGAAGTCACCGCAGCCTGGGCACCAGTTCGGCTTAACGTTATTGCGAAAATCTTTAAATGTGGCCACTTAGTTCAACTCCTTGCATGCTTTGTACACTTCGGATGGCAGGAATGGACTGCCGTCATATTTGAGGACGTTATGAATTTTGTCAGCGTAGCCTGCATGCATCTTAATCTGCGATGCCAGCTGAGCTGTTGCATTGTTCTCCAGAACGACAACGCGTTTCGCGCTGTTCAGGTATGGCGTAAGCAGGTCTGTAGGGAACGGTGCGATCAGACGAATCGTCACATGGTTCGTCTTCAGACCGTCTGCTTCCAGTCTGCGGCGCGCTTCATCGATGGTACCGCCTGTGGAGCCCATCCCGATAATCAGAAGGTCTGCTTGCTCATAAGGAGCATCTACCCGAATGGCGTCACGGAATTGCAAGGTATTCAGCTTCTTCAGACGTTTATCCATCATATTCTTACGGTTCGTTGTGCTCTCCGATGGACGGCCAGTCTCATCGTGCTCGACGCCTGTTACGTGGTGGATGCCACCTTTCACGCCTGGCAGCACACGCGGCGATACGCCATCCTCCGTGAGCTCGTAACGTTTGAACAGCTCATTGTTGTCTGCCGCTGCTGGCACCTCTTCAACCAGCTTGCCGCGTTTGATAACGATCTGGTCATAGTCGAGCATCTCGCATGATTGTTTACCCAGCGACAGCTGAAGGTCTGTCATGACGATAACAGGCACTTGATACTGCTCGGACACGTTGAACGCCTCTATCATGTCATAGAAGCAGTCTTCGATCGAAGCAGGCGCAACCACTACCTTCGGAATTTCACCGTGGGTACCGTACACCATTGCGTTCAGGTCAGATTGCTCCTGCTTGGTTGGCAGACCTGTCGAAGGCCCCCCGCGCTGTGTATCGACAATAACGAGCGGCTGTTCCGTCATGCCCGCCAGACCGATCGCTTCCATCATGAGCGACAAGCCTGGTCCAGCTGATGCCGTCATCGTGCGAACACCTGCATAGTTCGCACCGATTGCCATCGTAACGGCCGCAATCTCGTCCTCCGTCTGAACAACAGTACCGCCGAACTTCGGCAGCTTTTTAATAAGGTATTCCATAATTTCCGATGCTGGCGTAATGGGGTAGGCTGACATGAGACGGCAGCCTGCTGCGATCGTACCTAGGCCAATCGCTTCGTTACCGATAATGAACATCTTCTGCTTGCCGTCCGCTGGCTCCAGCTTGAATGCTTCAATCGGTCCGCCAGCTTGTTCCAGCACGAATTCCGCGCCTTGTCTTACAGCCTCGATGTTCTTCTCAACGACAGCTGCACCTTTACGGCCGAACTCTTCTTCTACTGCTTTATTGAACACTTCGAGCGGCAAGCCAAGCAGCGCCCATGACGCACCCGAAGCGACCATGTTCTTCATCAAGGATGTTCCGAGACCTTCGGCGATCGCCGTAATCGGAACAGCAAACAATCTCGCGTCAATTCCTTCTGGCACAACGGGACTAAACTTCGCATCCGCGACGATAACGCCGCCGGAACGGAGCTCATGCGCATTAAGATCAATGCTTTCTTGGTCGAATGCAACAAGAATATCTAAATCATCTGAAATCGCACGAATCGGACTCGTGCTAATTCGAATTTTATTATTCGTATGTCCACCTTTGATGCGAGAAGAGAAATGGCGATATCCGTACAAGTAGTAGCCGAGACGATTCAGCGCAGTGGAGAAAATGCGATCTGTACTTTCGACGCCTTCCCCCTGCTGTCCCCCGATCTTCCATGATAATTGACTGATCAAAAAGTCCATCTCCTCTTTTATAGAACGCAGCAGCATTCGGATATATGTGTACGATTAGAAAATTAATAATGATTATCATTTAAATTTTAGGGGAGGTAGCTTGAAAATGCAAGACTCGCGGCCTTAATAAATGATCTGACTTTGCGATGACATTCGTGCCAAATAGAGAACGTAGAGTCGTTTTTCTGGTTAAGATGTAGATAATTGTTCTTTCAGAAACCTAAGGGCATTGCCTGAAGTGATATCGATCACAACTTGCTCTGGGAACACCTTCAGCATCGCCTCTACAAGCTTTGGCACGTCTGCCGGATGACGCAGTGACTGGACATACTGATCGATCCCGTCGAAGTCAGACCCCAGCATCAGCTGCTTTGTTCCTCCCAATGCCGCAACATGCTCGATATGCCGAAGAACATCCGTAATGGTGGCATTCCCGTCATCTTTTACAAAATAAGGTACATACGTAATTCCGATCCGTCCATCAATTGCGATGAGAGCTTTAATCTGATCGTCAGTTAAGTTGCGAGCATGTGAGCATAGCGACTTTGCATTCGAATGCGAGGCAATAAATGGCCGTTTCACACGATCTGCCAGCTCCCAGAATCCCCGCTCGGATAGATGCGACACATCTAGTATGATGCCCAGCCTTTCGCATTCGTCGACGAATTGCCCCCCTCTTGCGGTCAAGCCGCCCGCTCTTGGCTCCTGGACGCCATCTGCTGCCCAATTCGCATGGTTCCAAGTCAATCCGACTGCACGTAATCCGAGATGGAACAGCAGCCTTAGCATCGTGAAATCGCCATAGAGCCCGTCTACACCTTCAAGCGACAATAGGGCGCCTGTCTTTCCATTACGAATCGCTTGATCAATATCAGCGGACGTTCGGATCAGATGCATTTTAGGATTCGAGAGCACTTGCTCATAAAATAAATCTACGCTTTTCCAGATGGCAGCCTGACTTGTCATTCGTGGAGATACATATACAGCAAATGTCTGCAAAATCGCTTGTGAAGCCTGAAGTCGTCCCGGAGTCACATCCATTCGGCTTTCAGCACGGTCATCGAACGAAAGCTCCTCGTGCTTTAACAGCTTCCATAGGACGTCACAATGAAAATCAGCGATCGGATACGCAGGAGCGGCGGATTCACGCATTGCTACGTCATTCCTTCCTATATTGTTATGCAGCATGCAAAAAACCTGCCTACAATATGTAAACAGGTTTATCCATTTCGCAACTATTGTGCTGACGTGCCTCTGATGCTCATCTAGGTTCAACGATCAATTTGATCGCAGTGCGGTCTTCACCATCGATAACAATGTCTGTGAATGCAGGAATGCAAATGAGGTCGACGCCGCTTGGCGCAACGAACCCTCTTGCAATCGCTACTGCCTTAATCGCTTGGTTTAACGCACCAGCCCCGATAGCCTGAAGTTCGGCGCCGCCACGTTCTCTCAAAACACCCGCTAGCGCGCCAGCAACAGAGTTTGGATTGGACTTTGCTGAAACTTTTAATACTTCCATGAAAAAGTACCTCCTCGGGAATGATGGGTTAATTCCACTAGTTATTACTATTCGAGGGAGGCAGAAAGATTCCTTCTTTTCTTGCTTGTACTTTGTTAACTATTCCGAATTGTTTGACATTTAGGACAATTTATTTTTTGAAATTGGCTATTAGCGTATCGGCTTCAGATAAATTTGTCGGTTAGAAGAACATTAACGTCTCTTCCGTTTGACGAATCTTCTGAATCGAAGTCGCTTTACCCGTTGCATCATCTGTATCCACTAGAACGGCATGGAAGTGCCAATCGCCTTCATCCACGACGAACCGAGTCGGCAGCTGCGTCAGGAATTTGTGCAGCACGGCTGTGCGCTCCATGCCAAGCACGCCATCTCGAGGTCCAACCATCCCTACATCTGTCAGATAAGCGGTTCCTTGCGGCAAAATCCGATCGTCATTCGTCTGCACATGCGTATGCGTACCAACTACGAGCGATGCTCGGCCATCCAGATGCCAGCCCATTGCGATTTTCTCAGACGTAGCCTCCGCGTGAAAATCAACCAGAATCTGGTTCGTCTGCTCGCTCACCTCCTCGATCAAAGCATCGGCCGTGCGGAACGGGCAATCGATTGGCGGCAGGAAGGTGCGGCCTTGAATGTTAATGATCGCAAGCGATTTTCCATTTGCTTTAATGATCGCAGCCCCTCTGCCCGGCGCCTCCGGCGCATAATTGGCAGGACGTACGATGCGCTGCTCGTCGTCGATCCACTCGAAGATGTCGCGGTTGTCCCATATATGATTGCCCATCGTAATGCCGTGCACACCAGCTTCGAACAATTCCTTCGCAATTGTAGCCGTAATCCCCCGGCCAGCCGCCGAGTTCTCACCGTTCGCAATAATAATATGCGGATTATATTTAGTCTTAAGCGCCGGCAGCACTTTCTTCACTGCTGCTCGCCCGACGCTGCCGACAATATCGCCGATAAAAAGAATTCTCATAATAAAACCTCCGGTTTTCTTTCATCAAGGGGCTGCTGCCCCTTGGACCCTGCAATTGAATTAGGGGCTGGCGCCCCTCGACGACCCCACATTTGATTAGGGGCTGGCGCCCTCATTATAACCCGAATTTTCTACCCACCTAAATCCTCCCTGCTAGGGAGGACTCCAAAGGACTTTGCCCTCTGGACTCCCGAAGGACGGTTCTATGTACGTTGGAGCGTCGGCCCGCTTTCGTCCCTGCGGGACACGCTCTACTGCGTATCCTGTTTGGTTACGGCCTTATCTGGTGCATACGTGTTCGACGCGCTCACAAAATATCTGCTTGTGCTCGCTTTCGTCCCTGCGGGACACGCTTTACGTTGGCCCTTGTCGCTTTAATTCCTAATCTCCCCTCAAGGGGATTAGATTAGGTGAATCTCAAGGGGCTGGCGCCCTCATTATAACCCGAATTTTCTACCCACCTAAATCCTCCCTGCTAGGGAGGACTCCAAAGGGCTTTGCCCTCTGGACTCCCGAAGGACGGTTCTATGTACGTTGGAGCGTCAGCCCGCTTTCGTCCCTGCGGGACACGCTTTACGTTGGCTCTTGTCGCTCTAACACCTAATCTCCCCTCTAGGGGATTAGGAACATTTAATTTCAGATTTGTTCGAAACCCTCGGCTTCATACGATAGTGCTGCAAAGTTACAATGTGCTGGAAGTCGTGTTCCTCTAACTTCAGTACTCGTCTATTGTATTTCGTGCAATGGAACGAGTCATTTTGCCCTTGCAGGATAGCTGTGTTGTATTTCGTACAACAGGAATCATCTGTTTTTGGTGAATATGGCGATAAAACAGTTACTTGCGAATGATCCTGTTGTACAGAATGCAATCAAACAGGAGCGAACTGAGAACATGTAAGCTTTCTGCTGCACGAAATACAACAGCCACTATCGCAACTTCTATCTATATGTTCATTATGTACGACAAACCGCTGCGTTAACGGTTATTATCTCCATTATCTTTCTAACTACTGCAAACGCAAGCTGTGTTGGGGTATGCAAAAATCTTTGAAACAAAACAAAAGTGGCTGACTAGCAGCCACTTTCGTCGTTGCTTCGATTCAATTATTTCGCGTACTCGACAGCGCGCGTTTCGCGAATAACCGTGACCTTGATGTGTCCCGGATAATCGAGCTCGTTCTCGATTTTCTTCGTAATGTCGCGTGCTAGGCGGAACGCTTCCGTGTCGTCGATCTTCTCTGGCTGCACCATGACGCGAACCTCGCGTCCAGCTTGAATGGCATACGATTTCTCGACGCCTTCGAACGATTCGGAAATTTCTTCGAGCTTCTCCAGACGTTTGATATACGTCTCAAGCGTCTCGCGGCGTGCTCCTGGACGTGCTGCCGACAAAGCGTCAGCGGCACCAACGAGCATTGCGATAACCGACGTCGCCTCGCAGTCACCATGGTGGGATGCGATACTGTTAATAACGACTGGGTGCTCCTTGTACTTCTTAGCAAGCTCTACGCCGATCTCAACGTGCGAGCCTTCGACTTCGTGGTCAAGTGCTTTACCAATGTCATGCAGCAAGCCTGCACGCTTAGCAAGCGTAACATCCTCGCCAAGCTCGGCAGCCATAAGACCAGTAAGATACGCCACTTCCATCGAATGCTTGAGCACGTTCTGACCGTAGCTAGTACGATATTTCAAACGGCCCAAAATTTTGATCAAGTCTGGATGCAAACCATGCACACCAACCTCGAAAGTAGCCTGTTCCCCGTATTCGCGGATACGCTCGTCCACTTCTTTCCGGGATTTCTCGACCATTTCCTCGATCCGTGCAGGGTGAATCCGTCCATCTGCCACAAGCTTCTCCAAGGAAGTCCGGGCAATTTCCCGACGAATCGGGTCGAATCCCGACAGTATGACCGCTTCCGGTGTATCGTCGATAATGAGATCGATACCGGTCAAAGTTTCCAGGGCGCGAATATTGCGGCCTTCACGTCCGATGATGCGGCCTTTCATTTCCTCATTCGGAAGAGCTACGACAGAGACCGTCGTCTCCGCAACATGGTCAGCCGCACAACGTTGAATAGCCAAAGAGATAATGTCGCGCGCTTTCTTATCTGCCTCTTCCTTCGCTTGCTGCTCGATTTCCTTGATCATTTGAGCTGTTTCATGACGAACTTCCTGCTCTACGTTGGACAAGATGATACTGCGTGCATCCTCCATCGAAAGATTCGAAATTCGTTCCAGCTCCGTTACTTGCTGCTTGTAGAGAACATCGATTTGCGATTGCGTTTCCTCGATTCGTTTCTCCTTGTTGGCAACTTGTTCTTCTTTGCGCTCAAGCGCTTCTAATTTTTTATCCAGAGTCTCTTCTTTCTGCTGAAGACGACGCTCTTGACGAGACGTTTCATTGCGCCGCTCGCGGATATCGCGTTCAGCTTCAGAGCGGAGCTTGTGGACTTCATCTTTCGCCTCAAGCACAGTTTCTTTCTTCAGCGCTTCCGCTTCTTTCTTCGCATTCTCAACGATTACGGTAGCGGCTTGCTCAGCGCTTTGAATTTTGGCTTCGGCGATCGATTTGCGAATGAAATAACCTATCCCAAAGAAAATCGCACCAACAACGAGAACGATCAAGATCCATACAGCCGTTTGCATCTTGTTCACCTCCTCGTTGCACACCAAGTTTCAACGCTTGGGATGATATTTTGTTTTAAATCCAAGTTAGTATAAGTTTCACCCTTCTAATCGAATGACATCGATTGAGATTCTCTCATACCTGCGCTTGAATTTTACCAGAATGAAACGTTCTGTGCCCAAATAAATGATGGAGACAGCTGTTTCACTCTGTCCTTAGCCGGTTCCATACCGAATAATCGACTAAACTAAGTGAAAATAATCTGTTTCGAATCAATTTTTGGAAGGAAAATCGATTCAAAAAGAAAGAATACAAAATCATTTTATCTTTTGACAAATTCAATTGTCAAGCCATCCTAACTCTTCATCATCAGGAGTGGTCCCTTGATCGGCAGATGCACGCTTCACAGCCTGCATGGTTACGTCCATCGGAAAGCCTCTACGCAGCAAAAATTGTGCAAGCTTACGCCGCTTGTCATATATTTCGCCAGTCATGGATCTCCATTTCTTAGCAGCGGCAAGATCGGCAGCAGCTTGCTCCGCCTCTCTTCCCAATTCACGGGAAGCAGCATCTGCCGTATGCTTGTCGACCCCGCGCATCTTCAATTCCTGCTTAATAAGCAGCCTGCCTTTGCCGCCCGAACGAAGCCGGCTTTCGGCAAACCGTTTCGCGTAATCCTCATCGTCGATTAGACGTTCCCGCTCCAGCCGTTCAATCGCGTATGCAATGGGTTCCGGCTCAATCTCCTTGCGCTGCAAATACCGCTCAATCTCTTTGCTCGTCCGAGGCCGCAGTCCCAAGTAGTTAATCGCCATTGCATAGGCTTTGTATTGATTATCCTCAGCTTGGATGTCGGAAATCGCAGCTGCTGTTAATTCTAACCCTTTAAACAGACGGTGGCGAATAAGCAGATCCTCATGAACAGACAGCATCGGCTCCGAATCATTATTCATATAAATATGATAACGTCGGTGCTGCTTCGCGTCTTGCTCAACTGATGTAACCGTATAGATCATTGCCTTACTGTAACCTCCTACTGAACGAGGAACGGCACCTCGAATAAGGTGCCGTTCTATTCTTGCTATGTCATTGCCAATTGTTCTAGAGCAAATCCTCGAATGTTGGTTCTTCCTCTTCTTCCTTCTCTGCAGCAAGTGCTGCAGCTTGAAGAGCGGAATCCGACAGCTGCGTTGCTTGACGAATTTGCTGCTCGATCGTAGCCGCAACCTCTTTATTGTCCTTCAAGAACTGCTTCGCATTCTCGCGGCCTTGACCCAGTCGATCGCCATTGTACGAGAACCATGCGCCGCTCTTCTGAACGATATCGAGCTCCGTACCAATATCAATAATGCTGCCTTCACGCGAAATGCCTTCGCCGTACATAATGTCCAGCTCAGCTTGCTTGAACGGAGGTGCAACCTTGTTCTTAACCACTTTAATACGCGTACGGTTACCGACCACGTCGTTGCCTTGCTTGATCGATTCAATACGGCGAACGTCAAGACGTACGCTGGAGTAGAACTTAAGTGCGCGTCCGCCTGGCGTCGTCTCAGGGTTACCGAACATTACGCCGACCTTCTCACGAAGCTGGTTAATGAAAATCGCGATAACTTTCGATTTGTTAATCGCACCAGACAATTTGCGAAGAGCCTGCGACATCAGACGTGCTTGAAGACCAACGTGGGAATCGCCCATGTCGCCTTCGATCTCAGCTTTCGGTACAAGAGCGGCAACGGAGTCGATAACGATAATGTCGACAGCGCCGCTGCGAACGAGTGCTTCCGCAATCTCGAGCGCTTGCTCGCCTGTATCCGGCTGAGACAGCAGCAGCTCGTCAATATTGATGCCTAGCTTACTTGCATACAGTGGATCGAGTGCATGCTCTGCGTCGATGAATGCAGCTTGTCCGCCAATCTTCTGTACTTCTGCAATCGCGTGCAGAGCAACCGTCGTCTTACCGGAGGATTCCGGTCCGTACACTTCAATAATACGACCCCGAGGAAATCCGCCGATCCCAAGGGCAATATCTAAAGCAAGCGCACCGCTGGATACGGTCTCAACTTGCATGTGTGTCGATTCGCCTAGTTTCATGATGGAGCCTTTACCGAACTGCTTCTCAATCTGGCGGAGTGCCATTTCTAACGCTGCGCGACGATCTGACAAGTAACTCACATCCCTTTACTCTTTATAGTGTTATCATAGCTCATTTCGTTCTTATTGCCAAGCATTTTTTCGAACATACATTCGCTTTTTTTCTCCCTGCAAGCGAACGATACCCGAAAGAACAAAAAGAACCGCAGCAAATGATCCATTCGCTACGGTTCCTCCGTTAACTAAATCTACTATATCACGATACTCGAAAGCTCGGCAAGAGAAATTATCGCCAGCCACTCCCCAACGCTGCT
>Ga0065721_10004253_pt1 | contig 45839 bp, 37 predicted proteins | sample Mesricmetagenome_FD_59108 | JGI IMG/M metagenome (GOLD analysis project Ga0065721, IMG submission 59108) | Mesophilic microbial community from rice straw/compost enrichment Sample: eDNA_1 v2 (version 2) | ecosystem: Engineered > Solid waste > Grass > Composting > Bioreactor | place: USA: Davis...
GCCAGGTAAGGGCGCTCTCCCCGGTCTCCTCCCGCACCACCCGCGACCCGCCCACCGCCACCTCGCCGCCATCCTCCGCGAACGTGCCGCCGCGGTACAGATTGTAGGCGTACGCCCGCCCCGCCCATCGGTCTGCCTGCTTCTCGTGGAGCGACACGAACACGCCGCACCAGTCACGCGGGTCGGGCTCTTTTCCGTTCACCACCGCCTTGTAGTAGGGCGACATGGGCGAGCCGAGGAAGAAGATGACCACCAGGGCATAGCGGTCGTCATCGGAGAGGGCGTCAAAGTACCACCACTCGTAGGCGCCGGGGCGGGCGGGGTCGACGTGGAGGCCGTCGTGGTCGGGGCCGAAATGAATCTGCACGGGGTCAGCAGGTACAATAGGCCGTCATGCCCGGCCCTCTTTCCGATCTCTGGAGGCTCGCCCAGGAGTACGCGACGCCGCTCTTAGTGTACCAGATGGTCGTCACCGTCTTCGTCGCCTTCACCGCGGTCAACGCCCTCGGGGACTGGGTCACATTCCGACGGCCGGGGAGAGCCCTCACCCCCCCGGCCCTTGGAGCCCTCACCCCCCTCTCCGTCCTGATCCCTGCCCGCAACGAAGAGGCGGTGATCGCGGCGTGTGTGCGCTCGCTGGTGGAGCAGGATTACCCCGGACGACTGGAAATCCTCATTCTCGATGACCATTCTACGGACCGGACGGCGGCGGTGGCGCGCGAGGCGGCGGGGGGGGATGGGCGGGTGCGGGTGATTCCCGGCGGTGAGATGCTGCCAGGGTGGAAAGGCAAGCCCAACGCCATACGGCAGCTCGCAGAGGCGGCCACCGGCGAACTGCTGCTGCTCGGGGACGCCGACTGCGTGTTCTATCCGGGGGCGCTCGCGGCGGCGGTGCGGCACCGGGAAGCAACCGGCGCGGACTGCTTGAGTCTGATCCCCTACCTCGACTGCCGCTCGTTCTGGGAGCACGTCATCATCCCGCTCCAGTACTTCATCGTCTTTGCGACGCTGCCCATCCGCAACGTCTACGCCACGAAGAACCCGGCGTTCGCGGCAGCTAACGGTGCGTTCATCCTGATCGACGCGGCGACCTACGCCGCGCTCGGCGGCCATGAGCCGGTGCGGCGGGAGATGGCCGAAGACCTGAAGTTTGCACAGCACGTAAAGCGGTGCGGCTACCGCCTGGTCTACGCGGACGGCTCGACCACCTACTCCGTACGGATGTACGACAGCCTGCGCGGCATCTGCGAGGGGTTCGGGAAGAACCTGTATTCGGCGCTGGGCCGCTCGGTGGGCATCGTGGCGGTATGGAGCGGCTTCCTGTGGGCGACCCAGGTGCTGCCGTTCGGGTTCGTGGCGGCGGCGCTGGTCACGGGAGACCGCTCCGCGGCCGGGTGGTGGCTGCCGCTGGGCCACGTCGCGGTGGCGCTCGGCCTGCGCGCGGCGCTGGCGCTGCGCTTCCGGCAGGCGCTCTGGGCGGTGCTCACCCATCCGCTGGGGTGGGTAGCGACCATCGCCATTACGTACTACTCGACCTACCTGGGGCTGTCCGGCCGGGGGCACGCCTGGAAGGGGCGGGTCTACCAGACATAGCGGGCTACGGGTGCGGCACGCGGAGGGTCTGCCGGGAGGCGGGGGCCATAATGCTTGCTGTGGCCCCCCCGGGCCAGACGATGTCCACGCGCTCCACCGTGGCGCCAACGCCCAGGCCGAAGTGCGCGACCGGTTCCATCTGACACAGATAGCCGCTGCCGGCATCAATCACCCGGCGCTGGACGCGCGCTGGCGTGGTGAGCAGCACGAGGGCTCCGCGGGCGGGCGCGCCCGCCGGGGTGAGCGGCAGCACGCGCAGCCAGTCGTTCTCCTTCCCCTCCCCCGCATGGTACAGCGACAGGGGCTGCAGGTCGCTCTCGCCGTGGGCGATCAGAAGCTCCAGGCGGCCGTCGCCGTCCAGGTCCGCCACCGCCGCGCCCGTGCCCAGGCCACCCGGTTCGTCGGCGTCGCCGATTGGGACGCGCTTCCATGCACCGCCGCGGAACGCAAACAGGCGGTTGGGCTCCCCAATATTATTAAAGAAGATCTCTTCGTAGCCATCGTTGTCGAAGTCGGCGGCGATTACAGTGCGCACCGCGGCGGGTCGGGCCATCTCGGGTGTTGCGGCCTCCAGAAACCCACCCATCGGCGACTGGAGGAACAGACGGTGCTCCCCCTGCCAGTTGCCGACGCACAGGTCGAACTTACCGTTGCCGTCAGCATCCAGAGCGGCCACGCCGCGCCCGTGCTCGTGCGGGTCGGCAACGCCCAGATCGTCGGCCTGCTCGGCGAATGTTCCGTCCCCCTGGTTCACGAACAGAAAGTTTGGGCTGTCCTCGTTCGCGGCGAAGATGTCCATGCGGCCGGGCGGCGAAACGAGCGGCAGGGAAACGAGCGCGCGGCCGCCGGTGACGTAGTCCAGACCGGCGTCCGGCGCCGCGTCGTCGAGTTGGTCCAGACCGTTGGTTTCGTACAGGCGGAGGGGACCGCCATAGTTCGCCACGAGGAACCCGTAGCGTCCCGTGCCGAATCGGTCCACGGCGCACACGGAGCGTCCCGCGCACCGGTTGGCAGCGTGGGTGTTGGTAGGGATGAGGAAGAGGTCGGTCCAGACACCGTGGCGTACGGCGAAGAGGTGATCGCCGTAGCGCTTCGCCCCGGCGAAGGTGTCGGTGTTGAGGAAGTAGACCTCTTCGCGCCCGTCGCCGTCCACATCGGCCGCCGCCACGCCGATGGTCATGCGCTCGGCAGCGGCAAGGATCGGGTCGAAGCGGTCCACCAGACGCCCGCCGTCCCAGGCGAGGAGGCGGTTGGGATGCCCGAAGCCGGAGACGACCCACTCGAACGCCCCGTCGCCGTCGATGTCCGTCACGGCAACGCCGTAGCTGAGCATGGGCAGGTTGTGCCACAGCAGGTCGCTGCGATCGATGAACAAGTACGCCCCCGTTCCCGGCCCCGCCGCCGCTGCACCTTCGCTCCGTACACCCCCATTTCGACGGGCGGGGCGCCGCCTCCTTGTTTGATGGCGGCACCCACTGCCGTGTCGTCAGTCCCCGGAGTCCAGCGGCCCCGTATACGCGGCCATCCCGCCCGCTAGGGAGGCGACATTCGTAAATCCCTGCGCCCGCAGGAACCGGACCGCCGCTTCACTGGTCATCCCCTTCTCGCACACCAGGATCACGGCGTCCCCCGGATCGAGTTCGCGGGCGTAGCGGTCGGCGAATTGGCCAGCCGGGAGAAGGAGGGCATCGGGAATGTGGCCGGCGTGGAAGTCTCGCGGCTCGCGCAGGTCCACCACATAGATGTCGTCTCGGGCGGCGACGCGGGCGGCCAGATCTTCCGCGGATACGGTAGGACAGGCAGATTCGTTGCTCATACCCTCATCCTACCCGCCGATATGCGTGTGGCGCGAGCGGGCTTAAAGCGCGTGGACTTCCCGGACCACGCACGACTCTCCTCGATCTATCGCAGAGCGTACGTGAACCCGCCGCCCCCAGGGGACGGAACGTGGTTGGTCGCGCCTGGAAGGCCCTTTTCGCCGGGCGGGCGCGCGGACGTCAGCGGCAGGATAACACGGGGGCGGCGACGGGCACTACCCCCGTCACCACCACGTCCTCTGTTCGGTTGGGGCAGGCGGCAGAGAAACGCCTCCCACGCACAGCAAAAACATCCGAAGACGGCAGAGGCGCCGCAGCGGCCACCGCCGCTGCGGCAGCGGCGGACGCGGGGCAGGAGGCAGGCCGCGGCGGCACTGCGGACGACCGGTGCTGCTGCGGCAGAAGACGCGGCCGCGGAACCGGCACCGACGAGGGCACGGAGGAAGGCGCAGACGGGGGCGCGCACGGACTGGGCGCGGGCGCCGGATGCGAGCGCAGCGACGGCGGCGCCTGGTGCTGGGGACGGGGGGCGCTCCGATAGATGTAGGTAACGTGCGGCGGCACCTTGTCGGCGTCGATGGGCATCGCCAGCGCGGTGGCCTTGTAGACCATCGCACACGCGGCAACCGCCATGGCCATGCCTACTACGGTCAGCACGAACGCGGGGCGCGCCGCCGGAGCGGGGCGCATCCGGCCTGTCGCCTCCGCTCGCGCCACGGTAAGGCGCGGGAAGGCGGGAGAGGGCATGTCGTACTCGCGTACGGCGCCCGCCATGAGGTGGCTGACCGCGGCCAGGTGCTCGCGGCGCTCCTGGCAACGCGGGCAACGACTCAGGTGCCACGCCACCGCCAGGCGCTGCCAGCCGTAGAGCGCGCCGTGTTCGTACAACAGTATGTTTTGATCTCGATCCGAGCAGTTCATGGCATCATCAGTTTATCTTCTTGATCGAGCTGAGGCGCGGGAGCCTGGGACAAAGGCCCCGCCGCTCCGCCGCGGGCAGCCGCTCGCTTGCCGACCGCTTCCCTCCGGGTCACCCCGTTTCCCCCGCCCCCAGGCACCGCCGACAGTGGCCCGCCCGGAGCGGAAAGGCTCTGCCCCACCAGATCGTGGGCCCGATAGAACTGGTACTTCACCGTGTTCAGGTTCCGTCCCAGCACCCGGGCGATCTCCGGCAGGTTCATCTCCGCGTAATAGTACAGGTCCAGGACCTCCCGCTGCGGGGGCGGCAGGGCGTCCACGATCTGGCGCACCGAGTCCCGCAGCTCCGCCGCCGCGTAGAGATCCTCGGGCGAACGCCAGTGCCGCCCTCCCGGCCCACCGGACGCCTCCACCTCCTGCGTCAGGCTTGCCGCCGCCGCCGCCGCGCGGCTCTGCGACCGGTGGTAGTCCATGCACTTGTTTACCGCGATGCTGTACAGGTAGGTCCGGAAGCAGGCCCGCTTCTGGAATCGCGGCATCGCCACCCAGGCTGCCAGCCACACATCCTGCAGCAGATCGTCCACGACCTCCGGCCCGACCCGGCGCAGCAGGAACCCGCGCACCTGTGCCTGATAGGCGCCCAGCAGGGCGTCGAAGGCGTGGCGATCCCCACGGCGCGCGGCGTCCACCAGCGCCCCCTCGCTCCCGCCGCCCGGGGACGAAGCGTCGCTGCCGCCCGCGCCGGCCGAACGGAGGCGCCCAGAGCGTCCGGCCCTGGCAGACCCTGCGGTCGCAGCATCGTCGCCACGGCCCATCCATTTTTGCAGTAGGTTCAAGGCTCTGTTCTCGCCCGGCTTCCGTATCCGTGACCGTGTTCCAGCCCGGTTTCACTCTATTTGTCGCAGCCGCCCGCCTCCGGGTTGGAAGGCGAAACGCCGCGAATCGGGTCTGGATTTAAAAACCCGTGATGTTCCCTGCGAAAAGGATACCGCAAATGCCGATACATCAACAGGGTTTTCCGGGCACCTGATACTCGATTCAGGGGCTGCGGCAGGCCCGGTCCTGCCGAACATCCCGATGCGCTGCTTCACTTATCTTACTGAAACCCGCCTCCCCGCAATGTCGCGGCGGCAGCTCGGCGTCCTGATGCCAGGCGCCCGCGCCGTGCCGCCCCCGCGCCGGCATGACGAGGCGGACGAAGCCGCTGACACGGGGATGCAGCCCCGTCGCCGGCGCGCCCTGGTGGCTCCGTCCCCGTACCTCACCCTGACCACCGAGTCTCTGCACTCGGAGACCCTGGTGCGGGCGCGCGGGGAACTGGACATCTCCACGGTGCTGCCGTTCCGGGAGGCGGCCTTCGCGGCGATCGGGCAGCACCCCGAGCGCCTCGTCCTCGAACTGTCCGAGGTGCGAGAGATTGACTCCGCGGGCATTACGTCTCTGGTAACCATTGTACGGGTCGCCCACCTGGTAAACGTCCCCGTAGGAATCATTCCCTCCCCGATGCTGCGCGATCTTCTGGACACGACCGGCCTCGGCGAGTACATGCCGCTCGCGGCCGCGTAACGATTCGGACGTTTTGAAGGTGCGCCTCCCTTGACAGGGTCCAAGCGGTAACAGTACAGTCCTTCTGTCATTAGCCGCTCCGCACGCACCCCATCAGGTGCCGCCTGCGGCTCTTTTTTTGAGGAGGACGCATGCCCGCCGCCGACGCCACACCCCCGCTTCCTGACCCGCAGTCGCTGCTCGCCGAACTGGTGGCAGCCCCTGGTCCGCCCGGCCAGGAGGACGCGGTGCGCAACGCGGTCGCCGCGCACATCCGCTCTCTCGGGCTGCCCGCGCGCGTGGATGCTAAGGGGAACTTGCTTACCGCCGCTGCCCCGGCGCTGCCGGAGCGCCCCCGGGTCGTGGTCACGGCGCACCTGGACGAGATCGCCCTGATCGTGACCGGCATCGAGATGGACGGCGCGCTTCGGGTCGCTCCCCTGGGCGGCGCACACCCCTGGAAATGGGGGGAGGGGCCGGTGGAGGTGCTGGCATCCAGGGGAACGCTGCCCGCGGTCCTGTCCTTCGGCTCCATCCACACCACCTCCCCGTTCTCGCCTGCACAGCAGGCACGCGAAGGCCGCGCGCTCACCTGGGACGCCGCCCGCCTCTGGACCGGCCTGGAGGCAGCGGAACTGGTAAAGGCCGGGGTACGGCCCGGGACGCGGGCAGTGCTCGCCCGCGCGCGGCGCACGCTGTGGCAGATGGGCGGCGGCCTCGTGGCCTCGTACTTCCTGGATGACCGGGCCGATCTGGTGTCCTGGCTACTTGCACTGGCGTCCCTGCCCTCAGACACCGGTTCGGGGGTGCTGTTCGCGGCCACCACCAGCGAGGAGGTGGGAGGCGAGGGCGCGCAGTTCCTGCTGCAATCGCTGCCCGCGCCGCCGGAGGTGGTGGTGGCTCTGGAGATCGGGCCGCGCACTCCGGACGCGGACTTCCCGCTGGACGCCAACCCGACGGTCTGGGTCACTGACACCTTCGCCACGTCGGCGCCGCGCGACCTGGACCTGCTGGCGGCCGCGGCGGGGGAGGTGCGTCTGGAGGTCCGCTGGCAGGCCGTCACCCGGGGCGGGTCCGATGCCACCTGCGTTGCCGCGCGCGGCCTCTGCGCCCGCCCGGTGACGCTCGCATTCGCCGCTGAGAACAGCCACGGCTTCGAGATCATGCATCAGGACGCCCCCGCCGCCCTCGCCCGCCTGCTCGTGGCCTATCTGGAGCGGCTGGCACGCGAAGGCTAAGCCGCGTCGCGGCGGCGCCCCGCTTCCCGCAGGAGCGCATCGGCCCAATCGACATCTGCCTGGCGCAGAGGCGGGTTCGGCTCGGAGTGGTAATCGACGAGCCGCCCGAATGCCCCCTCGTCATAGGCGCGGTCGAACGCCGCCTGCAGATCCAGGACGACGTCCGGGTGCCCGTCCGTAAGCGGCACCCGGAAACGGGGCAGCCGGTCGCGGACCGAGCGCGGCCAGACCTCGAACGACGCCCCACTCCCCGCCCGGTGGAGGCAAACGAGGTAGTCCCAGACCCCGTACTCGCGAGTGAGGTGCGGCAGGGAGGCGGCGACCGTGTGCTCCCCTGCCCGGAGTAAGTCGATCTCGACCAGGTGGGTGTCACTCGGGAGCAGTCCCTCTTGCTTCGTCACGTACTTTTCTCGCCCCCGCCCCCGCACTTTGTTTGCAGGACTCAGCAGTTCGACGGCCGTCACGACCTTCCCCTCCTGCCGAACGGAGATGACGTCTATGAAGAGTTCGCGCACTGGTTGCGAGGGTATACGGAGCAGAAACGGGGCGTCGGCCTCCACACCGGGGGCGCTCAGCACCGCGGTCCCTGCGGTGACATCCGGGCGTCTCAGCACGACGTCTGGCGTCACCGTCTCTGGCTGCATTACGTACAGCCGCTCGCCGACCCGCGCGACGAAGTCGGGTGGCAGAAGCCCGTTCAATTGGCTGGACATGAAGACGATGAGGTGGCTGTGAAATCCCTCCCAGTGAACGGGACTTTCGAGGAAAGGGTCCATACCGGGGAACGGGCTGGGCATCGCCGTGGTCTCCTCCTGACTGCCGTTACTGCCATTTTACCGCCGACACCCGGCGCCCGACGGCGCGTTGTTTGCAAGACAGTTGCGCGCGGACAGGAGGTTCGGGCGCGGGGGACGAACCCTCAAAAGGTAATTCGTACCGAGAGGAGTCGTTTTCACATGGCGTACGAGGGCAGAGCCGCCGTCCTGACCGAGGCGGGTAAGGACGCGGAGATCATCGATATCGTGGTGGACCCGCCGGGACCGGGCGAGGTTCTGGTCAAGATGCACTCGTCCGGGGTGTGCCACACGGACCTGACCGTAAAGATGCTGAACGGTAACGGCATGGCCTTCCCCATCGTCCTGGGGCATGAGGGCGCTGGATACATCGAAGCCGTGGGTGAGGGCGTGGTCGGCCTGGAGGTGGGCGACCCGGTCGTGATCGCCTACCGCGCCCCCTGTGAGCAGTGCCCGGCCTGCCGCCGGGGCGACCCGCGCCGCTGCTACATGGCGCTTCGCCCCAAGCCGCGCATCCACCGCAAGTCCGACGGCGCCCTCTGCTCGCAGGTGCTGCGCTGCGGGACCTTCTCCACGCATACGGTGGTCCACAGCAAGGCGGCCATCAAGATGCCGAAGGATATCCCGCTGGAGAAGGCGTGCCTGATCGCCTGCGGCGTGGTCACCGGCGTCGGCGCGGCCATGAACACGGCGCCGGTCTTCCCCGGCGCGCGCGTAGCCGTGATCGGCTGCGGCGGGGTCGGCCTGTCGGTCATCGCCGGAGCAAAGCTGCAGCACGCGAAGCAGATCATTGCCGTGGACATCAACCCGACCAAGCTGGAGTGGGCGAAGGAGTTCGGCGCGACGCACGTGGTGAATGCGAAGGACGGCGACCCGGTGGAGGCGGTGCGCAAGCTCACCGACGACGGCTGGGACGGCGGTGTAGAGTTCGCCTATGAGGCGACGGGCATTCCGTCGTGCATCGAGCAGGCGGTCCGGATGCTCTCCTATGCGGGCACGGCTACCACCATCGGGTTCCCCGCCGAGCACGACGCGGTCAACCTGAACCTGGGCAACATGGCGACCGGCGTATACTGGAACAAGGCGGCGCTGCGCGTCTGCCACTGCGGCGACGCCCTGCCCTCCCACGACTTCCCGCTGCTGGCGCAGCTCTACCTGGAGGGCAAGCTGAACCTGGACCGCATGGTGACCCAGGAGATCGAGCTGGGCGATGTCGAGGCCGCGTTCCACAAGATGGAAGAGGGCAACGTCATCCGCTCCGTGATCCGCTTCTGATCTACCCGCCTCAGACCCGGTGGGCGCCTGCGCCGCCGGGTCTGAGGTGTAGCGAGACGCGCCCAGGGGAGACAAGCGAATCTATGCGAACCGTCCTGCGCATTCAGCAGGCGCACCGGAACCAGACCAGGGAGGCCGCCCGTGGCCACCGAAGCGCCTTCGCGTAAGGGCGGCTGGCTGAGAGAGTGGGGGCGGCGTCTGGGCGCCGCCCCCTTCCTGCTGCTCATGGCGGTGGCGCTGCCCCCGCCCACCGCCGGGACGCTCCTCGGCCTGCCCGACCTGTGCGGCTTCCGCCGCCTGACCGCCCTCCCCTGCCCCGGGTGCGGCCTCACACGCTCTCTCGTCTGCGCGTGTCACCTGCGCCTCGGGGAGTCGGTCACCTACCACCCCCTCGGCCCCGTCCTTGCCCTCGGGCTGCTCGTTGCGGCCTGGCTGCGCTTCAGCGGGCGGGAAGAGCGCCTGCCCCGCTTTACCTATGAGCGTGCGGCCCTGTTCTTCGGGGCGGCGCTACTGGTTCTCTGGCTGGGGCGCCTGCTACACCTGCTCCCTTGGCCCCCTTAAGTTTCGAGCCAAACGCGGCGCTCAGGCAGCCGGGGGGGCAGCCGCGGTGAGCTCGGCTTCCGGATCTCCGACCGCGGCGGCGGCCCGGGCTTCAAGCTCCCGGCAGGACGCCTCGACCCGGCGGCAGGCGTCCTCCAGATCGTCGTCCGGCCCCACAAAGATAGGCTCTCCGAAGAACCAGGCTGCCTTCGAGAACGGCTTCGGGAGAAGATACCGGTCCCAGGAGCGCATCTGCCAGCGGGGGTATGCCGTGATACCCGCCGGGAGGATCGGTTTGCCGGACCGCTGGGCAAAGTACGCCACGCCCGGCTGGCAGACATTCACAGGGCCGCGCGGACCGTCGGGCGTGAACGCCACCACGGAGCCTGGCTCCGAAAGCACGGTCAGGACCTCCCGGGCAGCCTGCACCCCGCGTCGCCCGGTGGAGCCGCGCACCACGCGCCAGCCGAGGTTGCTCAGCACCCGTGTCTGGATGTCACCGTCCCGCGACAGCGACACGATGGAAACATAGCCCCGTCCCCGGAAGTGCAGAATAGGGATGAAGGTCCGCCCGTGCCAGGTGACCAGGATGATGCTGCCGTGCTCGCGGAGCAGTTCACGAAGGCGGGGCTCCCAGTCCACGGAAAGGCGCACCGTCCCGAAGATTATCCGCGCCAGGGTCGTCACGAGCCGGGCGAGAAAACGGGTGCGCAGGGTCAGCGGGCGCGGCTGCTCGACTTCTTTCATAGCTCCCGTGCCGCCAGCAGCGCCGACGGGGCGGCGTCCGGTGGGAGGGCGTCGACATCCGCCCGCCGCTGCTGAGTCTCGTACAGGGCGGCATACAGGCCGCCACGCGCCAGGAGTTGCGCATGCGTCCCCTGCTCCGCGATTCGCCCGCCCGGCTGAAGGACCACGATCTGGTCCGCGTTGACGATGGTCGAAAGGCGGTGCGCAATAATGAGCGTGGTCCGCCCCTGCATGAGTTTGTCCAGAGCCTCCTGCACCAGCGCCTCAGTGGAGGCGTCCAGCGCACTGGTCGCCTCATCGAGGATCAGGATGCGCGGGTCCGCAAGAAGCGCCCGGGCGATCGCGATGCGCTGGCGCTGGCCACCCGAGAGCGTCGCCCCCCGCTCCCCCACCCAGGTATCGTACCCCTCCGGCTGCGCCTCAATAAAGCCCGCGATGTTCGCCGCGGCGGCCGCTGCTCGCACCTCCTCCAGCGTCGCGTCCCGCTTTCCGTAGGCGATATTGTCGCGCAGGGTGCCCGAGAAGAGTTGCGGGTCCTGTGGCACGATGCCAATCTGCCGGCGCAGCGACTCCAGGGTGATAGTGCGCAGATCGCGACCGTCCACCAGGACCGAACCGCCGGTGGGGTCGTAGAACCGGGGGATCAGGTCAGCGAGGGTGGACTTGCCGGAGCCGGTCTCCCCCACCAGCGCCACGACCTGCCCCGGCTCCAGCGTCAGGTTGATACCGGAGAGCACGGGCTTGCCCGGCTCGTAAGCAAAGGAGACACCCCGTAGCTCGATGCGCCCCTCAACGGGCGGCAGCGGCCGGGCGTCCGGCGCGTCCCGGATGTCGGGCGTCACATCAAGTACATCGGTGAAGATGCGGTCGGCCGCCCCCATCATGTCCTCGAAGCCGGATTTGAGGCTCCCGATTGCGTTTACCGAGTTGGCAACGTTGGAGACGAGCAGGAGGTACTTGATCAGCCCGCCCGCGGTCATGGCCCCCTGCGTCACCAGCGTCCCGCCCACATATAGCACCGCGGCAACGCCGATGGCGCCGATGAAATCCACGACCGGGCCGAGGCGCGCGGAGCGCCGGACGGCCTTGAGCTGGCTCTCGATAGCCCGCTCGCTGGCCTGCTCGAACCGCCGGAGCTCGTGCTCCTCCGCGGTAAAGGCGCGCACCACGCGCGGGGCGGACAGGGACTCCTCCATCACCGCGGAGACATCCGCCAGCCGCTCCTGCGTTTCCGTGGAGATGCTGCGCAGGCGGCGGGTCAGCCGCTGGATGAACAGGGCCATGATGGGCACGACCATCAGCACGAAGAGGGTCAGAAGCCACGAGGTGCGGAACAGAACAACCAGGTACAGAACGGCCTGAATCGGCGTCGCCACCACATCCTTGATCATCATGGCGGCGTTCTGCATCTTGGGCACGTCGCTGGTCATGGCGGACATCAGCGCCCCGGTGCGGCGCTTGTGGAAGTACGCCAGCGAGAGCTTCTGAAGGTGTGCGTACACGTCCCGGCGCATATGGAGGCCGATGTACTGGGCCACCGTCGCCAGAAGGACGCTCTGGGTGTACTTGAGCAGCCCCATAAGCCCGTAGAGCGCGATGACACTGACGCACGCGATGGCCAGTAGCCGGACGGTCCCGCCGTTCAGGCCGTTGATGAAGTTCTCGATCTGGTTGGCAATGCCGACCTGAATCGCACCGACCAGAGTGCCGCACAGGAGGCCGAGGGCGAGCTTTCCGCGGAACGGGATGAGGTAGGCAAGCAGACGGCGGCGCACCTCGGCGCGCGAGGGCGGCGCGGGGCGCGGCGGCTGCTCCGGAGAGTTCGGCGTCGCCGCCGCGCCGTCCGTACCGCTGTCACCGTTCGGCCCGGTGTCACGGCGCCGCGCGCCGCTGGCGGTCTTACCGCCGCCGGATTCGTCTGCTGCTGCTTCTGTTGTCGTCACTGCGTATTGCTACCGTCCGTCCGCGCCGTTCGTTCCCGGCGCGCCGCGCTGCTGCGGCTGCTGCCGCCGCCCGCGCTCCGCCAGGTCCACGGCCAGAGCCGCGGCGCGGGCGGCCCCGCCCTTCTCGCCCAGCAGGCTGATTACCGCCTGAAGGTCCTTGCGCGCCTGGAGCATCCGCTCCGGCTCCAGCAGGTAGTCGATCACAGGCTCCGCCAGCCCATCCGGCGTGGCGGCGTCCTGTATCCGTTCAGGGACGACCTCCCGGTCCGCCAGCAGGTTCGGCAGGCCGATAAAGCGCGGCAGGTTCTTCTTCACAAGAACATACTGTACGCGGTTGACCGCGTTGGTGCCCATCCGGTACAGGATGACCATCGGCTTGCCGAGAATGGCGGCCTCCAGCGTGGCCGTGCCGGAGCAGATCAGCAACACGTCGGAGGCGGCCATCACGTCGTAGGTGGCATCGTCCACCAGGGCGAGAGGCAGCGGGCCGGCCGGGGGGCGGGGCATCTCCGCGGCCCGGCGCAGCCACTCACGCTGGCGCCGCGCCATCTCCTCCGGCGAGAGCGACTGCCCGTCGATCCCGACCGGCACGCCGATAGCCTGTGCGCCCTCCCCGCCCTCGGAGGCACGCAGACGCTCCGCCTCCCGCAGCGCCTCCTCCGCCTGCTGCCGCGCCGCATGAACGCGATCGTGCGCCGCCACCATCGCCTCCACGCGCGCCCGGTCCACCGTGGGGGCGAGCGCCAGCACGAACTGCACGCCGGGGACGCGCTGGTGGATTACCGTGGCCGCCTCTAGCTGAACGGGCAGAATCTGCTCGATCTCCGCGCGGCGGCTGCCCGGCAGGATGCCGACGACCGGGTGCTCCCGGTCGATCCCGTGGCGCGCTGCAAACTCGTCGGGGGGAAGCGAGGGCTGAACGAGGTCCAGAAGGGGGTGACCGACGAAGGTAGCGTCCACCCCGAACCGGCGCAGTTCACTTTCGGACCACGGGAACGGGGTCGCTACGGCGTCCGCCATCTCCGTCAGGTCCGTCCGGTTCAACTGCCGCCGCCAGGAGCCGGGCGGGAAGTAGTAGAAGATGGGGGTTTCGGGCAGGTGCTCGCGCACCCGGGGGCAGATGCCACGGATCGGGCCGAACCCGATGTTGAACGCCCCGGCGTCCACCGCGATTACCAGGCCGGGCCGCCGACGCTCCAGTTCACGCCCCAGACTGTTGAGCGCGTGCACCGCGCGCGGCAGCAGCGCCAGCCCCTGCGCCACTCCCACCACGCTCCACCGGCTGGTGTCCGCCGCCACCTCAACGCCTGCATCGCGCAGGTACTTGCCGCCTGCTCCCCAGAACGTCCAGTCGGGGCGCAGGCGGCGCATCTCCTGCACCAGTTGCGCCCCGACCCGGTCTCCGGAGGCCTCCCCGGTAAAGATGGCGACGTCCACGGCAGACTCGTCCTCCGCACCCCGTTCCGGCGTCGTCGTCTGCGCGTCTTAACGGCGCGGGCGGTCGAACTGGCGCCCCTGCTGGCCCAGGCTGATGCTCTTCATGAACTCGACCAGGTAGCTGATCTCCTCGCCCATCTCGACCTCCTCCTCGATCGCTTCGAGGGCCTGGGAGAGATTGAGATTGGACCGGTAGAGCAGTTTGTAGGCGTGGCGGAGTTGGGCGCGCACGCCCGGCTTGATGCCCGCCCGGCGCAGGCCGCGGACATTCAGCTCCAGCACATCGGCAGGGCGGCCGTCGGCCAGCATGAACGGCGGCACGTCCTGGACGACCTTACTGTACCCGCCGAGCATGGCGAGCTTGCCGACGCGCACAAACTGGTGCACACCGACCATGCCCCCCATGACCACGCCATCCTCTACCAGGATGTGACCGGACAGGCCGACGTAGGAAGAGATCATGGTGTGGTTACCGACCACGCAGTTGTGGCCGATGTGGACGTACGCCATGATCATGTTGTCGTCGCCGATGACCGTGGCCTGCTCTTCGCCCGTGGCCCGGTGCATCGACACAAACTCACGGATGAGGTTGCCGTTGCCAATCCGGACGTAGCTGCGCTCGCCCTTGAACTTGTGGTCCTGAGGCGGGCCGCCGAGCACGGCGCCCGCGCGCACCTGACAGTCCTTGCCGATGTGCGTGTGCTCTTCCAGGACGACGTGCGGGCCGATCACGGTACGGTCGCCGACGACGCAGTTCGGGCCGATGACCGAGTAGGCGCCGACGCTCACGCCGCTCCCCAGTTCCGACGAGGGGTCGATGACGGCGGTGGGATGGATGCTGCTGCTCACTCCCTATCGCTCCTTCATTCCTGAGCCGCCGCCTCGGACGGGTCGCGCTCCACGAGCGCAAACGACATCTCCGCTTCGCAGACCACCTTGCCCTCGACGCGCGCCTCGGCCTTAACCCAGCCGACGCTGCCGCGGGACTTCAGCATGGTTACCTCGGTGATCAGGGTGTCTCCGGGCAGCACCGGCTTGCGGAAGCGGGCCTTCTCCACCCCGGCGAGGTAAGCGAGCTTTCCCCGGTGCTCGTCCAGCGTCAACAGCATGACGCCGCCCGCCTGGGCCATCATCTCGACGATCAGGACGCCCGGCATGATGGGATGGTCGGGGAAGTGGCCGACGAAGAAGTGCTCGTTGATAGTGACGTTCTTGACGCCGAGGACCCGGACGCCCGGTTCGACCTCCAGGATCTTGTCGATCAACAGAAAGGGATAGCGGTGCGGCAGGATGCGCAGCAGTTCGTTCGCAGAGATTTCCAATCCAGAACCTCGGTTGGTTTCGGCGGCAGCCCAGAAGAGGGCTGCCGCGGTCGCTACGCCATTGTACCAGACGCCGGCGCGGCGAGTCGGGCAGCCAGGGAGACGTTAAGACGGTGCGAGGGCTTGACGGCGAACACCTCGACAGGAGGAAGGGGCCCCAGGCCCGCCAGGGATAGATCCCCCAGCAGGTCCAGAAGCTTGTGGCGGGCGAGTTCCCCCTCGAAGCGCAGCGGTGAGGAGTAGCGGTCGGGATACACCACCACCGCGTTTTCCAGCGAGCCGCCGAGGGCGAGGCCCGCCTTCCGAAGCGCCTCAACCTCCTCAATGAATCCGAAGGTGCGGGCGGGGGCCACATCGCGGGCGTAGTCGTCCACTCCCGCGTCGAACCGGGCGACCTGCGTACCGACCAGTGGGTGATCCTCAAACACCGTCGCTACTGTGGCCCGGAAGCGGTCCGCGGGATAGGCCGCCACGAATGCCCCGTGCTTCCCCGTCACGAGAACGGGCTCCGTGAGCGCCGGCGCCGCCGCAGCAGGCGCGGCGCCGTCCACAAGGCCCGCAGAGCGGAGGGCCTCCACCCAGGGGAGCGCGCTGCCGTCGCCGATGGGCAACTCCGGCCCCTCCACCTCCGCCCGGGCGTCGGTCACTCCGAGGCCCGACAGGGCAGACAGAAGGTGCTCGACGGTAGAAACGGTGCCCCCCCCGCTTCCGGCGAGGACGGTGCAGCGGGACGTGTCCGCCACGCTCGCGGCGCGCGCAGCGATCTCGACACCGTCGCGCACGAAGACGATGCCGGCGCCGGGCGGCGCCGGGCGGAGCGTAACCCGTGCGTGAGCGCCGGTGTGGATGCCGACGCCCTCGACCACGACCTCCGAATTCAGAGTGCGCGACGTCACGAGGCCGCTTCGTCGCCCGCCGGCTCGTCCGCGGCGGCGCTGCTGCCGCCCGCGATCTGCGCCTCCAGGGCCTTCATGCGGCGCTCCATCTCGCGGAACTTCTTCATCAGGTCGGGAAGCTGATGCACGGCGGCCTGCGTGCGCAGGACCTCCTTATGCGGCTTCGCGCCGTAGCCGGAAACGAACGCCCCGGCGGGAACGTCGCCCATCACGCCGGTCTGCGCCCCGATGATCGCTCCGGGACCGATCTTGACCTGCTCCTTGACACCCGACTGGCCGGCGATGATGACGTTCTTGCCAACGTCCACCCCACCCGCCAGACCCACCTGCGCCACGATCAGGCAGTCCTCACCGATCTCGCAGTTGTGGCCGATGTGGACCAGGTTATCGATCTTGGTGCCGGAGCCGACGCGCGTGGTGCCGGTGCGCGCCCGGTCCACCGTGACGTTTGCCCCCAGTTCCACGTTGTCTCCCAGCGCCACATTGCCGATCTGCGGGATCTTACGGTGGTGGCCGCCCATCGTGAGGTAGCCGAAGCCGTCCGCCCCAAGCACCGTGCCAGAGTGGATGATACAGCCGCTCCCCACCACGGTGCCGCGCAGAAGCGTCACGTTCGGATGGATCACGGTGTTATCGCCGATCTCGACATCATCCCCGAGGTAGGCCAGGGGGTGAATAGTGACGTTGTCGCCGAGGCGAACATTCTCCCCGAGGACGCAGTGTGCGCCGATGGAGACGTTCGCCCCGTGGCGGAAGTCCGCCCCGATCACCACGGTGGGGTCGATCCCCCGCTGGGCATACTGCTCCGGCGCGAACAGATCGAGGAGCTGCGCGAAGGCCAGGCGCGGGTTCGACACCTGAATCAGGGTCTTCGCGCCGGACGCCGCCTGAATCGGGTCCATGACCTCAGGCGCGAGGATGGCCGAGGCCTCCGACTGCGCCGCGTTTTGAAGGAAGCGCAGGCTCTCGGCGAACGTAATGTCGCCGATGCGGGCGTCTTCTATGGCGGCGATACCCCGGATCACCGTCTGAGGGTCGCCGTAGATGCGGCCCTTGACGACATCCGCGAGTTCCCCGACCGTGCGTGCTCTGGTTTCTTTCACCTTAACCGAACCTCCCGAGTCTCCGAGGCATATATCGGCGCACGCGGCGATAGTCGCCCCGGACCGAAGGCTGCCGCTGCCCGTCCGCCGTCCGGGCTTAGGGCGTCGCCGCTACCGCCACCTACCAGCGTGGGGCGCACCCACGTCCGGAAGCGGTCGGTCATGTCGTTTCCCGCGCCCACCGTATCTTCGGAAAAAATAACGTCCAGATTCCGGGCATCTGCGACATCCCGCACCGCATCCCGCACATCCGCCCGAATCACCGCCTCCAGGCGCTTCCGCTCCCGCAGCAGGCGCGCGCGCGCCGCGGCAGCTGTTCGCTCCGACGCCCGGCGCGCTTCGGAACCGGCCACCGGGCCCGCAATCCGAACCGGCCCCGGGGCGCTTGCCCCCGGGGAGCGCCCTGCACCGCCCGCAGGCCCTTCGGCGGCATACCGCTCCCGCTCGATATCCTGATCCCGCAGCTCTCGCTGCTCCGCGACGCGGTTCTCCTCGCGGTTCTCGTCCCGCTCCGCGGCGAGTTGGGCCGCAACGCGCGCCTCGGAGTCCTGGCGCAGCTTCTCCGCCTGTGCGGCGTAGCGCTGTCGCCCTTCCCCCTCAATCGCCTTCTCCTCCGCCAGCAGCGCCGCGAGTTGCGCCTCCACCTCACGCAGGTCCCGCGTCAGCCGCGCCCGCGCACTCACGTACAGCGGGGAGCCGTCTGCCTCTGTCAGGGGTGGTCCGCCTGCCTCAGGTCCGGGCGCCCCGGACTCCTTGCGGCGGCGGGCCGCTGCGTCGAGCCGGGCCAGCTCCTTTTCCAGCTCCTCCGGGTCGGTCAGCGGCCGGAGCAGAGGCGGCACCCGCAGGTCGTTGTTCAGGGCGTCCTGTTTCACCACCAGATTGATGTAGGAGTCCCCACGCGCGGCGAGTTCGGCTCGCACCGCCTCTTCAATCGCGGCACGCTCGCTCCGCAGGACATCGGCCAGATCGACCCGCGCCACCGCCCGCAGTTCTGCTGCGCGCCGCTCTTCGCGCTGCGCTGTGTAGTTCTCCAGCGCCGTCAGGTACGCTTCCAGCTCCGCGTCCGCCGTCTGGCGAAGCGCCGCCTGCTGGGCCAGACGATTCTCCTGAATGCGGCGGGCGCCCTGGCCGCCGTCCCCCCCCGCGGTGAGGGCAGGGAGTACAGAGGGCTCGTCGCCGTCCGCGCCGACCGCAGGCGCCTCCTGCTGTGCCAGGCGGGCCGCCGCGCGGTCGATACGACCGAGTTCGGGCCACAGCGGGTGCAGCGGGAGCAGGGCGCCCAGGCGCACCGCCCCCTTCTCCGCGGGCGGTGGCACCTGGGCGGTCTTCTCGCGACCGCCGCTGCAGCCTGCGGAAGCCGCCGCCGCTGCAAGGCAGAAAGCCGCCGCGACCGCGGGGACGCGGCAGGACGCTAAGGCGCCGCCGCGACCCTTCCCCTTGCCGCTATTTGTTGATTTCCTTGAGCACATCGCTCGTGATGTCTACCGGCGCATAGATCGCGACATCTCCGGTGAAGACGGCCGCCAGATTCTTCTGCTTGGCCACCTTCGCCACCGCCGCGCGCACTTCGCCCAGCATCTTCGTATTAATGTCCCGCTCCTGGTCTTTAAGACGCTTATCCAGCGCTTCCGCAAACTTCTGCAGGTGCTCGTTCCCCCGGGTCTGCCGGTCCATCAACTCCGTGAGCATCCTGGCCTGCTCGGGGTCCGGGTTCGGCACATTCTGCAGGCGGGTGAGCTGCGACGAAGCCAGATCGCCCTTCTGCTCCAGCTCCCCAACCCGCTTTTTTTCCGCATCGGTCAGGGTCGTCTTCTCGTACAGCGCGCCGAGTTCCGCGACCTCCTTCTCGTCCAGGAACCGGGCCGTCCCCTTGTCCAGGCGCCGCAGGATGTCAAGCAGTCTCTGCTGGAGCTGCATGATCGCAGCCCCCGCGTCCTGACGCGACTTGGACTCGTTCAACACCTTCCCGACATCCACCATGCCGAAAACCGGTGCTGCCGGCGCCGGCTGCGCGCCCCCCTGGGCACGGGCGGCGGTCCCCACCCCGGCGCCCCCCATCAGGAAGAGCAGCACCCCTCCGGCTACCAATCTCTGCAGGACATTTCTTTGGAATGCGATTCGCACGGAAAGTTTCTCCTTCGTAAAATGGCAATCTTAAAACGGAACCGCAACCGGCACAGAAAAGCAGGCGCGCCGCCGCCCTCCGGCGCCACCGCGCCCCGCGCCGGAGGGCGCGCAGGGGCGCGGGCGGCGCGAGGCGTCGGCGCAGGCCGGTGAGCGTAGGCGCACACTCAGGCGGGCACGGCCCGTGTCAGAAGGACTGGCCGATGGCGAAGTGGATGCGGCTGGTTTCCCCAATGCCGTAGTCGAGGCGAACGGGACCGACGGGGGTTTTGACCCGGACACCCAGGCCAACGCCGATGTTCGGGCTGAACCCCTTGTGCTGCTCGAATCCCTGGATGTTCTCGCCGTTGACGTCGCTCGCCCCCCAGGCATCGCCGATATCCAGGAACAGGACGCCACTGAGGTTACCGCCCTTGCGGTCCAGCGGCACGCGCAGTTCGGTAGACAGAAGGAAGAGATTGTTCCCCCAGAAGCGGTCGTCCGCGTAGCCGCGCAGGTTGTCCGCGCCCCCCACGAAGTACTGCTCGGAGAAGCCGATGTTGCCGAAGGAGGTCCCCACCAGGAGGCGCGACGCGATGACCGTCTTGGGCTCCCGGATGCTGTTGACGCGCCGGCCGCTCAGCGACAGATAGTTGCGTACGTCGATGTTCGCCTTGGTGAAGCCGCCGCTCTGCGTGCGCGTGTCCACGAAGTACTTCGGGTTCGTGCTGTCTTTAGGCCCGTTCGGGTCCCAGTTCGGGTTCGAGCGCGGGTCCTGGTAGTCGAATGAGCCGGAGCCGAACTCCACGGACGGCGCGAAGAAGTAGCCAGTCGCCGGGTCGAGGTCGTTGTCGCGGGTGTTGGTGATGGTCCGGAGCGTCGCAGACGTTACGTTACCGTTCTGCACCAGGGAGCCCCGGATGGCGTCGATCTGGGCCGGTGTGAGCGAGTCGTAGTTTGCCTGCAGGTTGTTCGCCCGCACACGCTCGGTGCGCAGCGCGACCACGCCGCGGGTGAACTCAGACAGGGGGCGAGCGAGCGCCACGGAGCCACCCGTCCGCTCCTCGTAGTACGGATCGTCGTTGGTGCCCAGCGTGACGGTGTCCGACAGGATGCGGTTGAAGCGGAAGGCGAACCGGCTGTACAGGTTCACCGAGAGCGATGTGTTCTGCTTGTCAATCCAGGGCTCGGTGAAGCCGATCTCGAACTGGTTGCGCGAGGAGATGCCGCCCACCGTCCAGGACAGGTTGAGCGCCTGACCCCGTCCCCGGAAGTTGGTGTCGGTAAGCTCCAGCGTACCCGTCAGGCGCTGCCGGACCGAGTAGCCGAACACCACGCCGACCTGCCCCGTGCGCTGCTCCTGCACCGGGATGGCGATGCGGACGAGCCCCAGGTCGGAGCCGTCCTCGAACCGGGCGGGCTGGACCTCGGTGAAGAGGTTGAGGTTGTAGATGCGGTTCAGGTCGCGCTGCAGCGTGTTTACGTTGAGCGGCGATCCCTCCTTGGTCCGCAGTTCGCGCGTCACCACGTACGGGCGGGTCTTGCGCAGCCCCTCAATGGTGATCGACTCGACCACCGTCTCCTGAATGGGGATGGTCAGGATGCCGGTCTTGGGGTCGATACCGACCTCGTTGGTGACGAAGACGCCGCGGTAGCCCTTATCCACGTAGAAGCGCGTGATCTTCTCGATGTCAGAGTCGAGGGTCGCGCGGTTCAGGACGTTGAGCGGCTTGGTCTCCATGAGCGGCAGCAGGTCCTTCGAGGGGATGGACTTGTTGCCGATGATCACGATCTGGGTGATGACGGGGTTTTCCGTCACCTCGAAGATGACCCGCAGTTTGCCGTCGGCGGTGGTCTCCGTCCGCCCGAACACGGAGGAGTAGAGGCCGACCTCGCGGATGCGCTGGCGTGCCGCGACCAGGGCGTCGGACTTGAAGGCCTCGCCCTCCTTAATGCCGGCGGAGGAGGCTGCGAGCCGGGCGGCGAGCGGGTTGGTGTTCTGAGTGCCCCGGATCTCCACCTCGGCGATGGCCTGCCCCTCCTGGGCGAAGGCCGGACGCGGGGCGACCAGCATGGGAACGGCGGCGAGCAACGAGGCCGTCATCAACGGGACGGCGCGGGAACGGACATCTATCACTGAGACTGATACTCCTCGAACTTTAAGAACCCGTGAATGCGCCCGGGTCCGCTGACCGGTTTAGCCCCGGTAGTAAGGTTCGAGGCGCTGCCGGATCATATTACGGGCGCGGTGCAGGCGGGTCTTCACGGCGGGAACCGTAAGCTCCGTCACGCGCGCAGTGTCCTCGTACGAAAGACCTTCTAACTCTACGAGAATGAAAACGACCCGGTACTCGGGCCGGAGGGCCTCCACCGCCCGGTTCAGACGCTCCGCGAACTCCTGGTCCAGCAGCAACCGCTCGGGCGAGGCGCTCCAGTCAGCCACCTCACGCGACAGTTCGCCCGAGTCCGTCTCGATGGCATCGTCCAGCGAAACGGGTTCGCGCTCCCGCCGCCGGTCGCGCTGCTTGAACCGGTTCTTACAGTTGTTGACCGCAATCTGGTAGAGCCAGGTGTAGGTGCGGGAGTCGCCGCGGAACCGGTCCCAGGCCCGGTAGGCGTTGAAGAACGTGTCGACGGTCAGGTCCTGCGCGTCGTCGAAGTCTCCGACAATCCGCAGGATCAGGTTGAAGATCTTCGTCTCGTACTTGCGATGGATCTGCTCGAAGGTCAGCCCCCGGTCGTCGTCCAGCTGCTCGCCCACCCCCGATCCTCCCCGGACCCTGGTGGTCGGCCCCACGGCGTCGGCGTGTACCGGGGCACCTATCCCTCCAGCAGACGGTTCCTGAGGCGCCGGTCCCGGGGAAGCGCGTCGGGGAAGTACCCCCTCCGAGCCGTCTGCCAGACCCTGTTCGGGCTCCGTGACCGCGTCCCCTGAATAGACAGCCTCCCCTGGCGAAAGTTTCCGGTTCTTCCGGGCTTCCGGCAGGGTCTCCCCCACTGTTTTTCGGGTTTTGATGGCAAATATCATCAGCAGCGCGGCGTCCTTTTGGCGTCTTTACTTCGACGCGGGCCGGTCGCCGTTCGTGACAGCGGGCGCCGATTTATTTACGGCGCAGGCGCGTCCCCCGGCGTATCGGACGTACGGACCTTCTCAATAGTTTACCGTAGCCCGCAGGAAACCGGCGTGATCGCGCTGTTCGTTGGTGGAAATACCCACCGAAATGCGCGGGACATAGCGCCGCCCGGCGCCGCGCACCTCGTAGAACTCGTAGAGGAGGCTGACGGAGAAGGGAAGCGGCTCCCCGGCGGAAAGGCCGCCGGAGTTCAGCGAGCGGGAGTAGGAGAGCAGGAACGCATCCAGCGGGTCCGGGAGCCGTTTGGACAGGCGCACCGTCACCGGAGCGTCCGGGGCGTAGTCCACCCCGAACTCCTCCAGGCCGAGCGAGAACGCCAGCCGCTCCCCGAGCGGGGCGAAGAGGCCAGGCAGGACGCTGGACTGGAGCACCTGCTCGAACCCGGAGCGCAGCGCCAGGTTCACATCGCCCCGCGCGACCGCCTCGATCTGCTGCTGATTCCCGATCAGAGCGATGATCTCCGACTCCGGCAGCGGAGGGTCCGAGGTAAAACTCAGCAGTTTGGCCGCGTCCTCGGTCTGCCTGTCCACATCCTCGCCCAGCGCCAGCGGCCCGTTGAGAGTGGCCGTCACCTTGTAGCGCTCGCGCAGACGCGGGTTATCCTCCGCCATCCGGGTGACCCGACTGGGCGTAGTTGCCACGACATCGTCGAAGGTGATGTTCGCCTGCTGTCCCTGGTAGCGGAACTCCACCTCGCCGTCCTTCTGAATGCGGAAGTACGCGGTGGCGTACTGGAGATAGCCCCCCAGGGTGCGGAATCGGCCGTCGGCCACCGGGTCCGCCAGCGTCCCCGCAACCGACAGGCGCCCGCCCAGGTCGATGCTGAGCCGCAGAGCCCCCGCCGTCTGAATCGAGGCCTTGTCCGCGATCACGACGGTCATGTCGAACTCTGGGTTCACCAGACCGAGGCGGCGCTCGCTCGGGTCGGGGCCGGGGCGCGTAGGAAGCTGGACGCGCGTGTCCGCTACGCGGATCGGCCGCGGCGTGGTGAGCTTCGGCGCGCCCAGCGTCCCGCCAATCTCCAGAGTCCCGTCGATGCGGGTGCGGAACGCCTCGCCCCGATTCAGCAGGTCGGTCCCTACCGGGCGCAGGGCATCCGCGGTGACGGTCAGCGCCAGAGTGGTGTTCGTGCCAAACGGCTCGGCGGGCGCGCGGCTCGCCGCGGTCGGACGGCTCCCCGCCCGCTGCCGGCGGAACGTGCTCAGCAGGTCCTGAAGGTCCCGCACGAAGACCCTGCCCCCCACGTTCAGCACGCCGAACTCGCCCTTCTCGCCGTTGGGCGCGCCCAGGGCGGCCCGACCGTCCACCAGGATCTCCGCCCCGCTCAGGTTCAGCGACAGATTCAGCGCATCAATGGGGTTGAAGACATCGCGCCCGTTCCGCTGGGGCAGACGGATCTTGCCGTCCTGTAGCGCCACGCGGCCGTTCAGCACCGGCTCGCGCAGGGTGCCCGTCAGGCTCACATTCCCGCCCGCGGTGCCCTCCAGGGTGAGGCCCTTTGCGGCCTCCCCGGCCTCCTCGCCCGCCGCCTCCAGCGCGACGCCGGAGAGCGCGGCCAGGCTCTGCTGGGGCACCTCGGCGCGAACGCGCAGGGGCCGCTCCGGGGCGACGCCGGACGGGTCGTAGGCAAACGGGACGTAGGCCGAGAGCGCCATTTCGCCCCCGCCTTCGCGGGTAATCCGGGCGCCGGGGATGGCGATGTACGTCCCGCCGTCCAGACCGAGGCTCTCCTGATCGGCCTGGCTCAGCGGACCGAGTTCGATGGAGTCGATGCGCAAACGGTCCAGCCGGAGGACGCGCCGTGACGGGGGCGGCGGCGCAGACGTCGTGCCGTCAGCTTCCGGCCGGGTGTCGGGTAGTTTCACCCCGGCCGCGATCTGCTTCGCCAGCGCGAACTCCTGTTCCGCTGTGGAGGCCGCGGGCGGCGTGAGCGCGACCACCAGATTTCGGGCGTCGAGCGACGCGGTGACGCGCGGGCGGCGCAGCGGCCCCTGGGCCACCGCCACCAGTTCCACGTTCCCCTGAAGCGGGAAGCTGGGAACGAAGGCGCGGACCAGGTCCAGCGACGCCTCGCTGTTAGTCTCCACCGTCACATTAATGTCGCCGTTCAGGTCCACGGTGCCGCCCGGCGCGGCCCGCAGCACCGTCTCACCGCTGGTGATGGCGAACTGATCGATCTGCACCACATCATTCCGCAGCGTCGCCCGCGCCACGAATGCGTCCGCGACGAAGCGCCCGACCTGAACGGTCTCGGCGCGCAGATTGAGCGAGGCGTCGATCCCCGCCGTCCCCCTGCCCCCCAGCGTCCCGGAGACGGTGGCCTCCAGCACGGGCAGGCTCCCTCCGATCGGCGTGGGGAGCTGATTGATGGCCCGCACCACCGCAGCGCCCGCCTCCGTCTCCGACAAGCCGGAGCGGCGGAGGGTATTCAGGAAGACGCCGATATCGCCCGAGTCCACGCTCAGGCGCGTGTTGATCTGCCGGGTGCGGACATCGTAGGCGGTGCGCCCCACGGAGATGTGGGTGTCCCCCTGACGGAACGACGCCGAGGGCAACTCCAGGCGGGCGCGCCCCTCCTCCAGGTTGGCGATGTAGCGCAGGTTCGTCACGGTGACGTCCGACAGCGGCGTACCCGCTACCTCAATGTCGGAGGGCGCGACATTGACGGTGACGATCGGGCGCTGACGCGTGCCGGAGAAGAAGCCGGAAACACGCACCACGCCCTTCAGGCTCGCTACCTTCTCGGTCAGGAGCGAGAGCGGCGCCAGGTCCAGAGTGGGAATATCGAACGCGCCGTAGACGTAGCCGCTGCGGGTGATGGTGGCCTTTCCCGTGACCTCCCCGACCGAAGCGGCAAGCCGGAAGCTGGTCAGGGCGATCTGCCCGTCCTCGTAGACGAACTCCACATCCGGCGTGGGCTCCGAGGGCGCGGTCTGCCCCGGCGCCCTCGGCTGGCGCCGCTCGCGCAGGGGATAGCCGGCCACCGTCAGGCGGCCCAGGAACGCATCGCCGCGGATTACGGGGTCGCGCACCGGCCCGCGTACCGTCAGGGCGGCGCGGCGAATGCTGCCGCTGAACGGTGGGGCGTCCGCGGCGGCAGCGGCGCCAGCCGAGGGCGCCGGGGGAGCGTCCTGACCGCGCGCGACGGCCAGTGCCGCGGGGGCCGCTGTGCTCGCAGCGGTCACCGACTCGCGCACCGTCTCCCGCGCCCTGCCGGGAAGCTGGTCCAGAATCTGCTGGTAGTCCAGGCGGCGCACACCCACATTCAGCGCCATCACCGGGTCGAACGGCCGCCCCTGCTCGGGCAGGAGGCGAGTGACGGTGCCCGCGACATCCACCTCCGCGGGGAAGCGGCGCACCGTCAGGCGCTTCCCCTCCTCCTCGGGAATCGTCAGCCCTTCCCGCGTCAGGATCACGTCCTGGGCGGTGAGCGTGTCCGCCGCGAACGTGCGGTAGCGCAGGTTCATCCCCGCCAGGGAGCGGACCACGACGCGCGGGCGCGCGACCGAACCGGTCACGGTGCCCCGCGCGGAAAGGAAGCCGCCCGCCTCCGGCACGCCGAACGCCGCCCCGAGACGCCCGATGTCCAGCCCGTTGAGCGTAAAGGTGAGGGCCAGCGGCCCTGCCGGGTTCACACTTCCCTCCACCGCCACACTGCCTGCGGGCGACACGAGCCGCGCCGCGGACACCACAAAGCCGCCGTCCTCGGCCTGGACACGCGCCGCGGCGGCGGTAAAGGGGATGTCTCCCACGCGCAAACCGTCCACGGAAACGTTCGCGGCAGCGCTCAGCACCCCGTTCTCCCGCTTGCCCACGAAGTCGGCGTCCCCCACCCCGGCCAGGCGCAAACGCCGGTCGTTTGGAAGGTTCCGCAGGGGCAGGGCGGACAGCGGAACCTCGGTGGCAGACCCGGAAAAGGCGAAGGTCAACTGCTTTGCCGGGAGCGGGCGCAGACCCGCGCTGCCGGTGGTCGCCAGGCGGGCGGTCGCCCGACCGGCTATCCGTCCTCCGCCGCCTACGCGCGCCGATACGTCGCTCAGGGCGAGGACGCCCCCGGCGAATGTGACGCGTGCCGTGATGTCCTGCGCGTTGAGTGCATCCCGAACGCCCGCCTGGGCAGCGCGAACGCTTCCTATCAGCACGGGGTCGTTCGGACTCCCCCCGACGTAGGCATCCACCGCCCCGAGCCCGCCGAGGGTGACGTTGGCGGGCAGCGTGCCGGCCAGCGCCGCCGCTCGCTGCAGGGGGATTCGGGGCGCAGCCACGCGGAGCGCGAGGCCAGGAGGCGCGGGCGGGCTGCCCTCCGGCCTCTGGACGCCGAACACGCTTCCGGTGACCGTGACCGGCTCGCCCAAAAGGTCCGCGCGCAGGTCAAGTGCAAGGTCGCCCCCGGCGAAGCGGAGCCGCCCGCGCGCGTTCTCCACCGTCGCCCCTTTCAGGACAGGCGGACGAAGTTCTCCCCGCTGCACGTCGGCGTCCACGCTAATCCGCAGGGGCGGAGCGGGGGCATCCGGGCGCTCCGGGCGGGGCGCCACAAGCGCCACGCGGGCGTCCCCGCGGGCCGCCCGCAGTCCGAGCGCCTCCTGCTGCCCGGCGAAGTAGGTGAACCAGTAGGCAGCGTCCGCGTCACGCGCGTTCAGGTTCGCCAGGAAGGCGGCGGTTCCGGCATCGGGACCGGACGCTTCGCCGGGCTTGCCCCGTGCCACGGAGCCGCTCACCCGAAGCGGGCCGCTCAAACGCCGCGCCGTTGCCGTTCCCGCCCGGGAGCGGGCGGAGGCGTCGAACCGGATGGAGCGGGCGCCCAGGTCCGCCACGGCGTTTACTGCCGTCAGTTCGTTCGTTTCGGCGCGGCCGGGCGGGCCAACCTTGGAGGCGAAGTCCACAAAGCGCAGCGCGCCGCCCTCCACCACCACGCGCGTGACGAACGGCTTTCCGGCTTTGGCGCCCGGCTTGGGCTGAAAGAGGTCCTGCAGGTTCAGGCGCCCCTGCGCGCTACGAACGACCAGGAGGCGCGGCTGCCCGACGATAACCTGGGTCACAGACTCGTTTGTCGCGCCGGCCAGCAGTTTGGGGACGGAAACGTAGGCGACGACGCTCCGGGCACTGGCCAGTTCCGGCGAGTCCGCGAGGGTTGCCCCCGATGCCACCGCGATATCCGTCGCCTGGACGGGCAGCACACCGAGGGTGTCGCGGCGGAAGAAGTCCCGCAGAAGGGTGCGGACGCTGAGCGAGGGGCTGAGCCCGCCGATGCGGACTTCGTGGCCGAGGGAGCGGGTGAGTTCCGCCGACGCCAGCGGGGCGGCCTGCTGGAGCACCACGTCCAGGCGCGCCTCCACATCCTGCACGAAGCGGACGCCGAGCACCAGGACCGGGACAACCGTGAGCAGGAAGCAGGCAACGCGCTGCGGCAGCGTCAGAAGCCGCGGCCGGTGGCGCCGACGCAGCAGGGCGCGACGCCACCAGCCACCGGTCTTGTTACCGGTCTTGTTACCGGGGTCGCTCATTCGACCGCTCCCGCCGCCGAGACGACAAGCGCCGAGACGACAAGCGCCGAGACGACAAGCGCCGAGACGACAAGCGCCGAGACGACGCGCCTACTGAACCGCGAGCGGTAGTTCCAGGCGGCGCGGGCCAGGCGTCGCCGGACGGGGCGCGGCCGCGCCAGCTGGCGCGCCGTCCTGCCCCCGCAGGAACTGGTTGGAGAAGTCGATGGCATTATAGGAGGAGCGCACGAACGGCCCGGAGGCCACGTAGAGGAAGCCCATCTCCTCGGCGATTCGCTTGTAATGCTCAAAGCGGCTGGGGTGCAGGTACTCCACGACGTCCAGATACCCTTTACCCGGCTTGAGGTACTGTCCTAACGTCACCGCATCCACGCCCGCGTCTTTCCAGTCGGAGAGTACCTGAATCACCTCTTCTTCCGTCTCCCCCAGCCCCAGCATGATGCCGGACTTGGAGTAGATGGTGGGATCAATCTCCTTGATGGTGCGCAGGAAGTCGATGGAGCGCGCGTACTTCGCCTGAGGGCGAACCGTGCGGTACAGGCGCGGAACCGTCTCTGTGTTGTGATTGAAGACATCCGGCCGCGCCCGGCAGACCGTCTCAATGGCGGCGCGGCGTCCGCGGAAGTCGGGCGTCAGTACTTCGACGGTGGCGCCGGGCAGTTCGTTACGCAGACTCTCGATCGTGGCAGCGAAGTGCGCCGCCCCGCCGTCGAAGAGTTCGTCGCGGTTCACCGACGTGACCACGACATGCTTCAGAGCAAGCTCCTTCGCGGCCTTGCCCACGCGCCGCGGTTCGTCCGGGTCGAGCGGCAGGCCGCGCCCGGTCTTCACCGCACAGAAGCGGCAGGAGCGGGTGCAGGTGTCGCCCATGATCATGAAGGTCGCGGTGCCCTTGCTCCAGCACTCGCCCAGGTTCGGGCAGCGAGCCTCCTCGCAGACAGTAACCAGGCGCTCGCCGCGCATCAGCCCTTCGACCTTGCCAATGTCGCGGGACCGCGGGACCTTGATCGTCAGCCACTCCGGAATACGGCGGTGGACCTTCGGCGCGGTTTCGGTAGCGGGGGCGTCTACGGCAGAGAGAAGGGTGTCTGTGGCGCTGCTCATCGTAAAAAAAGTATATCCCCGGCACTACCCCCCGTCAAGAACGCCCGGCGGCCCCGCCTCCGGGGGCCGGACGGTCGGCATTCTGGCGCAGGGCGCCGGTCATCAGCCGCGCGAGCGTGTCCACCGCCTCATCGCGCGGCACGCGCCCCTCCGCCGCCGCCTGCGACAGCCACTCCGCGGCCCCCAGAATCCCGACCAGCACCGCCTGCCCCCGCTCAGGCGGCAGGTCAATGAAGGGAGCAAACGCAGCGCGGCACTCCTCCAGGAAGGAGTCACGACAGGACTGCAAGAGCTCCTCCATCTCCTCGGTTCCGGAGAGGGCCGCGGTGATAGCGCCGACCTCCGGCCCCGACGACACGGCGCAATCGACGTACGCCGCACTGAGAATCGAGGCCACATCCTCTATCGTCCTGCCCGTCCGCGCCAGAGCGTCGCGCATCGCCTGTGTCTGCCGCGCGTCATAGTCGCGGTACAGCGCGATGAGCAGACCGGAGCGCGATCCAAAGTGCTCGTACGCGATCGGCTTGGTGACACCCGCCCGCTCCGCGACCCGCGCAAGGGTCAGCGCGTCCGTCCCCTCGGACCGGATGATCTCCAGCGCGGAACGCAAAAGCTGATTTCGCCGCTGCTCCTTCGTCATCCGCCGGGCCCCCGTGCCCTCTTTCGTCCGCTCCCCCACCGCTTGAAAATTCGTTTCCGTCACGTCTTGACACCCCCTCCTGCCCACAGTATACTACCACCCGTAAGTTACTAAAAGTAACCTACTATAGGTAACCACAGTACGGAGGAACGCCATGAGTGATGTCACAGTGATCGGACTGGGAGACATGGGCTCCGCGCTCGCGCGGACGCTTCTTGCCCGCGGGCGGCGCGTCACGGTCTGGAACCGTACCCCTGCGAAGGCGGACCCGCTGGTGCGCGAGGGGGCTACGCTGGCTCCTCACGTCGCGGCGGCGGTCGCCGCAAGCCCCGTCGTGATCGTCTGTGTTGCCAACTACACAACGACCCGCGCCCTCCTCGACACGGAGGAGGCGTCCGCCGCCCTGGCCGCGGGCCGGGTTCTGGTGGAGTTGAGCACGGGCACGCCGCAGGACGCCCGGAACGCCGAAGCGTGGGCGCGGGAGCAGGGGGCGGACTATCTGGACGGGGCCATCCTGGCGACGCCGAGCCAGGTAGGCAGGCCGGACACCCCCATTATCACCTCCGGCTCCCCGACCGCGTTTGCGAAGAGCGAACCGCTACTCCGGGATCTGGCGGGAGGTCTGGAGTACCTGGGCGAGCCGGTGGGAACGGCCGCTGCGTGGGATCTGGCCTTCAATGCGCACCTGTTCGGCGGGGTCATCGGCCTGTATCACGGCGCCCGCATCCTGGAGTCGGAGGGGATTCCCCTGGACGAATTCGCGGACCGGATGGCCGCGATCGCGCCCGTCATCGGGGAGATCGTGCGGCACGACGGCGAGGCCATCCACGCCGGGGACTTCGCCCACCCCGACGCCTCCCTGGAGATGTGTTGGAAGGGATTGTCTATCATCGCAAGACAGGCGGCGGAATCTGGCATCAATGCCGAGTTCCCCCAGTTCGCGGCGGCGCTCTTCCAGAAGGGAGTAGCCGCGGGCTACGGCCACGAGAAGGCCCCCGCCCTTATCAAGGTACTCCGCGCCACAAGCGCCTGACCCGGAAGGAAACCACACCATGAGCACCAAGAACGAGATCCCGCGCGACGTGACCGTTATCGGCCTCGGAATGATGGGCGCCACACTCGCCCGCCTGCTGCTCCAGAACGGGTACCGGGTGACCGTCTGGAACCGCACGCCCGAAAAGGCCGATGCCCTGGTCCGCGAGGGCGCGATCCTCGCCCCGGACGCCGCCTCCGCTGTGGCCGCCAGTCCTGTTGTGGTCGTCTGCGTCCATGACTACAAGGCGACCCACGAGATCCTCGGGCCGAAGGCGGCAGCTTCCGCTCTGGCGGGACGCCTCCTGATCCAGTTGACCACCGGCAGCCCTCAGGAGGCGCGCGACGCCGAGGCGTGGGCGCGGGAGCACAGAGCTGAATACCTCGACGGCGCTATCCAGGCCGCGCCGGACCAGATGGCCCGCCCCGACACCATGATCCTGCTTTCCGGCGCGCAGAGCGCGTTTCGACGGGGGGAGGCGGTCCTGCGCCTCTTCGGCGGCAATCTCCGGTACCTTGGGGAGTCGGTCGGACTGGCGTCTGCCATGGACCTGGCAACGCTCTCCACCGTCTACGGCGTCTTCCTCGGCTTCCTCCACGGTGCCCGCGTCTCCGAAGTGGAGGGCATCCGGGTGGACGACTACGCCGCTATTCTCGCCGAGGCCCTCCCGACCTTCAGCGAATTCTTCCGGCACGAGGGCTACGTCATCCAGTCGGGAGACTTCACCGTGTCGCAGAGCCCGCTTTCCATCAGTGTGGCCGCCACGGAGCGACTGGTCCAGACCGGGCGGGCCTCCGGCATCGACACCGCCTTCCCGGAGCTGGCCGCGGACCTCCTGCGCCGGGCCGCGGCCGCGGGCTACGAAAACGAGGAGGTCGCTGCCGCCATCAAGGTGCTCCGACAGTCGCGAAAGGAATGATGAACATGAGCAACCGCAAATACACAGGCCGGAAAGCCGTCGTCATCGGCGGCACGCACGGCATGGGGCTGGCCATGGTGAAGGCGCTTCTCGCCGGGGGCGCGGAGGTGCTGCTCACCGGAAGGAGCGAGCGGAACCTGGACGCGGCGCGGCAGGAACTCACGGCGCACACGGGCACTGCCGCCGCCGCGCACGTGGTCCGGTCCGACGTGGCAAGCCTCGCCGAGATCGACACGCTGGCAGCGCGCGTGGCGGAGACGTTCGGGCGGTTTGACTTCCTGTTCGTCAACGTCGGCTTCGCCGTGATCGAACCGTTCGACCGGGTAACAGAGGAGACGTACGACCGGACGTTCTCCGTCAACACGAAGGGGCCGTTCTTCACCGTGCAGCGCCTTGCCCCGCTCCTGAGCGACGGTGGCGCCATCGTCTTCACGACGTCCATCGCGGACACCACGGGCACCCCCGGCATGCTCACCTACTCGGCGGCGAAAGCGGCTGTCCGGTCGTTTACGCAGGTCCTTGCCGCCGAACTCCTGCCCCGTCGGATTCGCGTGAATGCGGTCAGTCCCGGCTACATCAAGACCCCCACGATGGGAATCGTCGATGCCACCGAGGCGGAGCGCGCGGCTTTCGAAGCGGAGGGAAACGAGATCACCCCCATGAAGCGGAACGGCACCGTCGAGGAGGTCGCCACCGCGGCGCTGTTCCTCGCAGCGGATGCCACATTCACCACCGGGGCCGAATTCCCCGTGGACGGCGGCCTCGCTCAGGGCCTCACGCCCCCTTCCGGGTAAGGCGCCTTAACGATGCCCCTTCACCACCGTGCGCCAAAATAGGGAGGAACTTCGCTCCCTGGCAGCGAAAACGGCCTTCAGCGCCGCCCCCAGACGCCCGATAGGATAACCGGGGGCGGCGCTTTTTCCCGCGCCCGCCGTTCTCAAACCTGCCAACGCACCTGTGAAGGAGCCTGTTTCCTCGTGCCTACTGACCTGCGAGAAGCGTTCAACCGCACCAGCTACACCCTGCTCCAGAGTGTCTGCACCGTCATCGTGGCGTTCTTTGTCATCCACACCTTTTTTGATTTTTCCTGGCAGCGCGCCCTCACCCTCTCGGTCGCCACGGTCGGTGGCTACTGGCTGGGCCAGGGCGTCCTTTCGCTCCTGGAGCGTTGGCGCCGCCCCACCACCTCGCTCGACTGACGTTTTCCGCCGGACAGATGCCGTCGGCCGCGGCGGCAAGCGGTAGAATGAGGCGATGAACCCTTCCGCCTCCACCGCCGCTGCTGCTGCTTCGCGCCGCATCCTGCACCGCCCCCGCCGCCTCCGCGCGACTGAGGGGCTGCGCGCGCTTGTCCGCGAAACGACACTCGACCCCGGCGACTTCGTTTACCCCCTTTTCGTCACCCACGGCAACGGCGACGCCCGCGAGCCGATTCCGTCCCTGCCGGGCCAGTACCGCCTGGGCGTGGACGAACTCGTGCGCGAGTGCGCGGGCGCGTGGGAGGACGGCGTGCGCTCGGTGCTGCTCTTCGGCATCCCGGAGAGCAAGGACGCTGAGGGGTCGGGCGCGTGGGCCGAGGACGGCATCGTGCAGCGCGCGGTGCGGGCGCTGCGGCGCGAGCTTCCCGACCTCCTGATCGTGACCGACGTCTGCCTGTGCGAGTACACGGACCACGGGCACTGCGGCATCGTGACCCCCGAGGGGCGCGTGCTGAACGACCCGACGCTGGACCTGCTGGCGCGCACCGCCGTGAGCCACGCCGCCGCCGGAGCCGATATCGTGGCGCCGTCCGACATGATGGACTTCCGCGTCGGCGCGCTCCGCGAGGCATTGGACGCGGACGGCTTCACCGACACCGTGCTGCTCTCCTACGCCGTGAAGTACGCCTCGGCGTTCTACGGCCCGTTCCGCGAGGCCGCGGGCTCCGCCCCCGCGTTCGGTGACCGCCGCTCCTACCAGATGGACCCGGCGAACGTCCGCGAGGCGCTGCGCGAGGCGCGCCTGGACATTTCGGAGGGCGCGGACATGCTGATGGTCAAGCCCGCTCTGCCCTACCTGGACGTCCTGCGTGCAGTCCGTGAGATCACCGACCTGCCGCTCGGCGCGTATAATGTCTCCGGCGAGTACTCCATGGTGAAGGCGGCGGCGGCGAACGGCTGGCTGGACGAGCGCCGTGCGGTCCTGGAGGCTCTGACGGGCATCAAGCGCGCGGGGGCGGACATCCTCCTGACGTACCACGCCCGCGAGGCCGCGCGCTGGCTGAAGGAAGCCTAGCCGGGTACGTTCCTATTAGGTGAGTGCACCCGCCTATTAGGTGAGTGCACCCGTACAGGGTAGCCCCCCTGCCCCCGCGGGAGGGGGGCCATACCCGGGAGGAGGGCCACACCCGGCAGGGGGCCCAACCCGAGAGGGGGGCCACCGGCCAACCAGTCACCCATGCGACTTTCCGACCGCTACATCTTCGGGGAACTGCTCCTGCCGTTCTTCATCGGGACGCTCGCCGTCCTGATGATGCTGGTCGGTAACACGCTGTTCGCCATCCTGGAGCCGTTCCTGCGGAACAAGTGGCCGGTGGGCATGGTCGTCCGCGTGCTGGTCTTCAACATCCCCACCGTCCTGGTGCTGACGCTCCCGGTGGCCACAGCGCTGGCCGCCAGCCTGGCCGTCAACCGCATGGCCCGCGACAATGAGATCACGGTGCTACGCGGGGCGGGGCGCCCCCTGGCGCGGGCGTTCCTGCCCATCATGGTGTTCGGCCTCCTGATCAGCGCGGCGGACCTGTACATCGCCGACCGGGTCGTGCCCTGGGCGTGGAAGGAGCAGCAGGACGTGACCGCGCTCCTGCGGAACCTTCCCAAAAACCCCGTGGAGGCGGGGCAGTCATTCCGCGTGGACGACTACTTCATCTCGTTCAATACGGCCCAGCAGGTGCAGGAGGGGCGGTTCCACTTCACGCGGGTCGTGATCCTGGAGAATAAGAACCGCTTCCCCGGATCGGACGACGGACAGTTCGCGCGCATCCTGGCGGCGAAGACCGCGGACTACGAGAACGGCATATGGCGCCTGAAGGACGTCCTTATTATCCGGATGCAACCGGACGGCTCCACCTACCAGGACGGCCGCTCGGAGGAAGTGCTCTTACGGCTGACGATTGACTTTGCCTCGCTCTACGTGCCGCAGGGTGGGTCGGAGACGGACAAGATCTCCTTCGCGGACCTGACCCGTCAGGCCACCGAGGCCCGCCGCCAGGGGCGCCTGCAGGACGCCCGTAACTATGAGGTGAACCGCTGGTTCAAGCTGAGCCTGCCCGCCATGTGCTTCGTGTTCGCGCTGTGCGCCCCGCCGCTGGCGCTGCGCTTCTCGCGCGCCGGGGCGTTCACCGGCGTACTGCTCTCCATCGTGGTGGTGTTCGTGGCATGGAACACGCTGCTGTTCATGAAGGCGGTCGGATTCGGGGGCTACCTCCCGCCGGCGGTAGCGGCGTGGTCCACCAACGTTCTCTTCACGCTGCTTGGCCTGTTCCTGATGCGAACCCAGGAGTGACCCCGCCGACGTGACGCTGCCGACGCCGAAGCCGCACAGCCTGCCCCGAAGCGCCCACGCCCGCCGACGCCGCCTCGCGCCGGTCTGTGGCGTGCTGGCCGCCTGCTCTGCGGCTGCCGTCACCTCCTCGCTGCCCGCCGCGGCCCAGGAACCATCACCGCCCGACGCCGCGCCGGCGCCCCCGCAGGGGCTCCCGCCCGCGCCCCCCTGGCCGCCCGTCCTCCCCGGCGAGCAGACGACTCCCCCCGATGTCCCGCACCGGGACGCGCCCAGGGCGACGGTGTCGCCGGTGACACCGGGCAGGAACCTGGACGCGCCAGTCGGTCCGGACGGCAAGCCCATCGTGATCCGCCCCGGGCAGCCCACGCGCGTTCCGCCGGGTGCGGCCCCGGGGCCAGCTCCCGGCGAGCGCCCCAACACCCTCTACATCGACAGCGCGGACGAGTTCGTACGGCCGGTGGAGAACCCGAATCTCGCCATCCTCCAGGGAGAGGTCGCGCTGCGCTACAACGGCTACCGCGTGACCGCTGACCGGGCAACGTTCGACTTCGACACGCGCATCGCGACGTTCGAGAGCCGCGTGGAGATGAACACCGGCTCTCAGGTCGTGTATGCCGACTTCGTCCGCATCGACCTGCGGACCCAGGACTTTCTGAGCCGCAACGCCCGCACGGTGGTGCCCGCCGAACTGGCCGGGAACAGTCTGCTGGAGCCCCTGTTCCTTTCCGCCGAAACCATCGAGCGCCGGGGACGGGATATCGTGGCCACGGCGGGGATGCTCACGACCTGCGACTTCCCCTTTCCGCACTACCGGGTGGGGTTCGGCAAGGCGACCATCATCCCCAATAAGCGCATCATCGTCCGCGGGGCGACCATCTACCAGTACGACCGGCGCACGGTGAGCCTGTCGCGCTTCGAGATCCCGATTCGGGACGAGATACGCTACGGCTACCTGCCGCAGTTCGGGCGAACGCAGGAGGAGGGCTACTTCGTCAAGAACGCGCTGGGCTACACGCTTGGCGACGACTTCCCCGGCATCTTCCGCCTGGACCTGATGCAGAAGAAGGGCATCGGCATCGGCACGGACCAGGCGTACCGGCTCGGCGAGGTGGCCGCGGGGACACTGGCGCTGTACGGCCTTCAGGACCAGGGGCGCAACGTCACGAACCTGAGCGGCCGGCTCAACCATCTACAACGCTTCGGCGAGGTGGACGTCAGCGTCAACAGCGACTTCCAGCAGAACTCCTACTACGCCGCGCAGCAGAACTCGAAGACACAGAACAGCACGATTACGGCGATCCGCAACATCGGCCCGAGCAACTCGACGGTGACGCTCAACCTGGGCAACAGCACCTACAGCGGCACATCCAGCCGCAACACCAGCTACACCATCACCCAGGTCCAGCGGCTCACCCGCGACTTCAGCGTCACCGCCCGCCTGAACGGCACCAGTCAGAACAGCGAGTCCTTCGGGACCGATGGGGCGCTCCTCTCCTCCACCGCGCGCCGCGAGCAGGTGGGCGACATCCGCGCCACAGGCCGCCTCGGGCTGTTCGATGTGGACTTCAACGCCAATAAGATCCTGGCGTCGCGCCTGGTCACCAGCAGCGGCGGCGCCAGCAGCGTCTTCTCCGGCACAGAGCGCCTGCCGGAGCTGATCCTCAGTACGGACTCCACCCGGCTCGGGGGCTTCCTGAGCGCCGTGCCGACCCGGCTCCTGCTGGGCCTGGGCCGCTTCGTGGAGAACCCGGGCGCCATCACCACGAGCCGCGCCCTGCTTCAGGCGGATGTCAACCCGCGCCCGTTCCCGCTGACGCCCGGCGGCGCGCTCTCGTTCACCTTTAGCGGCGGCTTCCGGCAGTACCTCTATGACAGCGGGGACGCCGCGCAGTACGTCCTGAACACGAACTCGCAGCTCACGCAGCGCATCGGCCGTGACTCCAGTCTGAACCTGACCTACGGCTACCTGCGCCCCTACGGAGGAACGCCGGTCTATCTGCGCGAGGACGCCCAGGGGAACCCGCAGCGCTTCGACTTCCGCCTGGACTCGTTCGGCTCGAACAACAACCTGGGTGCGAACCTGACCATCAACCGGCCGCGCCTCCGGTTCTCCGCCCTGACCGGCTACGACATCCAGCGGGCGCAGGCGGACCTGCCTGCGGGAACCTCAAAGAACCCGTGGCAGAACCTGGCGCTCCAGCTTGCGCTTCGCCCTATGGCCATCCTCCAGAGCCGCTTCACCGCGACGTACAACCTGAACACGCCGAAGCCGCGACTGATTGACTTCACCAACCGCACCCGCATCCGCGCGGGCAACGGCTTCTCGCTGGACACGAGCCTGCGCTATGATACGAACCGGCGTGAGATCACCCCGATCACGTTCGTTCTGGAGACGCCGCTCCCGAAGGACTTTTCGCTCCTGTTCCTGGGGCAGCTCACGACCACGGTGACGTTCGTGGGCGAGGAGCGGCACGTCCGACGGAAGCTGGACTACTCGCAGTTCGCGCTGACGAAGTCGCTCCACGACTACGAGATCACGTTCGGCTACATCGACCAGCCGTTCGGCGGTTACCGCGCCGAACGGGGCTTCACCTTCTCAATCCGCCTGAAGGCGTTCCCGGCCGGCTACCAGAACACCACCGGCCAGTACGGCACCGCGCTCGGCACCGGCCTCGGCGAGGTGTTCTGAGGGGCTGAAATCCGGGTGGCGGGGGTGAGGGCTCCGGAAACCCAGGCCGGGGGTGAGGGCTCCGCGAGCCGAGCCTGCCCTACAGCCCGATCCGCGACCGGAACTCGGGGACGCCGCAGACGCCGGGCAGGTGGAGGCGGAACAGCGCGCCCGCGTACAGCCCATCCGTCTCCTTCTGGTGGCCTCCAGCCGTGGTGCAGTAGAGCGTACCGCAGTCGTCGTCGCCGAAGACGGCCGAGGAGACCTTCTTCACCGGGAACGGAATGCGCCGCAGCAGCTCACCCGTGGGCGAGTAGCACACCAGCGCCCAACCGTCCCAGCGGGCCGACCAGACGTTCCCCTCCGTGTCCACCGTCATCCCGTCGGGGACGCCCTCGCCCGGCGCGTTCGGGACGGTGGCGAAGACCGTGCGGTTGCTGAGGGCGCCTGTGGCGCGGTCGTAGTCGAAGCGGTAAATGGTTCGCGCGCTGGAGTCCGTGAAGTACATCCCCGTGAGGTCCGGGGTGAAGCCCATCCCGTTGGCGCAGCCGACGTCCTCAGCGACCACCGTCACCGTGCCGTCCGGGTCGAGGCGGTAGAGACGCCCCTGACGGCCGCCGTCCGACGGCGGCATGGTGCCGCAGAACACACGCCCCTCCGGGTCCGCGATCACATCGTTGAAGCGGCTGCCGCGCTCGTCCGGTATGTCTTCGAGGATGGTCTTCAGGAGGCCGTCGCGCCACACGCGCACGGCGCCGCGCGCCCCGAAGAGGAGCAGGTTACCGTCCGCCTGCACCGTGAAGCCGCCCACCGGCTCGCCCTCGTAGCAGACCTCGTGCTCCCCGGTCCGGGGGTCGTAGCGGAACAGCCGGCCGTTCGGGATGTCGGTCCAGTAGACCCGCTTCTCGTCCGGGTGCCAGAGCGGGTTCTCGCCGGTGTCGCAGGCGTAATCGGCGAGCGCCTCCGGCTGACCCGCGGCCTCGTTCTCCACCACGGTCCGTTCTCCTGCTGCTGCGTCTGCTGCGTCCAAGCGTGTCGCTCCTCTCGCGCAAAGTCGGTTCGGGTATAGTAGTTCGATTACTTCGCCGGGGAGCCCTCCGGGCGCCGGCCCTCTCAGGAGCGATGCTGCACACCATGACCATTTCCCTGGAGCCGGAAGCGCTCCTCCTCGACGACTCTCCCCTCCTCCGCACCCTCCCGGACAACGTGACCACCGCCGTGGACGACCCGAACGGGACCGGGGTCTTCCTGAAGTTCACGGCGAAGGCGCCCGCGGCCCGACATGTCTTCCCGCTCGGTGATCTGACGGGCGTCCGGCGGTTCGCGGCGCTGCCACGCTACGAACCGTTCTGGATGACCGCGATGACCGGGACGCGCGGCGGCGAGGTGCGCCCGGAGACGCAGTTTCTGCTTCTGGAGGCCGCGGACGGGGCGGCGTGCGTCGCTCTGGTGCCGCTGGTACATGGCGTGTTCCGCTGCTCCCTGCAGGGGAGCGGGGAGGACGGGCTGGAGCTGGTGGCGGAGACCGGCGACCCGGCGGTGGTAGGCACGGAGATCACCGGCCTGTTCGTGGCGGCGGGGGAAGACCCATACGCCCTGATGGCCGCGGCCGCGCGCAGCGTGTGCGATTTCCTGGGGACGGGCCGCCTCCGCACCGAAAAGCCGCTCCCGGAGTTCGCGGACGCGTTCGGATGGTGCACCTGGGACGCGTTCTACGCCGATGTGTCGCATGAGAAGGTGCGCGAGGGGCTGGAGTCGTTCCGCGCGGGCGGCGTGGCGCCGCGCCTGCTGATTCTGGACGATGGCTGGCAGCCGTGGCGTCAGACCGCAACCGGAGAGAAGCGGCTCACCGGCTTCTCCGCAAACGACAAGTTCCCGGTGGACCTGGCGCCCACCGTGCGGATGGCGAAGGACGAATACGGTGTGGAGACGTTCCTGGTGTGGCACGCGGTGGGCGGCTACTGGGGCGGCGTGGACGAAAAGGCGCTGCCAGGCTACGGCACCGTCTCGCTCGCGCGGGAGTATTCGCCGGGCATCCACCACTACTACCCGGAGGGCATTCCCTGGTTCGGGTCGGCGTGCGGGGTCGTTCCGCCGGAGAGCATCTACCGCTTCTACCAGGACTACCACCGCCACCTGCGCCGCCAGGGCGTAGACGGCGTAAAGGTGGACAACCAGGCGTCGTTGGAGGGGCTGGGACGCGGCCTCGGCGGGCGTGTGGCGCTGATGCGGGCGTACCACGAGGCGCTGGAGGGCTCAGTCCACACCCACTTCCGGGGCAACCTCATTAACTGTATGTCCTGCGCGAACGAGATGCTGTACGGCGCGCTGAACTCGAACCTGACGCGCACCAGCACGGACTTCTGGCCGAAGAAGCCGGAGTCGCACGGATTGCACCTGTATGTGAATGCTCTGGTGAGTCTGTGGTTCGGGGAGTTCGTCCATCCCGACTGGGACATGTTCCAGAGCGGGCACGCAATGGGCTCGTTCCATGCCGCGGGCCGCGCTGTGAGCGGCAGCCCGGTGTACGTCTCCGACAAGCCCGGGGAGCAGAACTTTGACCTGCTGCGCAGGCTGATGCTGCCGGACGGTTCGGTGCTGCGCGCCCCCGGGCCGGGCCGTCCCACTCGCGACTGCCTGTTTCACGATCCCACGAAAGAGCCGGTCCTGCTGAAGATCTTCAACGAGAACGCGGTAACCGCGGTGATCGGGGCCTTCAACGCCCGCTACGGCGGTGAGGGTACGCCCTCGGAGCCTATCTCCGGAACGGTCTCCCCGGCGGATGTGCCGGGCCTGGAGGGGGAGCGGTTCGCCGTGCGCGCGTTTGGCACCGGGGAGATGCGCGTTCTCGGGGCCGAGGAGGCGTGGCCACTGACACTGGAGGAGTTGACCTGGGAGGTGTTTACCCTCGCCCCGGTGCAGGGCGGCGTCGCGGCGCTTGGGCTAACCGGAATGCTGAACGGTGGCGGCGCGGTCCACATCCACACCGTCACGCACAAGGGGGACCATCTCATCACACTCTGGGGCGCCGGGGAGGCTCTGATCTGGTGCGAGAACGCGCCCGCTGCCGTGACCCGCGAGGGCGACGGAGCCACTGTCCCCTACCGCTATGACGCTCCAAGCGGCGCCCTGACGCTGGACCTGGGGGCAGAGGTAAGCGCGCTCACTCTGCGAATTCGTCCAGGAGCGTGACCGGGTCGGGCGCCGGGAAGACAACGCAAACGTCCTCGGCCGGCCCGCGGGTCCGGCCGGGGGCGCGTTGCCGACTCCCGCCCTCGTCCGTGCCGTTCTCGCCGACGCTGTAGAGGACCGGCTCGCCCTCCTCATTCCGGACCAAGCGCAGCGGCCCCTGGTCCGGCGAGAACGGGTCGGGAATCGGGGGGCCGGGAATGGACTCGGGCAGGACGCCGGTGTTCTTCTGCGCCAGGAGCAGGCGGAACGTCGCCCGCGCGAGCGCCCGGTGGCAGTCCGCGTCCATGACGCTCTCCAGCGTGTACACCATACGGCTGGGCAGGGCACGCTGCGGCACCACCCCCTCATACCGCTTGCGGAAAGCGATGTCCGTGTCGCGCAGCGTGCTCCAGGCGTCGTACATATGCCCCGACGCCTGGACAGTGTCCAGCGCTCGAGACAGCCCCGTCACGTATTCCAGCATCAGCGTTTCGGTGCCGTCGGTCCACTCCTGACGTCCCAGGTAGCGGTCAAGGTCGTAGAGCGTGCGCCAAACGCGGTTATACTCCAGAAGCGCCTCCGTCTCGTCCGTGGAGAACGGCTTCTGGCGCCACTCCTGCACCCGGCGCTGCGCCAGCGCCGTTGCAGGAGCCAGTCGAGCGCGGACGCTGGACACCGTGATCGCGGGCTCGTCCAGGAGGCGCGTCACGCCCACGGCCATCTTATCGACCCGGTCCTCGTTCTCGCGCAGGACGCTCGTCAGTATGCGGAAGACGAAGTGCTGCCCCAGGGCCTGCCCGGCCAGCCCCTCCAGGTCGCCGCGCGCCCCGATGTGCCTCCCGATGTGCAGCGCGCGCTCCAGCAGGCGCAGGGCTTCCAGGGGGCGCTGCTCCTCCGAGGCCAGGACCGCCTGCGCCACCGTCAGGTCCAGCAGGAAGTACTGGGTCCAGAACAGGTTGTCCGCCACGGAAAGGTCCGCGTCGGGAGCGATGGCGAAGGCGCAGAACGGCTTCTCCGCCGCCTGCGTGGCCATCTGGAGAACGTCGGCGTGGTCCTGGAGGAGCTGGCGCGCGGCGGCGCGGTTCCGGTCGTTGCGCCGTGAGGGGAAGGTGTAGGCTATCAGGTCCTTCGACTCCGGCAGTTTGCCCTCGTTGCGCCCCCGGAGTTCCGCATCAATGACCTCGTACAGCAGGGCGGCATTGTCTTCGTCGAGGATGTCGGGCGGCGGGGCGGCAAGCGGCGCCTCCTCGGAAAGGAGGCCCGCCTGCCGGGCGGCCTCGCGCGCCTGTGGGAGCCGGATGGCGACGCGCACCAGGGCGTCGTGTCGCGCGGAGAACTCGCGGACCAGTGAAACGCCCCCCCAGCACAGAGTGCCTATGGCGCCCGAAAGGGCCGCCACCTTTCCCAGCAACAACATCCAGCGCATGCGCCCTGCTTCCTACTCCCTCTGGACTTCCCGCCCCCCCACGAAGACCTGCTCGGCCTTGAGCGCCCGAATCCCTGCGGCGTCCAGATGGGTCGGGTCGTCCGACAACACCACGAAGTCGGCCAGTTTTCCCGCCTCCAGTGAGCCGAGTCGATCCTCAGCGTGCGCCGCGAACGCCCCGCCGAGGCAGTAGGCGCGCAGAGCCTCCTCGGGCGTGAGCGTCTCGTCCGGCGACCACGCGTGCCGCCCCACCGCCGCCGCCAGGCACGCAAAAGCGTCCAGGCTCTCCACCGGGCAGTCTGACGACAGCGCCAGCGGGATGCCCGCCCGAAGCATCGACCGGAACGGGTAGCCCCAGGTGCTCCGCTCCTTGCCAACGCGCTCGCCGGTCCATGTGTCCGAGGTGACGAACTGCGGCTGCACCACCGCGACGATCTTACGCCGCGCCATCCGCTCCCTCTGGTCCGGCGCCAGCAGGGACACGTGCTCCACACGGTGCCGGTGCCACCCGTTGTCGCCGTCCGCGCCCAATGCAGCCTCGATGGCATCCAGCGTCTCGCGCACGGCCTGATCGCCGATAGCATGAATGGCGATCTGGAAGCCCTTCGCGTGGGCATCGCTTGCCTTCGCCTTCAGGTCCTCCGGATCGTAGATGCGGATGCCCAGATTATCGGTACGCTCGGGGTCGTCGGCATAGGGCGCGGCGAGCAGCGCGGTGCGCGCCCCGAGGGAGCCGTCGGAAAAAAACTTCGCCGCCCCGAAGCGCAGCCAGTCGTCGCCGAACGTCGTGCCGACGCCGTTGGCATACAGCGACGCTGTGGTGTGGTAGGGCGGCATCCCCGTAACCCGAAGCGGCAGCGCCCCCCGGCGGTGCAGGCGGGCGTACGCCCCCATCTGGTCCGGCGTGTCCAGCAGCGTGTGGACGCTGGTGATGCCGGTCCGCAGCGCCACGGCGGACGCGCGCAGCACCGCCTCCTCCTGCTGGGCCTCCGAAAGCGGCGGGATGCGGCGGTAGAACGCCCCGATGTCCCCTTCGGTGTACAGGCCCGTCTCCGGGTCGCCTGCCGCACGCTCCTCCGGGGTGATCAGGGCCAGGGCGGCGGAGTTCGCTACGGCGGCGTGCCCGCAGACGCGGGTGATGAGGATCGGGCGCGTGGTCGAGACCCGGTCGAGGTCCGCGCGGGTCGGGAAACGGCGCTCGGCCATCTTGTCCTGGTCGAAGCCGCGCCCGTGAATCCACCCCTCCGGGGAGCGGGCCGCGTGCGCCGAGAGCCGGTCCAGCAGTTCGTTCAAGTCCGCCGTCCCCACCAGATCGACCTGGCGCAACAGCATCGCGCCATACATAAGGAGGTGGATGTGGGCATCCACGAAGCCGGGGGTGACGGTCCGGCCATTCAGCGCGACATGGCGGGTCTGCGGTCCGGCCAGCGCCCGCGCCCCGGCGTCGTCGCCGACGTAAATGAGGCGGCCATCGCGCACGGCGAGTGCGGACGCGCGCGGGAGCGATTCGTCGAGGGTGATGCAATTCCCGCCGGTGGCGACGAGGTCAGCGAAAAGGGGCATGAACGAGCGGATACTCCTGTCAGGATAAGGATCGGCCGCGCGTTCCTGCTGGGGGAGGGGCGGCGCAGAAACATTATAACGGGATAGCCGGCATTATCCCGAAACTCTTCGCCTGCTTTGCCTGTAGTCTTTGCAAGGAAATCCGAGATGAAGAAGATACGGCTGGGGAAATCTCTTGTGCTGGCGCCGATCCTTCTGATGACCACCGCCATTACGGCGGCGAACGCGGCGCCGTCCCTACGCGCGGTCCTGCGGCAGCAGGCGCCCGCGCAGGCGGCGGCCGACGATACGGAGGACCGACTGCTGGCGCTGTTGACGGAGCGGCGCGACCTGCTGCGGAGGCTGGCGGACGCGGCCGAGCGCCGCTATCGCGCGGGGGCGGTGGGCGCCGAGGCGTGGCACCGGGCCGAGATCGCTGTGCTGAAGGCGGAGCTGGATCTGCGGGCCGATCCTGTGGAGCGCATCCCCCTGCGCGAGGAGATCCTGCAGCGGGCATCCGCGATCGAGCGCATGCGCCGGGAGGAGTACGAGCAGGGCCTGATCCGGCGGGAAGCGATGACGGAAGCGACGCTTGGCCGGGTGGAGGCGCAGGTCGCTCTGGGCCGCGAGAAGGCGGCGGCGCGGGCGAAGTCAGAGTGACGGCGGCAGCGGCCGGGTATATACGGTCTGCCCGCCTGCTGGAAATGTGGATGGCGTAGATACGGGATGAGGCAGTAGGAGTTTCTCACATGCACGCGGATATCACACAACCGGTCGGAGTACAGTCCCCCCAGGCAACGCGGCCCCGAGAAGGCGCGCGCGACATCACGGCGAAGGCCCTGTGGCTCTTTCCTGCCGCCGTAACGGTGCACAACCTGGAAGAGATGTTCACGCTCCCGGCGTGGTCGCAGACGGCGGGGCGGCTGCACGAGCCGGTCGGAGCGTTCCCATTCGGGCTGGCCGTGGCGGTGCTGACGGCGCTGGCCTGGGCCGTGACCTCGCGGGCGGTCCGTGAGGGCAGCCAGAGCCCCTCAATGTATGTCGCCCTGGGCTACGTCACCGCGATGCTGCTGAACGTCTTCGTGCCGCACCTGATGTCTACGCTGATTACCGGCCAGTACACCCCCGGCATCATCACAGCGGTCGCGATCAACCTGCCTGTGTTGGGCTACCTCCTGTACCGGGCGTTCCGCGAGGGGCAGGTGTCGTTCGGGCGCTACGCGCTCATCACCCCTGCGGTGTGCTTCAGTCTGGTCGGTCTGCTCCAGGTGCTGTGCGCCCTGGGTCGCCTGATCGGCTGACCCGAGTGCCCCCCGATTTGGCCTGCGCCGTCAGCGGAAGGCGGGCGGCGCGGGCCGCAGGTAGCCCTCAGGCATCGGGGCGAGCGTGACAACCATCTTCCGCTCCTGGCCGTCGCGCCAGACCGTGAGGGTGAGTTTCGCCCCCGGATCGCGGCGCAGCACCTCATCCCGCACCCGGTCGATGGTGTCCACGGGCTTACCGTCAATCGCCCGCAGGATGTCATAGGGGCGAAGCCCGGCGCGGGCGGCGGGCGAGCCGGGCGTCACCGCAGGCCGGTCCTCCCGGTCGCTCACCACGAGCGCCCCCGCACCGTCCGGCGGCAGGCGTAGGCCCGGCTTCCGGCGCGCCAGCTCCTCCGGGTCGATACTATCGAGCGGCTGGTACACCACCCCCAGATAGGCGCGCGTCACCCTCCCCTTCTCGATGAGCTGGTCCAGAATGCGCCGCGCGTGGTTGATCGGGATGGCGAAGCCGATGCCAACGTTCGTGCCCGTGGGCGTGTGAATCGCCGTGTTGATGCCCACCACCTCGCCCCGCACGTTCGCCAGCGGCCCGCCGCTGCTCCCCGGGGTGATCGCAGCG
>Ga0065721_10001666_pt1 | contig 45830 bp, 39 predicted proteins | sample Mesricmetagenome_FD_59108 | JGI IMG/M metagenome (GOLD analysis project Ga0065721, IMG submission 59108) | Mesophilic microbial community from rice straw/compost enrichment Sample: eDNA_1 v2 (version 2) | ecosystem: Engineered > Solid waste > Grass > Composting > Bioreactor | place: USA: Davis...
TCCGACCCCAAGAAATCCAAACTCTCCGGCGAAGACTTCTTCCTCGATCCGTCGCGCGTCTACGCAACCTACGAGGAAATGGCGCAAAAAGAAGCCGCCCTCCCGCCCGACCAGCGCATCGACTTCGTCTCGATCGTCACGCGCAACAACACCCACTTCGCCGTCGCGAAAACTTTCCTCGAAGCCGGCTTCCACGTCGTTTGCGACAAGCCTCTCTGCTTCACCCGCAAGGAAGGCCTCAAGCTCCGCGAGATCGTCCGCAAAACCGGCAAGGTCTTCGCCCTCACCCACAACTACACCGGCTATCCGATGGTGAAGGAAGCCCGCGAGTGGGTCCGCACCGGCAAGCTCGGCAAGATCGTCAAAATCGTCGCCGAATACCCGCAGGGCTACGCCATCACCGCGCTCGAATCCGCCAAGGACGGCTCGATCTCCAACTGGCGCATGGACCCGTCCGTCTCCGGCGTCTCCAACTGCATGGGCGACATCGGCACGCACGCCCACAACCTCGCGCGCTACATCACCGGTCTCGAAATCGACGAGATCTGCGCCGAGCTCTCCACCTTCATCCCCGGCCGCCCGCTCGACGACGACGGCAACTGCCTCGTCCGCTTCACCGGTGGCGCCAAGGGCATCATCTACGCCTCGCAGATTTCCAACGGCGACGAAAACAACCTCAACATCCGCGTCTACGGCACGAAGGGCTCGCTCGAGTGGCACCAGGAAAATCCCAACGAGCTCGTCTTCAAACGCGCCGACGCCCCGCCCGTCGTCCACCGCCGCGGCAATAGCTACCTCTCCGCCGCCGCCCAGGGCGCCACGCGCACACCGTTCGCGCATCCCGAAGGTTTCATCGAAGCCTTTGCCAACATCTACCGCGCCGCCGCCACCGCGATCGCCGACCAGATCGCCGGCCGCAAAGCTCCAAAAAATGGATACGACTTCCCGACCGTCGACGACGGCATCGCCGGCATGGCCTTTATCGAATCCGTCGTGAAGAGCTCCAAAGCCGGCGCCAAATGGGTCAAGTTCCCGACCGCGTGACTTCCCATTCATCGTCTTAACTAAAAAGGCCCGCCGTCCGGCGGGCCTTTTTCTTTCCTCCACTCCTCCGTTACTCAATCTCTCGCCCATGACGCCCTCGCCCCAACCTCGCCGCTTCGTCCGCCACCTCTTCCTCGCTGTCGCGATCCTTCTCCCCTTCACGCTCTCCGCCGCCGAACGCCAGGCCCTCAAGCTCCTCGCCATCGGCAACAGCTTCTCCGAAGACGCCACCGCTTTCCTCCCCGCGATCGCCCAAGCCGGCGGCAAAGACCTCACGCTTGGCCGCGCCAGCATCGGCGGCTGCTCCCTCGAGCGCCACGCCCGCCACCTCGCCGAGGCCCAGGCCGGCGACGAAAACGGCCGCGCCTACCACAATTTCATCGATCCCAAAACCGGCCAGAAACGCTCCGTCACCATCATCGAAGCGCTCGAAGCCACCGATTGGGACATCGTCACGATCCAACAAGTCAGCCACCTCAGCTTCCGCCCCGAAACCTACCACCCCTACGTCGACCAACTCATCGCCGCCATCCGCCAGCACGCGCCCACCGCCGAAATCGTCATCCACGAAGTCTGGGCCTACCGCGAAGACCACCCTTTCTTCCAAAAAGACGACGGCTTCACGCCGCAGAAGATGTATTCACAGGTTCGCGACACCTACCGCGCCCTCGCCGCCGAAACCGGCTTCCGCCTGATCCCCGTCGGCGACGCCTTCAATCTCGCCCGCCAAACCCCGCGCTGGACCTACACGCCCGACGCCAATTTCGACTTCAACAACCCGCCCTCCGACCAAGTGCCCGAGCAACGCGGCAGCCTCAACGTCGGTTGGCGTTGGACGAAAAACAAAGAAGGCCAGCCCGAGTTCCGTCTCGACGCAATTCACTCCAACACCGCCGGACGCTACCTCGGCGCCTCCGTCTGGTATCTCACCCTTTTCGAATCCGACACCCTCCCGACCGACTACGCCCCCGACGGTCTCTCCGCCGAGGACGCCGCCGACCTCCGCCGCCACGCCCTCGCCGCCGTCCAAGCCGAACGCACCCGCCCTCAAGCCGTCGCCTCCCGCTGACGTGCCTACAAAAGCACACCCCGACCGTCGGCAAGCGAGTGGAGTGCCCTCTGCTCCACCACCTTCGCACTCTCTACGGTGAACAAGGACTCTGTCCGCCTTCGTTCCCTTCGTTATCTTCTGTAAGAAATCACTTCGCCGTCGCCACCTTCGCCGCCCCGCTCCGCGCCACCCAAGCCTCATACTCCTTCCGCGGCATAAACCGCAGCGAAGCGCTGTTGATGCAGTAACGCAGCCCGCCCTTCTTCCGCGGCCCATCGCGGAACACGTGCCCGAGATGTGCGCCGTCCACCGCGCAATGCACCTCGGTTCGCATCATCCCGTGGCTGTAATCCACCGTCTCGCCGACGAACTCCGGCTGAATCGGCTTCGTGAAACTCGGCCAGCCCGTCCCGCTGTCGAACTTGTCGCGCGAATCGAACAGCGGCGTCTCGCTGCACACGGAAAAATAAACGCCATCCTCGTGATGGTCCCAAAACGCATTCCGAAACGGCGGCTCCGTCCCCTGCTTCCGCGCGACCTGATACTGCGCCGGCGTCAGCATCGCTTTCCACTCCGCATCCGTCCGCTGCACCTTGGTCTTGCTCATGTCGATCACGACCTTCGAAGGCAGCCCGCAAGCCGACTTCTCGCCATCGATCGCACACGCCGCCGCCTCTTCCGGAGTCATTTCATTTTTCGATCTCATAGTATCCGTCCCAGCAATACCCACCGCCGCCCCCGCCGCAAAACCCACCACCGACAAAATCCACGCTTTCATCATACCCGTCAGAGTAACCACCTCCCAAAAATATTCCACCCCTTAACCCCACCTCTCCTTTTTGCGCCTTCTGCGCCTCTTTGCGGCCCTGCCTCCACCACTACTCCGCCCGCACCTCCACCGTCCCATCCCCAAACTCCGCGCTCAACCGCTGGCCGCTCACCACATCCTTCCGCTTCGCCACCGGTCGCCCCGCCTCGTCGCGCAAGATCACGAATCCCCGGTTCAACACCGACTTCGGACTCGCCGCCTGCAACCGCTTCCACAGCGCCAGCAACCGATGCGACTCCACCTGCACACGCCGCTCCGGCGACCGCTGCGCCAGCAAACTCCGCGCTTCCATCAGCCGATGCCGTCGCTCGTGCACCGTCCCTTTCAGCGCCGACGCCAGCCGCCCCGCCAAATCATCCAGTCGCAAAAACCCCTGCTCCACCTGCGCCGTCGGCGACAACAACCGCAGCCGCGATCGCGCATGATCCAGCCGCGCCGCCGCCTCGTCGATCGCCCGCTCCCCCGCCCGCATCATCGCCTCGCCCGCGCTCACCGCCCGCTCCGCAGCCGCCACGAAGTGACTCGAAATCAACTCCGCCGCCGCACTCGGCGTCTCCGCCCGCACATCCGCAGCAAAGTCACACAACGTAAAATCAATCTCGTGCCCCACCGCCGACACCACCGGCACGCCGCACGCCGCCACCGCGCGCACGAGCACCTCTTTGTTAAACTCCCACAAATCCTCCAAACTCCCGCCGCCCCGCCCGATCACGATCAAATCGAAAAGCCCCAACCGCTCCGCCAGCGCCAGCATCTCCACCATCTCCTCCGCCGCCCCCGCGCCCTGCACTTTCGCCGGCAACACCACCACGCGCCCGCGCCAGCCGCGTCGCTTCAAGATCCGCAGAAAATCCTGCACCGCCGCCCCCGTCGGCGAGGTCACGAATCCCACCGTCGCCGGCATCTCCGGCAGCGCCCGCTTCCGCTCGCTCGCGAAAAGTCCTTCCTCCGCCAATCGCTGCTTCAACGCCTCGAACTCCCTCCTCAACCGCCCTTCCCCGTCGTCGATGATCGCGCGCACGATCAACTGATACGTCCCGCGCGCCTCATACAGGCTCACTTCGCCAAACACCACGATCTGNGCGCCATCNCGCAACTTCACCGTCTGCCGCGCCGCATCNCCGCGAAACAGCACCGCNTTCAACGTCGCCCCCGCATCCTTCAGGCANAAATAATAGTGCCCGCTCGCCTGTGCTCGTAAATTGGATACCTCCCCGCGCACCCAGCCCGGCCTGATCCCGCGCTCCAGCAGCGTCTTCACCCGCCGCGTGAANTCGCTCACCGACTCCACGCGATCGTCCGCCTCCCCAAACAACGCCTGCTCCCGCGCGCTCATGCCGCNTTCCCTTCCGCCCCGCCTTCGCGCTTCTTNTTCGTNACCCGCTTCCGCACCCAGTGCGTCACCACCACCGCCACCACCAGCAANCTCCCCGCGACCATCGCCATCCGCCCTTTTCCTTGCAGCAGCGCATCGCCGAACAACACGAACGCCGGCGTGTAGATCGCCTGCACCACGAACGCCACCGCCACATACATCCCGAACGGCACNCGCGCCAACCCCAGCAGGTAGTTCTGCACCGGAAACGGCGATCCCGGCGTCACGCGCACGATGATCGTCAGATCCAGCATGTCCTCCTTCGGCACATCCGGCAGCTTGTAACCCAGCCGTTGTATCAACTTTTCCAATACAGGCCGCAGCGCCCGCCTCGCCAAAAAATACGACATCACGATATTGAACATCATCGCCGCCACGCTCAGCACCACCACCAGCGGCATCCCCAGCTTCGGCCCAAACACCGGCCCCGCCGTCAACGTGAACACCGACGCCGGCACGCCCACCGCCGGCAACACCGCCATCGCCACGAAAAACACCGCCGCCCCCGCGTTCCGAATCACTTCCAGCCCCGCGTCGATCGCCCCCCGCACATCCACCCCGCGCAACACCACCAGCGCCACCGCCGCAAGCACGCCCGCCCCCACCGCCAGCTTCAACACCGGCAGTCTGCGCTTCTGCTCTCCTCGCTCTCCGACAGTCGACATTCGCGCGAGCCTGCCCCCCGCCCATCGACCGTCAACCCCGCAGCCAGCCGGACCGAAACGTCTCCACGACGCCGCCACCCTCGCCCGCATTTCCCGTCAACATCTCATAAATCCTTCGCCCACGCGTCCGTTCACCGCCCCCAAGGCTTGCCGCATCCTCCCCGCCCCGCTGTCATCCGCCGACGCATGCGCGACTCTCTTTCCGCCATCGCCCCCCGCCTCGTTCGGCTGCTCGGGCTCGTCGCGATCGCCTGCCTGTTCCTGCTCACCATCGTCGATTCCGGCGCCACACGCGCCTACTCGGCCCCGTGGTCGTTCCTGCTCTGGACCCTCCCCGGCGCCGCCCTCCTCGCCTTCGCCGTTCGCGCCTGCCACCCTTCCCCGCTCACGCTCCCGTCCCGCGCCTGGTCGCTCACCGCCGCCGCCTTCGCCGGTGTTCTCGTTCTCTCCGCCGTCCTCAGCCTTCAACGCGGCCCCAGCCTCCTCGTCGCGTTCATCCCGCTCGGCGCCATCGCCAGCTTCTTCCTGCTGCACGATTACCTGCAAACCGACCCCGACACCCGAGCGCACCTCCTTCTCCTCCGCCTCGCCCAACTCCTCGCCGCCGGCGTCGTCCTCAGCGTCGCCCAATGGCTGCTCGATCTCCTCAACCCCTCCCAGCCCGCCCCGCTGCTCTCCCGCCTCCACGCCCGCAACCCCCACCCGCTCGGCCACTCCAACTACACCGCCGGCCTCGCCCTCCTCGCTCTTCCCCTCTTCTTCGGTCTCGCGCTCTCCGCCTCCCGTCGCGCCGCCCGCCTCGCCTGGTCTTTCGCCACGCTGCTCGCCTTCGCGATGCTTTTCTCCAGCGGCAGTCGCGGCGGCTTTCTCGCCTTCGCCGTTCTCGCCGTCCTCGGCCTTTTCTACGCCCGCCTTTCCCGCCAACACCTCGCGCTCGCCGCCGCCGCGTTCGCCGTCCTGCTCGCCGCGTTTGCCGTCATCCACCCGCGCACCCGCGCCGCGATCTTCGCTCCGTCCGACGCCCCCGCCGTCCTTTCCGAAAGCGACCGCCAGCGCGCCTCGATGTCGCACGCCGCCCTCCTCATGGGCGCCGATCGCCCGCTCTTCGGCTGGGGCCCCGGCACCACGCCTTTCGCCTTCCCCCGCTATCGCGCCCAACTCGACGGCGGCGTCGAAAACGTCCTTCAACTCCACAGCACTCCGCTTCAACTCTTCGCCGAAACCGGCGCCTTCGGCCTTCTCTGCGGCCTCGCCTTCACCGCCCTCCTCCTCCGCGCCTTCATCCGCGCGCGCCCCGCCCGCGGCCAACCGCCCTCCCCCCGCGCCCTCGCCTGCCTCGCCCTCGCCGGCTATCTCGCGTTCTCCGTCTTCGACTTCCAACTCGACGTCCCCGTCTTCGCGTTCGCCACCGCCGCCCTCGCCGCCCTCGCCGCGCCTTCCTTTCCGCGCCCGCTCCGCCGCGAAGCCCAGCTCAATCTCGCCGTCCTCTCCACCCTCTCGCTCGCCCTCGTGCTCTGCTTCGGCTCCGGCGACCCCACCCCGATCGTCAACGCCCACGCCCTCACCCTCGCCGCCGATCCCACCCGGGAACACGACGCCCGCGAACTCCTCGAAGCCTCGCTCGTCCACGATCCCCACCAGGAAATCGCCCACTTCAATCTCGGCTGGCTCCTCCTCGTCTCCGAACCCGTCCGCGCCGAAAAACACTTCCGCGCCGCCCTCCGCCTCGTGCCCGACAAGGGCGGCGTCTACTTCGGCCTCGCCCTCGCCCGCATGAACCAGGGCCGCGCCGACGACCCCATTGTCCCGCGCGCCCTCGCCCTCGAGTGCCTCAACGATCCGCTCTTCCTCACTTCGCCTTGGTGGCGCCAGCAGAGTTTCGCCGAACAACGCCTCGCCACCTTCGCCCAACTCCACGCCCTCTGCCGCCGGGCCGCCGACGCCCTCGACGCCCGTCACGATCCCCGCGCCGACACCGCCCGCTACATCGTCGCGCTCGCCGCCTGGTTCGACGACCTCGGCCCCGCCAGCGCCGCCGCCGCTCACGCCGCCACCCCGCATCGTATCCAGTTTTTCAATTCAAACCCCAACCCGCCCGACTTCTCCGCCTCGCCCATCAACGCCTACCGCCGCACCCGCGAGGGCTACCCCGTCCTCATGCGCAATCTCGACCTTCCCCCGCCCGTCGACCTCTTCGACGTCCAGGAAAACCTCCTCGCCGCCGACCTGCTCGGCTTCCTCTTCCCGCCCAAAGGCTGGCTTCCCTCGCCCCTCCTCCTCGAACTCCTCGACGCCCCCACACCCTAGCTCCGCCGCCTGGAGCGCAACGCGTGAGCGTTTCGCCCCGCGCCCACGAAAGCCTTCTCCGACGCCGTGTCCCGCCCCTCCCACTCGCTTCGCGAAACCGTCATCCCGCTCGCGCTGCTCCTCGGCGACACGCTCCTCACTTTCGCCGGCCTCCTGCTCGGCTATCTCCTCCGCTACGAATCTCCCCTCGCCCGCTTCGGCCTCGACGTCCCCGACGCCACGCTCGCCACCTACCTTCCGCTCCTTCTCGTCGGCGTCGCCCTCCTCGTCGGCGCCTTCGCCCAATTCGGCCTCTACGACTCCCGCCTTCTCCTTCGCCGCTACCAAAGCCTCAACGCCATCCTCAAAGGCGCCGCCTTCTGGCTCGCCGCCTACCTCGGCCTTTCGCTCGTCCTCAAATTCGACCCGCCCATCTCCCGCCTTTTCGCGCTCCTCGCCTTCGCCTGCGTCGTCGTCCTTCTCCACCTCTGGCGCACTTTCGCCTACGCCGTCCTCACCCGCACGCCCCTCCTCGCCCACCTCCGCCGCCGCACGCTCCTCCTCGGCTGGAACGACGACGCCCGCTCGCTCGCCGCCGAACTCGCCCAACATCCCCATCACCCGCTCGCCCTCATCGGCTTCGTCCCCCTCCCCGGCGAACCACCGGAAATCCGCGACACCCCTCCGCCCGCTCCCGTCCTCGGCGCGCTCTCCGACCTCGAAAACATCCTCCAACGCGAGAGCCCCGACGTCGTCATCGCCACCCGCCTCGACCTCCCCCGCCCCGAAATCCAGCGCATCGTCGACCTCTGCGAACGCCGCTACATCGAGTGGAAAATCGTGCCCGGCGCGTTCGACATCTTCCTCAGCGGGCTCCGCCTCCACACCGTCGGACGCATCCCCGTCCTCGGCATCGAATCCCTCGCCATCGACCGCCTCTTCTCCCGCGCCCTCAAACGGCTCTTCGATCTCACCGGCGCCCTCATCGGCCTCGTCCTCGCCGCCCCCGTCATCCTCGCCGCCGCCGTCCTCATCAAACGCGAATCGCCCCACGGCCCCGTCTTCTTCCGCCAAACCCGCATCGGCGCCGGTCACCGCCCGTTCACGCTCTACAAGCTCCGCAGCATGCAGCCCGACGCCTCCGCGTCCGACTCCGCCCGCCAAAGCACCGCGCGTCACGATCCCCGCCTTCTCCGCATCGGCCGCTTCCTCCGCCGCTGGAACATCGACGAACTCCCCCAGTTCTGGAACGTCCTCCGCGGCGACATGAGCCTCGTCGGCCCCCGCCCCGAACGCCCCTACCACGTCGATCAGCTCGCCCGCGAAATCCCCCACTATCTCCCGCGCCACCTCGTCAAACCCGGCATGACCGGCTGGGCCCAAATCCACGGCCTTCGCGGCGCCACCGACCTCGCCGCCCGCGTCCAACACGACATCTACTACATCGAAAACTGGAGCATCTGGCTCGATCTCCAGATCGTGCTCCTCACCTTCGCCCGCTGGCGCGATCCCGCCGCATAACAACGCCTCACGCGTCCGGCCACACGACCACGGTCACGCCTTCCGCCGCCGTCCGCTTTCTCGCGTCCGGACAAACCAGCACCTTCGCGCCCACCAACGCCCACAACGGCGCATCCTCCACGTCATCCGAATACGCGCGGCTGCCCGCCCAATCCACCGCGCCGCCCGCGAACCGCGCCCGCACCGCCGCCGCCTTCGCCTCCCGTCGTGTCTCCACACCACGGATACGCCCCGCGCACACCTCCCCCTCATACTCCAGCCGCGTGCACACCACGTCCGCCACCCCGAGCTCCTCCGCCACCCGCTCCGCCAAAAAATCGAACGCCCCCGTCGCCAACACCGGCACGAATCCTTCGCGCTTCACCCGCTCCACCTCCGCCCGCGCCGCGCTCCGCACCTGACTCGCCAATCGCTCCCGAAAAATCCGCCGCCCGATCTCCTCGACCTCCGCCCGCGTCCGTCCCCGCAACCCGAGCACCGCCGCCGCGCGCAGCCCTTCCCCCGTCATCAGCCCCAGCCGCCGCGCCGCCAGCCGCGCCAGCAATCCCGGCGCCGCCCCCGGCCACTCGCCCACCGCCCACCAAAAAAACGCCTGCCACGAGTTCCCCCGCAGCACCGTCCCATCCACGTCAAAAATCGCGAGGCGCATGTCTCGGTCGCAACTCCTCCGCCCGCCGTTCCGCCTCCGTCCGTTCGTCGCTGTCCGACGACCACGGCATCCGCGAATTCTTCTCCAACACAAAAAAATCCACCTCCGCCCGCCCCGCCGGCGTCGTCGCCGCCAACACCGCCACCTTCACCTCCGCCGCCCCGCCCTTCGTTTTCACGAGCTCCCGCGCCACCGCGATCGTCCGCCCCGTGTCCGCCGCATCATCCAGCAACAACACCCGCTTCCCCGCCAGCACCACGCCCTCCGCCAGCGCCGCCGCCCGGCTCGTGTGACGATGCACCCCCGACCGCTCCTCCAACCGCCTCAATCCATCCCGCACCCACACCGGCAGCCGCGCCACCCACGGCGCCACCCGCGCCTTCAACCCGCTCCCACCGCGTCGCACCCACATCGGCACGACCTCCACGCCCAACTCCCGCCCCACTTCGTGCGCCACCAGCCGCGCTCCCGTCTCCACATACACCAACACGTCCGCTCGAAACCCACTCGCCCTCACCCGCGCCGCCAACTCGCCCGCCAGCCCGCCCAACTCCCCCAGCGTCACCACCGGCACCACCGCCTCCGTCGACCGAGCTGAACGAGTTTCCGCCATCGCCCGCAACCCCTGCCACGTCCCGCCGCTCCTGTCACCCCCGCTCTGCACGCTTCCCGTTTTTTGCGGTTGGAATCCAAAACCAAATCCTCCGCCCACCCGCCCTTCGCCTCGACACTCCGCACTCCGCCCTCGATTCTCCGCGCGTTTTTCGCATGCCCGCCGCGCCCACGTTGAGCGTCCTCCTCGTCTGCAAAAATCCCGGCCCACGCCTCCACACCGCCCTCGCGAGCGTCTGGTCCCAATCCCACGTCGCGCCCGAAATCGTCGTCGTCGACGGCGGCTCCACCGACGGCACCCTCGCCTGGCTCCAACAACACCGCGCCCGCCTCACCACCTTCGTTTCCGAGCCCGACACCGGCATCTACGACGCCATGAACAAAGCCGTCGCCGCCGCCCGCGGCGACTGGCTGCTCTTCCTCGGCGCCGACGACCGCCTCGTCGGCGACACCACCCTGGCCCAGGCCATGGAAACCCTCGCCACCACCTCCGCCGGCGTCGTCAGCGGCGAAGCCGCCTTCGACGACGGCCGCATCTACCGCCTCGCCGCCCGCATCCGCCCCCTCGCCCGCAACTTCGTCCACCACCAGGCCACGTTCTACCGCCGCGCGCTCTTCGATGAAAACGGCGTATTCGACACGTCACTACGCGTCATGGGCGACTACGATTTCAATTTCCGCCTTTGGAAAAACGGCATCCGCTTCAAACCCCTCCCGCTCCGCGTCGCCGCCTGCGGCATCGCCGGCACCAGTGACGGCGGCGACTGGCGCGTCTACCGCGAGGAAATCACCGTCCGCCACCGCTACGCCCCCGCCTGGCGCTGCTGGTTCTGGGACACCCTCTCCGTGGTCCGTTTCCTCCGCAAACAACTCGTCCGCCTCAAACGCCGCCTCTTTCCCGCCCCGTAGGCCGCGAGCTCGCTCGCGCTCTTACCGTCCCATCCGCCTTAACACCCCCAACGCCCGCCCCGACCACCGCCCCAGTCCCCATCTTCCGGATACAAATTTATCCCCCACCCGCAGCCATTCGCTCCCAAACAACACCCGCAACGGCAGCCCCCGCCAGAAACTCCGATCGAACCGCGCCGCCCGCTCCGGAAAATCGAAGCCCGCCCGCCGCTCCGCGATCTCCTTCCGCGCCGCGTCCAACGCCCGCCAATACGCCCCATACAGCGCATTCCGCAGTCGCCACGGCATCACCCCGTAATCCAGCTGCCCCGACTGCCACCACCACGTCCCGCGAATCGGTCGAAACCGCGCGAAGTGAAAACACACGAGGTCCCGCCCGTCCACCCGCACGCCCGCCTCCCCGACCTCCCACTTCGCCCCCGCCCAATTCCACGGCGCCGCATTCACCCCCGCCTCCTCCAACACCAGCAGCCCCGCCCCCAACCGCTCCGGCCACGCCTCGAGATATTTCTGATCCGCATACTTCCCGTCCTCCAACCGGTCATAACACCACGCGAGACACTCCGCCCGCCACGCCTCCAAGCACCCCAGCCCCGCCGCATCCCGCCGAAAACTCAGCACGCCCACATTGAACACCCCGTGCTTCTCGTAGTGCCGCAGCCACGACGGAAACCGATGCCGCGTCACCATCACGCTCGCTTTCGCCGCGTCCATCGCCTCGAACATCCCGCCCGGATCGCCGAGGAAAAACAAATCCGCATCGAGATACGTCACCCGCTCGATCTCCGCCCGCCGCCGCAGCAACCACCGCGGCCAGCACGGCGACAGCGTGAAATAATACTCCGCCCGCGACCGATCCCCCTTCGCCTTCCTCAACGCCTCATCCCCCCCTTCCACTTCCTCCAACCGCACCACGCGCAACCACGTCCCGCCCATCTCCCGCAACACGTCCGCGGTGAAGTCATCCAGCGCCAGCACCCACAACACCGAATCCCGATCCTGCCGCGCCAGCGACCGCCACATCGCCAACCCCTGAATCAAAAACCCCCGATCGAAATACGTGCAGTAGTGATTCACGCGTGCGTCCTCTTCTTCAGCAGCAAGCCCGTCGACGCAAACCGCCGCAGCCCCACCTGCCATTCGGCCTCCGACGAAAATTCCATCACCACCTCATAGCGCCCGCCAAACTGCCGAAGAAATTTCTCCCGGTTGAAAAACCACACCGGATAACTTGCCGCATAAATCTCCGGCGGCACCCGCTGCAGCGCGATCCGATCCGGCCCCCTGTGCTTGAGCGGCAGATTATTGAGCACGATCCAATCGAATCCCCCTGCCATCCATTGCCGCAATCTGGCTGTGGGATCCGGAAGATACTGAAGCGAACCCGACGACAACAGCACGCGATGATGCCGCTCGCGCTCCGCCGCCTCGATCTCCGCGAAAAATGCAAGCTCGTCCGTCGCCACCTCTTTGGCCGCCCGAACAAACACCGGTTGCTCCACCACGTCCCACCGCTCGAGTCCGAATTTCTTCCACCGGCTGCGATGGCGCCAATACGTCGTGCCCAGCGCCCCCCCGAAATCCAGCACACTGCCAATGGATCCCGCCTCTTGGGCAATTCTCCCGAACGCCCCCAGCAAGCCCGGCTCGGCCACATACGTCGCAAACGTAACGCCGTCCCGCTCGAACGCCGCCCGTCCTTCGCGAACATCCATCGTCGCCGCCAGGACCCGCCGAACGATCGAATCATCGTCATACCCGCTGCTCGCCGCCTGCGCCTCCGCCCAAGTTCGAAAATTCCCTTCAAACCACCGCCATCCCCAGAGGCCGCGGAAGAACCACCACAACCACGCCGGCACGATCTTTTTCACCACCGCTTTCATCACAGCGTTCGCCGGACCTTGCGCCACACCCGTTGCGCGAGCCCGCGCCACCCGCCCGGCGGATTCGCCGCCGCCCACAACCCCCGACACGCCGCATGCTCGCCCGGCTCCGGCCACACCGCCGGAATCGGCGGCGCGGAGCGCAACGGCGGATTCGCCCACTCGATCGCGTCCCCCGCCTGCGTCGCCTGCGCATCGAATCCGATGTGCTCCACCATGCTCCACGGCGGCCGGACACAAAGCCCTCCGTGCTGGAAATGATGATACAGCCAGCGCACCGCCCAGATGTTCCTCCGCAACTCCTCCCGCGCCATCCGCGGCAAATCCTCCCCATACGCGCCCGCCGCCACGCCAGCCGCTTCCGCCGCCTTCATTTTTTTCCACGCCGTCTCCTGCGTCATCCCGCGCCAGCTCCGCGCCCACGCGCCCCACCCCCAGCACTCCGCCCGCCGATCGAAATACGGCCGCTCGCCCACCTCCGCCGGCGTCACGCGCGGATGCGTCCACGCCGACACGCTCATCACGCGTTCATCCCGCGCATAGCGCCGCAACGCCGCCGACATCCACGCATAAGTCCCCGGCACACACACCAGATCATCCTCCCACACCACAAACGCCTCATGCGCCGCCGCCACTTCGCTCACGCCCGCGAGCACATTGCGCCCCAGCCCGAGATTCGTCTCCCGCTCCACCAGCCGCACCTCACACCAGTCGATCGCCCGCAGCGCCCGCCTCACCGCTGCCACCGACTCCACATCGCTCCGTCCGCGAGCCCCGTCGGCAAACACCACCACCAACGGCACGTGCTCTCCCCGCAAACACTCCAACACCCGCGCGAGATGCGCCGGCCGGTTGAAGGCAAAAAGCACCACGGGAATTCGCCCGTCGCTCATGCGTCCCGCCTCCGGAAAAGCACGTCTCTCCGCTCCCCATAATCCGTCAACACCTCGAACTCCTCGTAGCGCGACGCGAGCAGCTCGCCCACCCGCGACCCCGGCCGCGTCTCCACACAAATCATCCGCGGCGCAAACCGCTCGAAAGCCAAGCCCCGCAGCACCGCCTCCTCCATCCCTTCGACGTCCAAACTCAACAGGTGAATCTCCCCCCTCACCCCCGCCGCCTCGAGCACCTGCGTCAGCGTTCGCGCCGCCACCTTGACCGTATACGTCGCCTCCAGCCTCTCCACGCGCAACCCCGCCGCCACATGCGCGCTCGTCGCCTCCTCCGTCCCAAACGCCCCGCTCGCCGTCGACATCAGGCCCGCGAACTTCATTTCAACGGTATCCGTTTTCTCAGCACACGCCACCAGCGCCGCCTCCACCACGGTCGCGCCCGGACGATTTTTTCGACACTCGCGCGCCAGCTCCGGCATCGGTTCGATCAAAACCCCCCGCCACCCGCGAAACCGCTCCAGCCAATACGTGTTGCTCTGCCGCACGCCGTCGTTCGCCCCGGCTTCGACAAAAAAACCGCCGGCGAAATCCAGATGACGCGCGATCTTCCGATCCAGCCCGTCCAGCCCCGGCCGCGAATAACGCTCGCTGCCCGCCAGCTCGAAGAGCCGCCGGCGCCAGCGCACCAAGGACCGTTGAACCGTCGGAGGCAGCATCACGAACGCCTGAGATATCGCCACCCCAGCAGCGGAATCAACAACGCACGCGTCTGCATCCAGCCCACCTCGCGCACGCCCGGATGGAAAAACGACGCTCAGCCACGCCGACCCGGCAAACGACACCAACGTCGCCACCGCCGCCCCGTTCGCTCCCCAAACCGGAATCAGCCACATAGTTGAGTCCCACGTTCGCCACCGCGCCCGCGACACTCGCTCCCAGATAAAAATACGATCGCTTCTCGTTCACGAGCCACTGGCCCCGCGCCACCCCGAGAAACACAAACACGCACGACCAGATGTGCAGCACCAGCACGCTCGCCGAAGCCGCATACGCCTCGCCGTAGCAAACCCGCACCAACCACGGCGCCGGTCGCCGCTCCCGCGATCGCAATCACGAAGGCCAGCGCCGCGTTCAAATCAAACATCTGCTGCCAGCGCCTTCGATACGCCGCCACCCCGCGTTCGCGCGCCCGCAGCAGCGCCGGCAACAGGCTCGACGCCAGCGCCACCGGCACGAAATACCAGATCTCCGCGAATCGCGTCGCCGCCGCATAAATTCCCACCTCCGACTCGTCCCGTATCACGCGCAACATCACCGCGTCGATCCGCATGTAGAGCACCACCGCAAACCCCGACGCCATTAACGGCCACGACTCTGCCAACAACCGCCTCAACACCGCTCGATCCACCCAGCGCACCGGCGCCATCAATCCGCGCCGTCTCGCCAGCAGCCCGAGCAACAACGCCGCCACCGCCATCTCGCCCACCGCCGCCCACGCGAAGGCCGTGACCGGCGCCTTCCCCAACACCAACGCGATTCGCACCGCCGCGCCCACCGCCAGCGCCCCCACTTGCGCCATCGTCGCATACTTCGCCTCGAGCCGCGCGTGAAACCACAGGTCCACCACCCACAGCGCCGGCTGAAACAGCGTCAGCCCAAACACCAGCAGCAAGACCCGCTCCTCCGCATTCGTCCCCCCCCACGCCATCACTCCCCCGAGCAAAACATAACCCGCCACGCCGCCGGCAAACCGCAACCACCTCGCCCCCGCCACGACACTCGCCGCCGCCTCCGGTGCCGCGATCACCTCGCGCCGCACCACCGCATCCAATCCCAGCTCCGCCAAAATCGACACCACCGCCACCACCGCCATCACATAACTCAACGAGCCAAACTGCTCCGGCCCCAGATAACGCGAAACCCAAATTCCCACGCCAAAGTTCAACCCCAGGCGCAACCCCCTTTCGGCCACCAGCCAGCCCAGGTTGCCCGCCGCCCGTTGCGCCCCGGGCCCTGCGATCAGAGTGCGAAGTCGGGAATACAAGTGCCGGGAGCATGCAACCGCCACCTCCCCCGTCAACGCGCCACCGCTCCACCCAAATTCAGCTTCCGTTCATCCCCCCTCCGCCTAGCCTCGCCCCACCGCCGGCATGAAGCTCTCCATCGTGATCCCCTGCTACAACGAAGCCAAAACCATCCGCCACATCGTCGACCGGGTCCGCGCCGCCCCCGTGACCGACAAGGAGATCATCATCGTCGACGACTGCTCTCGCGACGGCACCCGCGACATCCTCCGCACCCAAATCGCCCCCGCTCGTCGACCAGATCATCTACCACGACGTCAACCAGGGCAAAGGCGCCGCCCTCCGCACCGGCTTCGCCGCCGCCACCGGCGACGCCGTCATCGTCCAGGACGCCGACCTCGAATACGACCCCAACGAATACCCCAAACTCCTCAAACCCATCCTCGACGGCCGCGCCGACGTCGTCTTCGGCTCCCGCTTCTCCGGCGGCGAAGCCCACCGCGTCGTCTACTTCTGGCACATGGTCGGCAACAAGATCCTCACCTTGCTTTCCAACATGTTCACCAACCTCAACCTCACCGACATGGAGACCTGCTACAAGGTCCTCCGCCGCGAGGTCCTGCGGAAAATCACCATCGAGGAAAACCGCTTCGGCTTCGAACCCGAGATCACCGCCAAGGTCGCCAAGCTCGACGTCGCCATCTACGAGGTCGGCATCAGCTACTACGGCCGCACCTACGCCGAGGGCAAAAAGATCGGCTGGCGCGACGGCTTCCGCGCGCTGTATGCAATTCTCAAATACAACGTCCTCCGCTGAACGCGTGCCCCACGTCGCCATCGTCATCCCCGTCTGGAACGAAGAGGCCGTCCTCCCCGAGCTCTGCCGCCGGCTCCGCACCGTCTTTTCTGCCCACGCCGATGTCGACTGGTCCGTCGTCTTCGTCGACGACGGCAGCCGCGACCGCTCCCGCGAACTCATCTCCACCGCCCATCACGAAGACCCCCGCTTCAAGCTGATCGAATTCTCCCGCAACTTCGGCCACCAGTCCGCCCTCGAAGCCGGCCTCGCCCACGCCGCCGCCGCCGACGCCGTCGTCACCATGGACGCCGACCTGCAGGATCCGCCCGAGCACATTCCCGAACTCCTCGCAAAATGGCGCGAAGGCGCCGAAGTCGTCCTCGCCGTCCGCCGCTCGCGCAAGGAACGCGGCCTCCGCCGCCTCGGCTTCGACCTCTTCCACGCGTGCTTCCGCTGGCTCTCCGATTTTCCCATCGAACCCCACACCGGCACCTTCGGCCTTCTCGACCGCGCCGCGGTCGACGCCTTCAACCGCCTCCCCGAACGCCACCGCTTCTTCCCCGGCCTCCGCGCCTGGGTCGGCTTCCGCCGCGCCGAAACCTTCTACGATCGCGACGACCGCGCCGCCGGCGAACCCGGCCAGAGCCTGTATCGACTTCTTCGCTACGCCGTCGACGGCCTCGTCAGCTTCTCCAAACTCCCGCTCCGCATCGTCACCTTCGCCGGCATCCTCATCAGCCTGGTCGGCTTCAGCCTCGCCGTCTTCTTCATCGTCCGCCGTCTCCTCGGCATCGAGATCGCGCAAACCGGCTTCACCACGCTCGTCACGCTCCTCCTCTTCGTCGGCGGCGTGCAGCTCGTCGGCATCGGCATCCTCGGCGAATACCTCGGCCGCGTCTACGACGAGGTCAAACGCCGCCCCAACTACATCGTCAAACGCAAGACCGGCCTCGAATAGCGCAGCGCTTGGCGCCCGTCCGATTCGGATTCACGCGACCAACGGAAACCTGCACTTCGCGACTCTTCGCGCCCTTCGCGGTTCCCCATCACCGCCGCCTCATTCACCGCTTCCGCGCCACGAGAATCAAACTCACCCCAAACGGAAACGGCACCCGCCATTTCCCGAGCGTCACAAAGATTTTCCGCAGCAGCGCATTCAGCCACGCCGCCGGTTCGCGATCCTCCGCCCGCGCCCCGCTCGCCGCTTCCGCCGGTTTCGGCCGCACGATCTTTCGCCACTTCCGCACCAGCCACACCGCCGGATACGCCACGACATTCGTGTAGTTCACAAACACGAGGTCCCATTGCTCCTCCGGAAACAACGCCCGCAGCTGCGTCCGGTTGTAGCGACGAAAATGATGCAGCGCCTCGTCCCAGTCGCTCCACAGCGCCATGCTCGCCGGCACCGTCACCACCGCGACACCACCCGGTTTGAGCAGCCGGTGAAACCCCCGCGCCACCGCCGCATCGTCCGGCACATGCTCCAGCACGTCGAGCGCCGTCACGTAGTCGAGCGATCCCTCCGGCAGCGGCACCGCATCGCCCGCCAGCGCGATCACCTGCTCCGCGCGGAAGCGTTTTCGCAACAACGCCAGCGCTTCCTCATGATCGTCGAGCACCAGCACGCGACACCGCTCCTGCATCTCCAGCGCAAACCGCCCCGTCCCCGCCCCGCAATCGAGCAACACGCTCTCCTTTTCCGGCGGCGCCACGCGCTCGATCCACCACCGCACCAGCTCGCGCTTCCCCGCGTAATACCAGTGCGTCTTCTCGACGGCATCGAGATTGGCGTATTCGGCGGCATTCATCGGGGGCGCGAGGGTTGTTTCACCCGAAAACTTTGTCCAAGTTCAAAACGTGGCTCGCTCCACCCGCCCGCCTTCCACCGCCTTCCTCCTTTCGCTCGCCGTCCTGCTCGCCTTCTTCCACGCGGTGCTCGGGCTCACCGCCACGACCGACCACTCCGTCACCTTCGACGAACCCGCGCACCTCACCGCCGGCTACACCTACAATCGCTTCGGCGACTTCCGCCTCCACCCCGAAAACGGCAACCTCCCCCAGCGCTGGGCCGCTCTCCCGCTGCTCGCGATCGACCCGGTCTTCCCACCGCTCGACACCACCGTCGCCTGGCAACGCGGCAATGTCTGGGTCCTCGGCCGCGAATTCCTCTTCGAATCGGGCAACAACACCGCGTTCATCGTCTGGTGCGGCCGCGCCATGATCACCCTCGTCAGCGCGGCCACGGGGCTCCTGATCTTTTTTCTCTCCCGCCGCCACTTCGGCTGGCGCGGCGCCTTCGTCTCGCTCGGTTTCTTCGTCTTTTCCCCCACCTTTCTCGCGCACGGCGCGCTCGCCACCTCCGACGCGATGATCGCGTTCTTCTTCCTCGCCACCGTGAGCGCATGGTGGCGGCACCTCGAATCACCTTCGTGGCCTCGCCTTCTCCTCGCCGGACTCCTCCTCGGCCTCGCCTGCGTCACGAAATTCTCCGCCGCGCTCCTCCTGCCCATGCTCGGCCTGCTCGCGCTGCTTCGCCTCACCCGCGACCCGCCCGGCCTTGCGCGACAACGTCTCGCCGGCTCCCTCGCGCTCGCCGGCTTGATCTGCCTGGCGATCGCCTGGTCCGTCATCTGGGCGTCCTACGAATTCAACTACACGGCTTTCACCACCGCTCCCCCGGAATCGAATCTCTCTTTCGAACGCCCCTGGGACGAATCGTCCGCCCCCACCTTCGTCCTCCGCGTCGTCGCACTCCTTCGGGAATGGCGCGCCATGCCCGAAGCCTATCTCCACGGTTTCGAATTCACCTACCGGTTCGCCCAGGCGCGCGACGCCTTTCTCAACGGCGAACGCAGCACCGGCGGCTGGTGGAGCTTCTTCCCCATCGCCTTCGCGATCAAAACCACCCTCCCGCTCCTGCTCCTCCTCGCCACCGGCTTGCTGATCTCGCTCCGCGCCTTCCGTCAGACCGCGCTCCGCCCCCGCCTCTGGCCGCTCGCTCCGCTCCTCGTCCTCTTCGGCATCTACTGGCTCTTCGCCCTCACCAGCCACCTCAACATCGGCCACCGCCACATCCTGCCCACCTACCCCGTCCTTTTCGTCTTGCTGGGCGCGTTTGGTCCGCTGCTCGACCTCCGCCGCCCCGCCGTCCTCTCGCTCGTCCTCGCCGTCGGCGCCTGGCACGCCGTCGAATCGTTTCGCGCCCGCCCGCACTACCTCGCCTATTTCAACCAGCTCGTCGGCGGACCCGCCAACGGCCACCGCCACCTCGTCGACAGCTCGCTCGATTGGGGCCAGGAACTGCCCGGCCTCGCCCGCTGGCTCGCCGAACACAACACCGGCCCCGATCGCGTCCCCGCCTACCTCGCCTACTTCGGCACCGCCGATCCCGCCTACGAAGGCGTTCGCGCCGCGCCGCTCATCTGGGACACCTACCCGCCCACCGAACCGTGGCGCCCGCTCGAACCGGGACTCTACTGCGTCAGCGCCACCCTGCTTCAACAGGTCTACAGCGACACCCCGCGCGAATGGGACGTCTGGCACGAAAATCTCTTTCAACGTCTCCGCCCGCTCGAACCCGACCTCCTCGCCCAGGATCCCGCCCGCGCCGGCCCCCCGGACGCCCCGGGCCCCGACGCCCAACTCCTCCTCGCCGCCAAACGCTACAGCCTGCTCCGCTTCGCCCGGCTCTCCCAGTATCTGCGTATTCGAAAACCCGATGCGGTGATCGGCCACGCGCTGTTCATCCACCGTCTCGATCGCACCGAAACCGACGCCGTCCTTCACGGCTCTCCCGCCGATTTCGCCGCCGCCATGGAACGCCTGCTCGCCACCCAACGCACCCCGTGAGCCTCTCCCCGCCCGAACCACGCTCCGCCTGGGCCCTCGCCGCCGCCCTGGCCGCGCTCCCTTTTCTCACGCATCTTCCGCTCGATCTCGACCGGGGCGGCGTCCTCGTTCTTCTCCCCGCGCTGTGGCTCGCGCGCCGAACGTCATTCTGGTCCTGCAGCGACGATCGTGTCCTCACGCGCCTTGCTCATCGCCACCGCGATCGCCGCGTTGATCTCCACCCTCGCCGCTTCGCACTTCGCCGCGTCGGTGACTTTTCTCGCCGGCCTCGTCTGGATTTTCGCCGGCGCCCTCCTCGCCCGTCGCCTCGGTGAAAACGACGCGGCCGTGCGCGTCCTCCTCACCAGCCTCGCCGGCACCGCCGCCGCCACGTGCACCGCGATCTGGCTCACCTGGCGCGAAGGCACGCCGATGAACGCCTTCCCGCACTACACGCACGTCCGCCTCTTCGGCCTCCACATGATGCTCGGCGCGTTCGCGGGATTCGGCGCGCTGTCCTGCTGGCCCGCCCGCAGCCTCGGCCGACGGCTCGCCTACGCCGCCACGATCGTCGCCTGCGGAGGCGTTCTCTGGTCCGGCGGCCGCACCCCCATCGGCGGTCTCCTGCTCGGACTCGCCGTGTGGTGCGGCCTCGCGCGCGCCGACGAACGTCGACGTCGCCTGCTCACCGCCACCGCCATGCTCGCCGCCGGCCTGCTGCTCTCCGCGTTGCGCTGGTCCCCGGAACCCTATCTCGGCTGGTGGGGCGCCTTCGAACGCTCCGCCGCCTCCACGACCGTCCACGAACTCACGTCATCCCGCTCGATTTTCTGGAACGCCACCTGGCACAGCAGCCTCGAGGCCCCGTGGATCGGACACGGCGCCGACTCCTACCGCTTCCTCACGCCCAAACAGGACGGCAACCAACCCCACAACTGGCCGCTGCAACTCCTCCACGATTTCGGCTGGATCGGCGCCGTCCTCGCCTCGCTCCTGCTGGCGCGACTCAGCTGGCGCCTGCTCCGTCACGCTCTTTCGGACAACGCCCTCGACACTCCGCGCCACGCCTGCGCCGCCGCCTTCATCGCCGCGCTCGCCGCCGGATTGCTCGACGGCGTTTTCTATCACCTGGTGCTGCTTCTTCCGACCGTCGTGCTCGCCGCTCTCGCCTTTCCCCCCGCTCGCGCCGCGCTTCCCTCACCGGCCTGCACGCGTCTCGGCTGGTCTCTCCTCTCCCTCGGCGCCCTCGTGCTCGCCCTCCACGCCACGCTAATCGTCCTCCTGCTCAAAACGCCCGCTCCGCGCACCCCCGACGCCCCTTCCGCCCAACTGCTCCGCGCCTGGCCGAGCACGACGATCGGACTCGAACGCTGGCTCGCCGCCTGGCAGCGCACGTATCCCGACGACGCGCTCGAATGGACCCAATGGGCCGCCCGCCACAGCGATCACGCCGCGCAATACCACGCGCACGCCGCCGCCATGCTCGCGAATCGCGGCGAGTTCGACGCCGCCCTTTCCCAAGCCGACGCCGCCCTCCGCACCGCCCACCCCCGATCGCGTCCGCAGCTCGAACCTTTCATCGAAGAAATCCGTCGCGCCCAACACCTCCGCCGCTCCGCCCCGCCCGAGCGGCGCTGAACCTCGCGTCGCCCGCTACGGAAGATCACGCAACCACTTCCGCGAGAACTCCTCGACCGTTTCCTCCACCGCCGCGTCGGGCGGAACGCGTTTCGCCGGCCCCTTCGCCTTTCGCTGCTCCGCCCACGCCTGCAACGCCTCTTCGTTGATCGCCGTGATCCGACTCAGCCGAACCACGTAGTTCGGCCGAAACCGAATCTGCCGCACCGTCTCGAGCGTAAGCGCCTCCCCAAACTCGAACGGCCCGTCCCCCTTCAACTCGCCCGTCTCCACATTCGCCACCACCATCCGCTGCACGATCAGGCAGTCGCTGAACGTCCCCCAACGGAAATGCTCCGCGAACTCCCGCGTCCGCTCCACCAACGTGTCGTAGCTGATGCTCGCCACGCCATACGCCAGCCACAACGACGGCATCGTGCTGTCCACCACGATATAGTCACGGTCCGCGCGCTCATGAATGAATTCACGATGCCAGTTGCTCGTCTGCGCCGCCAGGTTCTCGAGCGCATACGCCCGCGTCGCCAGCGTCGGCAGCGTAAAACAAAGAAAATAAAACACCGCCCCCGTCCCCACCACGCGCCACAAATGTCGCGCCTTCGGCGCCAGCAGCGGCAACACGTAAACGAAGGCCAGCACGAACAGCAGTTGCGTCGGCAGCGACAGCCGCACCGTCACCACGTCGTCATACGCCCCCCAGAAATAACACAGCATCAGCACCGCCTGCCCGCACAGCGCCACGACGAAGATCGAAAACACCGTCTCCTCCGGCCGCTCCCGCGCCATCTCGCGATGCCGGCGATACAGCTGCATCCAGAAAAACCCTACACCGATCACGCCGCCCAGAAACACCAGCAGCGAGTTGGGCTCCGAGCGGTCGACCGCCAGGAAATACCGCAGCGCCCGCCCCGCATTGTCGTAGAAATACGCCAGACTATATAGCCCGTGTTCGCTCGGCCGATCCGCCAGCTGTAGCAATTCCGGCCGCAGCTTCACCACGTTCATCTGCAGCGGATACAACACCAGCAGCAGCGGCGACAGGATCACCGTCCACGGCAGCTCCATTTTCCGCCGCCGATAACTCACGTAGAGGATCGCCGCCGCCACCGGAAAAACGAACAGCACCGATTCATACCGCACATACGCCAGCAGGATCCCGGCAAGACAGAACGCGCTCAGCGTGTCCGCCTCCGGCCGCCGCGCATACAGCATCCCGCAGTAAACTGTCGCCAGGATCATGCACAGGTTCAGCACCTCGAACCCGCCGCCCGCCGCCGCCTGCGTGAGCAGCGGTATCGTCACGATCAACAACACCGCACACACGCCGCCGCTCCGTCCCGCCACGCCCGCCGCCACCAGATAAACCAACCCGAGCAACACCGGCGTCAGCAGCGCGTTCAGCACAAACGCATTCTCCGGCCGGTAACCCGTCAGGTCGTGGAGCACCGACACGAGAAACGGAAAAAAGAACGGCCGCTTGTCCACCACGCCCTGCATCATCACGAAGTTCGTTCCGAGCCGGTAGGCGCGCGACACGATGTGCGCCTCGCGCGTCGCATGCATCCGCTGCGAGGTCGACACCTGGATGATCTCGTCGTTCACGACCTTGAAGCCATGCGGCTCCTGAAGGTGAACCACCGCCGACGCGCCGCATACCAGCAGCACGATTTTCCAACCGCCCTCCCGCCACCGCCGCCGCAATTCCGCTCCACGCAACAAACGCCCCGCCACCCACGCAAACAGGCCGAACGTGATCAGCATCCCCGGATACGCCGCCCACATCACGATCTCCACCGCCCGCCAGGCGCGGAACGTCACAAAGCCGAGCATGCACGCCAGCAACCCCGTGAGGAGCAACAGAAGCATCCGCTTCTGCGGCTCACCCCACGGCCCAGCGAGACCAAGGGTTTTCCACATGATGATGTCTATGAACCGTCGAATGACATTCTTCTAGTCCGGAAAACGCCGGCATCCGTCGAAACCGCCGCCGCCCCGGAAACAACAAAAAAGCCGTCCTGAATCAGGACGGCTCGATGCCTCTTGGCAGATTCGAATCAGTTGCTGAACGTGACGATCGTCGTCGTGCCACCGAGCTTCGGCGCCTCGATCGTGAGCTGCGTGTCCGACTGATTGAACGTCAGCGCTTCGTAGTTTTCGCCCGCCACCGTCTGGATCGTCTTGATGTATTTGTCCGTGCCGACGAGTTCCGAATAAGCAACGGTCGACTCGCCCTTCTCCAGATAATATTGCTGCGCGGCACCCGCGAGCTGGCGAAGATTGTTTACAATCGCCTTCTGCTGCGAGCTGGCGCGCACCTTCTGGAACGCGGGGATCGCCATCGCGGCCAGGAGGCCGATGATGACAACAACGATCATGATTTCGACGAGGGTGAAGCCGTGGTTCCTCTTCTGCTGTTTCATGGTATTTATGGATGGATGATATGAATGCTCATTGGTGAGCAGTGCGTCGATACAGCCGAATTAGGATAACTTACGCAAGTGAATCTCCGCAGTGTAAATACCCTAGATGGAACGACTCCCGTGTCGTGTCGTTCTTCAAAGCTTAAATTAAAATTTCTGTAATATTGCGGTTGATGCCAGCCGGCTGCGCTTACGACGTCTTCTTTTTCCGCGGCCTTGGCGTCGTGGCTTTCTTCTTCGCCGGGGCCTTTCGCGTCTTCGTCGCCTTCGCCTTCGGCGGCGCGATCAATTTCTGCACCGACACCTCCGTCGCGTCCTTCCACAGATTCTCCAATCCGTAACGCGTGCGCGTCTCCGGCAGGAAGATGTGAATCATCACGTCGAACGCATCGATCACGATCCACCCGCTCTCCTGCACGATCTCCATGCCCACGATGCGCGTGTGGCTCGCATCGAGCGCCTTCTCGAGTTCGATCCGCAACGCCCGCAGATGCGGCTCCGAGTTTCCCGTCGCCAGCACGAGATAGTCGGTGATCGAGGACTGCTCGCTGACATCGAGCACACGCAGATCGATGGCTTTCTTTTCATCGAGCGCGCGACAGCAGAGTTTCACGAGTTCGAGCGACGAGGGAGCGGTTCCTTTCATGGAGTTTCGCGATAGAGATTCTTCTCGCGGATATAGAGGATGGATTTGTGAGGCACGAAATAATCGAGCGAGAGTTGGTGTTTCACGCGCTCGCGCAGTTCCGTCGAACTGATCGCCAGCAAATGGCCATCGCAACGATGAAGCCGCAAACCCGGAATTTCGGGATGCGCCTTCACCGGATAGCCCGGCCGCTCGAGAAAGATGAACTCCACCAGCCGCGCCAGCTCGTCGATCCCTTTCCAGAGATGAAGCTTGGGCAACTGGTCCCCGCCGATGATCCAATAGAGATCATCGTTCGGATACATCGCGCGGAAATGCCGCGCCGAATCGACCGTGTAACTCACCCCGCCCTTCCGCAGCTCGAAGTCGGAAATCTCGAAACGATGATCCCACTCGACCGCCGCCCGCAGCATCGCCAGCCGGTCTTCCGGCGTCGACTGCACGTCGTTGGGCTTGAGCGGCGCCTGCGCCGCCGGCACCAAGACCAGCCGATCGAGCTTGTGCTGCTCGTAGGCGTCTTGGGCCGCAAGCAGATGACCGAAATGCACGGGATCGAAACTCCCGCCGAGAAAACCGATTTTCACTCGGGCGCAACGTGATGCGCCCCCCAAAGCCCGGCAAGGTTCAATTCGACCACCCCGCGCGCACCCACGCCCGAGATTGACGCTCCCCGCCGCGCCCACGACAGTCGCCCCTCCGGCCCGGGTGGTGGAATGGTAGACACTGGGGACTTAAAATCCCCTGCTCGTAAGAGCGTGCGGGTTCGATCCCCGCCCCGGGCACTCTCTCGCGAACCGCGACTCCGCCCGTCAGCCCCGCGCCGCCACCAGCGTCGCAAAATCCTCGAGAAACTGCGCCGCGATCTTCGCATTCGAGTGCGTCTCTCTCACCCGCGTCGTGCGCTCCGCGATCTCGCGCACCTCTCCCCCCGCCGCCTGCTCCAGCGCCCGCGCCAGCGCATGCGTTGCGCCTTCGCCCCGGTGATTGAACGAAAACCCATTCGCCCCCGGCTCGATGAAATCGCGAAAACACGCCAGATCCGACACCACCGGCACCGCTCCCCACGCCATCGCCTCGAGCGGCGCCACGCCAAACGTCTCCCCTTTTTCCGCCAGCGACGGATACACGAAAACCGTCGCCCGCTCATACGCGCGATACAGCTCCGCCGCGTCATAGATCGGTGGATACCAACTCACATCCGCCGCCGAAAACTTCCGCTGCAACTCCGCCGCCCAGTTCTCCCCGCCGCCGCCCTCGGCGCCTTTCGTCGCCCCGATCAACTCCAGCTTCCAACCATCGAGCTTTCGCGACGCCCGCACGTTCCGCCACGCCTCGAGCAGCAGTTCGATGCCTTTCTCCGGATGCAGCCGNCCCGCATACANNATCGTNTTCGTCTTCCGCNCCCACTCCACCGGNCGCTCGTTCGTGAACGGCAGCGGATTCGGAATCATCCTCACCCTCGCCTGCGCCTCCGGCGCTTCCGCCAAAATCGCCTGCACCACCGCCGAGGAATTCGCCCGCAACCGCGCCGCCCGCCCATAACGCTTCATCTGCCCTTTCGGCATTCGCTGCACGTCCACATAGATCGCNCCGCACCGCNGCGGCAGCACGATCGGCGCCCAGAACGTATTCGTCACCACCACGTCCGCCGCCGGCAAACTTCGCGACGCCCGCCACGTGTAGAAAAGATCCAGCAACAAACTGTGCGCCAGTTTCGCCGGCCGGTCGTAGCCACGCACCCGCACATGCTTCACTCCGCAAATGCTCTCCTCCGCCGCCAACCCGTCGCACCCACGCGACACGTGCGTCACCTCGTGCCCCCGTGCCGCAAACTCCGGCCCGAGCGCGAACCACATCTTCTCCACCGCGCCGCCGCGCAGCGCCGGCACCGGCAAAAACGCACCTTGGAGAATCGAGATCTTCACAGCCGGAAACAGTGCGCACTCCTCGTCATTTGTGCCGCCCAATCAACGATTCCCATGACTTTCCCGCAACCGGAAAGCTTCCACCCGTTCTCGTGGCGGCACGCGTGAGCGTTTCGCCACCGACAAAAAAGCCCGGCGCTCCTCACGCCGGGCTTCGCAAATCATCTCGTCGTTCCGCGCGTCTCAGCCGTGCAGATACGTGTTCAGCAAGTTCTCGAGATACTCCTGCCGGCCCGAACGCGGCTTCGGCTCTCTGAGCTTCGTCAGCACGAGCTTGTTCAGCTCCTTGAAGCCGATCCGGCGTTTCTCGATGTCGAGACCGAACCCGCTGTCGAAGCTCGCATACCGCTGCGCCACGAACTCCTCGAACTTGCCGTCCGCGAGAATCCGGCGCGCGATCTTGAACGCCAACGCATACGCATCCATGCCGCCGATGTGCGCGTGGAAGAGGTCTTCCAAGTCGATCGATTGACGCCGCACCTTCGCGTCGAAGTTGAGGCCGCCCGTGCCCAGGCCGCCGGCCTTGAGAATCGAGACCATCGCGAGCGTGAGCTCTTTCACGTCCGTGTTGAACTGGTCCGTGTCCCAACCGAGCAGCAGGTCGCCGGTGTTCGCATCGATCGAACCGAGCATGCCCTGCGACGCCGCCACTTCGATTTCGTGCGCAAACGTGTGCCCCGCGAGCGTCGCGTGGTTCGTCTCGATGTTGAACTTGAAATACTTTTCGAGCCCGTAGGTCCGCAGGAACGCGATGCCGCTCGCCACGTCGAAATCGTATTGATGCTTCGTCGGCTCCTTCGGTTTCGGCTCGATCAGGAACTGGCCCTTGAAACCAATCTCCTTCGCGTAATCCACCGCCATGTGCAGGAACGCCGCGAGATGATCCTGCTCCCGCTTCAGGTTCGTGTTGAGCAGCGTCTCGTAACCTTCGCGACCGCCCCAGAACACGTAGTTCTCACCGCCGAGCGCCTTCGTGACGTCCATCGCCTTCTTCACCTGCGCCGCCGCATAGGCGAACACATGCGCATCCGGATTCGTCGAGGCACCCGACATGTAACGCGGATTGCTGAAGAGATTCGCCGTGCCCCACAACAGCTTCACGCCCGTCGCTTTCTGGAGCTCCTTCGCATGCGCCACGACGCGATCGAGGATCTTGTTCGTCTGCGCCAGCGAACGTCCCTCCGGCGCGATGTCGCGATCATGGAAACACCAGAACGGCGAACGCACTTTCTGGAAAAACTCGAAGCCCGCGTCGAGCCGCGTCAACGCGACCGACACCGGATCCTTCCCTTTCTCCCACGCCCGCCCCTGGTGCAGCGTGCCGCCGCCGAAAATATCGCGGCCGTCGCTCGCAAACGTGTGCCAGTAAGCGACCGAGAAGCGCATGTGCTCTTCCATCGTCTTGCCGTCGACGACCTCCTCGGGGTTGTAGTGGCGGAAGGCGAGCGCGTTGGTCGTCTTCGTGCCTTCGTAGGCGATCGGGCGAATGCGGGGGAAGTGCAATCGGGCTTTCTTCATGGGCGATGTCGTTAAAAGGACGTTTCAGCAAATCCGGGGGGTCTTGAATGGAAAGGGAAATAACGGTCACACGTTCGCGCAGCCCGTCGCCACTCCGCTCCCCCAACGCGTTTCCCTTCGTCCGTCCTCTCGAATCCGCAGACCGCCCACAGCTTACGCACACGCCCCCACCGCCAGCCCGGATCCCACCGGGTTTCACCTCCCGCCCGCGATTTCCGATTACTCGATGCCCAGCGTCTTTCGCATCGACGCCTTCATCCACGCCGGAACCGACATCGCCTGGTGCAGCACGACCTCACGCCCATCCGCCTTCGTGATCACAAATCGATACACCCGAAACGTATCGCCCACATAGCTCGTCCACGCGATCTCGGGCGCGCCCGCCTTCAACATCCGCGGCGTGCTCCGCCAGCGATTCGTCTCATCGAGCTTCGGCTCGTTGTCCTCATGCACCACGAGCGGCTTCTCGTCCGACACATCCTCGATCCGCACTTTCGTCGGCGCCACGCCGCTCTCATCCGTGAAACCGAACGCAAAAAACACCTCCTGCTTCTCCCGCTCTGCCGACGGCAACAACGCCGCCGCCCAGATCGTGATCCCGCCCTTGCTCGCCCACTGCGGCTGCCCTTTCTCCAGCGGAAAATTCAACCGCTCTCCATAGGCCGTCGTTTTCACATAGGTGTATTCGCCCGTCGCACAACCCGCCAGCGCCGCCAGCAACGCGGCCACGGCCAACCAACCAAGACGGCGGACGCCCACCAAAAAACGAGCCGGGAAAACAAGATTCATACGTGTGATCGGGGATTCGATCCGGCCGGAATTGGCCGGAAACGGCGTCACCTTTTCGCGCCCGCACCGGCAGCGTCAAGGCTCGCGTCACCACCATCGCCGCCGCCGTCCGCGCCTCACCCGTCCGCCGGCGCCGCGTTTCGCTCGTCCAACACCGCCTGCACCACCGCGCTCAAATCCGACGCCGCATACGGCTTCGGCACCCGCGCGCGAAACCCGTGCGCCCGATAATTCGCCATCACCGGATCGCTCGAATATCCGCTCGACACGATCGCGCACACCTCCGGATCCATCGCGCGCAGCTTCTGCATCGCCTCCGCCCCGCCCATGCCTCCGGGCACCGTCAAATCGAGAATCACCAGATCGAAACGCCGCCCCGCCGCCGCCGCCGCCGCGTATTCGCTCACCACCGACGCGCCGTCGCTCACCGCCGTCACCCCATAACCCATCCGCTTCAACACCGTGCCGCCCAGCATCCGGATCGGCGCCTCGTCATCCATCAACAACACCCGCGCGCCCCCGCTCGCGCGCGCCTTCGCTCCGACACCACGGCTCGCCGCCTCCACCGCCGCCCGCACCCACACGTGAAACGTCGTGCCCCGCCCCGGCTGCGACGTCACCTCGATGTGACCGTCGTGCTTCTTGATGATCGAATACACCGTCGCCAACCCCAGCCCGCTGCCCTGTTTCTTCGTCGTGAAATACGGCTCGAAGATCCGCTGCAACAGCTCCGGCGCGATCCCCGTCCCATTGTCGCTGAAACTCACCTTCACGTAACGCCCCGCCGCCAGCCCGGCCCGCGCCTCCGCCAGTTCTTCATTGCGCATCGCGACCCGCAGCGTGCCGCCATTCGGCATCGCCTGCGTCGCATTGATCGTGAGGTTGTGCACCACCTGGCCGATCTGCCCCTTGTCCACATCCGCCGCCCACAAGTCCGGCGCGATCTCGAACTCCGACCGCACCTTCGAACCGTGCAACGCGAACTCCGTCGCCTCCTGCACCACGTCCGGCAAACGCGTCGCCGTCCGCATCGGCTCGCCGCCTTTCGCAAAGGTCAGCAACTGCTGCGTCAAATCCCGCGCCCGCACCGCCGCCCGCTCCCCTTCCGCCAGACACTGCACCGCCTCCGGATCGATCCGCGGATCCAGCTTCGCCAACGACACGTTTCCGAGAATCACCGTCAGCAGATTGTTGAAATCATGCGCGATTCCACCCGCCAGCACGCCGAGCGATTCCAACTTCGACGCCCGCGCCAGCGCCGCCTCCAGCCGCGCCGCCCGCTCGTTTTCCACCCGCTCGCGAATCACATCCGTCTGCTCCCGCACCCGCCGCCGCAACACCAGCACCCAGCCAAATCCGAGCACCACCGCCACGCCCAGCAAACCCGTCAACGCCAGCACCGTCTTCACCGTCCACCACGACGGCCGCTTCAGCACGATCACGTCGCCCGGCGTGCGCAGCTTCAAACGCACTTCGTGCGGCCGACGATACTCGTCATAGGAAACTTCATACACGCCCGTCAGCACGAGCTGCGATCCCGGCAGCCATTGCTCCGCCATCTCGACGTCCTCCAGGCTCAGCTGCGCGCGATACACCTCCTCGCCTTGCTGGTTGATCAATTCGACCCCGCGATCGCGCGCCGCGACGTCGAGCAACACTCCTTCCACACGCACCAGCCGACCGTCGAGCTCCACGTCGATCGCACCCACGTTCGTCACGTCAACCGGCTCCGGCTCCGCTCCGCTCGCGACCCGCCGATAAATCGCTTCGCGCAACACCGCGCGCCGATTCTCGCGCCCCGGAAAACCCACCGCCTCGATCCGGTCGCCCGGCTGCAACGGCTCCGTGTCGCGGCTCAAAACCAACAACCCTTCGTTGCCACCTTGAATGTTCACCAACCGCCCCGGCTCGTGATGCACCACCACGCCCGCCACGCGCACGCGCCGGTTCACGCCCTGCAACGTCCCGAACTGCCGCAAGCTCGCGATCGACCGCTCCTCCACCGTGAACGGATCCTTCGGCATCGCCTCCTCCACCTCGATGAAACGCACCGACGGCACCCACAACTGAATCCCCGTCAGCTGCCGCTTCTCGTTCGCGAGCGCGCGACACACCCCGCGCATGCGCAGCACCGCGCCCCGCAGCGCCTCCACTTGCTCGCCCGCCGGCAGCATCGCCTGAAACTCCCCGCCAAACGTCGTCAGCTCCAACCGCATCCACGGCCCCTCGCGCTCCACCGCGCGCACATAACCGCTCATCGTCACCCACTGCGCCTCCTCCACTCCCGTCAACGCCTGCTCGAGCGTCACGTCCCGCGGCTCCGGCAATTCCACCGTCCCGAGCGGTTGCACCGTCGACGCGAGCACCACCGGCGTGAAACGCCCCGACGCCGACACGCCCGTCAACTCCACCCGCCGCCCCACCGTAAGCCGCTGCGTCATCTCCGGCGGCCGGTAAACGCACACCCCGCCACTCACATCGCGCACGAAAAAGAAATCCGCCTCCGGCCGGGCCCACGTGATCACTCCCGCCAGCTGCACCGGATGATTCCGCTCCGCCTCCTCCGGCGACAACTCGCGCAACTGATCCGCCAGCCGCAGCTTTCTCAGACTTCCCGCGCGCGCCGCCGTCGCCGTTCTCGCCCCCCGGAACAACCCCTCGCCCAGCGAAACCTCCGCCGCATTCGCCGTCACCACCCCGACCGCCTCCACCCGTCCGCCGATCTCCGTCGGCTGCGCCTGCGCGGTGAGCACATTCACCTGCCCCGTTTCGTCGCGCAAGGTCAGCAACCGCCCCGGCTGCTGCGCGCGCACCACCCCGCTCACCCGCACCGGCGTTCCCGCCGGCAGCGCCCCCAGCTGCTCGATCGGCGTCGCCGGCAAACTGAACCGCTCATCGAGGTCGAGCGTTCCCAACACCTCCAGGTTCTCCAATCCGTGTATCCAGATTTCAATACTCGTCGCGCCTCCCGGCTCCGGCGTCGCGGAGTAAACACCGCGCAACCGCACCACGTTTCCTTCCCAATTCGACGGCGTTTCTCCCTCCTCGATCAACAACCGCCCGATCACCGGCCGGCCTTCCACCACCAGGTCCAGACGCAAATGCCGCGCGTCGCTCGCGGCCTGCCGGTCGACATACGCTTCCACCACCACCATCCGTTTGTTGAACCGGTCCGCGTCCCGAATCCGCCCCGCCGTCGACAACGGCTCCAGCGGCACCGTCTCGCCTGGCACCGTCACCTTCGGATTGTCCACCACCACGCCATTCTCCACCAGCACCGAGCCCTCGACCCGTATGCGCTGCCCCGGCTTCAACTTGAAATCGCGCTCGCCCAACGACAGATAATCCTCCGTCCCGCCGATGTTGCCCCACAACGCGCGCCAGTGCGGATCGAAGTAAAACACCACCACGTCGAGATCCACCCGCTGCCACTTCCGCCGCTCCGTGTCCGGCAGCTCCCAGATCTGGTTCACGCTGGTAAACACCGGATGCTTCGCCCGCACCAGACTCTGTTGCAGCACCCAGCTGGTCGCTTCGAGCGTCGGAAACCCCACCGCCTCCACCTCCTCGCCCGCGCGCAAGCTCAACGTCTGCACCGTGTGCAACACCACTTCGCTCGCACCATCGCGAATCGTCAGCGTCCTCCCCGGCTCCTGCGCCACCACCACGCCCGCCACCCGCACCAGTCGATCGCTCGGCCGCTCCGCCAGCGCCTCCACCGGCGTCGCCGGCAGATCGAACCGCGGATCGCGATCCAGCGTGCCGAACACCTCGATGTCCTCGCTCTGCTGCACCCACAACTCGATCTTCGCCCCGCCCGCCCCCTCTTCGCTCCGCGCAAAATAAACCCCCGTCGCCCGAACGAATTTGTCGCGCAACAACGGCGCCGGCGTGTCGCTCTTCAACAACAACTGCACCAACACCGACCGGCCTTCCGCGATCAACGACATCTCCAGGTGATTCGCATCGCGCGCCGCCTGCCGGTCCACATAGCCCTCCACCGTCACACGCCGCTTGTTGAACCGCTCCACATTGCCCACCGCGCCTTGCGTCGACACCGCCGGCAGCGGCACCGATTCCTCGAGCACCGTCACCTTCGCGTCCTCCACCCGCATCCCGCGCGCCGGCCGCATCAATCCTTCCACCAGGATCCGGTTGCCCGGCTTGATCGGAAACACCTTCGCTCCCAGCGACAAATAACTCTCCGCCTCGCGCGACCGCCCCCACATCGCCTGCCACAGCGGATCGTAATAATACACCACATACTCCAGCTGCACCCGATGCCACTGCTGCTGCTCCGCCTGCGTCAGCTGCCAGATCTCGTCAAAACTCGTCAGCACCCGCGTCCCCGCCAGCTGCCGCGGCGATTCGTCCACCGCTTGCGCCTGCAACACCCCGCCGCACCACGCCGCGCAGAATAACCACAGCGCCGCCACCCAGACGCCAGCCGGCTGGGATCGCGGAGCCATCCTGCGAACGTCAAAACTCATCGAGTGGTGCGGTCGAAACCGCGCGGGTTTCCCCATTCTTCGTCACGCTGACACCCCCACTAAACGGGAAACGCGTTTCCCGGGCTCGGTGTTTCGTGCGAAAACCTCGTCAAAACTTGCGCTGCCCGCCCTCGGCCACTCAGCCCCGCCGCCGATCCTCCGGCGTGTTCCAGTTTCGCCACCGCCCTGCGTCCGCGTCAGTCACTTGCACCAGCCGCACCCTTCGCCCGCGGGCCAGCGCCGTAACCAGTTCCTGCATCGAACGCCGCCCGTCGCGCAACCGCCGCGACACCACCGCCAGCGCCTCCCGCGGATAAATCGCCGCCAGCGGCTCGCTCCCCTCCGCATGCCGCACCACCGCTCCGCAACCCGCCGTGCAAAATCCCCGCAGCCACCGAAACCACGCCGCGTCGATCCCCGGCATGTCGACCGCCAGCACCGCCACCCACCGCCCCTTCGCCGCGCGCAACGCCGCCTCCACTCCCGCCAGCGGCCCCGCGTCCTCCCACGCATCCCACAACATCGCCTCCCCGCCCAACGCCTTCTGCCCCACCCGCCGCACCACCGCCACCGGCTCCGCCCCGGCCTCACGCAACACCCGCACCTGCCGCCGCCACAACGGCTCCCCGCCCACCCGCAGCATCGCCTTGTCGCGCCCCATCCGCCGCGACACCCCGCCCGCCAGCACCGCGCCGCTGCACCCGCGCCAACGCGCCCCCGCGCCCCGCTTACGCCGCATGCGCATTCCGCTCCCGCCGCAACCACCCGCTCGTCAGCACGCGACACCGCAATCCCCCGCGCCCTTTCAACCACGCCTCCGCCCCGCCCGTCAGCGCCCGATCCATCCAATAACACGGCCGACACTCCTCCGTCCCCACCAGCCGCACGCCCTGCACGTCGAATTCCTTCCCCACCAACCCATTCAAATCCACGCCGCTCACCACCACGTTCCGCCGCAACGCCGCCGGACTCGCCTCCGTCAACCCCAGCTCCCGGCAAAGTTGCGCAAACACCTCCGCCGAAAACAGCGTCACCTGCCCCCTGTAGTTTTCCTTGTATCCAAAAAACCGATCCGCCCCGCAGGCCCCGCGCCCGCCACGCACTCCACTTCCTCCACCTCGATCGCCGGATGCGTCCCCGCCGGCTGCCCGTGCCGCCCGAAATAATTGTGCCCCGGCGACAGAAAGATGCGTTCGACCCGGATCATGACAGCCGCTCGATGCGCACCGCCGCCGCCTTGTAGCCCGGCTGCCGCGAATGCGGATCGAACACCGGAAACGTCAGCTTGTTCACGTCGGCGAAGTGCATCGGAAGAAACACCTGCCCAACCTGCACCGTCGGCGTCACAAAAGCGAGCGCTTCGCAACTCCCCCGCCGCGAACGCACCCGCACCCGCTCCCCCGCCGCCACCCGCCACCGCGCCGCATCGCGCGGATTGATTTCCACATACAGCTCCCTCGGCGCGAGTTTCCGCAAAACCGCGCTCTTGTCCGTCCGCGATCCCGTGTGCCACTGCGCCGACGACCCCCGCCCCGTCAGCAACAACAACGGATACTCCGCATCCGGCGGCTCCGGCAGCGGCCGCGGCCGATCGAAGAAAAACCGCGCCCGCCCATCCGCCGTGAAAAACCGCCCGTCCTCGAACAACCGCCGATGCCTCGCCGCCCCTTTCAGCCCTTCCGCTTTTTCCTCCGGCCACGGCCACTGAATCCCTCCCTCCGCCTCGATGTGCGCATAATCGCGAATCCCCGAAAAATCGCACGGCTGCCCCCGCGACAGCTCCTTCAAGATCTGAAATGCCGCCTCCGGACTCTTCCACGCGCGAAACATCTCCCCGCAACCCCACGCCTCCGCCACCAGCTTGAAGATCGCGAAATCGCTCAACGCCTGCCCCGGCGCCCGCGCCACTTTCTTCACCACGCCCAATCGCCGCTCGCTGTTGATCAACACGCCGTCCTTCTCCCCCCAGCCCGCCGCCGGCAAAACCAGATCCGCCATCCGCGCCGTCTCCGTCGTCGCATACATGTCCTGCACCACCAGGAAATCCAGCTTCGCCCGCAGCGCCGCAAACGTCCGCTGATTGATCCACGAATGCGCCGTGTTCGTCGCGATCACCCACAACCCGCGAATCTCCCCGCGCTCCACCGCCTCCAGAATCTGGTCATACGCCAGCCCCGCCGCATCCGGAATCGCCGCCGCGTCCACGCCCAAAATCCGCGCCACGTGCTCCCGGTGCTCCTCCTTCCCAAAATCGTATCCACCGATCAACGACGTCGCGTTCCCAAACAGCCGCGACCCCATCGCATTGCACTGTCCCGTGATCGAATTCGCCCCCGTCCCCGGCCGCCCGATGTTCCCCGTCATCAACGCCAGATTGATGATCGCCTGCGCCGTCCGCGTCGCCTCGTGACTCTGGTTAACACCCATCGTCCACCAGAACGACACCCGCTCCTTCGTCGCCACGATCTCCGCCAACCGCTCGATCGTCTTCACCGCCAGCCCCGTCTCCGCCGCCGTCCGCTCCAACGTGAACTCCACCACGAACGCCTCGAACTCCGCAAACCCGCTCGTGTGCGCCGCCACGAACTCCCGCTTCACCGCCCCGCGGTCGATCAACGCTTTCGCCAGCCCGTAAAGCAGCACCAGATCACTCTTCGGCCGCGACGCCACGTGCAGCGTCGCCGCCATCGCCGTCTCCGTCCGCCGCGGATCGATCACCACGATCTCCGGCTTCCGCCGGTTCCGCATCACCCGCTGCCACATGATCGGATGCGCGATGCACGGATTCGCCCCGATGAAGATCAGCGCGTCGCTGTCCTCGAAATCCTGATACGTGAACGGCGGCGCATCGAACCCGAACGACTGCTTATACGCCACGTGCGACGTCGCCATGCACTGCCGCGTATTCGAATCCACATGACGCATCCCCATCCCGAACTTCGCCAGCGCCCCGAGCAGCGCCATCTCCTCCGTCACGATCTGTCCCGTGCTCAAGAACGACACCGCCGCGCGCCCGTGCTTCTCCTGAATACCGCGAAAATTCCGCACCATCGCGCCCAGCGCCACACCCCACGACACCGGCTCGAGCTCCCCCGTCGCCGGATTGCGCAACAGCGGCGTCGTCGCCCGATCCTTCGCCGCCAGCGGCGTCAACGCCTCCCAGCCTTTCGGACACGCCATCCCCAGATTCACCGGATGCTCCGGATCCGCCGTCAGATTGATCGCCTCGCCCGCTTCGTTGAGATGAATCTTCAGCCCGCAGCCCGTGCTGCAAAACCCGCACACCGCCGTCGTCGTCGCCACCGGCTTCAACCGCGCCGGCACGCGCCCCAACCCAAAATCCCCCGGCCGCAACACGAGCTCGCTCGTCATCGGCCCTTCGCGCGCCCGCAGCAGCTCCTCGATCGTGCTCACGCCGCCACCCCCGGCATCTTCGGCGCATCCACCGCGCGGAAAAACAAATAACGCTCCGTCAACTCCCCCACCGCCACCGCCACGAACGCCGCCCACGCCACCCACGCCGGCGCGACCCCCGTCAGCACCTGCATCGGCAACAACACCCCGCCCGAAAGTCCCAGCACGATCCGTGACGCGAACACGCGCCACAACGGCCCTTTCAACAGCCGCGCCGACGCCGCCCGCCCCACCGCCGGCGCATCTTCATCCACCTCGTCGAGAACCCGGATCACCCGCGCATCGCACGCGAGTTTCCCCACCACACCCGCCGCCAACACCGCCGTCGCGATCTCCACCGCCACGCCCATCGCCAGCATCATCGCCGCGCCGAGCACCACCGCCGTCCCCAAAATCTTCGCCGCGCCAAATCCCGCCGCCCAAAACGCCCGCCGCGTATCCGCATACAGCATCGCCGAACATATCAGCCCCACCGCCCCCACCGCCGCCGCGACCCCACTCAACGCCGGCGCCCACACCGCCGCCCCCACCACCGGCAGCCACGCCCCCAACACCATCGCCTCGCGACTCAACCAACTCTTCCTCCACCCCAAAAACACCCGCCACGCGCGCAACGGCTGCCCCAGATGCGCCACACTGATCCCCACCCCCAATACCGCCGCCGCCGCTCCCCACAGTGTCATATAATGTATGACACTTTCCTCGCGTCCTCCCACCGCCGCCGCCGCGCCGAAACATCCCACCGCAAACGGCACCAGCGTCAGCGTTCCCACCAACGGCCAGTGCGCCGGCTGCACCCGCAGCGCCGCCGCATCCGCCGCCCGCAAATCCGCCGCGAGCCCCTTCCGCGAAACATATCGCGTCGTCGGCCGCGTATAATCCGGATCCGGCGCCCCGGGCAAAAAACCCGCCGTGACCGCGGGCGCGAGCGACTGGCGCCTCCGCCTTCACCGTCACGATCCGGATCGCCTGCGTCGGACACGCCTGCACGCACGCCGGCGCCTCGCCTTCCGCCAGCCGGCCGTGACACATGTCGCACTTCCGCACAATCCCGAGCCGCGCGTTGTATTTGGGAACATCATACGGGCACTTCAGCACGCAATACTGGCACCCGATGCACTGATCATCCAGATGCCGCACGATCCCCGTGATCGGATCCTTCTCATACGCGAGCACCGGACAACCGCTCAAACATCCCGGCTCCGCACAATGATGACACGCCGTCGTCACCGTCTGCTGAAACGGCCGCCGATCGTCGCCCCCCACCACCAGCCCCACGTCNCGCCACGTCTCGTTGTCGTCGAGCCCGTTCAACGAATGACACGCCGACACGCACGCCTTGCAGCCCGTGCACGAATCCAACTCCACCTCGAACGCATACTGCTCGCCCGGCTTCGGCGCCGTCAGCGGAATCAAATCCCGGTAAACCGGCTCCAGCGCCGGCGCCGCCGCGTGCTCGTGCGCCTCCGAGAACTTCGCGACCGGCGTCGCCAGCCGCTGCTGCTCCGCCAACAGCTCGGCCAGCAGCGGAAAATTGTCCTTCGACGCCACCATGTCAGCCCGTGGTCGCCATCCGCGAACTCGCCCGCGCTCTGCACGCGCCGCCTTCGCCCCCGGCCGCATTCACTTTCTCAATACACATCGCGCGCATACCGCTTCGCCGCCTTCAATTTCTCCACATACTCCGCCGCCTGCTCCTTCGAACGCCCGCCGGCCTTCTCGATCACCTGGTGCAAGGCCGCGTCCACATCCTTCGCCATCCGGCTCGCATCGCCGCACACATAGAAATGCGCGCCGTCCTCGAGCCACGCGAACAGCTCCGTCGCGTTCTCCAGCATCCGCTGCTGCACATAAATCTTCTCCGCCTGGTCCCGCGAAAACGCCGTGTCCAGCCGCGTCAACACGCCTTCGCGCGACATCGCGTCCAACTCCTCCCGATACAGAAAATCCGTCGCCGCCCGCTGATCGCCAAAGAACAACCAGTTCTTTCCCTTCGCGCCCGTCGCGCGCCGCTCCTCCAAAAACGCCCGAAACGGCGCGATGCCCGTGCCCGGCCCCACCATGATCATCGGCGCGTCCAAATTCACCGGCGGACGAAACGCCCTGTTCGCATGAACGAACACGCCCACGCGCGTCACCCCCGGCTGCGCCCGGTCCGCCAGAAACGTCGAGCACACGCCTTTCCGCGGCCGCCCGTCCTTCTCATACCGCACCGCGCCCACCGTCAAATGCACCTGCCCCGGATGCGCCTTCGGCGACGACGAAATCGAATACAGCCGCGGCTGCAGTTTCTTCAACGTCTTCACCAAATCCGCCGGCGCGATCTTCACGCCCACTCCGCCCGACAGCGCATCCACCACGTGATGCGCCTGCCCTCCCGCACACATCGCGAGCAACTCCGCCGTCGGCTTCCCCAAATCATAAAACTCCGTCAGCGCCCGCCGCAGCGGAATGCTGCTCCCATCCGGCGCCGGCACCGCCTCTTCTCCATCGCAACCCAACGCCGCCAGCACCTCGTTCACCAACTCCGGACAATTATGCGCGTAAACCCCCAGCGCATCGCCCGCCTCATACGCGAGCCCCGAATCGCCGAGATCAAACTCCACATGATTCACCTGCTTCGCCGACCCCGCCCCGTTCAACGTCCGCGACGCCACCAACACCGCCGCATACGGCCTCTGCCGCGAAAACCCCGACGCGGTCTCCGCCTTCACCTCCGGCTCGGAAATGCCCAACCCGGAACCCGAAACCCGCAACTCGGAACCCGCGACGCCCGGCTCCCCGCCCGCCGTCATCGCCCCCAACGCCTCCCCCAACCACGCATTGAACTTCTCCTCGTAATCCAAATCGCACTCCACGCGCGCCCACACCCGCGTCGCCCCCGCCTTCTCCAGCCACGCATCGAAATCCTTCGCGCACCGACAAAACTGCGTGTAATTCGTGTCGCCCAGCCCGCACACGCTGAACCGCAACCCCGCGAGTTTGCCCTCCGCCGCCGCCAGCGCCGTATGCAGCGCCTTCGCGTTGTCCGGCGGTTCGCCGTCGCCATACGTGCTCGTGATCACCAGCACGTTCTTCTCGCCCGCGAGCTTCGCCAAATCCGTCTGCGCCATGTCGAGCACCGTCGCCGCGAAACTCCGCTTCCCCGCCTCCTTCGCCGCCTTCTTCGCCAGGCTCTCCGCTGTTCCCGTCTGCGACCCAAATAAGATCGTCAACGGCGTCAGCGCCGGCGCCGCCGCGACCGCCGCCTCTTGCACTCCGCCCGCCGATCCGCGGGAAAACATCCCCGCGAAAAATCCATTGAGCCACGCGCGCTGCTCCGGCGAGAACGGCGCATTATCGGGAATATACGGAACCGCTGTCATCGAAATCATCTCCTCCTTACTCGCTGAATTTTTCCTGCAGCTCTTTCACCGAGCGCCGGCGCACCCACGCCACGAAACTCTCCCCCGCGTATCTCTCCGACGAATACGTCGCCAGAAACCGGTCCACCAACCCGTTCACTTCCTCCGCCCGCACCCCGCGGAAAATCTCCCGCGCGATTCCCTGCTCCTGATCCATCCCGCCACCGAGCACGACATGATACCCCTCGCCTCCGTCCGCGAGCTTCGTCGCCACGAATCCGATGTCCCCGCAGTAATGCTGCGCGCACGAATGCGGACATCCCGTGAAGTGAATATTCACCGGCATCTCCACGCGCTTCTCCGCGCCGAGATGCTTCATCAACGCCACCGCATGCCCCTTCGTATCCGCGCTCGAATACTTGCAGCCGCGATTCCCCGTGCACGCCACGATCCCGCCCGCCGCCGCGCTCGCCTCGTGAAAAAACCCCAGTCGCGCCGCCGCCCGCTTGAACGTCTCCACAAACGCGTCCGGCACATGCGGCACGATCACGCTCTGCCACACCGTCAGCCGCAATTCGCCCTTGCCATAGTTCGTCGCCAGATCCGCCAACGCGTGCATCTGCCGCGACGTCATCCGCCCCACCGGCGCGCCCAGCCCGATCGAGTTCAACCCCGGCTGCGCCTGCTTCGCCGCCCCCAGCCAGCCGTGCTTCACCACCGGCCGCCGCGGTTCGCACGCTTCGAGCGGCAATCGCACCAGCGGAAACGCCAGCTTCTTCTGCGTCTCTTCGAGAAACTTCTCCACGCCCCACCGGGCCAACACATACTTCAACCGCGCCTTCTTCCGATTCGTCCGATCGCCGCTCTCCGCGAACACGCGTATCATCGCCGCCGATACCGCCACCGCCTCATGCGGCCGGATCAGCAATCCCGTGTCTTTCGCGAAATCCCCGTGACCGCTGATCCCGCCCAACTGCACCCGAAAATAAATCCCCGGCTCAACCGTCTGGAGTTTGGCATCGGGCGTTTGGAGTTTCTCGAGCGAAGCCGCGCTCACCCTCACCGCGAAAAACCCGATATCGTTCGTGTCCGCCGCCACCGAGATGCTTCCCCCATTGTCGAACGCCACGTTGAACTTCCGCGGCAGCCCGTAGAGATCGCGATGGTTCAGGATGTAGTGATGCAGCCCTTTCGCGAACGGCCGCACGTCGATCAACTCGTCCGGATCGAATCCACTGTTTGGCGACGCCGTGATGTTCCGGATGTTGTCCGCGCCCGACCCGCGTGACGTCAATCCCAGCTCCTGCACGCGCGTGAGCACCTTGATGATGTCGCGCGGCTTGAACTCCCGCACCTGCAGATTCCCGCGCGTCGTGATGTGCGCATACCCGCCGCCCAGCTCGCTCGCCAGATCCGCGATCCCATGCAACTGCANCGCCGTCAGCTCGCACGCCGGGATCCGCAGCCGCAGCATGAAACTGTCCTGCGCCGGCGCCACATAGAACAACCCGAAGGTCTTGAACCGATACGTGTGCTCCGGATCGGGAAATTTGTTCTCATCCGCATGCCGCAACAACCGCTCCCACGCATCCAGCGGATTCTCGTCGTGTTTCCACCGCTCCTCCTTGCACAGCTCGCTCAGCGGCGTGCCAAACACCGCGTCCTCCGCCGGCGCCACCGCGAGATTCCCCGTCGCCGCCGCGCCCGCACTCGCCGTCAACTGCCCGCCCGCCGTCTGCCCGACAAACGGCACCAACCCGCCCGCCGCCATCCCGGCCATGAATCCCGCCAGATACTCCTTCTGCTCGGGCGTGAAGGGCTGCGGCGGTCGGTCGGTTGCATTCATGACACTCGTGGTTGGCACGCCCTCCTTTCAGCAACCGAGGTGCCACGACCTCCGAAACTCCCAATGAGGCCTGTGAATTTAATTAGTCGTATCCATGAATCCGATTCATGGACCGCACTTGCCTCACTCCCCCGCCAACTTCCACAACAGCCCGACAATCACCGCCACCAACACCACGCAAAGCCATTGATAAAACCGCACCGGATTCCGCTCGAGCAACGGCGCATCCTTCCGGTGATACGGCGCCACCTTCTCCGGATTCTCCAATTCGAACGCCAGCTCCGAAAACGCCTGATACCGCCGCTCGCGATCCAGCTCGATCGCCCGCAACACCACCGACTCCAGCCACGCCGGCACCGCCGCATTCAAATTCGTGATACGCTTCGGCGTCGCCTCGAACCGCGGCGTCTGAAACCGCTCGATCTCGCCATACGGATACGCCCCCGTCAGCGCTTCGTAGAGCGTCACCCCGATCGCAAAAATCTCCGTCTGCTCCGCCACCGCCGCCCCGCGAAACCGCTCCGGCGCCAGATAACTCGGCGTCCCCGCCCGCGACGTCACCGCAAACAGCTCCGCCGCGCTCCCGAAATCGAGCAGCTTGAACGCCACCCCGCCACTCGCTCCCGCCCCGCGCAGCACCAGGACGTTCTCCGGCTTGATGTCCCCGTGCGCGAGATCGTGACGCAACAGCGTCTGCGCCGCCCGCACCAAAAACCGCGCCAGCTCCCGCGTTTCCTCCACCCCCAGCACGCCCGCGCGCAACACCTCCCGCAGCGTCGGCGCGTCCACATACTCCATCGCATAGAAACGCAGCGGCCCCTCCGTCGGCGCCCACGCGCGCACGAAATCCGCCGACGCCAGCCGCGTCGCATTCCAGCACTCGCGCACAAACGCATCGCGCAACGCCTCCGTCTCCGCCGCATCGCGCGGCGGAAACTTCAACACCAGCCGTTCGCCCGCCCGGTCGTTCGCCAGCCACACGCGCTCGTTCGGATCCAGCGCCCGCACCAACATGTGTCCATCGACCACCTCGCCCGCGCGCAGCGCCCCCGGCACCTCCAGCCGCTGCGCATCCGCGCCTGCCGGTCGCCCCCGCTCCGCAATCTCGAGCACGACCGCCGAAACGTCGTCCTGCAATTCCTCGCGCTCCGCCACCGCCGCGCGCGCCTCGCTCACGATCGACCGCGCCGCCGCGCGCCGCCCGAGCAGCGTTTCGATCCGCCCTTCGTCCAGCGCCACCGTCACGCCGTCCGAACACAGCAACACCACATCGCCATCTGCCAATTCCACCTCGAAAAACTCCGGCTCCGCATGCGGCTCGAGTCCGATCGCGCGCGTCAACACATGCTGCATGCCCGGCTCCGCCAGCGCGTGATGCGCCGACAGCCGTCGCAACTTTCCCTCGCGCCAGTGAAACACCGGCGAATCGCCGACATTGCACCCGTAAAGCCAGCCGCCCTCGATCACGACCGCGCTCAACGTGCACGCCAGCTCCGGCGATCCATGTCGCTCCATCGCCTCCTGATGCAACTGCCGGTTCACTTGCGCCGTGAATTCCGCCAGCGCCCGCCGCGCACTCCACGCCCGCGGCCGCGCCACGCCATGGTCCGTCATCATCTCCACCGCCCGCCGCGCCGCCGTCCCGCCTTCGCGCGCCGCGCCCACGCCATCCGCCAACGCCGCCACGATCGCCCCGTGCCCCTCCGCCACCGCCCACGCATCGTCACACCCGCCGCCCTCGCGGCGCCCCCGCGCGTAACCGGAATGAAGCACTTTCACGCCGCCAACCTGAGCGGCACGCCACCGACGCGCAATCAGATGCGCGCCGCCGCCATCGCGCCCCACGTCGTCCGCCAGCGCGTCTTCACCAGCTTCATTCCCACCAGCGCCACACCGCACAACGCCGCAAACAACAAAATCCCCGTCACATAACTGCCCGTGTGCTCCTTCGACGCGCCAAACATCATTCCCAACACAAATCCGCCCACGCCCCCGCCGCACCCGACCAAGCCCGTCATCACGCTGATGTCCTTCGCGAACCGCTGCGGCAGCAACTGAAACACCGACCCGTTGCACATCCCAAACGCCCCCGACGCCACGAAAAACGCCGCGCCGCACACCCAGAGATTCCGCGACATCGCCGCCGCCACCAACGCCACCCCCGCCACCGTATAAAACACGCCCATCGCCCGAATCCCGCCCAGCCGATCCGCCAGCGCCCCACCCACCGGCCGACCCAACGCACCGACCAGCGTGCAAAACGCCGCAAACTCCCCCGCCTGCACCGGCGCCAATCCAAACTCGTCGCGGAAATAAATCGCGAACGCCGTCGCCAGCCCCACGAACCCGCCGAAGCTGATCGTGTAGAACAAACAAAACCAGTGCGCGTCCCGCTCGCGCAACAGGTTCAAATAGTCCGACAACTTCTTCTTTTTAAACTGCCCCGGCGGCTCTTTCGACAGCGCCACATACAACACAAACGCGATCGCCAGCGGAACCAACGCCGCCCCAAACACCGCCTGCCAGCCATACGCCGCCGCGATCCGCGGCGCCGCGAGATGATCGATCACCACGCCGATGTTCCCCGCGCCCGCCAGTCCCAGCACCACGCCTTGCATCTGCGGCGGATACCACCGCCCCGACTGCGGCAGCGCCACCGCGAAACTCGCACCCGCCACGCCCAGCACCACCCCGAGCGCCAGCGCCTGACCCAGCGTCGACAACCCGGTCCGCCACGCCACCGCCAGCCCGCCCATCACCACCAACTGCGCGAGAATGCCTGTAGTTTTTGTGCCAATACGATCCGTCAGCAGGCTCAACACGATCCGCAAAAACGCGCCCGCCAAAATCGGCGTCGACACCATCAGAAATTTTTCCTGCGCGCTGAGCCCCAGCGTCGGCGCGATCATCGCGCCCAACGCGCCGAGAATGGTCCACACCATGAAGCTGACGTCGAAATACAGAAACGACGTGAGCAGCGTCGGCCAGTGTCCGGATTGTCTGAGTTGAACGATATTCATGCCTGAGCGCGCTCCAATGAGCACCGCTCACGCCAAGGCCTACCCATCATCCTATTTGGCCGATGAATAGTTTTCGCCGGCCCGATGAACATCATTCATCCCTCCGCCCACGCACACTCGTCCGCAGCCGTTTGCGCAACAGCGATGCCGCGGACGGCCCTTCGCTCGCATTTTCGCGCGTGCGCACACGCGCCGAAAGCGAAGGCTCGACCTGTCTTTCCCGCCTACGCCGCCGGCACCGACTGCGCGCTTTCCGCCGACGCCGCCTTCATCGTGTCGGCGAGGATCGTGTAAACGACGACCCACGCGTCCTTCGTCTCCGGCGTGAAGTCGGGTCCGAGTCCTTTTTCCAAGGTCCAGAGCAGCGCGGTCGCCACCGTCGCGTAATGCTCGTCCTTCACGCCATAGCCGCCAT
>Ga0065721_10049115_pt1 | contig 45822 bp, 47 predicted proteins | sample Mesricmetagenome_FD_59108 | JGI IMG/M metagenome (GOLD analysis project Ga0065721, IMG submission 59108) | Mesophilic microbial community from rice straw/compost enrichment Sample: eDNA_1 v2 (version 2) | ecosystem: Engineered > Solid waste > Grass > Composting > Bioreactor | place: USA: Davis...
CGGTGGTACTCACCAAAGCATAGACTTGGTCGGTATCGTCTCGGGCCACTCTCTCGAGCAACCCCGCAAGGACACCGCCGTCCACGCTTCTCTCTCTCATATTCACATTGTCAAAGAGCAAGTTTCGCTTTCCGAAGAAAACAGCGCCCAAGCCCGGAATTTCTATTCCGGCCCCAGCCGCTCATTTTCAAAAGAAAACCCGGAGAGCCGAACCCGACAACCCGGTGATGAACCTGATTTAAGTTCATCTCTTTTCTTTGTCAACCGCGATCTGCAAATTTGCTTTTCGCGGCCGCCCATCCGAGGACGGGCCAACCCTTGAAGACGACCTCAACTCCCGGCTTGGACCGGTTTGCTTCAGCGCGCCTTTTCAGGGAAGCGTTTGGCGCCGTTCGCGTCAGCGGCGGCGTCGATGGGCGCTTTATAGGCCCACCCCCTTTCGACTGTCAACGGCCTTATGAAAGTTTTTTGACATTTGCGGCGAAAAACTTTCCGGCTCTCTCCTGCACGGCTTATCCGGCTTGGGTTCTGTCCCGCTTGTTGGGGACAAGCTCTGCCTCGCCTCACTGCGGACACTTTGTAGCTTGAAGCACGGGCCTGCGCCGGCAGCCGGCACGAAACGCCCAGCCTGGCCGTCGGTCTGTGCGGCGGCGGGTTCTTGTGCTAGAGCGCGCTGGCGATACCGACCTCATACCCCGAAGTCCTGATGAGCTCCTCTTCCTCCGACGACAGCCGCAGCGGGTTCCCTGCCAGGGAACACCTCCGTGGCCTGTTCGGATTGGACCTCGGCCATGAGCCGCCGCTCAACCCGTCCGGCGGCGAATCGCGGGAAGTCGACCGGCGCGACGTGAATCTACGCTGGCTCGGGGCCAGCGTGCTCACGGGGCTCACGGGCGCCCTTCTGATCGGCGCATCCATCTATATCGCTCTTGAGGGCGAGACCACTTCGGCCAGCGCGCCCGAGCGGGCCATCGCGGGCGCCGCGCCGACGGATGTCGAGAACCGCACGATCAATACGGCCCGGAAGGGCGACAGGCTGAACCGCAGCGAAACGGTCGCGTCCGCCAAGCATAGCTTCCGGGCGCCCATGACCATCCGCAACGGCGACCGGGAGGCTATCAAGGTCCGCCAGTTCGTGCGCGTGGCCACGAATCTCTCCCTGACGTCCGGGGTCTTCGCGACGGACATCCCCCGCTTCGACCCGATGCGGCTCTTCAACGACAGCAACCAGGAGCGTACGGTCGAGCCGCCGCCCGAGCTCGCCGACGCGGATGTCTCGGTGGTGCGGCGGGACCTCGCCTCCCTGTCCATTGAGGCGAGCGCCCCTTCCCTGTCCGACGATGACGTGCTCGCCCTTCTCGAGGAGGAGCGCCGGGTCTCCTCCGAGACCGGCCGCCGGACCTCCTTCCCGATTCCGGCGCAGCAGATGCTCTCGCGCACCCTGCGCCAGCCCGATGCCCTGGGCGAGGCCCTCGGATATGCCCGGATCTCGGACACGCCGTTCAGTACCATCGACGTGCGGGTGATCCCCGAGAACGTGACGAACCTTCCCAAGCTCGACCAGCGCGGGACCAGCCCCCTCGTGGAGGAACGCGATGTCGTCCTCAAGAAGGGCGAGACCCTGGAAACGGTCCTGCGCGCCTATGGGGCCGAGCCCGGCCAGATCGACGGGATCGCGACGGCACTCTCGGCCCGGATCAAGACGGCCAGCCTCGTGGAAGGCCAGCATCTGCGCATCCTGATCGCTCCCGGCCCGCGCCTCGGCGATCCCCGGCAGATCGTCCGCGTGATCGTGCTGGGAGAGCGCGGGATCGACGCCATCGCGGCCACCAACGACCGCGGCGTCTTCGTCTCCGTGACGCCCGTCAACGAGACGGCCACGACCCAGACCGCCTCCGCCGAGGAGGAAGAGGAGGAGGACGAGGGCAACGGCCGCGGCGTCAGGCTCTACGAGAGCCTCTACGAGACGGCGCTCAAGAACGACCTGCCCCGGAAGACCGTGGACGAGCTCGTGCGCATCTTCGGCTACGACGTGGATTTCCAGCGCCGGGTCTCGTCGGGCGACACCTTCGAGGTCTTCTACGGGGCGGACGAGGACGGCGGGCTGCCGGAAGTCCTTTATGCGTCCCTCTCGGTCGGGGGCGAGACCCGTCGCGTCTATCGCTACCAGGGCGATGACGGGAGCGTCGACTTCTTCGACGAGAGCGGCCGCTCCCTGAAGAAGTTCCTGCTGCGCAAGCCCATCGCGGAAGGCATCCTCCGGTCCGGCTTCGGCTCCCGCTACCATCCGATCCTGGGCTATACCCGGCCCCATACGGGCATCGACTGGGCGAACCGGATCGGAACGCCCATCCTGGCGGCCGGTAACGGCACCATCATCAAGGCCGGGTGGGAATCGGGCTATGGCCGACGGGTCGAGATCCAGCACGCCAACGGCTACGTGACCACCTACAACCATATGTCGGGCTTCGGCAAAGGCGTCGCGCCCGGTGCGAGGGTCCAGCAGGGCCAGGTCATCGGCTATCTCGGCAGCACCGGCCTGTCGACGGGCCCCCACCTCCATTACGAAGTCCTCATCAACGGCAGCTTCGTCGACCCCCTGAAGATCCGCCTGCCCAAGAGCCGGGAGCTGGAGGGGCGCGGCCTCGTCGAGTTCAAGCGGCAGCGGGAGCAGGTCGACGAGCTGATGTCCCACGCCAGCGCCTCGGCCAGCATCGCCCAGCGGGCCGACCTGCGCTGAAGCCCCATGCTCGACCTCCTCGCGATCGTCCTGCCGGTCTTCGGCCTGATCGGCATCGGATACGCGGCGCGGCGCGTAAATTTCGTGTCCGAGCGGATGGGCGAGGGCCTGTCGGAATTCGTCTTCTCCCTGTCCCTCCCCTGCCTGATCTTCCGGACCCTGGTCCGGGCCGAGATCCCGGCCGTCCAGCCCTGGGGCTATTGGATCTCGTATTTCGCCGGCGTCGCGGTGGTCTGGGCGCTGGCCATGCTGATCGGGAGGCACTTCTTCGCGCTCAAAGGAGTGTCGGCCGTGGTGGCCGGCTTCTCGGCCGGCCAGGCGAACACCGTGTTCGTCGGAGTCCCGATGATTCTCAAGGCCTATGGGGAGGCCGGGGCGGTGCCGCTCTTCCTGCTGATCGCCGTGCACCTCCCGGTGACCATGACCCTGGCGACGCTCATGGCGGAGGGCCGGCAGGCCTCCCCGCTCGTGATCGTCCGCCGCCTCGTGACCCACCCCATCGTCGTGGGGATCCTCGCCGGCTCGGCCTTCCGCCCTCTGGCCCCCTCTCTGCCGGGGCCGCTCTGGCAGGTCATCGAGCTCCTGGGGAGCGCCGCCGTCCCGTGCGCCCTGATCTCCATGGGAATCGCCCTTCGCCGTTACGGGCTCGAGACGGGCTGGAAGCTGCCGACCCTGATCTCGGGCCTCAAGCTCATCCTCCATCCCCTGCTGGTTCTGCTCCTGGCGACCTATGTGTTCGACATGCCGCCGGTCTGGGCCGGAGTTGCGGTTCTCTTCGCGTCCTGCCCGTCCGGCATCAACGCCTATCTCTTCGCGGAGCGCTATGGGGAAGGGGTCGCCCTGGCGTCGAGCGCCGTCACGCTCTCGACCATGTTCGCGCTCGGAACCACCCTGCTCTGGCTCTATGTACTGGGCGTGGGCTGAGGGCCGAAGCCTAAAAGCCTTCTGACAGCCTCGGCCGACACGCCCCGGGCCCGCAGATCCGCCAGGGCCTCCGAGCCTCGGCTCTTCGCCAGCTTGTCGCCCGTCTGGTCGAGGACCAGGTCGTGGTGGTGATAGAGGGGCGTCGGCAGGCCGAGGAGCCTCTGGAGGAGGACGTGGAGATCCGTCGCGGCCTCGAGGTCCTTCCCGCGGACCACATGGCTGACCCCCTGCAGGGCATCATCCACGACCACGGACAGGTGGTAGCTCGTCGGAATGTCCTTGCGCACGATGACGGTGTCGCCCCAGCGGGCGGGCTGTGCCTCCACCCTCTCGACCTTCCCGTCCCGGTCGAACCGCTCATAGAAGAAGACCCCGCCTGCCCGCTTCAGCGCCGCCTCCATGTCGATTCTCAGGGCGTGCGGTTCGCCCGCGGCGATCCGGCGCTCGGCCTCGGCGGCATCGAGCCCCTTGCAGGTCCCCGGATAGATGGGAGCACCGTCAGGGTCGCGCGGCCAGGGCGTACCCGTCGCTGCCTCGCGGCGAGCCACCGCCTCGGCCAGGGCCTTGCGGGAGCAGAAGCAGGGATAGAGAAGCCCTTCCGCCTTCAGGGTCGCGGCGGCCGCACGGTAGAGGTCGAAATGCTCGGATTGCCGGCGGACGGGCTCCTCCCAGCGCAGCTCGAGCCATGTCAGGTCCTCGACGATCCCCGCCACATAGGCCGGACGGCAGCGGGTAAGATCGATATCCTCGATGCGCAGGAGCAGGCGGCCCGAGAACCGGCCGGCGAAATCGGCGTTCAGGAGCGCCGAACAGGCATGTCCGAGATGGAGCCGCCCGTTCGGGCTCGGGGCGAAGCGGAAGACGGGCACGGACATTCGCGCAAACCCTCAGGTCCGGACGCCGGGATCGGGCCCCTCAGCCGCGGGCCGCCTTCAGGGCCATCTGCGCGCCGTTGCGCAGCAAAGTGGTGTCGCTGGCGATGGAGACCAGCTGGAAGCCCTGGCGCGTATGCTCCGCGGCCCTCTCGCCGGAGGCGGCGTAGATCCCGGCGATCTTGCCGGCCGCGCGTGTGCGCGTAACCGTATGGCCGAGCGCCTCCTCGACGGCCGCGCTCACCGGATCGAGCTCCCGTCCCTGGGACAGGCCGATGGAGAGGTCGGCCGGGCCGATGAAGACCCCGTCGATCCCCGGAAGCGCCAGGATGTCGTCGATGATCGCGAGGGCCTCCCGGGTCTCGATCATGGCGAGCGCCAGGGTCATGCCGTTGCCGCCCTTGAAATACTCGCCGGGTCCGAGGCCCGTGATGCTCAGGGCGCCGTGCGGGCCCCAGCTGCGCTCGCCCACGGGCGGGAACTTCATGGCCGCGGCGAAGCGGCGGGCATCCTCAAGCGTATTGACCATGGGGGCGATCACCCCGGAGGCTCCCGCGTCGAGAAGGCGCGACGCCATGGCGAAATCCCCGACCGGGATCCGGGCCATGGCGGGCTTCCCGGCGGCCGCGATGAGCGGAATCGCCCGGATCGTCGCGGAGAAATCGATGGCCCCGTGCTGCATGTCGATGACCACCGCGTCGAAGGCCTCCCGGGCCAGGACGCCGGGCACCGACGGGTCCGGCAATCCGCACCATGCGGCAAGGACGGGGGAGCCGGCTCTCAGCCGGTCCGGCAGCGACGAATGGGGCGTCATGGGGCAGCTTTCAGGCAGGGACAGAAGGGCCCGTGCCGAACGGCACGGGCGATACGGCATCGGCGTCCGGCTCAGAGCCCGGCTTTGATCTCGTCGACCGCGCGGGCCATCTGCTCGCTCAGCATCCGGTTAAGCTCGCTCTCGCCCACCGGCTTGCCGGCCGCTTCGAGATCGGCCCGGACCTTGCGGATCACGTCGGCGTCGCCCGCCTCCTGGAAATCGGCCAGCACGACGCTCTTGGCGTAGTCCTCGGCCTCGGCTCCCGTCTTGCCGAGCTGGGCCGCGACCCAGAGGCCGAAGAGCTTGTTGCGGCGAGCGGTCGCCTTGAAACGAAGTTCCTCATCGTGTGCAAACTTCTTTTCGAATGCGTCCTTGCGCTCGTCGAAGGCGGTCATAGAGTTTTCTCCCGTTTGTGCTTCCCGCGATATAAAGGCGCGCAAGCATAACCGCCAGAGGCAATCCCATTCGAAGAGCCGCCCCGGAACCGGCCCGACAGGCCGGGCGAACTCCTTCCGTTGTGCTCGGGAGAGGGATCGGATAGGTTGCGCCCAAGCCGGGGACGGTCCCGATCGGACTCGCGCCAGCCGCGGATCTGCACATATTATCAAGGAGCCACGGCCATGGATTTCCTCAAACCACGGTATACGCCTATGAACCGCCGCCGCCGCATCTATGAGGGCAAGGCGAAGGTCCTCTATGAAGGACCCGAGCCCGGAACGCTCATCCAGCACTTCAAGGATGACGCCACCGCCTTCAATGCCAAAAAGCATGAAGTGATCGACGGCAAGGGCGTCCTGAACAACCGGATCTCGGAATACGTCTTCCAGAATCTGAACGATATCGGCGTCCCGACCCACTTCATCCGCCGCCTCAACATGCGCGAGCAGCTGATTCGCGAGGTGGAGATCATCCCGCTCGAGGTGGTGGTGCGGAACGTCGCAGCCGGCTCCCTGTCCCAGCGCCTGGGCCTGGAAGAAGGCACCCAGCTGCCCCGCTCGATCATCGAATTCTATTACAAGAACGACAAGCTCAACGACCCGATGGTGTCGGAAGAGCACATCACGGCCTTCGGCTGGGCGACGCCCCAGGAGATCGACGACATCATGGCGCTGGCCATCCGGGTCAACGACTTCCTGTCCGGCCTCTTCCTCGGCGTCGGCATCCGGCTCGTCGACTTCAAGATGGAGACGGGACGCCTCTGGGAAGGCGAGATGATGCGCATCGTCGTCGCCGACGAGATCTCCCCGGATTCCTGCCGCCTCTGGGACATCAAGTCCAAGGACAAGCTCGACAAGGACCGCTTCCGCCGCGACATGGGCGGCCTGGTCGAGGCCTATTCCGAGGTCGCCCGCCGCCTCGGCATCATGTCCGAGAACGAGAACCCCACCATGGGCGGCCCGCGCCTCGTGCAGTGAGGCTGGGCCATAGCGATCTGAAAACCCGGCCTCGTGCCGGGTTTTTCTTTGCCGGCGGCCGGGGGCTCTTCTCCCTCCCTGGGGAGAACAGAAACACTACCGTCATTCCGGGGCCGCGCAGCGGAGCCCGGAACCCATAAACACCAACATGTCAGAACAAGGCACTACGAGAGCCGCTGTGCTTTATCTTGCTTCGTCAGCGGTTATGGGTTCCGGGCCCAGCGCTCCGCGCTGTCCCGGAATGACCGTAGAAGCGCTGCGCTGCTCTCCTCCCCCTTGTGGGGAGGAGCTGGAGGTGGGGGTGTAGCGCCAGCCTGGATTCAGTCCTGCGCCAACACCCCCACCCTCAATCCCTCCCCACAAGGGGGAGGGAAACGGGTCGCGCCTTGTCCCAGCGGCGCGAGCTTTGAAGGGCACCGCGTGAACCCTCGACCGCAGGACCGTTTCGTGCATAGAAGCAAACCATGCGGCTCCGCTTCATCCTTCCGGTCATCTTCAGCCTCTGCGTCGCCTCCTGCGGCTACATTCCCCGCCCGGTCGAAGGCGTGCCGCCGGGGGCGCCATGGGAGGCGCTGCCGCTCAGGAAATGGCTGGCGGAAGACCGGGCCGAGCCCATTGCCCTCGCGTTCTGCGCGCCGCCGGAATGCACGCCTGGCCTCGCGGTCGCCGTCGTCAGGCTGTCCGAACGGGACGCCGACGAGGCCGAGGCGGTCCTTAAGGACCCGTCAGCCCTGGTCCGGGCTCTGCGGGCCCCTCCCCCGAAAGCGACATCCGGCCGGAAGCGGCCGGTCCGCACCCTGGCCGAGGCCACGCCTCTGGAAGACGGTCCCCTGCACGGCTTTGCCATCAGCCTGGCGCCGGCGGACGAGAGCAAGCGGCCCGCCTATGGGGCGGCCCTCGGATTGCGGACCGGCGAGGCGCTGCAGGTCGTGCTCGCCATCGGCGAGGACGAGGCTTCGGTCCGCAGCACCGTGCGGGAGGTCGCAAGGCGTGAATTGCGGCCTTGACGCCGTTGTTTCCGAAACGCTTTCCCTTTATGGCGTTGGCCATCTTCCAAAGGACAGGCCGAGGACCCCATGAAAGCCCGCGTCACCGTGACCCTCAAGAACGGCGTTCTCGATCCCCAGGGCAAGGCCATCGAAGGGGCCCTCAAGTCCCTTGGCGTCGACGGCATCGCCAATGTCCGCCAGGGCAAGGTCTTCGACATCGAGCTCGATACGACCGACAAGGCCAAGGCGGAGGCTGCCCTCAAGGCCGCCTGCGAGAAGCTCCTGGCAAACACTGTCATTGAAAACTATCGCGTCGATCTGGCCTGACCGTCGGGCCCGGACTTATTCCGGACCATGCCGCTAGAAGGATGAGTTGGATGAAATCTGCCGTCATCGTCTTCCCCGGCTCCAATCGCGAAGGCGATGTGATGCGGGCGCTCAAGTCAGCTGGCTCCCAGGTCGAGAAGGTCTGGCATGCCGAGACCGAACTGCCCATGGGCACGGACCTCGTGGTCCTGCCGGGCGGCTTTTCCTATGGCGATTATCTGCGCTGCGGCGCCATCGCGGGACGGGCCACGATCATGGATGCGGTGCGGGCCCATGCGGCGCGCGGCGGCCTCGTGCTCGGCATCTGCAACGGCTTCCAGATCCTGTGCGAATCGGGGCTCCTGCCGGGCATCCTGATGCGCAATGCCAATCTGAAGTTCATCTGCCACCGCCAGTTCCTGCGGGTGGAGCGTAACGACACCGCCTTTACGCGGGCCTACGCAAAGGGACAGGCGATCGACGTCTGCGTCGCCCACGGCGAAGGCAACTACACGGCCGACGGCGAGACCCTGAAGCGCCTCGAAGGCGAGGGCCTCGTGGCCTTCCGCTACTGCGATGCGAGCGGCCAGGTGACGCCGGATGCCAACCGCAACGGCTCCATGAATTCCATCGCGGGCATCTATTCCGACGGGCTCAATGTCCTCGGCATGATGCCGCATCCGGAAAACCTGATCGAGGATCTCGTCGGCGGGACGGACGGGCGCGGGCTCTTCGAGAGCCTGGTGTTGTCCTTCGCCAAGGCCGCGTAACTCCCCCTCTCCCAGGCGGGAGAGAGGCCGGGGTGAGGGCAAGGCGCTGCCTGACGATGGCGCGACGGCCCTGGCCCCTCCAGTTTCAGGACGGATCCGGTGACCTCATCGGAACCGTCCGCAATCTCACCCCGCTCGCCATGCGAGCGGTCCTCTCCCGGGCGGGAGAGGGTGACAGAAGGCAGGACCCGATGATCCGCAACGACGTCGCCATCACTCCGGAGCTGGTGAAGGAGCATGGGCTGAAGCCCGACGAATACGAGCGCTTCGTGCAGCTCATCGGGCGCACGCCGACCATCACGGAGCTCGGCATCGTTTCGGCCATGTGGAACGAGCACTGCTCCTACAAATCCTCCCGGATCCACCTGCGCGGCCTGCCGACCAGCGCACCCTGGGTCATCCAGGGACCTGGCGAGAATGCGGGCGTGATCGACATCGGCGACGGGCTCGCGTGCATCTTCAAGATGGAGAGCCACAACCACCCCTCCTTCATCGAACCCTATCAGGGCGCGACGACGGGCGTGGGCGGAATCCTGCGTGACGTGTTCACCATGGGGGCGCGACCCATCGCGGCCCTCAACTTCCTGCGCTTCGGGTCGCCCGACCATCCCAAGACCCGCCATCTGGTCTCCGGCGTGGTGGCCGGCATCGGCGGCTACGGCAATTCCTTCGGGGTGCCGACGGTCGGCGGCAGCGTCGGCTTCCACCCCCGCTACAACGGCAACATCCTGGTCAACGCCATGGCGGTCGGCCTCGCCCGGACGGACGAGATCTTCTATGCGGCCGCCACGGGCGTCGGGAACCCCATCGTGTATCTCGGCTCCAAGACCGGCCGCGACGGCATCCACGGCGCCACCATGGCGTCCGCGGAGTTCGACGACGCCTCGGAGGAAAAGCGCCCGACCGTGCAGGTGGGCGATCCTTTCGCCGAGAAGCTGCTGCTGGAGGCCTGCCTGGAGCTCATGAAGTCCGGTGCCGTCATCGCGATCCAGGACATGGGCGCGGCCGGCCTCACCTGCTCGGCCGTCGAGATGGGCGCGAAGGGCAATCTCGGCGTGGAGCTCGACCTCGACAGGGTGCCGACCCGTGAAGAGGGCATGAGTGCCTACGAGATGATGCTCTCGGAGAGCCAGGAGCGCATGCTCATGGTGCTCAAGCCCGGCATGGAGAAGGACGCGGAAGCGATCTTCCGCAAATGGGGCCTCGATTTCGCGATCATCGGCCGGACTACCGACACGCTCCGCTTCGTCGTGAAGCACCACGGCGAGGTGATGGCCGACCTGCCGATCAAGGAACTGGGCGACGAAGCGCCGATCTATGACCGCCCGCACCTGCCCAACACCCATCTGCCGGTCATCGCGCCCGAGAGTGTCGCGGCTCCCGTCTCGCATGGTGAGGCGCTCCTCAGGCTCGCAGGCTCGCCGGACCAGTGCTCCAAGCGCTGGGTCTGGGAGCAATATGACCACCTGATTCTCGGCAACACCGTCCAGATGCCGGGCGGCGATGCGGCGGTGGTGCGCGTGGAAGACGGCCCGAAGGGTCTCGCCATGACGACTGACGTGACGCCGCGCTATTGCGAGGCGGACCCGGTCGAGGGCGGTCGGCAGGCCGTCGCCGAGGCCTGGCGCAACATTACGGCCGTCGGCGGGCTGCCGCTCGCGATCACCGACAACCTCAATTTCGGCAATCCGGAGCGGCCCGAGGTGATGGGCCAGTTCGTCGGCTGCCTGAAGGGCATTTCCGAGGCCTGCCGGGCCCTCGACTTCCCGGTCGTGTCCGGCAACGTCTCCCTCTACAACGAGACCAACGGCCAGGGCATCCTGCCGACCCCGGCCATCGGCGGCGTCGGCGTGCTGGACGACGTGACCGTGAACGCCTCGGTCGCCTTCAAGCGCGAGGAGGACGCCCTCATCCTGATCGGCGAGACGGCGGGCTGGCTCGGCCAGTCGATCTACCTGCGGGACGTCTGCGGCCGGGAGGAAGGCGCTCCGCCTCCGGTCGACCTCGCGGCCGAGCGGCGCAACGGCGACTTCGTGCGCCAGCTCATCCGCTCGCGTCAGGTCGATACGGTTCACGACCTTTCGGACGGGGGCTTGGCCCTCGCGCTCGCCGAAATGGCCATGGCGGGCGGGATCGGCGCCATCGTGGCAAGCGCGCCGGAGGATCTTCCGCTCCACGCCTTCCTGTTCGGCGAGGATCAGGCCCGCTACCTTCTGGCAGTCCGCCCGGACGATGCGGCCGACATCCTCTACGAGGCGAACGCCATCGGCGTGCCGGCGCTGGTGCTCGGCGTGACGGGGGGCGATTCGTTGATTCTCCCCGGCGGAGAGGCCATATCGGTGGAAAAATTGAAGGCGGCGCACGAATCGTGGCTGCCGGACTACATGGCCGGCAAGGCCTGAGGAGCTGACAGGATGCCCATGGATGCCCGCGACATCGAGACCATGATCAAGGAGGCCCTGCCCGACGCTCAGGTCGAGATCAAGGATCTGGCCGGCGACGGCGACCATTATGCCGCCACGGTCATCTCGCCCGCCTTCAAGGGCAAGAGCCGGGTCCAGCAGCACCAGATGGTCTATGCGGCGCTGCAAGGCCGCATGGGCGGCGCGCTGCATGCCCTTGCGCTGACGACTCAGGCGCCCGACAATTGACGCGAACCCCGGCGCCTTGACCGCCGCGGAACAGGAGAGACTGATGACCGACGCCCGCCAGGTGATCGACAACGAAGTGAAGTCCAACGACGTGGTGCTCTTCATGAAGGGCACGCCGCAATTCCCCATGTGCGGGTTCTCGGGCCAGGTGGTCCAGATCCTGAACTACCTGGGCGTGCCCTATAAGGGCGTGAACGTCCTCGAGGACGAGGGCATCCGCCAGGGCATCAAGGATTATTCCAACTGGCCGACCATTCCGCAGCTCTACGTGAAGGGCGAGTTCGTGGGCGGCTGCGACATCACCCGCGAGATGTTCCAGGCCGGAGAGCTGCAGCAGCTCTTCGCCGACAAGGGCATTGCGGTCCAGCAGGGCGCCTGAGGCCCTTTCCCGATCGGACGCAGGAGCGGGGTGCATGACTGCATCCCGCTTTTTGCTGTCTTCAGCGACAATCTGCACCTTTGTCGCATACGCCCCTGCCCCCATTTTCGGCACAGTGAAGTGCTCCTTCGAAGGAGCGGCCGCAACAACAACACCAAGCGGCCCAGCAAAGGGGGTTTCGATGAACGAACCAGCGACGAATGTGGTCGCCTTCAGGCCGCGCACGGCCTCTCCCGTGCAGGCCCATCCCAAGAGCCTGCTCGAACGGATCTACACGGCAGGCTCCCTGTCCCTTCCGGCGGACGACGTCGCCACCAAAACGGCGGCCGTGATGCTCCAGGCCCTTGGCTTTCTGGTGATCGAGGAGGTTCTGGCGGACGGTACGCTGCGCCGGCTCGCCCGCGGCCAGGCCCGGAAGGCCATGGACCGCCCCTGGCGCCTGTCGAAGCCCGCCTATTCGGGCGAGATCGGCGTGCCGGACGGCCAGGGCAGCCTTCAGCGCCCGGTCTGAGGCTCCAGGGCAGCCTTCACGAAGGCCATGGCATCCGGGGAGGCCCATTCGGCCGGCCCCTTGAGCAGCGCGACCTCGCAGCCGGACGGGCCGACGATCAGGGTCGTCGGCAGGCCGACCACGTGGCCGGATTTCTGCAGGACCTGAAGGACCTTGCCGGACGGGTCGGCATAATAGGCCAGGTTGTGAATGCCGTTGTCCTGGAGCCAGGCCTTCGGCTTCTCGGCGTTGCGCGTGTCCACGTTGATGGCCACGACCTCGAAATCCTTGCCGCCGAACGCGGCCTGGAGCTTGTCGAGGGCCGGCATCTCCTCCCGGCAGGGCACGCACCAGGTCGCCCACAGGTTGACGAGGACCGTCCTGCCCTTGAAGTCGCCGAGGCTCTTCGCCTGGCCGTCGGGCCCATTGAACGCAATGACCGGCGGTGGCTTGGGCGCATTCCCGACCGTGACGGCCGCGAGTTCGCCCGTGGCCAGGGGCTTCAGACGCTCGGCCAGAGCCTGGGATGCCCGGCATTCGGCCGGAATGCTCCCGGTGCCGTAGCGGCCGGAGAGGCCGTACCAGGCCGCGCCTGCGCCTAAAAGCGCCAGGAGGCCGAGAGCGGCGAGCCGGGGGGCGGATCGTTTGGCGGAGGGAGGAGGTGTCGTCGTCATGGCTGCCGGATGTGACGCGTTTTCGGCGCATTCTCAAGTCCCGCGGTCGGCGAAAGGGCCGTCACCCCCTTCACGATCCTGTGGCGGCCCGCCTTTCGCTGTGCGCCCAAAACCTCACCCGCGCGCCGATCCGCATCCGGGTTTCACCTCCCCCTCGCATCCCGTCACGGTTGCCGTTATGGTGCGGCCACGTTTCGGAGCAACTGATGTCGTCCAGCCTTACTTTTTCGCGGATCGCGCTGATCGCCGGGATCCTCGCTCTCAGCCTCTCGGCCTGCGGCCGCCGGGGCGCGCTCGAGCCGCCGCCGGATCCGTCCGCACCCCAGCAGCAGACCAGCAGCCAGCCCAGCCCGGACGGCGCCCTGCCCTCCCCGGTCGGAACGCCCCGCTCGAAGAACACTAATCGCGGGTTCACGATCCCGAAGGACCCGTTCATTCTCGACCCGATCCTTTAAGGATCCGACCGGTCCAGCCTCATTCCCGCCGGCCCGCATCCCCGCCCGACGGCGGGCGGGCCGGATCGCCTCCTTCCTGAAACGCGCCAGGCCGCCATGCACCATTTCAGCTATCGCCAGGGAAGCCTCCACGCCGAGGACGTCGATCTGCGCCGTCTGGCCGAGGAGGTTGGAACGCCCTTCTACTGCTATTCCTCGGCGACCCTGGAACGGCATTACCGGGTCTTCGCGGAGGCCTTCGCCGATACGGACGCCCTCGTCTGCTACGCCATGAAGGCCAATTCCAACCAGGCGGTCCTGAAGACCCTCGGCCGGCTCGGCGCCGGCATGGACATCGTCTCGGAAGGAGAGCTGCGCCGCGCCCTCGCGGCGGGGGTGCCGGGCGAGCGGATCGTCTTCTCGGGCGTCGGCAAGACCCGCCAGGAGATGGCCTTCGCCCTCGAGAGCGGCATCCTGTGCTTCAACGTGGAATCGGAGCCCGAGCTCGATGCCCTGTCCGAGGTGGCGCTGTCGAAGGGCCTGCGCGCCCCGGTCTCCATCCGGATCAATCCGGACGTGGACGCCAAGACGCACAAGAAGATCTCCACCGGCAAGTCGGAGAACAAGTTCGGCATCCCGATCGCCCGCGCCCGGGACGTCTACGCCCATGCGGCGACCCTGAAGGGGGTCGAGGTGACCGGCGTCGACATGCATATCGGCAGTCAGATCACGGACCTGGAGCCGTTCGACAATGCGAGCGCCCTCCTGGCGGAGCTGGCGCGGGACCTGATGGCCGACGGCCACAGGCTGCATCACATCGATCTCGGCGGCGGCCTGGGCGTGCCCTATCGGGGCGACAACGAGCCGCCGCCCGATCCGCAGGCCTATGCGCAGATCATCAAGCGCCACACCAAGGATCTCGGCCTGAAGCTCGTCTTCGAGATGGGCCGCCTCATCGCCGGGAATGCGGGCGTGCTCGTGACGCGGGTGATCTACGTGAAGGAAGGCGCGGGCAAGACCTTCGTGATCGTCGATGCGGCCATGAACGACCTGATCCGCCCGACCCTCTACGACGCCTATCACGAGATCAGGCCGGTGGCGGAGCCGGGGCGCAACGTCCACCATATCGTCGCCGACGTGGTCGGCCCCGTCTGTGAGACCGGCGACTATCTCGCCCTGTCCCGTGACATGCCGGAGGTCAGGCCGGGCGATCTCCTGGCCCTGATGACGGCCGGCGCCTACGGTGCCGTCACGGCCAACACCTACAACACCCGTCTCCTCGTTCCCGAGGTCCTGGTGCGCGGTCCGGACCACGCCGTGGTGCGCCCGCGCCCTTCTTACGAGGACCTCATCGGGATGGACAAGGTTCCCGACTGGCTGGCCTGACGGCAGCCACTGTCATTCCGGGGCGCCGCAGGCGAGCCCGGAACCCATAACCGCTGAAAGTGCAGGATAAAGCACAGCGGTTATCAGGACTCCTCATTCTGAGACGCTGATGGTTATGGGTTCCGGGCCCAGCGCTCCGCGCTGTCCCGGAATGACGGTGGAAGGCGCATCCCTGCTCTCTTCTCTCACGTTGCCCTGGACCTCACGAATCCGTGTGCCCATATGACGGCTGGTCAGGACGCCAACACGTGCTAGCTTGATGGAGGGGGTGCCGCGCGGAAACCGCGTGACGGGAGAAGCATGGCATGAGCGAAGGCCCGAATCCGCTGCCCGCCTCCGATTCCCTGAACACCCGGTTCGGCCGCCTCGTCTCGCGTGCGCGGTGGGTCCTCTGGTGGGAGCAGGCCTGGCCGCGCCTCTGGCTGCCGGTGGCCATCGTCCTCGTTTTTCTGACCCTGTCCTGGCTCGGGCTGTGGCTCGAGGCGCCGCTCTTCTGGCGCCGGGCGGGGCTGCTGTTCTTCGCGGCCGCCTTCCTGGTCTCGCTCTGGCCGATCCTGCGGCTGCGCCTGCCGGCGCGGGGCCGAGCCCTCGACCGTCTCGACCGGGACACCGGCCTCCGGCACGGGCCCGCCCGGGCCCTGGACGATACCCTCGCGCTCGGCTCGGACGATCCGGGCTCGCGGGCCCTGTGGTCCCTCCATCGCCGGCGCGCCGAGGAGACGGTCGGGCGCATGCGCGTGGCGCCGCCCGATCCGGACATGCCCCGCCACGACCGTTTCGCCCTGCGGGCCGCAGCCACGCTGGCCATGATCGCCAGCGCCTTCGTGGCCGGGCCGGAGATCGGCTCGCGGCTGGCCGCGGCCTTCGACCGGAGTGCCCCCGGGGCCGCCACGCCGGGCTTCCGCATCGACGGCTGGATCGACCCGCCCCTCTATACCCGCGTCCCGCCGCTCATGATCGACCTCGCGAAGGCGCAGCACCTGAAGGCGCCCGCCCACTCGACCGTGGTCATCCGCATCGCCGGCGAGGGGACGGCCGAGATCGTTCCCGGCAAGGGCCTGACGCCCCTGGCATCGAAGAGCGCCCCGCGGGCTGATCTGCGGGAGGAGCGCTTCACCCTCGAGAGCAATGCCGACCTCACATTGCGCACGGGCCTCGCCAGCAGCGCCACCCTGTCCCTCGAGGCGATCCCGGACAGGCCGCCGGAAGTGTCCTTCGCGGGCCAGCCGGAGGTCAATGCGCGGGGCGTCTTCACGCTGATCTACAAGGCCCGGGACGATTACGGGATCACGACCGCGGAAGGCCTCGTGGAGAAACGAAAAGGCCCCGGAGAGCGGTCCCTGGTGCCGGCTCCCACGATCACGCTCGCCATCCCGGGCCATGACGACAACGCCCCCGAGACCCGCTCCCCCGTGGATCTCACCAACCATCCCTGGGCAGGCGCGGCCGTGAAGCTGAGGCTGCGGGTCAAGGACGAGGCCGGACAGGAGGGGCTGAGCGAGGCCATCGACTTCACCCTGCCGCAGCGTCCCTTCGGCAATCCGCTCGCAAAGGCCCTCGTGGAGCAGCGGCGCAACCTCGTGCTCGCTCCCGACGACCGCAAGCGGGTCCAGACGGCTCTCGACGCCCTGCTGATCGCCCCCGAGATCTTCATGCCCCAATGGGGCGCGTTCATGGGGCTGCGCCTCGCCTCCGAGCGCCTGCGCCGGGCCAGCAGCGACCAGGACCTTCTCGACGTGGCGGACTGGCTCTGGACCATGGCAGTCCAGATCGAGGACGGAAACCTGTCGGATGCGGAGCGGGATCTCCGGGCCGCCCAGGAGCGCCTGAAGGACGCCATGGACCGCGGCGCGACCGACGACGAGATCCGGCGTCTGACCGAGGAACTCCGGCAGGCGATGGACAAGTTCCTCCGGGAATTCGCCGAGCGGATGCAGCAGAACCCGCAAACCCAGGACCAGAACCAGCGCCAGGCCGACCGGGTGATCACCCAGGACGACCTCAACCGGATGCTCCGCCAGATGGAGGAGGCCATGCGCCGCGGCGACATGGCCGAGGCCCAGCGCCTCCTGGAGGAGCTGCGCAACATCCTCGACAACCTCCAGATGGCCCGGCCCGACAACCGCATGACGGATCCCCTCGGCCGGGAGATGAACCAGGCCATGCGCGACCTCGAGGACATGGCCCGCGAGCAGCAGAGGCTGCGCGACGAGACCTTCCGGGACGGGCAGAACCGGCGCATGCAGCAGGGCGAGCGCAACCGCCAGGGCCAGAGACCGGGCCAACGCCAGCGCGGCCAGCAGGGACAGCAAGGCCAACAGGGCCAGCAGGATGAGAATGCCGAGAACGGACAGGGCGCCGATCAGCAGGATCCTCTCGGCCAGCGGCAGCAGACCCTCCGCGAGCGCCTGGAGGAACTGCAGCGGCGCATGCAGGGCATGGGCATGGAGAACGAGCAGGGGCTCGGCGATGCCGAGCAGGCCATGCGCGAGGCCGAGAACTCCCTGAGGGACGGCCAGAACGGCGATGCGGTGGATGCCCAGGGCCGCGCCCTCGAGGGGCTGCGGAGGGGCATGCAGGGCATGGCCCAGCAGATGCAGCAGGGGCCCGGCAACGAGCAGGCCGGCGACCAGCCGGGGCCCGGGGATCCGCAAGGGCGGGGCACGGCCAACCAGCGCAACAACGACCCCCTCGGCCGGCCGACCCGCAACCGCGACTATTCCGACGGCAATGTCCGCGTTCCGGGCGTGGACGAGTCGGCCGCCGCGCGCGCAGCGCGAATCTTGGAGGAATTGCGTCGAAAACTCGGCGATCCGAGCCGCCCGCAGGAGGAGCTCGACTACTTCGACCGTCTGCTGCGGCGCAACTGAGGCATTTCCTCCCGGCCCTTCGCCCGGCTCTTGCGTTGCCGCGAGGATCGGGCCAGGGTCCGCCGCCTCGTCCATGGAACCGACATGTCCGATTTGTCCAATATGATTGTCTTTGCGGCCGTCCTGGCGGTCGCCTTCGTGCTTCTGCTCGGCCTCGTGAACATGCTGCGCGGCGGCAGCGCCAACCGCTCCCAGCAGCTCATGCGGATGCGGATTCTGCTTCAGTTTCTCGCCATCGTCATCATCATGGGCATTATCTGGTGGAGAGCCGCCTAGCTTGCCCCATATTGACACTTTCTCGCCATCGTTCTTTATAAGACACCGTTAGCCATAGCTGCTTCGCGCAGCCCCTTTTTATTGAACGATGGATTTCCTGATGCGCTCCGGCATTGCTCTGGGCCTTGGCCTTCTGGTCGTATCGTTCCTGGGAACACCAGGCGCCCACGCTGCCGACTCGAAGCGCACCTCCCCAACGGTATATCCGGCGAGCACCCAGCCGAGCCTCCTGTCCGAGTTCCGAATCGGCTTCTCGGCCCAGGATCCCTGGGGTCCGGAAGGGCGCGACGGCTCCGCCAACCTGACCGGCGAGATCCTCTTCGCCAAGCCGTTCACGGCCTCCGATCTGTTCACCAGCTATTTCATTCCCCGCCCCCATATCGGCGGCAGCCTGAACTTCGACGGGCGCACCAGCTTCGCCTATGCGGGCCTGACCTGGACCGTGGACGTGACGCCGTCCCTCTTCGTGGAGGGCTCGCTCGGCGGCGCCATCCATAACGGCGAGAAGGATCCCTTCGGCATCTCGTCGCACCATCAGGCCCTCGGCTGCTCCCCGCTCTTCCGCGAATCGGGCTCGGTGGGCGTGCGCCTTTCGGCGAACTGGAGCGTGATGGCCACGATCGAGCACCTGTCCAATGCTGGCGCCTGTTCGGAAAACCGTGGCCTGACCAATATCGGCGCCCGCGTCGGCTATACGTTCTGATCCTGAACTCCCAGCCCGGGGGCGCGCCATGGTCGTCCTGAACCGCATCTATACCCGCACGGGCGACAAGGGCACGACCGCTCTTGCGGCCGGCGGACGCCGGTCGAAATACGACCTCCGCGTCGAGGCTTACGGCACCGTGGACGAGACCAATGCGTGCATCGGCATGGCGCGGCTCCACACGGCCGGGCACGAGATCGACCCGATGCTGGCCCGCATCCAGAACGACCTGTTCGACTTAGGATCCGACCTCGCCACCGTCGAGACCGGGAAGCCCCTGCCCTACACGCCTTTGCGCATCACGCAGGGGCAGGTCGACCGTCTCGAGCAGGAGATCGACCAGCTCAACGAGCACCTCTCCCCCTTGCGCTCCTTCGTCCTGCCCGGCGGCACGGCCGCGGCCGCCGCCCTGCACCTCGCCCGCACGGTCTGCCGGCGTGCCGAGCGGCGGGTCGTGGAACTCATGGACAAGCCCGACGAGGCGGTCTCGGCCGAAACCGTGAAATATCTCAACCGGCTGTCCGACTTCCTCTTCGTGGCCTCGCGCTACGTGAACGACAAGGGCCAGATCGACGTCCTGTGGGTTCCGGGCCAGAACCGCTGAGGGCGGGCCATGTTCCTCCCGCTCCATGACGGCGTTCCGCTGAAGAACATGAAGACGCCGTCCGGGACCCGGCTTCTGATCGCCGCCTGCGTGATCGCCTATCTCCTGACCTTCTACGGCCCCCTGGGTCCGGACGCGATGATCGCGGGCCTGGGCCTGATTCCCTCCGTCCTCTTCGGCACGGAGATCCTGCCGGAGGGCTATCCCTTCGTGCCGGCGCCGCTGACCCTGCTGACCAACATTTTCCTCCACGTCTCCCTGTTCCACCTTGTCGGGAACATGCTCTTCCTCTGGGTCTTCGGGGACAATGTGGAGGACGCGATGGGGCATGGGCGCTTCCTCGCGTTCTTCCTCCTGTGCGGCGGCTTCGCGAGCCTCGTCCATGCCCTGATCGAGGCGGAATCGCACCACCCTCTTGTGGGCGCCTCCGGCGGGGTGTCGGGCGTAGTCGCGGCCTATCTCATCCTCTATCCGCGGGTGCGCATCTGGGGCCTGTTCCTGAAGGGTATTCCTTTACGCCTCCCGGCCTATTGGGCGATCGGGTTCTGGTTCGTCCTGCAATTCGCCTCCGCGTTCTTCGGCGAGGACCGTGGCGTGGGCTGGTTCGCCCATCTCGGAGGCTTCGTGGCCGGGGCCCTGCTCATCCCGCTGATGCGCCATCGCTACGATCCGCTGCTGGCGCGGATCGAGACCCAAGAAATGAAAGCGCCGCGTTGACAATCGAATACCGCCCGCTACGGTCCCGAGCATCTTTCCTACCCGTCCGGAGAGCAGGCCCCTGACCGCATCCGGATTCGATCTTTCGATGAGGACGGACGAATGAAGCTTCTTGTGCCTGTAAAGCGGGTCGTGGACTACAACGTGAAGATCCGGGTGAAGAGCGACGGGTCGGGCGTGGAACTCGCCAACGTGAAGATGTCCATGAACCCCTTCGACGAGATTGCCGTCGAGGAGGCGATCCGGCTGAAGGAAGCCGGCAAGGCGACCGAGGTGGTCGCGGTCTCGGTCGGTCCGGCCCAGGCGGCCGAGACCCTGCGCACCGCGCTCGCCATGGGTGCTGACCGCGGCATCCTGGTCAAGACCGATGCGGTCGTCGAGCCGCTCGCCGTCGCCAAGATCCTCAAGAAGGTCGTCGAGCAGGAGAACCCGCAGCTCGTGATCATGGGCAAGCAGGCCATCGACGACGATGCCAACCAGACAGGCCAGATGCTGGCGGCTCTGCTCGGCTGGCCGCAGGGCACCTTCGCGTTCAAGCTGAACCTGGATGCCGACACCCTCGACGTCACCCGCGAGGTCGATGGCGGGTTGCAGACGGTCGCCCTGAAGCTGCCGGCCATCGTCACCACGGACCTGCGCCTCAACGAGCCGCGCTACGCGTCCCTGCCCAACATCATGAAGGCCAAGAAGAAGCCGCTCGACGAGACGAGCCCCGAGGCGCTCGGCGTCGATGTCTCACCCCGCCTCAAGGTGCTGAAGACCGCCGAGCCCGGCGGGCGCAAGGCGGGCGTGAAGGTCGGCTCCGTGGCCGAACTGGTCGCGAAGCTGAAGACCGAAGCCGGCGTGCTCTAAGGGAGTTTTTTCGATGACGACGCTTCTCATTGCCGAGCACGACAACACTCACCTGAAGGACGCCACGCACAAGGCGCTCACGGCCGCCAAGGCCCTGGGCGCTCCGGTCCATATCCTCGTGGCCGGCGCCAATGCCCGTGCGGCCGCGGACGCCGCCGCCAAGCTCGAGGGGGTCGAGAAGGTGCTGCTGGCCGACGCGCCGGCTTACGAGCACCGGCTTGCGGAGCCTCTCGCGGCGCTGATCGTTTCGCTCGCCGGCCCCTACGATGCCCTCGTGGCCCCGGCGACGACGGCCGGCAAGAACGTGATGCCGCGGGTGGCCGCGCTCCTCGACGTGATGCAGGTCTCCGACATCACCAAGGTGGTCTCGCCCGACACTTTTGAGCGGCCGATCTATGCGGGCAACGCCATCCAGACCGTGCAGGCGACCGACGCCAAGAAGGTCGTCACGGTGCGCACCGCGGCGTTTGCGGCCGCGCCTGAGGGCGGCTCGGCCGCCGTCGAGCCGGTGAATGCCGCCGAGGACCCGCAGCTCTCGACCTTCAAGGGCGAGGAGATTGCCCAGACCGACCGGCCGGAGCTGACCTCGGCGCGAATCATCATCTCGGGCGGCCGCTCGCTGGGCTCGGCCGAGAACTTCGCCAAGTACATCGAGCCGATCGCCGACAAGCTCGGGGCCGCCATGGGCGCCTCGCGCGCGGCCGTGGATGCGGGCTATGCGCCGAACGACTGGCAGGTCGGCCAGACCGGCAAGGTGGTGGCGCCGGATCTTTACATCGCGGTCGGGATTTCAGGGGCCATTCAGCACTTGGCCGGCATGAAGGATTCCAAGGTGATCGTGGCGATCAACAAGGACGAGGAGGCGCCGATCTTCCAGGTGGCCGATTACGGCCTCGTCGGCGATCTCTTCCAGCTCCTGCCCCAGCTCCAGGAGGAGTTGACCAAGGCAGGTCACTGAGTCCAGGTATGAGTCGACGCCGGGCGGACGACCGCCCGGCGACTTTTGAAGGCACGATGCGTGTCCGGGGCAGCAGGCACATGGGTATCGAGATCAAAACCGTTGGCGTGATCGGCGCCGGTCAGATGGGCAATGGCATTGCTCATGTCTGTTCGCTCGCAGGGTTCACGGTTCGTCTCCACGATCTTTCCGAGGAGCGGATCAAGGCGGGCCTCGCGACCATCAACGGGAACATGGCCCGCCAGGTCTCCAAGGAGGCCATCACGGATGCCGAGCGTCGGGCGGCCCTCGGGCGGATCGCGCCAGCCCTGACCTATGACGACCTGTCGGAATGCGATCTCGTGATCGAGGCCGCGACGGAGAACGAAGAGATCAAGCGCAAGATCTTCTCAAACCTGTGCCCCTCCCTGCGTGCCGACGCGATGGTCGCGACCAACACCTCGTCGATCTCCATCACGCGCCTGGCTGCCGCCACGGACCGGCCGGAGAAGTTCATCGGCATCCATTTCATGAATCCGGTCCCGGTGATGCAGCTCGTCGAGCTGATCCGCGGCATCGCGACCGAGGACCCGACCTACGAATCGGCCAAGGAGTTCATCGGCAAGCTCGGCAAGACCGTGACGGTCTCGGAGGATTTCCCGGCCTTCATCGTCAACCGCATCCTCCTGCCGATGATCAACGAGGCCATCTACACCCTCTACGAGGGCGTCGGCTCCGTCGATGCCATCGACACGGCCATGCGGCTGGGCGCGAATCACCCGATGGGTCCCCTCCAGCTCGCCGACTTCATCGGCCTCGACACCTGCCTGTCCGTCATGCAGGTGCTGCACGAAGGCCTGGCGGATTCGAAATACCGCCCCTGCCCGCTCCTGGTGAAGTATGTCGAAGCTGGCTGGCTCGGCCGGAAGGCCAAGCGCGGCTTCTACGATTATCGCGGCGAGAAGCCGGTCCCGACGCGCTGAGGCGCGCCTTTCCGGCCGAAAACGCGACAGGGCGAAAGCTTCGCGCGCAAGGCTCGCGAACCTTCCCATAGGGCACCACGGCTTCGGGCCGCGGGTGCCCTTCGCTTTCCTGTGGGTGCGTCACAGACGCCCACGCTGTGCGCTTCACAACAGCGTCACACTCTCTTTATAGTCATACTAGAACGGGATGCGGCTCTTCTCCCCTGAGGAGGTCATGTGACGATACACGTCCAGCCTGTTGTGCGGCCGGAGGCCTGCCCGGCCCTCGTCCTCAATGCCGATTACCGGCCCTTGAGCTACTACCCCCTGTCCATCTGGTGCTGGCAGGATGCGATCAAGGCGGTGTTCCTCGATCGGGTCAATATCGTATCCGAATACGACAAGGTCGTGCGAAGTCCGAGCTTCGAGATCCGTCTCCCCTCGGTGATTTCCCTCAAGACCTACGTCAAGCCCTCAAGAAACCCGGCCTTCACCCGTTTCAACGTCTTCCTCCGCGACCGCTTCACCTGCCAATATTGCGGCGCCCACGAGGATCTGACCTTTGACCACGTCGTTCCCCGCTCGAAGGGGGGCCAGACGACCTGGGAGAACGTGGTCGCCGCCTGTGCCCCCTGCAATCTCCGCAAAGGCGACCGGATGCCCAACGAGGTCGAGATGTGGCCTCGCCAGAACCCCTTCGCTCCGACCCTGCACGATCTGCACTCGAACGGCCGTCTGTTCCCGCCGAACTATCTCCACGACAGCTGGCTCGATTACCTCTACTGGGACAGCGAACTCGAGCCCTGATGCCGAAGGCCCTCAGGCCTCCCGTCCCTTCCGGGCCGCGTATCCGGCGAAGAGCGCCAGCGCCACGGAGATCAGCGCGTTCCATCCCGCCAGCGACAACCCCATGAAGCGCCAAGCCGCCTCGGTGCAGCTGACGACCCGGATATTGGAGAGCTGGCCGAGAAGATCCCCCACATTCCCGGAGCTGACGGGCGGGCCTCCTCCGCAATCGGCCGGGCCGAGCCAGAGGCCCCACTCGACCCCGGCATGGTAGGTGCCCATGCCGGCGCTCACGAGGAACACGAGGGCGAGCGCCCACAGGCCGATGCGCCCCCAGCGCGGCGGCAGAAGGGCAACGACCAGGGCCAGCGGAATCCCGAAGTAATAAGGATAGCGCTGCTCCAGGCAGAGCTTGCAGGGCTGGTAGCCCCAGACATGCTGGAACACGAGCGCGCCGCCGACGGTCGCGGCCGCCGCCAGGGCGACCGCGAGGGCCGCCTGCCGAACGTTAAGACGGAAACCCATCGGGACCTCCTTCAGAACAGATAGCGGAACGCCACGAAACCGCCGACGATGGCCGCGATGGCGAGGGCGGCCACGAGGTTGAAATGCCGGTCGATCAGGGACTTGATCGACGGCCCGAAGCGGCTCATCAGCAGGGCGACCGCGAAGAAGCGCGCCCCGCGGGTCAGGGCCGACAGCAGAATGAACCAGCCGAGGCTGTAGCCCGCGAAGCCCGACGTGATGGTGACGAGCTTGTAGGGGATGGGCGTGAGCCCCTTGAGCAGGATCACCCAGTGGCCGTACTCGGCATAGCCGTGGCGGAACGCCTCGGCGCCCTCCGTGAGCCCATAGACCTGGAACAGCCAGGCGCCGACCGAATCGTAGAGCAGCAGCCCAATGAAGTAGCCGAGGATGCCGCCGAGCACGGACGCGATCGTGCAGATCAGCGCGTAGGACCAGGCCTTGTCCGGCCGCGCCAGCATCATCGGCACCAGCATGACGTCCGGCGGCACGGGGAAGAATGAGCTTTCGGCGAAGGAGACCGCCGCCAGGGCATAGGGCGCCGAAGGCTTGCCCGCGAGCGAGAGGGTCCAGTCGTAGAGGCGTCTGAGCATGGCGGTCCGGAAAGCGAGGGACGTCGGAAGCCTTTTCGGCCACGCCCCTTTGAGCACAAGCCGCGCCCGCTGGCGAGAGGCCATCGGCGTCGCGGCCCGCCGGCTGCATTGACCGCCCTTCCTGGCCCGTGTTACTCGGCTTTCCGCGTTGCCCCTGTGGCGGAATTGGTAGACGCGCTCGACTCAAAATCGAGTTCCGCAAGGAGTGCTGGTTCGATCCCGGCCAGGGGCACCATTCGGCCTATTCGGCATTGATTTTCCTCGCTTTCTTGCCCTTTTTTGTCCCACCCGCACTTTCTGCGGTTGAAAGTGGGACAGTTTTGTTCTCGCTTTGGTTCGGTACGAGGTACTTCATGGCGTCGCTGGCGAGCTTTCTGCGATTGGCTTTCCGGGTGTAGAGAGCGGCCATCTTCGGGTCGGTCCATCCATAGATCGCCATGAGCTGGCTCTCGGTTGCGCCATTCTCGGCCGCAATGGAGGCACCGGCCTTGCGCAGCCCGTGAGGCGAGCAATGGGGTAGGCCCGCCTCTTGGCACCAGTCTCGGAAGCGGTTGCCAAAGCTGTCCCCGCTCGACCATGGCCGGCCGTGATCGGATACGAGAAACGTCAGATCGCCTTTCTCAGCCGTCGCGTCGATGATGCGCTGCAGCTCCGGCAGAACGGGAATTTCAACCTCGACATGCTTCCGGAGCCGATTCTTATAGACTCGGAACTTCAGTATCCCCTCTCTCACATGCTGGCGGCCGAGCTGAACCACGTCGGACCGCCGCGCCCCGGTATATAGCAACATTGCAAGCGCCAGACGGGCTTTTGTCCCGACCGGATGGCATTCCTCGAACATACGGACCTCCTCCACGGTCCAGGTATGCCAGCCCTCAGGATTGCGTGAACGCAGCTTCTTAATCCCGAGTGTGGGATTCGTGCGAACGTGCTCATATTCGACCGCGAATTCGAAGAGACCACGCATCGCCTTCAAAAAGCCGTTGGCGGCTTCAGGCGTATCCGCACGGCGGTCCATTCCCTTACGAATAACCTTGGCCGTAATGTCGCTCAGCAGCTCGTCACCGGCTGTCTCGCAAACCTTCTCCAGCACCTTCCGGCGCACATGCTGGGAGCGCGGCGACGGGAGCCGATCCTTGAAGAAGGCCGACCCGAAATATTCGATGCACAGCCAGCGCAGAGTGCCGCTCGCGGGCTTTGCCCTGCGCTTTGTCTCTGGCACGGAAACCGTGCCAGCCAAGGCGGCCTTATAGACCTCCATGAACTCCTCGGAGCCCGGCAACCCCGGCAGCCTGACTTTTCGCTGTCCAGGCCTGCGAAAGTACCAGCGCGTGTTGCCGTGACGATCAACGTCGCCAGTCACGTATTTGAGAGTGATCTTTGCCATGGTTACAGCACGATCTCACGCTTTGGGGTGTTGTTAGGTTCGTCATCCGGCAGTGCATCAACCGCTGCATTCAACGCCCGGACGCACCAAACCTTCCTACCGTCGATACGCTTTGCACGTGGCATACGGCCGTCTCCGACCATCTCGTCGAACTTAGTCGCTCCGATCCCAAGGTAGGCCGCTGCCGCTTCACGACTTACAAGGCGCGGCGGAAGGGTATCAGGAAGTGCAGTATGACGTGCCATGGTCCATGCTCGACTTGAAACCTGCACCGAGAGGAAGCGGTTGCCCGCCGGCGGTAAACTCTCGGTGCGCACTGCTCCGCCTAATTCCGTAAATTCTGTATGCCTCTCCCGATTAATGGCCGGACCGGGAGAGGCTAGGCGGATGTGACGAGGCAAGGAGAAGACCTCGAAGGGTATCTCGCGCGGGACGCAACGCCCACCCTTTGGCCTGATGATCACGGCGTCAGATTGACTTCGGCGGGACCGCGATCATCTTCAGGACTGCCGGGCCCTTACATGGCCCCGCCTAAGCTAGAAACTGCCGTTGAGTCTGAAGTTATATCGGCTAAGGGCGACACCGACGCGGGGCTTGTCACCTGCGCCGCTCGTCGTGAGCCGCTTATTTTCTGCATCGTAGTAGACGACAGTGCCAGGCGTGTATGTCTCCGAGCTCGTCGTCGGCAAGTTCGTGAATACTCCCTCCAGGCGCGTTTGCACGGTGTCGCCTGCCTTTGCCCGGCCGACCGCAACTCCGACGATAGCCCCAACATTAACAAGGTCGCCGGGCTCTACGTCGTCGGGGGCGATTAGGGGAATAACGCGTCCATCTTGAACCAGATTACGCATCAGGATTCTCCTCACTCGAAGCGGGTTGGATCTTGAAAGCTCCTCGATAATCGATCCACCCGGCCGCGAAATCAGCGGTCACGCGAGTCATCACGACGTGACGCTCCATGCGCGCCTCCGTGCGAACTTCCGGATCGTCCGTTCCGTTCACCGTGCCGTGCTCGAGGCCGAGCTGACGCTCGGGGCGCGCGAAGAGATACCAGGTGTCAGGATCCGTGAGCCGGGGCTCCACGAGGACTTCAAGCTTCTTCGCAAAGGGGTTAACCTCGGTGATAGAATTGGGAGTGACCGTGGCAACGACCTTGCGGGCCGTCACTTCCAACTCCGGTGGAACCAAGATGAAGGCGGGCACGACATCGAGCGGGCGCTCGCCGTCGATATGCTTCTGCCGCCGCATCGCGGTGGTGGCTTTGACGAGGGTGTCGTGCATCATGTCCGGATCGCCAAAGCCGATATTGCCGTGGTCCGCATGAAACACCGGCTTGCCATCGGAGAGAACCGGATTGCTCGCGATGCGGTGAGCCAGAACAGAGGCCTTCATATCCGCGACCGCCTCCCCGATCTGGAGCGCGGGATGCACGAGAAGATGCAGCCTGTCGTTGATGAGGGCCTGCTCGGTGAATTCCAGGATTCGCGAATACCGGAACGCCTGATAGCTTTCGCCGCGCTCGCCTACCGTTCCGTAAGTGATTTCGGCCCCTTCATCGACCGCGAGGAGGGTCGGGAATCCATCCGGGCGGACGCGTTCCACCGGCAGGAAGTTGTCAATATCGTTCGTCTCGTGCGAGATGCGCAGGATCTCGGGCGGGTTCATGACATACCCCATGAGCCCGGCGGCATTCGCGACATCGTTGATGATATGCGAAAAGTCGGTACTCGTTAGGGTCGCGGAGAAATTGCCGCGCAAATCGGGCCGCCGTGACTGTACGACGCCCGCCACGTCCTTGATGGACATCGGCGGATGCGCACGAGCTGCCTGCGCACCAAACACGGATGTCATAGCCTGCGGCGAATAGCGGTTGATCAGCGATAGGGCGAGAGGATCGTAATGATCCGCAAGAGTAATTTTCTGAGCCGCGTTCATGCCTGGCGCTCCTCATTGCGGGTGATGTCGCTCCAACGGGGCGGCTTGCGGGGCCCGGTGGCCGGGGCCGCTCCCGGCCGTGCGAGGCCTGCGGTCACGGTTGCGCCAGCGGCGATCCGGCGGGCGGAATAGGTTTCGGGCGTGTCTTCCTGCACAGCCGTGGTCGTTGGGGCTGCCGCAAGGATTGCCAGCACCTTCTCCGGCGGATCGTCCGTCTCGAAGGCCATATACTCCGCGAGGCCTTCACGGCCCTTCGCCTCGTCGGCCGTGAGAATAGCCTTCATGCGCGCCCTTTGATCGACGGGAGGCGCTCCCGTTGGCTTCTGTCCTGTCATGGAAGGTTCCTTGTCGGGAGCGGGAACGCCCGCCCGGTCTATGCTGCGGGCATTCCAGCCGCGCGCATCTGCAAGCGCCACGATGCGCTCAGGCGCACGGGCGTATGATCGATATGGGAAGGGTGCCGGCTCAGCGTTGTCGTTGGCCGATGCCATCTCGTCGGCCAGGCCGAAGGCAATTGCCTCCTCGGCGGTGTACCAGGTCTCGGCCTTCATCAGCTCGCGCAACAGTGCCGCCGGCTTGCCAGTCTTTGCGGCATAGGCGGCAGCCATACCATCGCTCAGAACATCGAGTTGCTGGGCAATCTTTCTGTGTTTATCGGCATTTCCATAGAGAGGGCTCGATACATCGTGAATCATCATGAAGGCATTGGGCGCAATCCGCACGGTCCGTCCTGCCATGGGAATGTGACTTCCGGCACTCGCGCAGATGCCTTCGACAATGACGTCGACATTGCCGGAATGGTTCTTCAGGGCGTCGTAACAAACGAGCGAATCCTCATATGACCCGCCTGGGGAATTGATCCGCACAACGATGTCTTTGTTTCGGAATTTGGCCAAGGTTTCGACCAGCTCAAAGGAAGAAAACCAATCCCCCTTTTCGTCCCTGTCGGAGTAGCTGACGCCGCCGTAGAGCAGCAGCGTGTTTTCATTGATGACGCGGATCGGCATGGTGTCAGGCCTTTCTCGGAGAACCACGCCGCTTCGCGTTCACGGTCTCTACCGCCTGCGCCCAGGATGCCCGCCGCGTGTCACGCATTTCATCAGCAGTGGGGAACGAGTGTGGGTCAGGCCACATGCCAGAAAGGTCGATATCTTCTCTTTCTGCGCGAACCTGGAGCACGACAAATGCCGCCGTGACATTGACCAGAATCACGTCAAGTACATCCTCACTGGCGATCAAATCTGCCAATTCGGCTGGTGTGCCAACAAAGGGGCGGTTGTAACCTGAGACATTGATACGCCCAGCGAGAATCTTCTCGAAGTTATCGACTAAGCGGAACGTGGCCGCGGTCGCCTTAATGTCAGGACTGCGCTCGATCAGCGGCACCAGCATGTCTCGAACAATCGAGCAGGCGAGTCCCCGATTCATGCCGTGTCCATCGGGTGACTGCGCAAGCCTGTCGGCAAGATTGAAAGCTAATGCCTGAAACGGCGTGTATTCTCGTTCGGAAGTATTGATGACCGGCAATTGGTTGCGTCGCTTGAGCGATGCATGACTGTCAGTATCGAGCCCTGTCAGAGTGAAAAATTGTGCACGGGTAATCATCGATGCCTCCTCGAATTGCAACGATACTGCCATGCTATGTAGTGACTGTCAACTTGACAATGTCATGTTGACATAATTCCAACCTGACGGCCGTTCCGGAGCAACTCAATTACTGCATTCCGAAGCTGCGGCCGGGTCCGCAGCCCCCATTTCACATAGAAAGCAATGTCCTCCTCAGCCTCGGTCCGTGCGCCTTCCGATAGGTCAGAGAAACGGAATTTTCCTGTTTCCGGGACATAGGCGATTCCTAGATGCGCCTCGCGGGCATCGTCCAAGAGCTGACGGGCGCAATGGCGGCTAAGATCGACGACAGAGGCCTTTAGGGTCGCTGGCGCGCCTGAGATGAACAGCCCGCCAAAAATCGCCCGCCTCGTTATAGCTGGCTTAATTTCCATGCCGTGTTGCTCCGGTAATAATTCATTTGTACATTGTAACTATAAGCTACTTTATAATGTGCCTGTCAACATGTATTTGGACACTGTACAAATGAAGCCGATTCAAATTCGGATGGCCCGGGCCGCTCTTGGATGGGGAGTTCGAGACTTAGCGGAAAAATCGGGGATAACTGCCAATACTGTGACAAGAATTGAAAATGGAGCGGATGCAAAGCAGTCTACTATTGATGCTATCAAAAGTGCATTCGAGGCAGCAGGCGTGGTCTTCATCCCTGAAAACGGTGAGGGCCCTGGCGTCCGCCTCCGCAAAAAGTAGGTTGGCTCACCTCTATGTTTAGTGATCACGTTATCTATGTCGATGAAAGTGGAGACCACAGCCTTACATCAATAGATGAACAGTATCCTGTGTTCGTCTTAGCCTTCTGTATCTTTCGTAAGGAAGATTACATCCGCCACGTCTCTCCAGCCGTTCAGGATTTTAAGTTCCGATGGTGGGGGCACGACCATATCATCCTTCATGAAAACGAGATGCGGAGAGCGGAAGCGCCGTTCGTCTTCCTTGGCGCTCCGAAAAGGCGTGCGCTCTTCATGCAGCACCTCTCGCGAATTATTGAGGAGGCGCCCATGACAATAGTCGCGGCCGTTATTCGCAAGGATCTACTGGCGCAGCGCTATATTCGCCCCAAAAGCCCTTACGAGCTGGCCCTTCTGTTCTGCATGGAACGCGCCCGCGAGTACCTTGACGAAGTGGTGAATGATACCGTGGGAACCACGCACATCATCTGCGAAGCGCGTGGCGGCAGCGGGGCAAAGGAAGATAAGGAACTTGAAGAAGAGTTTAAGAAAATTGCGACGGATGGTGGTGGGTTGCTTAGAGCGTCACCGATCAAGGGCTTTGATCTCCTTATCGCTGACAAAAAAAGCAACATGCCCGGACTGCAAATCGCAGATTTAATAGCGCGACCTATCGGATTACGCACGATTTATCCCGATCAGCAGAACAGAGCGTACGATGTCATCGCGCCTAAGATCTGGGATAGAAAGGTTTTCCCATAAAAGCGAAAGGCCTCGGAAAACCGAGGCCCAGCGCCGACCGGGGACCACCCCCAATCCATTTCGTACAATATGTACGCACTTTGCGTAAAAGTCAAGCAATATAGTTACGTTAACCCGCTTCAGTGTGTTAGAATTCTGGGTTTGCGGAGCGGACTACTGACCGATTGAATCAACACCATCTCTGCTGTTAGCCGGCCTGCTATCACTTCCGTCAGGTAGTCATGCCGGTCACCTGAGAGGCCTTCGAGATATTGCATGATCCGCTCCCCGGCGACCCTCAATCCCTCGCCGTACCCGATGTCGAAAGCCTTCTTCAGAGCGGTCCTTTCTTTTTTCATGGCTAGTTCCTATCCATGTTCCCAATCGGCAAATGAGCCGCCGCGCCGGGATTCGTACTCCTGACCGATGTTTCGCGCCGCTACCGTTGCACGGCCGGTATTGGCTCCGACCTTCGCCAACTCCGCGTTGAGCGCCCTCACATCGGCAATTGCGGCCTTGATCGACGACACATCGACCGTGGGAGTGACGGCCATATCGAGGGTTTCGAGGGCCTTCTGTGCCGCTGCGGCCTCCCCTTGAATGGCGGAAACCTTTGAAGCGTCCACCTGTGTCCCGCCCGGAACGGCAGATCCGTTGGAAGCATCCGCGCCCGTTCTACCCGAGACACGTTCCTCGACCGCGCGCAAAATCGCATCCACGCGGCCCGCGATCGCCGCATCATCCGGCGGTCGCTCGCCACCACGAGCCGCCTCGTTCTGCAAAATGGTTCGGATCTGATCAGTCAGGTTCGCGCGGAAGGTACCTCCCTCCAGGCGGGATGGAGGCAATCCAAGACTCTTGTTCTGCTGCTGGGCCGCAATGTAATCCTCGCTTAGCTTCCGGACCTTTTCCTCTGCCGCCAGCTGTCGCCGGATCGATTCCCCGGGCGTGATCCCGCCGGACGAAGCGGCTCGGCCGCGAATCTCTTCGAGCATCGTCGGCACCGTCACCTGTTGGACGTACTTTTCCCCCGAGCTGATGGGTGTGCCAGGTGCCTGACGCGCCCGCTGCGCCTGCATGCCTTTCGCAAAGGTGGACATGAAACTCCGCGTCGATTGGAGTTCCGGATCGATCTCGATTCCCTTCCCCTCACGGGAGCGATAGCCACCGCTGCCAGGTGCAGGGCGATGAATCCGCTCTTTGAGAGGATCGGACGCCGGGAGGGAGCCGGGCCGCACCACTTTCAAATCCTTCACCTGCGGAATCATGGTGCCGTCGATCTGCTCCCGAATGCTCCGAAGCACGCCGACCACGGCCGGCTCGATCTTCTTGCCGAGGCGGATCTGAAAAGCGTCCCACGCTTCTCCGAGACGGTCGATTTCGGCACGAGCGCCCTGGGCGACAGTGTTGAAGTCGCGCAATACAGATCCAGGTGCGTTGCTGCGGATCTCCTTTTGGAGCCTCTGCCATTCACCCCGGAACGACAGGATTGCCCGCATGCCACGCGCGAACTCCATATCCGAGAACAGCTGCGGGAGCTTGGACAAATCTCCCTTGAGAGCTTTGGCCGTCAACTCCTCAAACACCTCGAGCAAATTGCGGCCGTTCTTCCTGGCCTCCTTCATCTCCTTACGGAGGTCGACCCCGAATTTGCCGAATCGCTTGGCCGTTTCCTCGCTCTCCATCTTCTGAAAGATGTTGTTCATGGAAGAGGCCGCCTCTTCCGTGGTGCCAGTCCCCTTTCGGACAACCTGGAGCATCGCGACCAACTGCTCCAAACCCTCGGCCCCCTTGAGGCCGACCGCAGCGGCAGCCGGAGCAAGTGACGGCAGATAGCGGGCCATATCCTTCAACTCGAACTGCCCGGCCTTGCCGCCTTCGACCATGATGTCGAAGGCTTTCTGCATATCTGCACCGGCGATCTTAAAGTTGGTGCCGACACTATCGGCCGTCTTGGCGATATCCTCCACCTCCGAGCCGGAGGCCTGCGCCGTGCGCGCAATGGCGCCGATCATGGACATCGAATCCGAAAGCGAGCGGCCTTGCGCCACCAACACTTCGAGCCCGGACGCAACCTTGTCGAGCGGCAAGGCGGTTTCAACGGCGAGGGTCTGGAGCGCCGCCGTAGCGGCACCCATTTCAGCGGCCGATGCGCCGGCCGTCACCCGCAGGCGGGTCATCCGGCGGTCAAGATCGGCTGTTTTGCCGATAGTGTCGCCAATAGCCCGACTGAGGCCGTACATGCTGAGCGACGCGCCACCTAGCGCCAGGGCCGAACGTCCCAAGCTTGCCGAGGAAGCGGCGAAGCCAGTCTTCCTGCCGCCTGCGTTCTTGGCAGCCTGATCAAGTTGCCGGATCGACCGTGAAGCCTTCGCGGCCGGGCCGGAAACCTCGTCCTTGAGGCGGACGGTCAGCTGTGAAATGCGACTAGCCATCTCTTTGATCCCTCTCGTGTTTTAATCCGTGCATCACACGTGCAACACGCGTGTATCCGTGTACCGCTTGCAACCTGACCTACTGGCAAAACCCCGGGAGCTATGAGCCCGTACGCCGCCGCCGTCCCTGGCTACGGTCCCTAACCGGGGGGTGGACATCCGCCAGATCGGCAAGCCGCTCCGACAGGTTTTCAAGCGCCGCCTCGGCAAGCTCGGACGCGTCAGGCTGATCCAACCACCCGATCTCCTCGACTAGGTCTGTCATGATTTCGATGGCTGTTTCTCTGACCTGGCCTACCACCTCGACCAACTCGCGCCGCGTTTTCATCACGCCCCCTACCCGGTCCAACCTGTCCAACCTTTGAAATTGCAGAAGCTTAGAGGTTGGACCAAGCTAAGCTGCTGATCTCACTTGTTCTTTCTCTTCCCGGTCCAACCTGTCCAACCTGCCTAACCTGAAATGTTCCTTAGGCCGTTGAGAGAGGGTGGCTAGGCGCTTGCCGAGCCATCCCAACCTCGCGCGCGTACGCGAGAAAAAAGGTTGGACAGGTTGGACAGGTTGGACCGACCCTTGATTTCATTGATGTATCTCGGTCCAACCTCTATCCCTTGGTCCAACCTATGTTGGACAAAAGGCTTTCTATCCCTCGTTTGCCCGGCTCTCTCACGCATCGTCATCGCCCCAAGCCACGGGCTGATTGACCTCCTGCTCGAAGGCCTCGCGACAATCCTCCAAAGGCGGCAGCACGTAGCACCAGGTGCGCTTTGATAGGCCCGGCGAGACCTCGATCATTGGCCGCGCTCGTGTGAGCCCAGGCACCAGCCTTGCAAGCTTGATTCCGAAGGTCGTCTCCTCGGCCTTGCGCCGTATGCCGATCCGCTCGGCCGTCGCGATGTAATCGTCAAAGAGGGACGAGGCCGGCACCTGCGCTTCCCAGCCGTCCCCATTGCGTCGGGTTGCTCCCGAGCGCAGCCGCTCGAACCACCAGTTTTCGACGGGATCGAGGGAGCGCAGCTTCTGTTCCAATAAGGCCGTTGTGCGCGGAATCTGACGGAGATTGACGGTCGATAGATCAAAGGCGAGCAAGTCAGCCAACAGCGCTTCGCGGCCCCCGCTCTCCAGCTCCTCGTCCATCTCCTGAAAGTAGTCGTGATTTTGGGCGCACCTCGGATCGATATCGAGCACACAGAACCGGCGCTCGTCTTTCCCGGCTGGAACTACCCAGTCCTCATTCGAGGTGATCAGCAGCCGCACATAATTCTTGAGCCGAATCGGATCGACGCCCTTGGCTTCGATCATCTGGAACTCGGCGGTCACAAGACCTTTCAGGCGCCCTTCAGCCGCCTTGTCGCCAGCCCAGAAGCCCTCGTCGGCTTGAAGCAATAGGCAGGAGGCCATATGCGCATTGAACTGACCGACGAGATACCGTGGATCGTCTACCAGGAAGTAATGAGCAGGAATCAGGCTGCCGATGACCTCCCCGATCTTGGTCTTGCCCGCTCCCATCTTCCCCCGGCACACGAGCGCCGTACCGACACGCTCGCGCGGCCGCTGGATGATGTGAGCGAACCAGCCAAACACCCACCGATAAAGCTCCGGATCTCCCTGACAAACGTTGTTGAACAGGTGGTCCTTGAATGTCTTGTAGGCGCCCGCCTTGGGCTCCGGTGTCACGGCGAAGCCGCGCCATAGGTTAAAGTAACCCGGCGTTCCGGCCGCGTTCTCCGGATCCGGGTGGAACTCGATACCTTTGAATTGCCGCCTCTGGGAGCTTTTCAGCCACGCTTCCGCATAGGTAACGGGCTTAACCGCCCCATCCTTACCGGTTGTCTCGGTCCACCGGTTGAGATGCCAGGCCCGAAAGGCCTCAAGGGAGAGGAACCGTACCCGATCCTCAACCGGGCCATCGTCCTGCTCCTGAAGGACCAGGGCCTTGGATCCCATGAGTACGACGGCGAACTCCCCATTCATCCGCCCGACCTCGTAGCCCAGGGAGCGGGCGCGCCGGCGCTTCGGTTTTTTGGGAGTCTCTGGCGTCGGGCTATCGAGAGAGACCACGGGCGCGTTCTCTACGGCATCCGCGATCCTGCGGATCCTATCGTCCTGGCCCGTCATGACCGCACCTCAACTGGTGGGACAATCGGGCCAAGAAATGGGGAAAACTTGCGCCGGGGAACAGACGTCCCACCCACGCCAAGTATTTGAAAAACCCCGAGGCTTTTTGCCCGGCCAGGGGCACCAAGGAAAACTTGGTTTTCCGTTTAGGTTCAGCCCCCAGGACTACACACACCGTGCTTGTGGCGATCCCTGAGTTCACTAAGAATGCTTGCTGAATGTTAACTGCCACCTACCGGACAGTTCTAAGCTTTTATTTCTGAGCCTACTGGGGCAACAAAGACACTCAATTCCATATAAGAATCTAAAAAGTTGCGACATTGAGAAGATATGCACGCCGTTAACTGCACATCATAGCTTGACGGTGCTTGCCCACCGGGATTTCTAGGCACCAATTCTTGCTGCGGCCTCCGAGACTTAGCAACTTTTCCACATTTTTAACAACTGTCCACCATATGTAGTCGGAACCACGGCCGTCGCTACAAGTTCTTGACGCAGGTAGGCCCGCGTATTTACCTTGTCGATAGTTCGTAACTCAGGCGAACGAAAGCGATTCGGAGGTCTACCACAAGAAGAAAAATGCGCTACCCCAAGGGTTAAGTCAGATATTTTCAAGATTTCTCCGTAGCTGCGGCTGCTCTTTTTATACGAGCTTCAGCAGTCGCTGAAGGATAGCCGGCAAGAGCCGCTATCAATCTCTCAGGAGAACTTCATGAAGCCTCTGTCCTGCCCGGTCCACATGCCTGTAAGCGTCACTGACTATCGGCGCTTTCGGTTTGGAAAGTGGGAATATGTGCGCTCTCATTGCCGGGGGATGCCTAAGCGATAAGCCTAAGCACCCCCACAATGCGCAGTCTGAATGAGGGAGGCGACCAAACCTAAACCCTCACTCGGACACCTGAAGGGGGCGAGTAATCGTCCCCTTTTTCTGCTCTCAAGAGAGCGAAACCCGTTCCGGGCCGTACCCCAGACACAATAAGCTTAAGCAGTCAAGCCCATTGGATTAATGTATGGTAGTTTGCCCCACGTTTTTAGGGCTGACAAGAATCTAATGAGAATTTAGAACAATTAGGGAACATATTGTGTGGAAAAGGCTAAAACCGCTTATGGTCAAGCCGGTTAACTGCTAGAGAAAAAGCCTACTCCACATTGCCTCCGTTAGAAGGAAAGGCGCTTGAGATATAGGTGGCGAAACAGCCCTCTTTCTTTTTCTCTATTGCTTCAGATTCAGTAATTTAGAGCGCCGGTGCGATCTCTAGAATACCAGCCAAGGGGCACGATTTCCCTAGAAAAATCCTTGCTTCAAGCCATTTTCGGGGCATGGCCTAAGCGAAACCAGCCCCCTCCCCGACCGGACAATTCGGGATGGTCCGCATTGTAGCGCCGGAACCGCCGCTCCATGCTCGCAACCACTGCCGGGAGCCGAGGCTATGAAAGAAGGACACGCGCCTGTCCGGCATCTCGGGCGCGTCGACCGTCACCGTCATCGGCCGAGGCGATCCTGAGCGCGTGGCGGGCTATTCGCGGCTCCCGTTAATATATTGGCCTCAAAAGTGCCCACGCCTCAAGGCTGCGTGCCGCCCGGCTTGAGATGGCCGAACGCGCTGACGACGCTTTCATAGACCGGGCGCTTGAACGGGATGATCAGCTCGGGCAGCCGGTGCATGTCCTCCCAGCGCCATTCGTCGAATTCCGGTTTGTGGCGGCCGCCGCCGGGCTGGAGGATATTGATCTCGCTGTCGTCGCCCTCGAAGCGGAAGGCGAACCATTTCTGGTTCTGACCCCGGTAGCGCCCGCGCCAGGCGCGGCCTGCGACCATGGAGGGCAGGTCGTAGGCATACCATTCGGGGGCCTCGGCCAGGAGCGCCACGGAGCGCACGCTCGTCTCTTCATAAAGCTCGCGCAGAGCGGCCTGGAGAGGCTCCTCGCCGGGATCGATGCCGCCCTGGGGCATCTGCCAGGCATAGCCGTCCGAGACCTGGTCCCCGCCCCCGTCCGACCTTCGGCGGCCGATGAAGACGCGGCCCTGGCGGTTGAGAAGCATGACTCCGACACAGGCACGATAGGGAAGCTCGGTTCTGGCCTGTAATCCTCTGGCGCCTCTCATCCGACCCTCACCTCCGCTTATCCACGCCCGGCCCATAAGACAGCCGGCCGATCCTTATGATCGCGCGATGCGTGCCTTCGGTTCCGAAGCAGGCGACAAGAGTGCCGTGACCCATCGTCTTGTACAAGCCTTCCGCACCGCTTCAGCGACGCAAAAAGCAAAGAGCCCGGCGGACGACACCGCCGGGCTCCCGTTTGGCATTTGATGAAAAGCGGCTCAGTTCGGCGCGGTGGCCGCGTTCGCGGCGCCCTTCTGCACGCCGTGGAGGAAGTCGTAAGCCGCGATGAGCTGCTTGTCCTTCGCTGGATCCGGCGGGATATAGGCCGAGGATCCGCCGCGCTCTTCCTTCTCGCCGCCGTTCTGCAGGTGGCCGCGCAGGCCGGCCTCGCCCTTGGTCTCGTCCTTGCCCTTGAGCTCGTCCGGAACGTCCTGCAGGACCTCCTTGTCGGGATCGATGCCCTTGGCCTGGATCGAGCGGCCGGACGGCGTGTAGTACCGCGCCGTCGTCAGGCGCACGGCGCCGTTGCCGCCGAGCGGGATGATGGTCTGCACGGAGCCCTTGCCGAAGGAGCGGGTTCCGATCACGGTCGCGCGCTTGTGGTCCTGGAGCGCGCCGGCGACGATCTCCGACGCCGAGGCGGAGCCGCCGTTCACGAGCACCACCAGCGGCTTACCCTTGGTCAGGTCTCCGCCCTTGGCCGTGAAGCGCTGGGTGTCCTCGGGGTTGCGGCTGCGGGTCGAGACGATCTCGCCCCGGTCGAGGAACGCATCCGAGACCATGATCGCCTGGTCCAGGAGACCGCCCGGGTTGTTGCGCAGGTCGATGACGAAGCCCGCGACCTTGTCGGCGCCGATCTCGCTCGTCAGCTTCTCGATGCCGCTGCGCAGGCCCTCATAGGTCTGCTCGTTGAACTGGGTGATGCGCAGGACCCCGATATCGCCCTCGGCGCGTGCCCGCACCGGGCGGACCTTGATGGTCTCGCGGGTGAGCTTCACCTCGATAGGGTCCTTCGCCTCCTTGCGCATGATCTTGAGCGTGACCGAGGAGTTGATCGGGCCGCGCATCTTGTCCACGGCCTGGTTCAGGTTGAGTCCCTGGACCTGCTCACCATTGATCTGCGTGATGACGTCGTTGGCCAGGATGCCGGCCCGGGAGGCCGGAGTGTCGTCGATAGGCGCCACGACCTTCACGAGGCCATCCTCCATGGTGACCTCGATGCCGAGGCCGCCGAACTCGCCGCGGGTCTGGACCTGCATGTCGCGGAAGCTCTTGGCATCCATGTAGCTCGAATGGGGATCGAGGGAGGTCAGCATGCCGTTGATGGCGGACTCGACCAGCTTCGACTCGTCGGGCTTCTCGACGTAATCCGTCCGGACCTTCTCGAAAACGTCACCGAAGAGGCTCAGCTGCCGATAGGTGTCCGCGGAGGCGGCAATCGCACTCGTCGAAGACAGCAGGCTGGTCTGCGACACCACCGACATGCCGCCGGCGCCGATGACCGCGCCAAGAATTAAAAGGGACACTTTGCGCATTATCCGCGAACCTTCTCGCCTTGCGATTTCGCCCACCATGGACCGGGATCGATCGAGTTGCCGTCTTTCCTGAACTCTACATAGAGAATCGGATTGTTCTTTTCTATGGCACCGCCGGCCATTGAGAGGAGAGACGTGTCTCCCATCGTGGCAACCGGTTCTCCAGCGAGCACGAACTGCCCGACATCGACGTTGATCTGGTCCATTCCGGCCAGGAGCAAATAATACCCCCCGCCAGCATTGATGATCAAGAGTCGCCCATAAGACCGGAACGGGCCCGCAAAGGCAACCCACCCATCGGCCGGCGACACGATGGCCGCCTTGGGACGGGTGGTGATCGAAATGCCGCGCGTCGTTCCGCCGTAGCCGTCCGAAGCCCCGAAGCTCTGGACCACATCCCCGCCGACCGGGCGCGGCAGCAGGCCTTTCGCTTCGGAAAACGGTATTTTCGGGGCCAGGCGCGCAGGATCCTGGAAGGCCGCCTGGGCGAAGCGGGCGCGAGCCTCCTTCTCCTGGGCCTCGGCAGCCTTGCGCGCCTCCTCGGCGGCTTTCTGGGCCCCGGCGATCTCCTTCTCCATCCGGTCGATCAACTCTTTGAGAGTGCCGGCCTGACGGGCGAGATTGGCGGCCTTTTCCTTCTCGGCCCCCACGCTGCGCTCCGCCTCGGCGATGCGCTTCTGGCGGGCATCGACCAGGGCCGTAAGACGCTCCTGCTCCCCGTTGAGGGCCTTCAGTTCCGTGCCGAGGGTCGAGCGATCCGCCGTGATCGCGCCCTTGAGGCGCACCAGCTCAGCGAGATCGGTCGCCAGCGCCTCGGCCTCGGCCCGGAGCTCCGGCAGCACCGCACCGAGCAGGATGGAGGCGCGGACGGCCTCCAGCATGTCCTCGGGGCGCACGAGCACGGCGGGAGGCGGGCGCCGGCCCATGCGCTGAAGGGCGGCGAAGACCTCGACGATCACGCCCCGGCGCCCTTCCAGGGAGCGCCGGATGGCCGCCTCGCTGGCCGTGAGCGTCTGCAGCCGCTGCTCCAGCTCGCTGATCCGGCCCTCGGTCGTGCGGATGCGGCCGGCCGTGTCGATCAGGGCCGCGTTGAGCTTTGCCCGGTCGGCCCCGATTTCGGCGACCTCGGCCTCCAGCTTCCGGCGGGCCTCGGCGCTCGCCGCCATGGCGTCTTCCAGGACCTTCAGGTCCTTTTCCCGTTGGGCTTTCTGCTCGATGGTCTCGGGCGACACGGCCGGTGGGGCAGGCGCCGGCGCCTGCTGGGCCTGCGCGGCCCCCAGGGTCAGGAATGTCGAACATGCGGCAAGGCCCAGGGCCTTGCGGGAAATGGAAAACCGAATAGGGGCCATCCCTCAGGAATCGTCGTGACCGGCCCGATGATAAGGGTGTCCGGCCATGATTGTCAGGGCCCTATAAAGCTGTTCGGCCACGAGCGCCCGCACGATCTGGTGCGGCATGGTGAGCGCCCCGAAGGACACCACCGCCTTGGCTTTCTTGAGAATATGGGGATCGAGCCCGTCCGGCCCGCCGATGATGCAGGCGATTCCGGCGCAGCCCTCGTCCCGCCACTGCCGGATGCGGTCCGCGAAGCTCTCGCTCGACGGGCTTTTCCCGCGCTCGTCGAAGGCGATGAGGAAGGCCGCTCCCGCCTTATCCAGGAGCGCGGCCGCCTCTTCGGCACGGCGGTCTTCTTCACGGCGCGCCCGGCTTTCCGGCAGCTCGACCATGTCGAGCCCGGCCATGCCGAGGCTGCGGCCCATGGCCTCGATCCGCTGCCTATAGCGCTCGACCAGCTCCCGCTCGGGGCCGTTCTTGAGACGGCCCACGGCCAGTATGCTCAGTCGCAACGCTCAAGGATCCCGTCAGCTCGCCCGGTCCTGCGGCCGGTCGGCGCCCCACATCTTCTCGAGGTTGTAGAAGCCACGGACCTCGGGACGGAAAATGTGAACCAGGATATCGCCGGCATCGATCAGCACCCAATCGCAGGCGGGTAGGCCCTCGACGCGTGCATTCCCGAAGCCCTTGTCCTTGAGATCCTTGACCAGACGATCGGCGATCGCGCCCACATGACGGTGGGAACGGCCCGACGTGATGATCATGGTATCTGCAAGTGAGGTTTTGCCTGCGAGGTCGATTTCGACCGTGTTCTCGGCCTTCATATCCTCGAGGCTGGCCAGGGCGACGGCCCGGATGTCCTCATCGTGCGGAGCCTCCGCTCCGGAGAGAGGGGGAAGCGGATTCAGTTCCGCTTCAATCGAAGATAGTCGGTTCAGGTTCAGACCCTTTCAACCAGCGCCACACAATGCGCCGTGACCCTAAGATAGTGTCGAACGGTGCACTTTTTCAACGTCCCCCAACGGGAGAAGTTCGTCGCAAACGGCGAAGGTCTGTGGAGGAAAGGAAGGAGCGGGGCCCGTGCAGAAAGACCCAGGCAGGGGGTGGCAGGTCCGCCAGGGCCGCAGCCTCCCCCTCGGGAATGCGGGCTTGCGACAGAGCAATGGCCGCACGGGAGGTCTTGGCCCGCAAGGTCCAGCGGGGGCGGTCGATGACGGCCATCGGCATCATCGCGGCGATCCGTCGCCATCCCCGCCAGCGGTGGAACCCCGCCAGGTTGTCGGCCCCCATGATCCAGACGAAGCGGACCCCCGGATGCCGCCGCTTGAGGTACGCCAAAGTATCGACCGTATAGCGTGCCCCGATGGCCTCCTCGAAGACCGTGACGTCGATCCGCGGATGGGCCGCGACCTGCCTTGCCTCCCGCGCGCGATCGGCCGTGGAGGCGAGCTCCCCCGGATCCTTGAGTGGATTGCCCGGCGTGACGATCCACCAGACCCGGTCGAGCTTCAGGCGCTTGAGGGCGAGCAGGCTCACCAGGCGGTGGCCCGCATGGGCCGGGTTGAAGGAGCCGCCATAGAGGCCGATCCGCATTCCGGACGCCGCGAAGGGCAGCCGGGCGAGGCCGGAAGGCCTCAGGCGGAACCTCGAGGGCGGCGCCGTCACGGACGCGTCTGGCCCGCGCCGCGGATGCGGTACTTGAAGGAGGTCAACTGCTCGACCCCGACGGGGCCGCGGGCATGCATGCGTCCGGTCGCGATGCCGATCTCGGCCCCGAAGCCGAATTCCCCGCCATCGGCGAACTGGGTGGAGGCGTTGTGCAGAACGATGGCCGAGTCGACCTCCGCCAGGAACTGCTCCGCCGCCGCCTCATCCCCGGTCACGATGGAATCCGTGTGGTGGGACCCGTAGGTCTCGATATGGTCGATGGCCGCCTCCAGCCCGTCGACTACCCGGACCGAGATGACCGCATCGAGATATTCCGTGCGCCAGTCCTCCTCGGTCGCCGGGACGACCCGTCCGTCGACGGCCTGGGCGGCCTCATCGCCCCGGACGGCGCAGCCCGCATCGAGCAGCATGGCCACGAGGGGTTTCAGGTGCGTTCCGGCGCAGGCCCGGTCGACGAGGAGCGTCTCGGCGGCGCCGCAGATCCCCGTCCGGCGCATCTTGGCGTTCAGGACGATCCGCTCGGCCATCGCCAGATCGGCCCCGGCATGGACGAAGACGTGGCAGATGCCCTCGAGATGGGCGAAGACCGGCACGCGCGCCTCTTCCTGGACCCGGGCCACGAGGCTCTTGCCGCCGCGCGGCACGATCACGTCGACATTGCCGTCGAGCCCCGCCAGCATGGCGCCGACGGCAGCCCGGTCCCGGGTCGGGACCAGACGGACGGCATCGGCCGGCAGACCGGCCTCGAACAAGCCCTCGCCCATGGCCTGTGCGATGGCGAGGGAGGTCCGGAAGCTCTCGGAGCCCGTGCGCAGGACCGCGGCATTTCCGGCCTTGAGGCACAGGGCCCCGGCATCGGCCGTTACGTTGGGCCGGCTCTCGAAGATCACCCCGACGACCCCGAGAGGGGTCGCAACCCGCTCGATCAAGAGCCCGTTCGGACGCTCGAATGTGGCCAGGACCCGGCCCACCGGATCGGGCAAGTGGGCGATGCTGTCCACGGCGGCCGCAATGTCCTCGATCCGTTTCGGGTCGAGGGTCAGACGGTCCAGGAACGCGGCCGTCTGCCCCTTGGCACGGGCCTGTGCGACATCCTCCCGGTTGGCGACCAGGATATCCTCCGCCCGGGCGCGGATCCGCGCCGCCATGGCGTGCAGGGCTGCTTCCTTCTCGGCAGCGGTCGCGGTAGCGAGCCGCCGCGCCGCCTTTCGCGCCCGGCGGCCCAGATCCGCCATGAGCTCCGCGATATCTCCGCCTTCGGCCGGCTTGAGCGTATCCATGTCGTCGCTTCCGTCCCTTTTCCCTCGCCCTATCCCCTTGCGCGGACCTTCGCCTGCCGGGGCTCGCTCTGTACGGTCTCGATGGCCAGCGCCATGTCGTCCCGATGGATCATCTCGGTCCGGCCGGGATGGCCGAGGATCGCCTCGATCTCGCGGCTCGGGCGGCCGATGATGCGGGAGGCCTCCTCCGCATCGTAGGCCACGAGGCCACGCCCGAGGACACGGCCTTCGTGGCGAATCGTTACCGCATCGCCCCTGGCGAAAACGCCCTCGATCCGGCGCACGCCCACTGGCAGGAGGCTTGCGCCGCCCTGGAGCGCGCGCACCGCTCCCTCGTCCACATAGAGGATGCCCCGCGGCTCGATGGCCCCGGCGATCCAGGTTTTGCGGGCCGTGGCGGGATTGGAGGGCGTCAGGAACCAGGTGCAGCGACCGCCCTCGGCGACCCGCCGCAGGGGATTCTTCACCCGCCCGTCGGCAATGATCATGTGCGTACCGCCGGCCGCCGCGATCTTGCCGGCCTCGATCTTGGTGCGCATGCCGCCTCGGGAAAGCTCGGAGGCCGCGCCACCCGCCATGGCCTCGATGGCCGGCGTGATGCGCTCGACGACCGGGATGTGCTCCGCGCCGGGATCGCTGGCCGGCGGAGCCGTGTAGAGCCCGTCGATATCGGAGAACAGCACCAGCAGGTCGGCGCCGATCATGGTGGCGACGCGAGCGGCCAGACGGTCGTTGTCCCCATAGCGGATCTCGCTCGTCGCCACCGTGTCGTTCTCGTTGACCACCGGAACGGCCCGCATCTCCAGGAGCTTCAGGGTGGTGGCCCGGGCATTGAGATAGCGGCGGCGCTGCTCCGTATCGGACAGGGTGACGAGGATCTGGCCGGCCGTGATCCCGTGATGGGACAAAACCTCGGCCCAGGTCCGCGCCAGGGCGATCTGCCCCACGGCGGCCGCGGCCTGGCTCTCTTCGAGCTTCAGGGGTCCGGGCGGCAGATCGAGCACCGTGCGGCCCATGGCGATGGCGCCTGAGGACACGACCAGCACATCCGCGCCCTGCGCGTGGAGGTCGGCAATATCCTCCGCAAGGGCCGCGAGCCAGGCATGGTTGAGGCGCCCCCGTGCCCGGTCGACCAGGAGCGCGGAGCCGACCTTCAGGACGACGCGGCGGAACTGACGCAGGTCGGGGCTCATGGATGCCATTCCTCGCGGGTCTCGACGACCTGCTCCTCGGCCCTTGCCCTGTCGATGACCTGCAGCAGCGCCTGAAGGACCTCCTGAACGCCCCGCCCGGAGGCGGCCGAAACCACGTATGGGGTCCGCTTCGCGGCTCGCTTGAGGCGCGCCAGCTGCTCCTTCAGAGTGTCGTCGTCGAGGGCGTCGGCCTTAGAGAGAGCCACGATCTCGGGCTTGTCGGCCAAGCCGTGGCCATAGGCCTCGATCTCATGACGGACCGTCTTGTAGGCCTTGCCCGCGTGCTCGCTGGTGCCGTCGACCAGGTGCAGGAGCACCCGGCAGCGTTCCACATGGCTCAAGAACCGGTCGCCCAGCCCGACGCCCTCGGAGGCGCCCTCGATCAGGCCCGGGATATCGGCTAGGACGAATTCGCGGTTATAGGCGCGCACCACGCCGAGCCCGGGATGAAGCGTCGTGAAGGGGTAATCGGCGATCTTGGGCTTTGCGGCCGTAACGGCGGCCAGGAAGGTCGACTTGCCCGCATTGGGCAGGCCCACAAGGCCCGCATCGGCGATCAGCTTGAGGCGCAGGATGATCCAGCGCTCCTCTCCCTCCTGGCCGGGATTGGCGCGCCGTGGCGCCCGGTTGGTCGAGGTGGTGAAATAGGCGTTGCCGAAGCCGCCATTGCCGCCCTTCGCCAGGAGGATTTTCTGGCCGACCTCGGTCATGTCGGCGATGACGGTCTCGCCATCCTCGTCGAGAATTTCGGTCCCGGCCGGCACCTTGAGGACCACGTCGGCGCCTTTGCCGCCGGCACGGTTCTTGCCCATGCCGTGCTCGCCCTTGCGGGCCTTGAAATGCTGCTGGTAGCGGTAGTCGATGAGGGTGTTGAGCCCCTCGACGCACTCGGCCCAGACATCGCCGCCGCGTCCGCCGTCGCCGCCATCCGGCCCGCCGAACTCGATGAACTTTTCGCGGCGGAACGACACGCACCCGGCGCCGCCGTCGCCGGAGCGGATATAGATCTTGGCTTGGTCGAGAAATTTCATAACCCGCTTCCTTTACGGGACAAGGCACGCGGGAGCAACGCGGACGATGCGTCAGGCGCTCCCGATTCCCTCGGGAGCGCCTGACGGGTCTCAGCAGG
>Ga0065721_10049116_pt1 | contig 45761 bp, 35 predicted proteins | sample Mesricmetagenome_FD_59108 | JGI IMG/M metagenome (GOLD analysis project Ga0065721, IMG submission 59108) | Mesophilic microbial community from rice straw/compost enrichment Sample: eDNA_1 v2 (version 2) | ecosystem: Engineered > Solid waste > Grass > Composting > Bioreactor | place: USA: Davis...
GGGCGCCCGGCCGCAGCCGCCATGTCTTTGTATACCCTGCTGGGCGCCTTCGAGATCGGGCTCATCTTCGCCCTGGTCGCACTGGGCGTGCTGATTTCCTTTCGCATCCTGCGTTTCCCGGACCTGACCGTCGACGGCAGCTTCCCCTTGGGTGGAGCGGTGGCCGCGACCATGATCTCGGCCGGCAGCGACCCGTTCCTGGCGAGCGCCGCGGCAGCGGGCGCGGGCGCGTTGGCCGGCCTGGCCACCGGCTGGCTCAACGTCAGGCTGCGCATCATGGACCTGCTGGCCAGCATCCTGATGATGATCGCGCTGTATTCGGTCAACCTGCGAATCATGGGCCGGCCCAACGTGCCGCTCATCATGGAGCCGACCGTCTTTACGATCCTGCAGGTCGAGGCGGTGGCCGACTACGTTCTGCGACCGCTGGTGCTGGTGGTCGTCGTGGCGGCGGCGAAGTTCGCGCTGGATTGGTTCTTTTCCACCGAAACGGGGCTGGCCATGCGCGCCACGGGGTCCAACCCTCGCATGGCCCGCTCGCAAGGCGTGCACACCGGGCGCATGGTGCTGGCGGGCATGGCGCTGTCGAACGCGCTGGTCGGCCTGGCAGGCGCATTGTTCGCGCAGACCCAGGGCGGCGCGGACATTTCCATGGGGGTGGGCACCATCGTCATCGGCCTGGCCGCGGTCATCGTCGGCGAAAGCCTACTGCCTTCGCGCAAGTTGGTATGGGCCACGCTGGCGGTGATCCTGGGCGCCGTCGTCTACCGCTTTTTCGTGGCGCTGGCGTTGAACAGCGAATTCATCGGCCTGCAGGCGCAGGACCTGAACCTGGTGACGGCGGTGCTGGTGACGGTGGCGCTGGTGCTGCCTATGCTGCGCCGGCGGCAGCCGCGCGCAAGGAGCTGACATGCTGCGTGCGCACGAGTTGCACATCACCTTCAACGCCGGCACCCCGATCGAGACCCGTGCCCTGCGCGGCCTGTCGCTGGAGATCCCGAGCGGGCAGTTCGTCACGGTCATCGGTTCCAACGGCGCCGGCAAGTCGACCTTCCTGAACGCCGTCTCGGGCGACCTGCCGGTCGATGCGGGCCGCATCGAGATCGACGGCGAGGACGTGACCCGCCAGCCGGTTTGGGAACGGGCAGGCAAGGTGGCCAGGGTGTTCCAGGATCCGATGGCTGGGACCTGCGAGGACCTGACCATAGAGGAGAACATGGCGCTGGCCTATATGCGCGGTGCGCGCCGGGGACTGGCGCGGGCGGTCAAGCCGGCCATGCGCGAAGACATGCGCGCGCACCTGGCCACGCTGGGGCTGGGGCTGGAAAACCGCCTGTCCGACCGCATCGGCTTGCTGTCGGGCGGGCAGCGCCAGGCGGTCAGCCTGCTGATGGCGGCGCTGCGGCCGTCGCGCATCCTGTTGCTGGACGAACATACCGCGGCGCTGGACCCGCGCACCGCGGACTTCGTCCTGCAGCTGACCGCGCGCGTTGTCGCCGAATACCAGCTCACCACCATGATGGTCACGCACAGCATGCGCCAGGCCCTGGACGTGGGTGACCGCACGGTCATGCTGCACCAGGGCAGGGTGGTGCTGGACGTGTCCGGCGACCAGCGACGCGGGATGGACGTCTCGGACCTGCTGGCCATGTTCGAGCGGGTGCGCGGCGAGCAGCTGGCCGACGACGCACTGCTGCTGGGCTAGGCGGGCGCTGCCGCCGCCGGCGCGTGCGGCGCGCCTTCAGGCGAGGGCATGCGCTATGCTGGACGCGCCGTCCCCGCGTACCGGGCGGCCAGGGCGCAATGCCCTCCGTGTCGGGGGCCGGGACAAGTCCCGCGCGGCGAACAGGGTATGGCGATATGGAGGGGACGCATCCTCTATACTTGCGCCATTTTTCGCAAAAATGTCGCGTCGGCGCTGCGTTGGCCGCCGGCCGAGCGGGAACCGGACAGAGATACCCCATGCCTTTTCAATTCGCACGTTTGCCGCGAGCTGCCGCGATGGCAGGGCTTGCGGCCATCACTTTGACGTTGGCCGCCTGCGGGGACAAGGGTGCGCCCCCGCAGCAAGGCCCGATGCAGGTCAGCACGGTCACCGTGCAACCCGAGCGCGCGCCCATCGTGTCGGTGTTGCCCGGGCGCGTCGACGCCGTGCGCGAAGCGCAGATCCGCGCGCGTGTGACCGGCATCGTGCAGAAGATCGTCTTCCGTCAGGGGGGCGACGTCAAGGCGGGCGACCTGCTCTTCAAGATCGACCCGGCCCCGTTGCAGGCGGCCTACGACCAGGCCGCCGCGCAGCTGAAGCAGGCCGAGGCCGACTTGTACAGCGCCCGGCAGCTGGCCCAGCGCTATGGGCCGCTGGTCAAGGCCAATGCCGTCAGCAAGCAGGAATATGACAATGCCGTGGCGGCGGCCCGCCAGGCCGAGGCCGCGGTCGCAGCCGCCAAGGCGGCGCTGACCAACGCCAAGATCAACCTGGGCTATACCGACGTAGTCTCCCCCATCGACGGCCGCATCGGCCAGCCGCTGGTGACTGAGGGCGCGCTGGTCGAGGCGACTTCGGCCACGCAGATGGCGGTGGTCCAGCAGCTTGACCCCGTCTACGTCGACTTCACGCAGTCGACCGCGGAACTGGCGCGGTTGCGCAAGGCGTTTGCCAGCGGTGCGCTGCAGAAGGTCGGCGCCGATGCCGCCCGCGCGCAGCTCGTGCTGGAGGATGGCTCGATCTACGAACACGAGGGCAAGCTGCTCTTTACCGGCATCTCGGTCGATCCGGGCACCGGCCAGGTCACCCTGCGCGCGGAATTCCCCAACCCCGACGAGGTGCTGCTGCCGGGCATGTACGTGCGCGTGCGCCTGGAAGAGGGCGTCAACGAGCAGGCGCTCATGGTGCCGCAGCAGGCCCTGCAGCGCACGGCCGACGGGCGTGAAAACCTGATGCTGGTGCGCGACGGGACCGTGGTCCAGGTGCCGGTGACCACCGGTTCGGTGGTCGGCAACCGCGTGGTGATCACCGAGGGCTTGTCCGCCGGCGACGTCGTCATCGTCGAGGGATTCCAGAAGATCCGGCCCGGCGCACCCGTGCAGGCCGTCGCTTGGCAGGCCGGCAATGGGGCGGCCCAGCAGGGGCAGGCGCCGCAAGGGCCCGGACAGGGGCAGCAGGCGCAAGGCCAGGCGGGCCAGCCCGCCGGCCCGTCCGAACCGGCCAAGCAGTGACGCAACCGTCCGGCCGCCGCCCAAAAGGCAGCGGCCGGATTCGTGAGACCCGCCACCAGAGTCCGCATTCATGCCGCAATTTTTCATAGACAGACCGATCTTCGCTTGGGTGGTCGCCCTGTTCATCGCGCTGGCGGGCGTGCTGGCCATCCCCAACATGCCGGTCGCCCAGTACCCGGACGTGGCACCGCCGGCCATCCAGATCACCGCCACCTATCCGGGCGCGTCGGCACAGGACGTGTCCGAGCAGGTGACCAGCATCATCGAGAACGAACTGAACGGCGCCAAGGGCCTGCTGTATTACGAGTCGGTCAGCGATTCCTACGGGCAGGCGCAGATCACCGCCACCTTCGCGCCCGGCACCGACCCCGACCTGGCGCAGGTGGACGTGCAAAACCGCGTCTCGAACGTCTCGGCGCAGTTGCCGCAGGCCGTGATCCAGCAGGGCCTGCGCTTTGAGCAGAGCAGCACGGGCTTCCTGATGGTGGTCACCCTGTCCTCGACCGACGGATCGATGGGGCAGACGGCGCTGGCCGACTACATCAAGCGCAACATCCAGAACCCGATCTCCCGGGTACCGGGCGTCGGCCGCTTCCAGTTGTTTGCCGCTCCCCGCGCCATGCGCATCTGGGTCGATCCGGACAAGCTGGTCGGCTACAACCTGAGCATGAGCGAGGTCAACCGGGCCATCGCGCAGCAAAACGTGCTCATCTCGGCCGGCAGCATCGGCGCGCCGCCCAACCCCGAGGACCAACGCACGACCGCCACCGTCCTGGTCGACGGCCAGCTGAGCACGGTCGAGGCCTTCGGCGCGATCATCCTGCGCAGCACTCCGGGCGGTGCCACGGTGCGCTTGCGTGACGTGGCCCGCATCGAGGTCGGCGCGGACAACTACCAGTTCGGCGCGCGCCTGAACGGCCAGCCCACCGCGGCGTTCGCCATCGTGCTGGCGCCGGACGCCAACGCGCTGTCCACCGCCAAGGGCGTACGCGCGCAGATGGAAGAGCTCAAGCGCTACTTTCCGCCCAACGTCGAGTACGCGATCCCGTACGACACCTCGCCGTACGTCGAGGTCTCGATCGAGCAGGTGCTGCACACGCTGGCCGAGGCCATGGTGCTGGTCTTCCTGGTCATGTTCCTGTTCCTGCAGAACGTGCGCTATACGGTGATCCCGGCGCTGGTGGTGCCCGTGGCCATCCTGGGCGCGTTCGCGGTGATGTCGGCGCTGGGCTTCTCGATCAACGTGCTGACCATGTTCGCCATGGTGCTGGCCATCGGCATCCTGGTCGACGACGCCATCGTGGTGGTCGAGAACGTCGAGCGCATCATGGCCGAGGAAGGCCTGTCGCCCCGGGAGGCGACCCGCAAGGCCATGCCGCAGATCAGCGGCGCCATCGTCGGCATCACGCTGGTGCTGACCACGGTCTTCCTGCCGCTGGCCTTCATGAGCGGCTCGGTCGGCGTGATCTATCGCCAGTTCTCGGTAGCCATGGCCGTGGCCATCCTGTTTTCGGGGTTCCTGGCACTTAGCTTCACGCCGGCGCTTTGCGCGACCATCCTCAAGCCCATCCCCAAGGGGCACCACGTCGAAAAGCGCGGCTTCTTCGGCTGGTTTAACCGCACTTTCGACACGACCACGCACCGCTACCAGCGCTGGGTGGCGCGTACACTGCATAAGGCCGGGCGCATGATGGTGATCTACCTGGCGCTGGCGATTGCGCTGGGATGGCTGTACCTGCGCCTGCCCAGCAGCTTCCTGCCGGTGGAGGACCAGGGCTACGTGGTCGCCAACATCGAGCTGCCCACGGGGTCCACGGCCAACCGCACGATGGAAGTCATCCAGGCGGTCGAGAAGTATTTCATGGAGCAGCCCACGACCGAGAACATCGTCACGGTGCAGGGCTTCAGCTTCAACGGCAACGGCCTGAACGCGGCCATCGCCTTCGTGCCGCTGAAGGACTTTTCCGAACGCAAGGACCCGTCACAATCGGCCCAAGCCATCGCCGGGCGGGCGATCGGCGCGCTGCTGCCCGGCATCAAGGACGCCATGGTGTTCACCGTGGTGCCGCCGGCGATCTCGGCGCTGGGCAACGCCACCGGCTTCGACTTCCGCCTGCAGGACCGCAGCGGCGCGGGCAACGCGGCCCTGATGCAGGCCGCCTCGCAGCTGATGGGGCTGGCCATGGAAAGCCCGGTGTTGGCGCAGGTGCGCGTCAGCGGCCTGGGGCCGGGGGCGCAGCTCAAGCTGAGCATCGACCGCGAGAAGGCGGCGGCGCTTGGCGTGGATTTTTCCGAAGCGGCCACGCTGTTGTCGACCGCCCTGGGTTCGGCCTATATCGGCAAGTTTCCCAACATGGGCTGGATGCAGAACGTGTGGGTGCAGGCCGACGCGCAGTTCCGCATGCAGGTCGACGACATCTTGCGGCTGAACGCGCGCAACGCGCAAGGCAACATGGTGCCCTTGTCGTCCTTCGTCAAGGCCGAGTGGGGCTATGGGCCGGTGCAGGTGGTGCGTTACAACAGCTACCCGTCGATCCGCATCAACGGCGATGCCGCGCCGGGCTATTCCACGGGCGAAGCCATGGCCGAGATGGAGCGGCTGATGCAGCAGCTGCCGCCCGGCTTCGGCTACGAATGGACCGGGCTGTCCTACCAGGAGCGCCAGGCCGGCGCCCAGGCGCCCATCCTGCTGGGCCTGTCGCTGCTGGTGGTGTTCCTGGTGCTGGCCGCCCTGTATGAAAGCTGGGCGATCCCGCTGTCGGTCATGCTGGTCGTACCGCTGGGCATGCTGGGCGCGGTTGCGCTGGTGACGGTGCTGGGCATGAGCAACGACGTGTACTTCCAGGTCGGCATGGTCACCGTGATCGGCCTGGCGGCCAAGAACGCCATCCTGATCGTGGAGTTTGCCAAGGACGCCTATGCGCGCGGCGCGGGGTTGTACGAGGCCACGGTCGAGGCCGCCAAGCTGCGCTTCAGGCCCATCCTGATGACCTCGCTCGCCTTCATCCTAGGCGTGGTGCCGCTGGCCATGGCCACGGGCGCCGGCGCGGCCAGCCAAAAGGCGGTCGGTTTCGGCGTGCTGGGCGGCATGCTGGCCGCGACGCCCTTTGCCGTGATTTTCGTCCCGACCTTCTTCGTCGTGGTACTCAGCCTGTTCAAGACCAAGCCGCGCCTGCTCGGCGCGGAAGCCAAGGCCTTCGAGCAAGAACAGGCCGCCAAGCGCGCGGGCGCATCACGAACGGACGGCCAATCCGATGGCCAGGAAGGCAAGGCATGACCGAGAAGCGAACCATGCGAAACGCAAGGCTAAAGCTGGGCGGTGCTGCATTGCTGGCGCTGCTGGCCGGCTGCTCCCTGGCTCCCGAATATCAGCGGCCGGCCGCGCCAGTACCCGAATCCTGGCCGGACCAGCCCCAGTTGCAGTATGGGCAGGGGCAGACGCAGGCCACGCTCGGCCGCCAGCCGGCACCGGCCGTCGCGCCGGGCCAAGGGGTGCCCGCGGCCGATCTCGGCTGGCGCGACTTCTTCCGCGATCCGCGCCTGCGCGAATTGGTGCGGCTGGCGCTGGAAGGCAACCGCGACCTGCGCATCGCCGTGCAGCGCATCGAAGAGGCGCGCGCCCAGTACGGCATCCAGCGCGGCCAGCTCTTTCCTGCGATCGGCGCGGGCGTGCAGGGCACGCGCCAGCGGCTGCCGCGCGACCTGCGCCCGGGCGGCCCGGACTCCAGTTCGATCAGCAGCCAGTACCAGGCCGGTGTCGGCCTGACGACGTTCGAGATCGACCTGTTCGGGCGGCTGCGCAGCCTGTCCGAGGCGGCGCTGCAGCAGTACCTGGCGACCGAGCAGGCGCGGCGGGCCGTGCAGATCAACCTGGTTGGGCAGGTTGCGCAGGCGTATTTCAACTTGCGCGCGGCCGAGGAGCAGCTTGCGCTCACCCAGCGCACGCTGCAGGCCAGGCAGGCGTCCTATGACCTGGTCAAGCGCCGATTCGATGGCGGCGTGGCGTCCGAGCTGGAACTGGCGCAAGCCAAGACCTTGCTGGATTCGGCTTCGGCCGACCTCGCCCAGTTCGCCCGCGCGAGGGAGCAGGCCGTCAATGCCCTGGTGCTGCTGTTGGGCGGCCCGCTGCCACCGGACCTGCCCGAGCCGGCGCCGTTCGACGCCGGCCAGCTCGCGGCCATCCCGGCAGGCCTGCCTTCGGACCTGTTGACGCGCCGGCCGGACATCCTGGCGGCCGAGAACCAGCTGCGCGCGGCCAACGCCAATATCGGCGCGGCGCGGGCGGCGTTCTTCCCGACCATTTCGCTGACCGGCCTGCTGGGCGTGGCCAGTCCCTCGCTGTCGAATCTGTTCTCGGGCAACGGCACGTTCTGGAGCTATTCGCCGTCGATCACCACGCCCATCTTCGCCGGCGGCAGCCTGCAGGCGGGGCTGGACTTGGCGCGTGCGCGCAGCAACATCGCAGTGGCCCAATACGAGCAGGCCATCCAACAGGCCTTCCGGGAAGTGGCCGATGCCCTGGCCGGCGAAGCCACCTATGCGGCGCAGATCGAGGCGCTGCGCGAGCTGGCACAATCGTCGGCGCGCCGCTTGGAGCTGTCCAACCTGCGCTATGAGGGCGGTATCGACAGCTACTTGCAGGTGCAGACCGCGCAGGTCGATTTGTTCAACGCGCAGCAGGCGCTGGTCGGGGCTGGGTTGCAGGCGCTCATCAACCGCGTGGAGCTGTACAAGGCGCTGGGCGGCGGCTGGAACGAGGCCACCGTCGCGGCGCAGGATGTGGACGCGGCGGGCGCCGCCGGGCAGGCCGCCCCGGGCGCGCCTGCGTCATCGGAACCCGGGCAATAGCAAGGAGTGACGACGGCCGTGATAGAACTGGGCGTGAACATCGACCACGTGGCCACGCTGCGCCAGCAGCGTCACACGACCTATCCCGATCCCATCGCCGCGGCGCTGCGCGCCGAGGACGCTGGCGCCGACCTGATCACGCTGCACCTGCGCGAGGATCGCCGCCACATCCAGGATGCCGACGTGCATGCGCTGCGCCCGCAGCTGCGCACGCGCATGAACCTCGAATGCGCCATTACCGACGAAATGCTTGGCATCGCCTGCGCGGTGCGGCCGCACGACGTCTGCCTGGTGCCCGAAAAGCGCACCGAGCTGACCACCGAAGGTGGCCTGGACGTGGCTGGCGCGCTGCCGGCCGTGACCGCGGCGGTGGCGCGCCTGCATGATGCCGGCATACGCGTGTCGCTTTTCATCGATCCGGACGAGCGGCAGATCGAGGCCGCGGTCAAGGCCGGCGCGCGCGTGATCGAGCTGCACACCGGTGCCTACGCCGAAGCCGGTCCCGATGCGCGCGAGCAGGAGCTGGCGCGCCTGCGGCGCGCCGTCGCGCTGGGGTTGGCCGAAGGCCTGCGCGTCAATGCCGGTCACGGCCTGCACTACGGCAACGTGCAGCCCATCGCTGCCATGCCCGGCATCGCCGAGTTGAACATCGGCCACGCCATCGTCGCCCAGGCGGTCTTCGACGGCTGGGAAAAGGCGGTGCGCGACATGAAGGCCCTGATGGTCCGGGCCCGGCTGGGCGACCGGGACGTTTCCGGCGGGGACGGACCGCTGCGCGCATGAGCGCGCCGCAGCCCGGGCTGCAACGTTTGCCTGCCAGCGGCATGCGGCTGGGGGTCGAACTCGAAATGCCCGTGGCAGCCCGCGCCGACGGCGCCAGCCATTGCGTGGGCGAACGCTATTTCGAGCGCCTGCTGGAGATCAAGGCCGCCCGCGGCCAGGCGGCGGCGCTTGCACGCGCCGACGATGGCAGGCCGTTGGCGGTGGCCGGCGCACACGGTGAAAGCGGCCTGGACAACGGCTATAACCTGCTCGAGGCGGCGCTTGCGCCCGTAGCGGGAGGCCCGGCGCGCGTGACGCGGCTGGCGGCGCTGGCGCACGCCGAGCTCGACGACGTCGCCCGCGCGCTGGCGGCCGAAGATGCCGTCGTGCTCAACGTTTCCGAGCATCCGGATTGCCCGATCGATAGCCGGTGGTATGCGCAGGCCTGTGTGCCGCGCCCCATCTACCGGGAGCTCGCCGGGCATCGCGGCTGGCACCATTGGGTCGGGCTGGACGCCAAGGCCCAGCACGGCGCCAATACCGAAGTGCCCACGGCGCGTGCCGCGCAGGCGCTCAACGCGGCGCTGGCGCTGGCGCCCGCGCTGATCGCGCTCTTTGCCAACAGCCCACTCGAAGGCGGCCGGCCCACCGGCCTGAAGGAAAACCGGCTCAGCATCTGGCCGCGCATGTTCGCGCCGGCGCGCTTTGCCGGTGACCTGGCCTTGTCGCGGCTGCCGGCGCGGCCCTTCGCCGACCTGGGTGATTACTTCCGCTGGATGTTCGGCCCCGGCACAGCCAGCCGCAGCCTGCCGTTGTCGCGCCGGCACGATTACAAGCGTGCGCCGACGGTGCTGCTCGACGGCGATCCTTGCCTGGCGCAGTTTCTCCAGGCCCGCGCGTGGACGGGCGTGCGCATCGACAACGGCGAGCGGGTGACGCTTGCGCCGGGCAGCGCGCATTTCGAATATTCGCAGATCGCGCAATTCTTGGATGCGCGTTGGCGCTACCGGCTCGACGAGCTGCCCCCGCTGGGCGACCTGATGCAGGCCTGGCAGCGCGACGGCGGGCTGGAAGAATTGTTCGAGCGCTGCGGCGCCCAAGGCTACATCGAGGGCAGGGCGCCGGGCGCGTGCTTTGCTGATCGCCAGCTGCTGGACGAGGCCGGGGCGTCGGTGGCGCGCACCGCCGCGATATCGGCCAGTGCCGTCCAGGCCGGTTTGCTCGCCAACCTGGACGAAGCGGGTACGTTGGTGCGCGACTGGGGCTGGGGCCGGCTGGCTGGCTTGCGCGAGGCGGCGGTGCGCGATGCGCTGGCCGACGACCAGGTGCATGCGCTGGCGCGCGACGTGTTGGCCGTCGCCAGGGCAGGGCTGGATGCGGACGACCGCCAATGGCTGGCGTATGCGGAATACGTGCTCGCCACGCGCCGCACCGGCGCGGACCGTCTGCTGGAACTATGGCAGGGTGTGGCAGGGGGCGACCCGGACGCGCGCCTGCGCGCGGTCTGCGCGGCCAGGGCCATGGTCGCCCCGGCCGAACTTGGCGGAGGGTGACGCTGGCCCCCGTGCCGCGCGCCGTTTATTGCCCGCCTTCGTAGACCTCGTCGGCCGCCAGCAGGATGTCCACCGGCGGGTCGAAGCCGATGATGCGGGCGGTCTCGAGATTGAGCGCGATCTTGGCCGGGTCGATCCAAACTTGGCTGAGCTGGCGCGGCTTGGCCCCGTTGAGCACGCGTGCGATGCTTTCGGCGTGGAAAAGCCCGACGTAGGAATAATCGGCCTGCGCCAGGCTCATCAGCAGCCCGGCACGCACTTCCTGCGAGCCGCTCATGGCAAAGCTGGGCACCTTGGCCTCGCGCAGGATGCGCGCGATGTCCGCCACCGATGTGTCGGTCACCCCCCGGTGCACGGTGACGTAGACGGCGTCCACGCGCTGGGCCAGGTCGGCATAGCACCGCACCGCGTTGTCCACGGCCTGTTCGATGGCGATGCTGTTGGACTGCGCATGGCAGGGTTCGACGGCGAAGCCGCGTTCCTTGGCCACCTGTTCGACCGCATCGACCGCTGCATACGTGCGGCCTTCCTTGCTGTCTTCGAAAACGATGCCCAGGCGCTCGAAGGGCACGATGTCATGGAACAGCCGCACCTGGCGCTGGTAGCGCTCGGGTTCGATGCGCGTGTGCAGGTTGTCCAGCCCGCTGTCCTGCACGCTGTCGGCGATGCCGGCGCCCAACGCATCGCTGACCGAGGCCACCATGGCCGGCACGGGTGCGCCGATCGCGCGGACGTCCTGGCCGGCCCAGGTCCCCATGGCCAACAGCAAATCGATGTCGCGTCGCCCGGCCAGCCGGCGGGCCAGGTCTTCGCGCACCTTGGGACGCAGCGCCGCATCGAAATTGCCGGGTCGCCACCAGGCGTCTTCGACGAATTGCAGGTAATCGCTGCGCGCGTGGCGGGCCAGGAAGGTCCACAGCGCGCGTCCGTCGTCTTCGGCGGGCATGTCCGGCACGTCCAGCCAGCCCAGCTTCTGCAGCCCGCGAACGATGACGCGCAGCGTGCGCGGATATTCGCCGTAGTCGCCGCTTTCGAAATAGCCGATGCGCCACTTCGATCCGTCGGGCTTGGTCACCGGCGTGGTGGGAAACACCTGTCGCGCCGGCGCGGCGGCTGCAGGCGCATCGTCCGCAGCCGCCGGCTGGGCGCCGCAAAGCCATGGCAGGCAGGTCGAAAGCAGCAGGCAGATCAGGCGTTTCATGGGCGGCGTACCACTATCAAGGTGATGTCGTCGGATTGCTCGGCGCCCGCGGCAAAGCGGCGTACGTCTTGCAGCAGCGCGTCGGCCAGGGCATCGACCTCGCGCGGCGCCTGCGCGAGCACCGCATCCAGCCGGGCCTCGCCGTACTGCTGGCCTGCGCCGTCGGCCGCTTCGGTCACGCCGTCGGTATAGCCGACCAGGACCTCGCCCGGCGCCAGGGTGGCGCTCATGCCGCGGTAGGGCAAGCCTTCCTGCACGCCGCAGGCGGGGCCGCTGCGGCCCTCGAGCCGGCGGACGCGGCCGTCGACGCCGACCACGCAAGGCGCCGGGTGCCCGGCGTTGGCCCAATCCAGCCGGCCGCTATGCAGGTCGAGCACGGCCACGAATAGCGTCACGAACATCACGTTCGGGTTGTTCGCCGCCAGCCGGTTGTTGACCCGCTCCATCAGCAGGGCGGGGTCGGTTTCGTCCTCGGCCGAGGCGCGCAACAGCGTGCGGGTCACCGCCATGAACAGCGCCGCTGGCACGCCCTTGTCGGACACGTCGCCGATGGCAATGCACAGCCGTCCGTCTGGCAGCATGAAGTAGTCGTACAGGTCGCCGCCGACTTCCTTGGCCGGCAGCATCGCGGCGTGCAGGCTGACCCGCCCGCGCACGTCGTCGGGCAGTGGCACGGGCAGCAGGCCGAGCTGGATGTCTCGGGCGATGTTCAGCTCGCTTTCGTAGCGTTGGCGCGCGGTGGTTTCGCTCATCAGGCGCGCGACGTTCTCGCGCAGCTTCGCATCCATGAATAGGAAGGACTCGGCCAGTCGCCCCGTTTCGTCGCGATGGCGGCTGGGCAGGGCGGCCACTTGCGGCGGCACTTGCGGCGCGGCGGTCAGGTCCTGCTCGGGAAGCTGACGCGCGTAGCGCGTCAACTGGTTCAGGGGCCGGGCCATGCGCGCAGCCATTACCCAGGCCACGGCCAGCGCCGCCAACAGCGTCAGCCCGAAGGCCAGCGCTTGCCGGTTGACCAAGCGCGTGGCCGGGGCGGTCAAGTCCCTGCGCGGCACGGCGGCGCCGATCACCCAGCCTAGCGGCTTGAAGCGGGCGGCATCCACCTGCCAGAGCGCGTCCTCGCTTGCGCCGACGACGAACTGGCGCGGCGTACCCGAGGCGGGCAGCGACTGCAGCGCTTGGCGCAACGGCACGCCGGCGGCGTCCGTCCGGTCGAGCAGGCCTGCCTGGTCGTCGGGCGGCGCGATGACGAGCTCGCCATCCCGGCCCACGATGAACACGAATCCCGTCTGCGCCAGCTTGAGCTTGCCCAGGGCGTTGCGCAGCGATTCCTCCATGTCGGCGCGGCGGTGCGCGAATTGCTCCAGCACGTCTTGCGCGCTGTCGCTGATGACGATGACCCAGTCCCAGGCGGGGAAATGCCCGAAGTAGGCATAGCGCGTCTCGGCCCCGGCATCCGGCTGGGCCAGGCGGTAAATGGCAAAGCCATAGCCGCTTGCGCGCGTCTCTTCGTACATGGCGCGGGCCATCGGGCGGTTCTTGAAGTCGCGCACCGCGCCGATGTCCATGTCGAGCAGGCGCCGGTCGCCGCTGGCCAGCACGCGCAGCTCGGCGTCATAGAGCATGGCATAGCGCCGGTCGTCCAGCTGCAGCCCATTGACCCAGTTGCGCGCCATGCCGCGCGCTGCGCCTTCGCTGACTACCCCGCGCGCAGCCATTTCGGCATAGCCCGCCAGGACGCTGTCGACCATGCGTCCCAGCTGCATCAGCTGGCGGCGTGCGCCGCGCACGGTGTCGATCTTGTCGGCCAGCAGCGCGCCCCAGCGGGCTTCGGTATCGCGCAGCACCAGGTCGAGCACGTTGTCCACGGCCTGCTGCTCGCCGCGCACCACGGTGCGGGTGACGTCGTGTCGCGTTACCAGCATGACGAACGCCGCCACGATGACCAGCATCGCCACGACGAGCGCAAAGATCTTGCTGCGAAGCGAGTGAAAGGCCATGCTCCGGGCCCTTAAAAAACGGATGCAAATCTGCGCGATTGTAAATACCATTGTCGGTTTGTGTGCGCCGCCAACGGCGCGTTGCCGGCCGGCGCCAGGTGGCGCCGGCCTTCGCGGGGCCAGCCGCCACCCATGTCCATCGCACCTCGTTCGCGGCGCCGGCCGCTACTGGAAGTCGTACTCGCCTGCCTGGGCGTGCTGCTGTTGGCGCAGGCGCTCATCGGGGCGCTTAGCCTGTCCGCACTCGATCGCCTGGTCGCCGACACCACGGCCGACCGGGTCGAGCTGATGGCGCGCCAGGCTGCCGGCCAGATCGAAAACGGCCTGCGCTTGGGCAAGCCGCTTGCCCAATATTTCGGGCTGGATGCCGTACTGCGCGACGCCGCCGGCCAGGCGTCGGACATACGCGGCATCGGCGTGGGGCTGCCCGACGGCTCGCCGGTCGCAGGGTCTTTGCCGGACGATGCCGCAGCGCTTGCGGCTGCGCTCACCGGCCGGGCAGGCGCGGCCAACGGCGTCGCGCTGCGCGAGTCTGGCACGGCGGTGCGCACCGACGGCGCCCGCATCACGCTGGCCGTGCCGCTGCGGGTTGGCGCCAAGCCTGAAGGGATCTTATTCATGGCGGTCGAGCGCGGCGCCGAGGCACGTGGTGCGTTGTTGCGACGCAACCTGACGGTGCTGGCGGCGGCCACGCTGGGTGCGGGGCTGTTGTTGACCGTGGCGTTCCGCTACTTCATCCCGTTGCCCATGCTGGCCGCCGGCGGCCGGGCCCGGTTTGCCGTGCCCTTGGCGGCACTGCTGCTTGCGCAAGGCGTGTACGCCGCCGATACGATCGCGACGTTTCGCAGCGTCTGGCTCGATGTCACCCGGCAGAACGTCGGCATGCTGGCCCATGGCCTGCAGCGCAACCTCGAGCGCGTGCTGGGCTACGGCGTGCCGCCTGATCGCATGAAGGGCGTCGAAGCGCCGTTCGCCCGGCTGGCGGCGAGTTTTCCGGCGATCGCGCAGATCGACTTGGCGCGGCCAGACGGCGCCGTGCTCAACCGCGCCGATGCCACGGGCGCCTTGCCGGTGCCGCCCGGCGCGCACGCGCTTGCCCGGCCCGGCGATGGCCTGGTGATGGCGCTGCCCTTGCGCGCCAATGGGCAAGGCCATGTGCTGGCCCAACTGGTGCTGCGCCTGGACCCTTCGGTGATCGCCGCCGGCGTGCGCAGCCGCGTGCTCGACGCAGCGACCGTCGCTGGCGTCGCGCTGGTGGCGGCCATCGAAATGCTGTTGCTCCTGTCCCTGGTCATGAACCGCGCGTTCTCGGCGCGCGCGACCTTGCCCGATGGGCGCCGCATCGGTCCGGACGACCAGCCGGAAGTCGGCCGCATCGCCCGGCCCGTGATGTTCGGATTCCTGTTTGCGTGGGCGTTGCCGCTGGGATTCATGCCGCTGTATGCGCGCACGCTCATCGAGGCGTCCGGGGGCACGGCCGGCAACCTGCTCATGGCCTTGCCCATCTCGGTCGAAATGGGCTGCGGGCTGCTCGCGGCGCTTGCCGCCGGGGCGCTGACGGACAGGCGCGGTTGGCAGATGCCCGTGCTGGCTGGGCTGGCGGTAGCGGTCGCCGGCACGCTGCTGTGCGCGGCGGCCGACGGTTTGGCCGGCTTTGCCACCGCGCGCGGGCTGGTGGGCCTGGGTTATGGCCTGACCTGGATGGGCCTGCAGGGATTCGTGGTGACGCGCAGCCCGGCCGGCTTCCGGGGGCGCAACATGGCCAGCGTGATCGCCGGGCTGTTCGCCGGACACTTGTCCGGCGCGGCGGTAGGCGCGATGCTGATGGAGCAGGCAGGTTTCCGCGCCGTCTTCGTGGTGGGGGCGGTCATGCTGCTGTTGCCCCTGGCGGCGGTGCTGACGCTGATGCGGCCCTACATGGGGCGGGTCGATGCCGCGGGGCGCCCCGATGCGCCGCGCCGCGGCTTGCCGGGATGGCTGGCGCGCGCAGGCGAAACGGCCAGGCTGCTCGCCACGCGCGACTTCGGGCTGCTGCTGGCCGGCAGCGTGGTGCCGTTTTCGGTGGCCCAGGTCGGCCTGTTGTCGTATGCGCTGCCGTTGTACCTGGAAGCGGAAGGGGCTGCTGCGTCCAGCGTGGGGCGGGTGCTGATGCTCTACGGCTTGTGTGTCATTTACCTGGGCCCCGTCATGGGTCGGCTGGCCGACGGCTCCCCGTCCAAGAAACCGTGGATCGTCGCCGGTGGCCTGATCGGCAGCGTGGGCATGCTGGGGCTGTATGCCGGCGGCGGCGTGGTCGGGGCGGCGCTGGCCGTGCTGATGCTGGCCGTGGCCAGTTGCTTTGCCGGCGCGTCGCAGTCGGCCTATATGCTGGCGCTCGATGACGTGCAGCGTTATGGCGCGGCGGGTGCCACCAGCCTCATGCGCGCGGCCGATAAGCTGGGCCAGATGGCCGGACCGTTGTTCGTGGGTGGGATGTTCACATTGATCGGCATGCCGGCGGGCCTGGCGATGACCGGCGCGGTCTACCTGATAGCCACGTTGGCATTCCTGGCTTTCGCGCCGGGCCGGGCGCAGCCGGCCGGGCAGGGCATGCGCGCCTGACCGCGCCGCGGCAAGCAGCTGCACGATGTCCCCGTCACACCTTGGCCGCGTCGCGCTGTGCGCAGTGGGCGACGCGCAAAGGCACGCGCGCGATCAGCGACGTAAACAGTTGCGCGGCAATGGTGCCGGCGGCCTCGGCCACGCGCTCGGCAGGCAGCTCGGGCTGGCCCCATAGCAGGACGCGGCTGCCGACGCCGGCCTGCGGCAAGTGCGTCAAGTCGACGGCCAGCGTATCCATGGCCACGCGTCCCAGCGTGCGGGTCGGTGCGCCGTCGACCTGCACCGGGGTGCCGGTGGGCGCGCTGCGCGGATACCCGTCGGCATAGCCGCAGGCGACGATGCCGATGCGCATGTCGGCTGGCGCCGCGTAGGCGCCGCCATAGCCGACGGGTTCGCCGGCGCGCACGCGCTGCACGGCGACCACGGTGCTGTGCAGCGACATCGCCGGCTGCAGGCCGAACTGCGCGGCGCTGCGCCCGGGCAGCGGGCTTGCGCCGAAAAGCGCCAGGCCCGGGCGCACCCATTGGTCGGCCGCGGCAAGCGACGGGCAGCCCAGCAATGCCGCGGAGTTGCACGTGCTGCGCGGGCCCGGCAAGCCCGCGGTCAACGCTTCGAACGCAGCGCGGGCAGGCGCGATGCCGCCGGGCTGGTCGGCCGCCGCGTAGTGGTTCATGTGGCCCACGCCGGTTACGCGGCCGGCGCCGACCAGCTCATTGGCGTGATGCCAGGCGCGCCGGTATTCGTCGTCGTCCAGGCCGCAATGGTGCAGGTCGCCGGTGCTGCGTAGCCAAACGAAGGGCGGCTTGCGCAGCCGCGCCCGGCCGAGCCAGTCGAGTTGGCGCAGGTCGATGATGGACAGGTGAAGCGGGCCGCCCACATCCAGGTCGAAGTCGCCCGGGCCATACGGCCCGCCCAGGAGCAGGATGGGCCCCGTCCAGCCGGCGTCCCGGCACGCCTGCGCGTCCGCGGGGTCCAGCACGGCCAGGCCGTCTGCGCCGGCCAGCGCCGGTGCCACGCGGGCAATCCCGTGGCCGTAGGCATCGGCCTTGACCGTGGCCCAGATGCGCGGGCTGCAACCGTGCTCGCGCAGCCAGCCGCGCAGGCGCCGCAGGTTGGCTGCGATCGCGCCGGGGTCGACGACGGCGTGGATGGGACGGGACATGCTGCGTTTTCCTTTGTGCGCCGCAAGGCGCTGCATGGTTTGAGTAACCGCGCGGCGTGCGAGGTTCCAGCGCGTCGCGGTGCGCCGTACGCGAGGCGGCCCCGGCCTCGCGTATGATTCCGCTATCCGAGCGAACTGGAGTGCGTGGACGATGAGTCTGTCTAGTGAAAAAGTCGGCGACGTCCTGGTCCTGGCCCCGGCCGGACAGATCAACAGCGGCAACGCCGCAGCGGTGGAGTCGGAGCTGCTTGCCAAGCTCGAGCAGGGCGAGAGCCGGCTGGTCCTGGACCTGGCTCGCCTGGACTACATCTCCAGCGCCGGGTTGCGGGTCGTGCTGATGTTGGCCAAGCGGATCAAGGAACGCGCCGGCGCGCTGGTCGTTTGCGGGATGCAGCCGCACGTGCGCGAAGTCTTCGACATCAGCGGGTTCCTGGCCATCCTGACCGTCACCGACGACCGCAATGCCGCGCTGGCCAAGCTGGCGGCATAGGGTGCGCGCATGACCACGCCCGAGCCGCCGCGCGCCGGCGGCGCCCCGGCCATCGCCGGCATCGGCACGGACTTGCTGCGTGTCGATCGCATCGCCCGTGCGCTCGATCGCCACGGCGAGCGGTTCGCCCAAAAAATCCTCGGCCCCGACGAGCTGCGCAAGTTTCGTGAGCGCCGGGCCCGTGACGCCGGCAGGGGCGTGCGGTTCCTGGCTACGCGCTTTGCCGCGAAGGAGGCGTTTTCCAAGGCGGTCGGCCTGGGCATGCGCCTGCCCATGACCTGGACGCGCATGCAAACCCTGAACGCGCCCGGCGGCCGCCCGGTGGTGGTGCTGGCCGAGCCGCTCAAGTCCTGGTACGAGGCGCGCTTTGGTGCTGCCCATGTTTCCGTTTCCGACGAATGCGATATGGTCGCGGCCTACGTCGTCGTCGAAACCAAATCCTGATTCCGCGACCGTCGATTCCCATGCCTGATCAAGCCGCCCATCTCCTGCCTCCCGGACCCGTCATGGTCGACGTGGCCGGCGCCGTCCTGACCGCCGCAGAAAAGCGCCGGCTGCGCGACCCGCGCATCGGCGGCGTCATCCTGTTTGCGCGCAATTTCGACAACCGCGCCCAGCTGGTTGCGCTGACGCGCCAGATCCGCAAGGCGCGCAAGGACATCCTCATCGCCGTCGATCACGAAGGCGGGCGCGTGCAGCGCTTCCGCACCGACGGCTTTACCGTCTTGCCGCCCATGCGCAAATTGGGCCAGCTGTGGATGCGCGATCCCATGCAGGCCATGCGCGCGGCCACCGACGCAGGCTACGTGCTGGCGGCGGAATTGCGCGGCTGCGGCGTTGATCTCAGCTTCGCGCCGGTGCTCGACCTGGACTACGGGGTCAGCCGCGTCATCGGCGACCGCGCTTTTCACCGCGACCCCCGCGTGGTGGCCATGCTTGCCCGGGCACTGGTGCAGGGCATGGCGCTGGCAGGCATGGCCGCCTGCGGCAAGCATTTTCCGGGCCATGGCTACGTCGAAGCCGACTCGCACCACGAGATCCCCCGCGACGACCGTTCCCTCTCGGCCATCCTGCGCGAGGACGCCGCGCCTTACGCCTGGCTGGGCGACGCGGTGCTACCGGCGGTCATGCCCGCGCACGTCATTTATCCCAAGGTCGACAGCCGCCCGGCCGGGTTTTCGCGCCGCTGGATCGGCGACATCCTGCGCGGCAAGCTGGGCTACGATGGGGTGGTGTTTTCCGACGACCTCACGATGCAGGCGGCCACGGTGGCAGGCGACATCACGGCGCGCGCGCACGCGGCGCTGCAAGCCGGCTGCGACATGGTGCTGGTGTGCAACCGGCCGGACCTGGCCGACGAGCTGCTGCGTGGGCTGCGCATGTCACATGCGCCCGAAAGCGTCGCACGCCTGCGCCGCCTGATGCCGCACACGCACGCGCCGGACTGGGACGCCTTGCAGGCCGACGGGCGCTACCGGCGCGCGCGCGCGTCCGTCCTGGCGCTGCAAGGCCGCCGTAGCAAGTAGTTTTTCCGCCCGTGGCCGGGCCGCCAAGCACAGCATGCCAGCGTCCGAATCCGACTTCGACATCAAGGCCTTCCTGGCGCAGCTGCCGTCGCTGCCGGGCGTATACCGGCACATCGACGCCGACGGTCAGGTGCTGTACGTCGGCAAGGCGCGCAACCTGAAAAAGCGCGTCTCGTCGTATTTCCAGAAAACGCCGTCGAGCCCGCGCATCGCGCACATGGTCGCGCGCGTGGCGCGGCTCGAGGTCACGGTCACGCGCTCGGAGGCCGAGGCGCTGATCCTGGAAAACAACCTCATCAAGAGCCTGCGCCCGCGCTACAACATCCTTTTTCGCGACGACAAGTCCTACCCCTACCTGCAGATCACGGCCCACCCGTGGCCGCGCATCGCCTACTACCGCGGCTCGACCAACCGACCGGGCAAGTATTTCGGCCCGTATCCCAGCGCCTGGGCGGTGCGCGACACCATACAGACACTGCAAAAAGTCTTCCGGCTGCGCACCTGCGAAGACACGGTATTCAGCAACCGGACGCGGCCCTGCCTGCTGTTCCAGATCGGCCGCTGTTCGGCCCCCTGCGTGGGCGAGATCGATGCGGCGGCGTACGCCGGCGACGTCGACCGGGCGGTGAAGTTCCTGGGCGGGCAGGCTGACGAAGTCCTGGGCGAGATCGAGCAGCGCATGCTGCAGGCGGCCGAAGCGCTGCGCTTCGAGGAAGCCGCCGCGCTGCGTGACCGCATGGGGGCGCTGTCGCGCGTGCTGCACCAGCAGACGATGGAAGGCGCAGGCAGCGAGGACACCGACATCATCGCCGTGGCCGCAGCCGGCGGCCGCGTGTGCGTGAACCTGGCCATGGTGCGTGGCGGCAGGCACCTGGGCGACAAGCCCTTCCTGCCTTCGCATGCCGACGGCGATTCCGCGGGCGACGTGCTGGCGGCCTTCATCGCCCAGCACTATCTGGAAAACCCCATGCCGCCGGTGCTGGTGGTTTCGCACCCCTTGCCGGACGCGGACCTGGTCGGCGTGCTGGCCGAGCACACGGGCGTGCGCGCGCGGGTGCTCACCCGTCCGCAGGGCCTGCGCCGGTCGTGGCTGGAGCAGGCGGCCAAGAACGCAGAGCTGGCGCTGGCGCGGTCGCTGAGCGAGTCAGGCGCACGCGCGGCCCGCACCGCGGCGCTGGCCGAGGCGTTGGACCTGGAAACCGACGAGGCCGCGCTCGATGCGCTGCGCATCGAGTGCTTCGACATCAGCCATACGGCTGGCGAAGCGACGCAGGCGTCCTGCGTGGTCTACGAGCATCACGACATGCAGCCGTCGCTGTACCGGCGCTACAACATTCTCGGCATCACGCCTGGCGACGATTACGCGGCCATGCGCCAGGTGCTGACGCGCCGCTTTGGCAAGGTGGCCGATGGCGAGGCGCCCATGCCGGGGCTGGTGCTGATCGACGGTGGCAAGGGCCAGGTCGAGGTCGCCCGCCAGGTCTTCGCCGAGCTCGGGCTGGACATCCATGCGCTGGTGGGCGTGGCCAAGGGGGAAGGGCGCAAGGTGGGGCTAGAGACGCTGGTTTTCGCCGACGGTCGGGCGCCGCTCGTGTTGGGCCCGGATTCGCCCGCGCTGATGCTGATCGCGCAAATTCGCGACGAAGCCCACCGCTTTGCGATCACCGGCATGCGCGCGCGCCGCGCCAAGGCGCGCACCGTGTCCCGGCTCGAGGAAATCGAAGGCATCGGCGCGCGCCGGCGCCAGCGCCTGCTGGCGCGTTTCGGCGGCTTTGCCGGCGTGGCGCGCGCCAGCATCGAAGACCTCGCCTCGGTGGAGGGGATTTCCTACGAACTGGCCGAGCGCATCTACCATGCGCTCAGGTAGCGCGGGACGGCGGACGGTCGCCCCGATCGGTTAGCATACGTGCACTATGCCCGTGAATTTGCCCATCATTCTGACCTGGCTGCGCATCGCCATGATTCCCCTGGTGGTGGGCTTGTTTTACGTGCCCTCGTCGTGGCTGAGCCTACCGGTGCGCGATATCCTGGCGGCGGCTGCCTTCATCATCGCCGCGCTGACCGATTGGTTCGACGGTTGGCTGGCGCGCCGCTGGGAGCAGACCTCGTCCTTCGGCGCCTTCCTCGACCCGGTGGCCGACAAGCTCATGGTCAGCGCCGCGCTGCTGGTGCTGCTTTACCTGGGTCGGGTCGACGCGCTCATCGCACTGGTGATCATTGGCCGCGAAATCACGATTTCCGCGCTGCGCGAATGGATGGCCAAGATCGGCGCGAGCGCCAGCGTCGCCGTGCACCGGCTGGGCAAGTTCAAGACTGCCGCGCAGATGGTCGCCATTCCTTGCCTGCTTTACAACCAACCCTTGCTGGGCCTGGACATGGCCTGGCTGGGGCATGTGCTCATCGTCGTCGCCGCGGTGCTGACGGTGTGGTCCATGCTGTACTACCTGCGCAAGGCTTGGCCTGCGATCAGGGAAAAGACCAACGATTGACGGCGGCGCGCGGGCGGGCGCCGCGGCCTGCCTGAAGTCTTCCGGCCGGTGGCCGGGCCGCGCCTGCCGCCCAGGAGACGAAAGTAGTGAGCAGCCGTACCCTGCCGCCAGCGGCGGCCGCGTCCCTAGCCGATCACCCTGCCGTGCGCCGGCGCGACTGGCTGACCATCGCGCTGGTGGCCACCGCCCATGCGGTCTCGCACTTCTTCCAGCTGGTCATCCCGTCGTTATACGTGTCGCTGGGCGCGGCCTTCGACCTGGACTTCGCCAGGCTGGGCCTGCTGGTGTCGGTGTTCTACGTCACCTCGGGCCTGGGCCAGGCTTCGTCGGGCTTCGTCGTGGACCGGCTGGGCGCGCGGCCGGTGCTGTGGTTCGGCCTGGGCAGCTTCGTCGTCTCCGGCGTGCTCATGGCCGCGGCCAACGGCTATGCCATGCTGCTGCTGGCTGCCTTCATCGCCGGTGCAGGCAACTCGGTCTTCCACCCGGTCGATTTCGCCATCTTCAATCACCGCGTCAGCCAGCGCAGGCTGGGGCATGCCTTCAGCACCCACGGGCTGACCGGCAACCTGGGCTGGGCGCTGACGCCGGTGTTCATCACCACGCTGACCCTGCTGTTCAACTGGCGCGTCGCGGCCTTGGGCGCGGCCATGGTCGCCGGGGTGGCGTTGGTCCTGACCCTATTGGGCCGACGCCTGTTGGTCGAGCCAGAGCGTGACGCGCATGGCGACGCCGCGGCCGCGCAGCGCGCGGCCGCAGCCGGCGCGCAGGCCGACGGCCGGGGCGATGCTAGCGCTGCCCATCCGGCCCCGGCCGCCGATGCGGTGCCGTCCGGCATCCTGGATACCGTGCTGATGCTGCTGCGGCGGCCGGCGCTGTGGGGGGCGTTCATGTTCTTCGCCTTTTCCTCGCTTGGGCTGTCGGCGGTGCAGAACTACACCATCCCCCTGCTGGGCGAACGCTACGGCCTGTCGCACGTGGCGGCCAGTTCCGCGCTGTCGGGCTACATGATCGCATCGGCCTTCGGGATGATGCTGGGGGGCTTCTTGGTGTCGTCCACGCCGCGCACGGAACGCGTAGTGGCGGGATCCTTGGTCACGGCCGGGCTGACGCTCGCGCTGTTGGCCATGGGCGCGGTGCCCGCGGCGCTGGCCGTGCCCGTGGTCGGGCTGGCCGGCTTGTGCGCCGGCCTGGCCGGCCCATCGCGCGACATGCTGATCCGCCGCGTGGCGCCGCGCGGCGCCACCGGCTCGGTCTACGGCCTGGTGTATTCGGGCATGGACGTCGGCGCGGCCATGGGGCCTCTGATCTTTGGCCTGATGCTCGATGCGGGGTTTGGGCATGGGCCGTGGCTGGGCGCAGCCGCGGCCTTCGTCCTGGCCGCGGTGCTGGCCTCGCTGATCGGCCGCTCCGTCGCGGGCAAAAGGTGAGGGCGCGCAGGCGGCCGCCGCCGCCACCCGCGCCTATTGCCTCGCGGTCCGTAGCGTGCGGTCCGGCGCAGGCATGCCCGGCGTGGCGCGCCAGGGGTTGATGTCCAGCCCGCCGCGGCGCGTATAGCGCGCGTAGACGGACAAGGCTTGCGGACGGCAGCGCGCCAGGATGTCGGTGAACATCCGCTCTACGCACTGCTCATGGAAACCGCTGTGGTTGCGGAAGGACACGATGTAGCGCAGCAGCCCGGAGCGGTCGATGGGCGCGCCGCGGTACTCGATGCGCACGCAGGCCCAGTCCGGCTGGCCCGTGACCGGGCAATTCGATTTCAACAGGCGCGAGGCCAGCACCTCGTGCACGGGTGCTGCCGCGGCGTCTGCCGACAGCCATTGCGGCGCGGGCAAGTAATCGGTCACGTCGACGTCCAATCCATCCAGGCTTTCGCTATCTAGTTCGCGCAGGCACTGGGCGCTGAATTGCCCGGGCAGGATGAGCTCGGCCTCGATGGGACAGCCGGCCGCCTTGCCGACGTCGGCCAGCAAGCGCTCGCGCAGCTCCTGCGGGCCGGACAGGCGTGTTTGGTTGAAGGAATTCAGGTATAGCTTGAACGACTTGGACTCGACGATGCAGGGGCTTGCCGCCGGGATGATGAAGCGGGCGAGCGCCACCTGGGGCTTGCCGCGCGCATTCAGCCAGGACAGCTCGTAGGCATTCCAGATGTCTTCGCCCTGGAAGGGCGGGGATGCGGGGTCCAGTCCCAGCTCGGCGCGGGCGGCCGCGCGCCCGATCGGAAACAGAAGCGAAGGGTCGTACTGCGTCGGATACGTGACGGTACGGCCAAGGGAAGAATCGTCCAGGCTAGCCATGCGGGAGGAAAGGCAAAGAATCGGCCAATTGCGGCGCAGGGTCGATTCTAGACTGCTTGCCGATGGACACGCCTGCCGGCATCCCCGCGGTCGCGCCGCCTGGCCGGGCGGCGCGACCTGTCCATCATTTCAGGCCACTTTGCCGCGTGCTTGCCAGGAACCGTTCGGCGGCGCCGTCGTTGACGCTGCTCCACAGGATCTGGCCATCGCGGAAGGCCAGCCAGTTCTCCAGCACTTTGGCAAAGCTCGGATGGGCGGCGGCCTGCTCGCGCAGGACCTCGCCCGTGGCCTTCTGCATGGCGTTCATGACTTCCACCGGCCAGCTTTGCAGCTTGACGCCTTGGGCGACCAGCCGGCGCAAGGCGCCGATGTTGTTGGCGTCGTACTTGGCCAGCAGGTCGATGGCCGCTTCGCTGCAGGCAGCCTGCAACGCCGCTTGGTACCTAGGCGGCAGGCTGTCCCATGCCTTGCGGCCAACGGTCAGGCTCAGGTTGGCGCCCAGCTCCATGACGCCCGGCCCGTAGTAATACTGGGCGACTTTGGCAAAGCCGAGCTTCTCGTCGTCATAGGGGCCGACGAATTCCACCGCGTCGAGCGCGCCTTTTTCCAGCGACGGATAGATATCACTGCCGGCGATCTGCTGCGGGATGGCGCCCAGCTTTTGGTAGACCATGCTCAGCAGCCCAGGCGTGCGGATGCGCAAGCCTTTGAGGTCGTCGACCGTCCGGATCGGCTTGCGGAACCAGCCGCCCATCTGCGCGCCAGTGTTGCCGCAAGGGATGGCAATGGCATCAAAGCGCGCGTAGAGCTCGGCCATCAGGGGGCCGCCGCCGCCATAGCGCAGCCACGCGGCCTGCTGGCGCGGTGTCAGTCCGAATGGCACGCCTGTGTCGAACACCAGGGCCGGCTCCTGGCCGACGTAGTAGAAGCCGGCGGTATGGCCGCATTCAGTCGCGCCGTTGCGCACCGCATCCAGCACCTGCAGGGGCGGGACGATTTCCCCGGCCGGAAAGGCGCGGATCGAAAAGCGCCCGTCGGTCAGGGCGCTGACCCGCTCGGTGATGAGCTCGGCCGACCCCCATACGGTGTCCAGCGACCGCGGAAAGCTGCTCGGCATGCGCCAGTTCACGCGCGGCTCCTCTTGCGCCACGGCGGGCGCGGCGATGGCCGCTGCGCCCGCACCCGCGGCGGCCCCGAGGAAACGTCGTCTTTGCATCATTTTGCTGCTCCTTTGATGGTCATGGGCATCGTGGCCGGTCCCCCGCCGGCCGAGGGCGCCTACTTACAAAGCGCCTGCGTCGTTAGTCGAGGCAGCCTGGATCCTCGCGCAGCATGCGCCGCGCAAAGTAGGCGAAGGTCAGCTCGAGGATGCGCGGCTTGACCAAGAAGTCATGGGCTTCCTTGGCGCGCTCGGGCGGCACCGGCTGCACCGGGCCGATGGCGCGGGCGCGCAGTTGCAACTGGGCGGCCTGCTCCAGCCAGATGGCCAGCACGGCCGCCTCGTCGATCGACCGACCCGTGGTCAGCAGGCCATGATTGGCCAGCAGGATGCTGCGCTTGTCGCCCAGCGCGCCGGCGATGATCTCGCCTTCCTCGTCACCGATGGGCAGCCCCGGCCACTGCGGCAGATAGGCGCAGTCATCGTGAAAGGGCGTGGCATCCATGTGCGCCACCACGAGCGGTTCGCCCACCATGGACAGGGCCGAAACGGCAGGAGGATGCGTATGCACGATGCACTGCACGTCGGGGCGGTGGCGGTAGACCCAGACGTGGAAGCGATTGGCAGGGTTGGGCAGCGATTGGCCGTCCAAGGGATTGAGATCCTCGTCGATCAGGATGAGGTCGCTTAGCCGCGCTTCGTCCGCGCCGATGCCAAAGCGCAGCGTCCAGAATGTGCCCGGCTCGTCGCCGCGGGCGGTGATCTGGCCGGCCAATCCGCCATTCCAGTGGCCGTGTGCGGCAAGCATGCGGCAGGCCAGCACAAAGCGCTGGCGCGTATCCCATTGGCCGCCGCGGGCCCGTTGTTCGATTTCCCTGTCTACCCGTGCGCGCAACGCTTCCTTGTCCTGAGCCTGCATCCTGCCTCCTGCAACATTATGCCCATGGGGCAACTAGTTGCCCAAAGTACAATCGATTGCCGAATTTCTGTCAATGGCCGGCGCACTGCCGGCCGTCACCTTCGCATGCCATCGTCCACTGCATCGGCCCGGGCCCGAACCGGTTCTGTCCGCACCGCCCGCAAGACGGCATCGGAAGATGTCGCCATCGGGCTGCGCATGCGGGCGCTGCGCCGCGCGCGCAAACTGACGCTGGCGCAGCTGTCGGACGCCACCGGCCTGGACAAAGGTTTCTTGTCGAGGCTGGAGCGCGGCGAGAAATCGCCGTCGGTGGGCACGCTGCACACCGTGGCCTCGGCGCTGCACGTGCCGCTGGCGCGCCTGCTGGGTGCTGCAGACCCCAAGGAGGAAATCCACATCGTGCGCGCCGCCGAGCGGCGCCGCCTGCCGGTGGCCGACGCGCCCGGCGCGCACTTATACGAAGCCATCACGCCGGGCGGCGGCGCAAGCGGCCTGTCCGTGATGGTGGTGCAGGTCGGCAGCCATGGCGAGCGCGTGGTCGCGCACCATGGCGGGGACGAATTGATCTTCGTCCTGGAAGGCAAGGTAAAGGTGGTGTTCGGCGAGCACGAAGTCGTGCTCGAGCGCGACGACAGCGTGCGGTTTCCCGGCTACCTGCCGCATAGCCTGAGTGGCGTCGGCCGCAAGCCCGCGCGCGCGTTGGTCATCATCGCCAACGACCGCTGACCGCTGCGTTGAGGTGCCCGGGCTACCTGCCTGACTACCACTTCAGGCCAGTTCGCTGCGAGTCCGGGGCCTGGAATTTACTGCTCTTCGTAACTAATCATATTTAAATGATTCCGTCCGCAGTGTAGCCGGTGCCGAGGCAAATTTCCCGGATGGTGGTGCCTGCAAATCATTTGGACTAATGTAATTGCCGCAACCCGGCCGCCGTGTGAAACGCCATGCCTGGCTGGATTCGGCATGCTGACGCAGCACCATCCCGCCGCATTCGCAGAAGTCGGGAATACGAGCAAGAAATCCAAGGGGATACGCCATGGGCACAGAAAGGGGCTTGATGAATGTCCGAGCTTTGGAGGCCTTTCGTGCGGTGATGCGTACCGGTTCGATGACGGGGGCCGCACGCATCATCCATACCACTCAACCTAACATCAGCCGGTTGGTATCCATGCTGGAGGCCGAACTGGACCTGAAGTTGTTTCTGCGCGAGGGAAACAAGCTGCACGTCACTGATGAGGGGGTGGCATTCTTCAAAGAGGTAGAACAGCATTACGCCGGATTGCGCGCGTTGAAGGACGCGGCCCGGGTCATCAAGCAGCGGGGTGGAGGGAGGCTGCATATCGCTGTCGCACCAGTCTTGAGCCATGGGTTCCTGGCGCGGGTGGTTGCGACGTTTGCCCGCGAACATCCCCGCGTGACTTTGTCTATTCGGACATGCAATTCGTTTATGGTCGAACAAATGGTGGTCTCGCAACTGTGCGACGTTGGGTTGGCCGCGTTTATAGGCAACCATGTCACCGAGCCGGGCTTGGAATCCGGGCAGATCGCTAGCATACGTGGTGTCTGTGTGCTCCATCGAAACCACCGGCTGGCTAACCGCGACTATATCCATGCTAGCGATCTAGAGGGGGAGCCATTCGTCTCGATCGCACGGCAGAACGGCAGCCGGGAACATGTCGATCGCCTCTTCGAGCAGGAGGGTGTCAGGCGCAAGATAGAGATCGAGGCCGAGAATGCCTCCACCATCTGTCATCTTGTGTCCCAAGGACTGGGCGTCAGCGTGCTCAATGCCCTCATCGCCGACGATTTCAGGCAACATGGGCTGGTAGCCAAGGAGTTCCGGCCAGAGCTCCGGTTTCCAATCACGTTGCTCAGATCCGCGCATCGCCCGCGCAGTTTATTGGTGACGGCGTTTATCAACTGTCTGCTGTCGGTGCTTCGCGAAGAGTCTCACGAGCCGCAGGTGGCAGCCTGCGATTAATGGATGCAAGGATATGGCATCGTCTGGAGTCGGTAGACACGTTCCAGGTAGGTTCTATGCGTTGCGAACACGTACCAAGGACGATCGATGCGGGTAGGCGCGCTAGCGCCAAGGCGAGGGGTGGCGAAACATTGCGATCAGGACCGGATTCGCACCACGGCATGGCGCGATGCATCAGTCTGGGACAATGAAGCCACATGGCCAAGCGTGACCGGCTTGATGGGAAACCTTATCCGATAGTAGCCCACCTCAGCCGGCGACATTCCGCGTTCTTCGGCAATCAGCTCGCTTACCGTCAGGCCGCACATTCGGCCCTGGCACGGACCCATGCCGCATCTCAAGAACGCCTTCATCTGGTTGGGACCCATGCACCCCAGCCTGACCGTCTCTCGCACCTGGCGTGCTGAAATTTCCTCGCACCGGCATACGATGGTATCGTCGGATGGGCGGCGATAGCTTTCAGGTGGTTGGTACAACTCGTCAAAGAACGCACGGCCGCGCATTGCCCGGGCAAGAATCTGGCGTGGCTCCCGGGCCAGGCGATCCCGTTGCATATTGTCTATACGGCCCAATGTGGCAGCGACCTGCAATGCAGCCAAACGTCCTTGCTGCTCGGCCGCACGAGCACCTCCGATTCCTGCTCCATCACCCGCCATGGCTATTCCTGGCGAAGACGTCTCGCCCCAAACATCCACACGGGGTTCCCAGCATGCTAGACGGTCGTTCCAGACATGGTCGAGGCCAAGCGCGCGCGACAAATTCACGTTTGGCACCACGCCCTGATGCAACATCAAGTGAGATGCTGGCACTTGATGCAGCCGGCCTTTCGTACGAAAACTGACCGACTCAAGCCGGTCTCTGCCTACGGCCTGCAACGCCAGCACGTGACGCTCGATGGGAATGGCCGATCGAACCGCGCGCATCAGTTTCAATCCTTTGGCGAGGTATGGCGATAGCAGGAACCCAGGGACATGCGGCAGAGCACGTATCCACCGACCTGGGGGAGTGGTTTCGAGCAGCCTGTCCACCTTCACACCAGCATTCAGGTACTGCCAGGCAAGCAGATACAGCAGGGGGCCGCAACCTGCCAGCACCGCACCCTCTCCGGGCGCGATGCCAGAGGTTTTCAACAGGATTTGCGCAGCACCTGCCGTGACAACCCCTGGCAATGTCCAACCGGGAATAGGGAAAGGACGCTCCTGTGCGCCGGTGGCCAGTAGTATCCGGCGCGCAGTCATCGCGTGTGCCTGGCCCCCGTGCCCAGTGGAATAATGGACCTCGAAGCCCTCGTCCGCTTCGCCGGTCAGGCGTGTCACCCCCCATACGGTCGCGTTGGCCAGATACTTGGTCCCGCTCGAGAGGAATTTCTCGATTAGGCCGTAACCGTACCAGTAATCCGCGCCCAGAATGTTAGGATCTTTCAATGGGGTCGTGGTAATCGAGCGGTAGATCTGGCCCCCTGGTGTAGGTTGCTCGTCGATCAATACCGTGTCCACACCAAGCCCGGACGCCTGGGTTGCCGCCGCAAGCCCGGCCGGTCCCGCGCCCACGATCAACAGTTCGCAACTTTGCGCCATCAAAGGATCTCCCGCGCGCCGTCTTGCCATTGCACGCTCATGCCCTCACGTGCTGGTGTCATGCATGCCTGGCGATTGGGCTGGCCGTCGATGGTGATCAGGCAGTCATAACAGACCCCCATCATGCAAAACGGGCCCCGTGCCCGGCCTTCCACGACCGTTTGGCGGCAAGCGGTGTAGCCGTTGGCAAACAGGGCGGCCGCCACACTGTCGCCCGCCCTGCATTCAGCCGGCAAACCGTTGATCATAATGCGTACCACTGGTGCCTCGAATTTTGCCAACGCCGTGTGATCAAGCCGCTTGAACATGAAACCTCCCGGGGGAAAATGGCGCCATGTCTTCGGCCAGTTTGCCGTCAGCGATCATGGGTGCCAAAACCAAGGCATGCGCCCCCGCCAAGGTCACTCCGCTGTGGCAGGTAGCCACGAAAGCGCCCGGGCATTGTTCGGACTGTGTGTAGATGGGAAAACCGTCCGGTGACATGACGCGCAATGCGGACCACGTGCGTACCACATTGACATCCCGTAAGGCGGGCAGCGTGCGCACGGCACGGTCAGCCAGGGTGCCCAGTATCGGAAAGCTCACCTCTTTGTCGGCGTACCCGGCCTCTTCCTGGGAATCTCCGATCAGCCAGCTGCCTTCATCCATTTGCCGCAACGTACTCATGGGCGTACGCAGGATTCGGCGCGTGCGCTCCAGTACAACGATCTGTCCCCGTTGTGGCCTTACCGGAACATCCAAGCCAACCTGAGCTCCCAGGGCCTTGTTGCCCAGACCGCCGGCCAGAACCAGGCGCCCGGTTTGCACGGAACCGCGCGGGGTGTCGATGACGAACACTCCATCGGATTTGTGGGAAATCCGTTCAGCGGGGCAACAGGGCATGTAATCCACGCCATTGCGCTGGAAAGCGACGTGCAGCGCCCGCAGCAGCTTCAGCGGGTTCACGATGCCGTCAACCGGGGTCCAGGTTGCGCCACGGACGTCTGGCCCGATTCCCGGCACCAAGTCGGCCAGTTCGTGGCGATCCAGCAGTTTCCACTCATAGCGACTCATGCCCGGCTGCGAGAGCAGCTTCCTCATGAAAGCAACACGGGCTTGTACTTCTTCATCGGACAGCAGCACGTGCAACCCACCTTGCTGCTCGAGGTGCACGTCGATGCCTGTTTCTTCGAGTAGCTGGCGGGCGAGATCAGGCCAGGCCTGCTGAGACGTCATTGTCCAGACGCCATAGCGCGCCATGCCCATGCCCTTGCTTTGTACCCAAACGAGTCCGAAATTGCCTCGCGATGCCCGATAGGCTAGGTCGCCTTCGTCGAGCACTGCCACCCGCTGTAGCCGGCGGCGCAGGCCATAGGCCAGCGCCGAGCCGACCAGCCCCCCCCCGACTACGACAGCATCATAGAACGCATGGCGAGGTGCCACGTGCCAGGCTGAATGCACGCCTACTGCTGCTGAGAGTGGCATGACAGTCCTATCCCATATGTGCGGCACTTCAATCCTTGAAGACGGCCTTGACGACCCGATTGGCGTTATCTCCCAGCACCATGCGGATCTCATCATCCGTGAAGTTGCGCTTAACCAAATAGGCGATGATGTAGTGCAGGCTGCCGGGACCGACGTCCTTGGGATGCATCAGGTCCGTGCGCAGGTCAGGGCCGATGATGGCCACCTCTGGGTGGCGTGAGTGGAATTCCGCCATGCGATCCCGGCTGTACTTGCGGAGGTCTCCGACGTCGGTGCCGATACCCACATGTTCGATGCCGACCAAGTTTGCGATATAGACAACGTGGTCGATCATGTCGTTGATAGTGCTTCCTGTGGCAAGGCCGTCCGGCTTCAGGAATCCGGACTTGCCGGCAATGCCGATGACTCCTCCTTTGGCGGCGATCGCCTTGATCTCATCATCCGTCTTGTTGCGTGGGGTGTCGACGAGGCCGCGCGCAGCAGTGTGGGTTGCCATGATGGGATTGGACGACATGTTGGCGCAATCGATCGTGGTGCCGATGCCCACGTGCGAAGTGTCTATCACGATACCCAGCTCGTCCAGCCTCCGGATGAATTTGATGCCCAGGTTGCTCAGCCCGGACTGGAAACGTTCGCCACAGCCGTCGCCGAACATGTTGCGGTCCTGGTAGGTAGGCTGCACAAAACGGATGCCCAGGTTGTAGAAAATCTCCATACGGTCGATGTCGCCTTCCAGTGCAGTGACATCCTGGAACCCCATGAAGATCGCAGTTCGCCCTTCTTTGCGAGCCCGTTCGATATCGGCGTAGGACTTGGCGATGAAACCCACTTCCGGGTGGGTATCGTACAAGCGGGTCCAGTGCGCGATATTCTTTACCCCCTCGGCGAAATCGACGGTATAGCAGACGGTGTGGTTGATGGCCGTGACATTGGATTCCTTGACCTGCTTGAGGTAGATTTCGTCGCCGCATTCTCGAGTGGTGGAATCGCACAGATTCCAGTACACGAAATCCTTGCGTATGCGTTCCACGCGCTCCAGCTCTGTCTCGGTAAGCTTCAAACCGTACGCTGTATTCATCACGTTAACCCCAGTTGGTTGGAATGACCGCCCGCGTATAGGCGAGACGGCATGGAATCTCATGCGGACAGAACCAGGCTTTCCTCTTCAGGCCAATAAAGGTATATGGTCGTGCCAGGGACGACGTCATCGGACACCATCGCAGAGGGGCGCAATACGGTCATGGATTGCGATCCAGCCCGGCATTCGATCTTGCTGACGTGGCCCAGGAAGTGGACGTCGACTACTTGGCACTCCATCGTCGAAACGCCAGCACGTCCCTGCAACTCCAGGAAGGTCAAGCGGTCCAGCGTGTAGTTCACGCGGTCGTTCTTGATGGAGAGAAAAAGGGATTGGCTCGCATCGACGGAGTGGGTTGCGCGGCCTTTCATAACCCGCCCCATGCCTATCACGTTGAGCTCACATACCGAGCCATCAGCAGACTGGCGTAGTAGCTTGGCCGGGATAAAGTTGGTGTTTCCCAGGAATGACGCAGCAAAGGCGTTGGCAGGGTGGTTGTATATGTCCCTGGGCGTCGACATTTGTGCGATTTCACCGTCTTTCATCAGCACGATCCGGTCGGAAAGAAACATGGCTTCCTCCTGATCGTGGGTGACAAACACAGACGTTATTGACAATTCGCGCAGGATTCGCTTCAGGTCGTCCCGTATTTCTTGGCGCAGTTTGGCATCCAGGTTGGACAGAGGTTCGTCTAGGAGCAACACTCTCGGCTCCATGACCATGGTGCGCGCAATGGCTACTCGCTGCTGTTGTCCGCCCGAAAGTTCTTTCGGCTTGCGGTGGGCGAACTTTTCCATTCCGACGAGCTTCAGGGCTCGTGTCACCCTGTCGTGGATTTCATCTTTGGGCACAGACTTGATCCGCAGGCCGTACGAAACATTATTGAATACGGTCATGTGCGGAAAAAGTGCATAACCTTGGAAGACCATGCCCACGTTTCGCTTGTTGATGGGAACATTGGTCTGGTCGATGCCATCGATGATGATCTTGCCTTTCCGGGGGGTGATAAGGCCGGCAATGGCATGCAGTGTGGTGGTTTTGCCGCAACCGCTGGGGCCCAGCAATGACAGTATTTCACCGCGCCGCACAGACAAGTTCAGCCCGGTAATAATGTCGCGCTCCCCATAACCCAGTGTCAGCTCCTCGAGCTCGATCGAGTAGTCGTCGGGTGCAGTCATTTTCTTGGTCCCACGTTGTCCAGTCCGGAAACGCTGCTGATGATTCCTACGGCCGCGCACGACAGCAAGATCAAGATGGTCGATAACGCTGCAATAGCCGGATCAAGGCTGAACTCCACATAGTTGTAGATAGTAATGGGCAGGGTCATGGTCGATGAATCGACCAGGAACAGTGAGATGACGGTGTTGTCAAAGCTGATAAGGAAGGCAAATAAGGCCGCTGCCACGATCGAATTCTTCATCAGTGGCAGCGTCACCCGGACGATCGTTCCAGCCCGACTCGCCCCCAAGACCAGTGAGGCATTTTCGAGGTTTTCGTTGATCGCACTGACGCCATTGAAAAGCAGGCGAACGGTGTAGGGCAGGCAGATCACCGCATGCGCCAGGACTAGGACGACCAGATCCGTGGCGATGTTCATGAGCGTCAACATTTGCAGGATGGCGAGCCCGATGACCAGCTCGGGGATAATTAGCGGCGACAAGAGCAAGCCAAGGATGGTTTCCCTGGAGCGACCATCCCCCCTGGCCAGTGCGTAGGCGGCAAGCAGGCCGAGCAGGAGCGACAGCAACATGGCCAAGGAGGCGACGATCAAGCTGTTGTAGGCCGCATCCAGGAACGCCTGGTCATGCAGGACACGGGTAAACCACTTCATCGATAACCCGTGCGGCGGGAACCTGAGGATTTCCTGGGGTTCGAATGCTGCCCCGATCACGATGAGCAGCGGGCTGCACATGAACGCAACATAGAGGACGCTCAACAACTTTTTCATCACGCGGCCTCGTTTTCTTGAAGCGGTTTGGCGTCGAAATTCAGGTGCGCCTTGATGGCAGCGATCAGCCCAAATACCAGCATGGTGAATACGAACAGAATGACTGCCAATGCCGCTCCGGCCGGCACGTTTCCGATGATCATCACCTGCTGGTAGATCAAGGTGGCGATCATCTTTATGTTGATGGACCCCAGCATCGCTGGTAGCACGAAGGTCGCCAACACGTGCAGGAATACTAAGAGCGATCCGACCACGAAACCTGGTGCACACAACGGAATGATGATGTGCAGGAAGACGTCCCACTTGCGGGAACCGAGTACCATCGATGCGTCAATGATGTTCTTATCGATGGCCCGCAGGCTTGCCAGTACCGGAAGCACCATGAATGGCAGAAGCAGGTGGGTCAGACCGATGATCACGGCTGATTCGGTGTAAAGCACCTGCATCGGTTCGTCTATCAACCCTAGCCACCGCAGCAGCGAGTTGAGTGGGCCTTCCCTGCCGAAGACGATAATCCAGCCAAAGCCCCGAACCACGACGCTGACAAACAGCGGAAGCACGGTCACCACGGTCAACAGGGCTGCCCATGTCTTGCCGGAGACGGAAATGATGTATGCGACGGGAAACCCGATTACTAGCGTGGCCAGCGTCACCAATGCGCCAATGCGAAAGGTGTTGACAATGCTTTCCCAGTACACCGGGTTGCGGAAAGCCTCGGCGTAGTTGTCCAGGGTCGCTTCCGTTGGCTCACCATAGAGATATCCTTCCCCCATGAAACTGAGGAATAGCAGGTATGCGAATGGAACGAACAGCGCCAGGGCAATGAAGCCCAATGCAGGCGAAAGGAACAGCGCACGTTGTTTCATCAGGTCGAACGCTCCACGCCTGCTGCGCGATGTCAGCAGGAAAACCCGTGCGGGGTTACAGGTATTGATTGCAGTCGCTGACGATGCGCGAGACGTCAGGTCGCAATCCGCTTGTTCCAAAGGTCAACCAAGGCACTCATGTTCTTGATCAGCATCGGCGTGTTGACGAGCTGAACAGAGTCGATGCTGGGCAGGCGATTCTTGAGCTTGTCGCTGTATTGCACTTTGCGATTTACCGCGCCGTAAAACATGGCTTCGCAGAATGCTTTCTGGGCTTCTTCACCAAGGGCATAGTTCATGAATTCCTTGGCCAGCTCCTCCTTGCCGCCCTTGACCACGCCCATCACCGGGCCGCTCGATACGGCACCTTCGGAAGGATTGATCCACTTGACCATGCCGTTGGTGGAGTCTTCGGCAATGAAGGTACGGCCATCCCAGCCAGGCCCGATGGCGCCTTCCCCGCTGGTCAGCAGCACGACCGGATCGTTGAACGCGGTGAAGAACTTGAATATGTAGGGTTTCATGCGCTCGAGCGCGGCGATGGCTGCCTCGATGTCTTCGAACCCACTGCCGTATATCTTCGCGAACATCGACAATACTTCGGCGCCACGCACATTGGAGCTCAGGTTATTGAAAAACACCTGCTTGCCGAACTCGCCTGCCGCCGTGCGCTCGACGAACTCGCGCCACGATCCCACCCCCCCGGGTATCTTGTTCGGCCGATAGGCAATCCCCACACTGCTGTAGTCATACATGGAGCCACAACCTTCCCAGTCCGCCTTGAACTTCTCGGGCACGTCGGCGAGGCTCGGAACGCTTTTTTCATCGACAGGCACCAGCTTGTTTGCCCGGATCAGGCGGTACATGTCGTTGCCGCCAAACGCTGCCACGTCATAGGGTGGGGTGCCACGGCTGGACAGTATCTTGAGGGCGTGCGCCGGGTTCGTGCCGGGAACCAGAGTCACTTTAATGCCGGTCTTTTTCTCGAACGGATCCGCCATGTGCTTGCGTACGTTCTCGAGGAACGAGCCACCGGAACTGGTGACGTAGATATGTTCCTCGGCCGCATGCCCGTTGCGCAGGTAGCTGGCCCCTATCGTGGCAAGGCCAAGACGGACCGAAGCTTTAAGGAAAGTACGTCGAGTTGCCGTCTTCATGATATGCGTCCTGTTCATTGTGCGTTTCCTCGGCCATGCCTGGCCGGATGGACGACGCATCACCCGCAAGTCAACTGCCACATCTCATACCGGCCCAGGGATTCCATTGGCACCGGCTACTTTCCGACTTGGTCGTATGTTGTTTCGCCCGCTTATGCCCGTCAAATCAAAAATTACGAGGTCTCCATAAAATTTTTGTATGCAGAATCGCCGCTACGCACAGCCGTACCGCGCAAGTAGCCGACCGCTTGTGACGTCCGGCGGATTCCACGGTTGCACGACCGGGCTGTCGGCACCGTGTTGGGCTTGGCTAGCAGCCTTGGCGTCGGGCTTCTTTCCTTGGTGGCGCCTGGGGGCGCCGCCTACTTCGGGAGGTGCTGCTTTCGCAGGAACGGCACCGGATGCGACCGCCGCGTGAGCATCGCTCGTGGCAGCGTTTTTTCGGTAGCAAAGGCTGGGTGGCAGGCACGCAAACAGGTCAGTCTGACCAGTGGCAGCCATGGATGCTACGTTCGGCGCAATGCCGGGTCGGGGTGTGGCGGATGTGAGGGCTTGCCGGGCCGGGGTCTTTGCAGCGAAGCCCGGGCGAGGAGAGCATCGGTGTCCGCTGGCGACCCACAGGAATGGAAAGGATGCGGCCGGGATTACCGACCGCACGGTCCTGGTTACTTGTTTGCCTTACTGCTTGCGTTCGGCGATGGCCTTCTCGGCCTTGGCGACCAGGTCTTCGCCGATCTGCTTCTTCCACTTGTCGAACACCGGGCGGGTGGCGTCGACGAAGGCTTGGTGCTCGGCCGGGGTCAGTTCGACCAGCGACACGCCGTGGCCGCGGATCTGGTCCAGCAGCGAGGTGTCGTCCTTGGTCACGCCCTTGCGCGCGATGGCGATCTCGCGCTTGGCGGCTTCCTGGGCGGCTGCGCGCACGATCTCTCGGTCCTTTTCGGACCAGCTGTTCCAGACTTCCTTGTTGACCACGAAGATGAGCGGGTCGGCCACGTAGTTCCACAGGGTCAGGTACTTTTGGCCCACGGTGTGCAGCTTGGAGCCGGTGTAGATCGACAGCGGGTTTTCCTGGCCGTCGACGGCGCCGCTGGCCAGGGCGGGTTGCGCGTCGGCCCAACTCATTTGCGTGGGGTTGGCGCCCAGCGCGGTGAAGGTGTCGATGTACAGCGGCGAGCCGACCACGCGCAGCTTCAGGCCTTTCAGGTCTTCGGGCTTGCGGACTTCGCGCTTGGAGTTGCTCAGCTGGCGATAGCCGTTTTCGCCCCAGGCCAGCGGCACGACGCCGGCCTTTTCGATGATGGCGAACAGATCCTGGCCGACCTCGCCGTCGATCAGCGCGTCGATGGCGGCGTAATCGGGCAGCAGGAAGGGCAGGGAGAACAGGTTGAGCTGGCGCACCTGCGGCGACCAGTTGATGGTCGAGCCCACCGCCATGTCGATGACGCCCTGGCGGATCGCCGTGAATTCGCGGGTCTGGTCGCCTTGGACCAGCGACGTGCCGGGGTAGATCTTGATGTTGATGCGGCCGTCGGTGCGCTCGCGCACCAGGTCGGCCCAGATCTGCGCGCCCTGGCCCCAGGGGAACTGGGTGCCGACGACGATGGACAGCTTGTATTCGGGCTTGTACTGCTGCGCCTGGGCGGCCGGCGCCTGCATGGTCATGCCCAGCACGGCACACAGCGCAGCGCCCAACAGGGATCGGACTTTCATGGGTTTCTCCTCCGGGTGAAAAAGGTTGATGTCCCGCGGCGCGGCCGGGCGGATGCCCGGTCGTCAATAGCCCAGCTTGGCCGGCAGCCACAAGGCCAGCTGCGGCCAGGCGATGACCGCGGCCAGCACCAATATCATCGCAGCCAGCAGCCACAGCACCCAGCGCACCGTGCTTTCCATGGAAACGCGGGCGATGCGGCAGGACACCATCAGGTTGACCGCCAGCGGCGGGGTGAACTGGCCCACCGCCACCATCAACGTCAGCAGCACGCCAAACCATACCGTGTCCCAGCCGTAGGCGTTGGCGATCGGCAGCAGCAGCGGCACGAAAATCAGGAAGATGGAAATGCCGTCCAGGAACATGCCTGCCACGACCAGTAGCGCGATGATGAGCGCGAGCACGCCCCATTGGCCCAGGCCCGATCCGGTGATGGCGCGCGTGATCGGGTCGATGATGCTCAGCGTCGACAGCGACCACGCGAAAATCCCGGCCAGCGCCACCACGATGAGGATGACGGCCGACAGCTCGGCCGCTTCACGCAGGATCACGAAGAGGTCGCGCAAGCCTATCGTGCGGTAGACCGCCATGCCGACGAACAGCCCATAGAACACCGCGACCACGGCGGCTTCGGTGGGCGTGAACCAGCCCATGCGCATGCCGCCCAGGATGAGCACGGGCGCGGCCAGGCCCCAGGACGCCTCGCGCAGGCTGCGCCAAAAGGGCGGGCGGGGCAGGGCGCCTTCTTGCGCGCCCATGCCGTGGCGGCGCGACAGCCAGACGGCCGGCACGATGAGCGCCAGGCCGACCAGCAAGCCGGGCACCATGCCCGCGGCAAACAGCGCCGGCACCGATGCGCCCGGTACCAGCACGGAATAGATGATGAAGGCCACCGACGGCGGGATCAGGATGTCGGTGGCCGCGCCCGCGGCCACGACGCTGGCGGCGAACGGCGCCGGGTAGCCCGACCGCTTCATGGCCGCGATCATGACCGCACCCACGGCAGCCGCGCACGCTGGGCCAGAACCCGAGATGCCGCCCATGAACATGGCCACCATGATGGCGATCAGCGGCAGCATGCCGGGGCCGCGGCCGACGATCGCGGTGGCGAAATCGACCAGCCGGCGGGCCACGCCTGAACGGTCGAAGATGCACCCGACCAGCACGAACATCGGGATGGCCAGCAGCGGATACTTGGCCAGGCCCGCATAGAAGTTCTGCGCCACGGCCAGCAGCCCGAACCATTGCACGTCGGCGTTGGCGATGCCAATGGCCAGCGTGCCGGCCACGCCGAGCGCCACGCCCACGGGCACGCCGACGATCATCAGCGCCGCGAAGACGGCAAACAGCAAGGCGGCGATCATGCCCGGCCCCGCAGCCGCAGCAGCCCGCCCAGCGCGCGCAGCGCAATCGCCACCGACAGCACCGGCAGCCAGACCGAATACCACCAGGTGGGCACGCCGATGGCGGGGCTGGTTTCCTCGAAGACGTATTCGTCCCAGACCAGGCGCGCCGACAGCACCGCCAGCGCGACGAAGAAGACCAATGTCACGGCATGGCCAAAGACGGCCAGGCGCTGGCGCCGTGCCGGGCTGCCGCCGTCGGCGAAGAACTCGATGCGGATGTGGCGGTTGCGTGCAACGGCCGAGCTTGCGCCCACCAGCGTCACCACGATCATCAGGAAGATGGAGATTTCCTCGGTCCAGGCAAACGACTGGTCCGTGAAGTAGCGCACCACCACGTTGGCAAAGGTAATCAGCGCCAGGACCGCCATCAGCCCGGCAGCCAGCCAGTCTTCGATGGCCAGCGGCACGCGGGTGCGCGGCTCGGGCGTCTCGGGCAATTCGGGATGGGGATCGGGCGTGGCGGGATCTGGTTGCGACATGTCGGGAAAGCGCTCGGCCTTTGCGGCTCTTGTTCTTTGCGGATACGGCAAAGGCAGCATCCTAGCGCGCCGGCGCGTCAGCGCCACCCGTGTTTTCCCGTGGGTGGCCGGCCGCAGGCGGGGCCGGTCCGGCCTTGCGCGCTGCAGCATCGGCCGACGCGGCCGGGGCGGGGGTGCGCGAAAGGCTAAAATCGCGGTTTGCCCAATCCCCAGCCTGCTGCCGCTGCCGTGTCCCACGCCATTTTGCTTTTTCCCGGCGCCTGCGCCCTGTCCCCCTTTCGCCGCGAACGGCTCTTGCAACGACTGAAGGACGCCGGCCTGCCGGTGGCCGACGTCCGCGCCCGCTACGAACATTTCGTGCATTGCGATGCCGACCTCGACGAGGCGGCCCGCACCCGCCTGGCCGAATTGCTCGACTACGGCACGCCCGCCGACCCCGAAGACGGCGAGGGCCTGGTGCTGCGGGTGATCCCGCGCCTGGGCACGGTTTCGCCCTGGGCCAGCAAGGCCACCGACATCGCGCATAACTGCGGGTTGAACGCGGTGCGCCGCATCGAGCGCGGCGTGCGCTATGTGCTGACGCCGCAGCGCGGCTTGCTGGGTGCCAAGTCGCTGGACGGCGACAAGCTCGCCGCTGCGGCTGCCTGCCTGCACGACCGCATGACCGAAACCGTGGTCGATGCGTCCTTCGACGGGCAGGCGCTGTTCACGCCGCTGGCGGGCAAGCCCATGCAGACCGTTCCCGTCCAGGCCCAGGGTAGGGCGGCGCTGGAAGCGGCCAATGCCAGCCTGGGCCTGGCGCTGTCCGACGACGAGATCGACTACCTGGCCAAGGCCTTCGGCGATCTGGGCCGCGACCCGACCGACGTCGAGCTGATGATGTTCGCCCAGGCCAACAGCGAGCACTGCCGCCACAAGATCTTCAACGCCCAATGGGTGATAGACGGCCAGCCGCAAGAACAGACCCTGTTCGGCATGATTCGCGCCACCCATGCGGCCCAGCCCCAGGGCACGGTGGTGGCATATTCGGACAATGCCGCCGTGATGGAAGGCGGCGTCGCGCAGCGCTTCGAGGCGCGGCTGCCCGATGCGGACGGCGCGCGCTATGTGCGACGCGAGACCTTGGTGCACACGCTGATGAAGGTGGAAACGCACAACCACCCGACGGCGATCGCCCCGTTTCCGGGTGCCTCCACCGGCGCTGGCGGCGAAATCCGCGATGAAGGCGCCACCGGCCGCGGCTCCAAGCCCAAGGCCGGGCTGACCGGTTTTACCGTCTCGCACCTGCGCTTTGCCGACGCGATCCAGCCTTGGGAGGCCGACCACCACGGCCTGCCGTCGCGCATCGCCTCGCCGCTGGAAATCATGATCGATGGCCCGCTGGGCGGGGCGGCGTTCAACAACGAATACGGCCGGCCTAACCTGCTCGGGTACTTCCGCACCTACGAGCAGACCGCGGGCGGCGTGCGCTGGGGCTACCACAAGCCCATCATGATCGCCGGCGGTCTGGGCAGCATCGATGCCGCCGTGGCGCGCAAGAAGCCCATTCCGCCGGGCGCGCTGCTCATCCAGCTGGGCGGCCCGGGCTTTCGCATCGGCATGGGCGGCGGCGCGGCCTCCAGCATGGGCGTGGGCAGCAATTCGGCCGACCTGGACTTCGATTCGGTCCAGCGCGGCAACCCCGAGATCGAGCGCCGCGCCCAGGAAGTCATCGATCGCTGCTGGCAGCAGGGCGAGGCCAACCCCATCCTGGCCATCCACGACGTCGGTGCGGGCGGCCTGTCCAACGCGTTTCCGGAGCTCGTCAACGACGCCGGGCGCGGCGCGATCTTTGACCTGGCGCGCGTGCCGGTCGAGGAGTCCGGCCTGTCGCCGGCGGAGATCTGGAGCAACGAATCGCAGGAGCGCTACGTGCTGGCCATCCTGCCGCAGGACCTGGCGCGCTTTGACGAAATCGCGCGGCGTGAGCGCTGCCCCTACGCGGTCGTGGGCGTGGCCACCGAAGAGCGCCAGCTTCGCGTCGTCTACGGCGAGGGCCTGCCGGGCGTCGACGACCATGCCGCGGGCGGTGCGGCAGATGATGCGCCCCAGGCCCGCCCGGTGGACGTGCCCATCGACGTCATCCTGGGCAAGCCCCCGCGCATGACGCGCGACGTGCAGCGCCTGCCCGGGGCCAGGCAGCCGCTGGACCTGGCCGGCATTGACCTGACCGAGGCAGCCTACCGCGTGCTGCGCCATCCCACGGTGGCCAACAAGACCTTTCTCATCACCATCGGCGACCGCACCGTGGGCGGACTGTCCAGCCGCGACCAGATGGTCGGACCTTGGCAGGTGCCGGTAGCCGACTGCGCGGTAACGCTGGCCGACTACGAGGGCTTTCGCGGCGAGGCCATGGCCATGGGCGAGCGCACGCCGCTGGCGGTGCTGGATGCGCCCGCATCGGGCCGCATGGCGGTGGCCGAGGCCCTGACCAACCTGGCCGCGGCCAACGTCGCGCGCGTCGAAGACATCAAGCTGTCGGCCAACTGGATGGCCGCCTGCGGCGCGCCCGGCCAGGATGCGGCGTTGTACGACACGGTCGAGGCGGTCAGCCGCCTGTGCCGCGAAACCGGGCTGTCCATCCCGGTGGGCAAGGATTCCCTGTCCATGAAGACGTCCTGGGAGCAGGACGGCGAGGCGCGGCAAGTCATCGCGCCGGTTTCGCTCATCGTCAGCGCGTTCGCGCCGGTGGCCGACGTGCGCGGCACGCTCACGCCGCAGTTGCGCACCGATGCGGGCGATACCGTGCTCATCCTAGTCGACCTGGGCCGCGGCCGCCACCGCATGGGCGGGTCCATCCTGGCGCAGGTGTACAACCAGTTGGGCGAGGAGACCCCCGACATCGACAGTGCCCAGGATTTGCGCGCCTTCTTCGTCACCATCCGTACCCTGGCCGAGGCGGGCGTCATCCTGGCCTACCACGACCGCTCCGACGGCGGGCTGTTCGTGACGCTGGCCGAGATGGCCTTTGCCGGCCACACCGGCATCTCGGTCAACCTGGACATGCTGACCTTCGACGCCAACGCGGCCGACTGGGGCGACTACAAGATCCGCCCCGAGCAGGTGGCGGTGCAGCGGGACGAGCTGACCTTGAAGGCGCTGTTTTCCGAAGAGGCCGGCGCCGTCATCCAGGTGCCGGCGGCCCAGCGCGACGCGGTCATGCAGGTGCTGCGCGGCGCCGGCCTGTCGGCGCATTCGCACGTCATCGGCGGGCTCAACGATTCGGACTGCATCGAATTCTTCCGCGACGGCAAGAAGATCTGGAGCCAGCCCCGCGCCGAACTGGGCAGCGCCTGGAGCGAAGTCAGCTACCGCATCATGGCCCTGCGCGACAACCCCGAATGCGCGAAGGCCGAGTTCGAGATCTGGCAGGACGCAGACGACCCGGGCTTCACGCCGCGCGTGGCCTACGACCCGCAGGAAGACATCGCCGCGCCCTACATTGCCACCGGCCGCCGGCCGCGCGTGGCCATCTTGCGCGAACAGGGCTGCAACAGCCAGGTCGAGACCGCCTGGGCCTTCGACACCGCAGGCTTCGACGCCATCGACGTGCATATGACGGATCTCCTGGCCGGCCGGGTCAGCCTGTCCGGCATGCACGGGCTGGTCGCCGTCGGCGGCTTCAGCTACGGCGACGTGCTGGGCGCGGGCGAGGGCTGGGCGCGTACCATCCGCTTCAACCCGCGGCTGGCCGACGAATTCGCCGCCTACTTCGCGCGACCCGACACGTTTGCGCTGGGCGTGTGCAATGGCTGCCAGATGATGGCGGCGCTTGCGCCCATGATCCCGGGTGCCGAGCACTGGCCGCGCTTTACCTACAACCAGTCGGCCAAGTACGAGGCGCGGCTGGCCATGGTCGAAGTGATGGATTCGCCGTCGATCTTCTTCGCGGGTATGGCCGGCTCGCACATCCCCGTGGCGGTGGCGCACGGCGAAGGCTATGCGGACTTTTCCCAGCAGGGCGACCGCGACAAGGTCATCGGCGCGATGCGCTACGTCGACAACCGCGGCCAGCCCACCGAGCGCTATCCCTTCAACCCCAATGGCAGCCCGGGCGGGCTGACCGGCGTGACCACGGCAGACGGACGCTTTACCGTGCTGATGCCGCACGCCGAGCGCGTCACCCGCAACGTCATGATGTCCTGGGCGCCGGACAAATGGGGGCCCGCGGATTCCGGCGGGGTGTTTAGCCCCTGGATGCGCATGTTCCGCAATGCGCGGGTCTGGCTGAAGTAGCCGCCGGCCGAGGGGCGCGCCTGCGCACGGCCAGGAAATCCTGATTGCGTGCACGGCCGCATGGAACTGCCCTGCGGCATTTGTCACCAACCGGGTATCCCGCGCTGAAAACGGAGGTGTGCGCATGTCGTTCCATGAGCTTGTCAATGCGGCGGCCGGTCGCCTCGGACTCGACGGCGGCGTCGGTCCCGATACCCAGGCCCTGGAAGTGCAATTCCAGGAGGGCGACCCCGTCCGCATCGAGCATCTCGAAAGCCGCCGGCAGCTCAGCCTGGCTGGCCTGATCGGCTTTTATCCCCCGCAGGCACAGCAGGCGTCCCTGTTCGAGACGCTGCTGCACGCCCACACGTACGGCCTGATGACCGATGGCTGCATGTTTGCCACGGATCCCGACGCCGGCAAGATCATCCTCTTCAAGACGCTGTCGGTCGACGATCTCGACGCCGACCGGCTGGTGCAGGCGGTGCAGGACTTCCGGCTCGTGCAGCGCACCTGGAAGAGGGCCTATGCCGATGGACGGCTGCTGACCGAACCGGCGTCCGGCACGGCAGGCGCCGTGCCGATGGGCGATTTGGCCTGATCGATACGGGGAGAAAAACATGCACGTGGGACCGGGACATATCGTCGGCGGTGGCGGCGTGGGGGGCGTCGGCGCCCCGCAGCCCCCGCAGCAGGGCAATGGCAACATCCAGCAGGCACCCGGCTTGTTCAGCATGACGACGCTGAACAAGCTGGTCGAGAACGTACTGGGCGGCACCATCCATACCTTGTCGAACGTCATGCGCGGCATCGATCTCTACACCCAGTTGGAGATCTCGGCCAGGACGGACGAGCCCGAACCCGACATCGACGAAATTTCTCGCACGACGGTCGTGGGCACCCTGCCCAACCCGCCGGGCTTCGACAGTGCCATCGAGCACAACAAGCAGGCCTTGTCCGACCAGTTCGTGGGCGCAATGAATAGGCAGGATTTCAGCCAGCAGGCGCGCGGCGTGCTGGCCTTGCTCGACGGCGTCAACCTGGACAACCTGCAGCGTGGCGGGCAGGGCCTGGCGCTTAGCCGGCAGCAGTTCCACAGCGCGCTGATGCACGGCTGCCATTTCGTGGTCAACGACAATGGGCAGCTTTACGACCGGCTGCGGCAAACGGGCGGCAACGACATGCAGCCTCGTGGCTCGAGCCACTACAAATCTTCGCCCCACCAGCAGTACGGCATGGATTTGCCGGGGGAAATCGGGCACCTGCTCATCGGCCGGACGGATACCGGGCAGACCTTCTTCCAGCTGGAGTCGCACGGCGTGGGCAACGGCGTACAGGGCGCCTGGAACAAATTCAAGGACTTTGCCGGCCACATGCAGTCCTGGGCCATGCACATAGGCTCGAGCAGCGCCTATGTCCAAATCGGCCCTCACGGCGCGATCGAGGGCAGCGAAAAAGACCAGAACCACGTCGTGATCAACTGATCGGCGCCGGCATGCCCCGTTTCAGGTCCGGCCTCGCACGGGCCGCGCCGGCGCCCACGTCGCCAGGCCCAGCGTGCAGGCATTGAGCGGGCGCCAGGCGAAGCGGGTGCCCGCGGGCCAGTCGCCCCACAGCGGCAGG
>Ga0065721_10049117_pt1 | contig 45754 bp, 44 predicted proteins | sample Mesricmetagenome_FD_59108 | JGI IMG/M metagenome (GOLD analysis project Ga0065721, IMG submission 59108) | Mesophilic microbial community from rice straw/compost enrichment Sample: eDNA_1 v2 (version 2) | ecosystem: Engineered > Solid waste > Grass > Composting > Bioreactor | place: USA: Davis...
GCCCGATACAGTGTTTCCTGAAACAAGTCCTTTGCAGCTTCGTTATCCCTCGTCAACGTGATTGCAAACGGCTTCAGGAACTCCGCATTGTTCACCAGCATCTGATTAAATTCAACCGTCGACATAAAAAGTTTGTTTAAAAATATCTACCACAAAATTAAACATAAAATGCGATTCGGGCGATATGTCCAGGCTTAAATATTCTTTAATAAAAATATCACACCACCCAAACAGACAATCCTCCTCGTGTAAACCCTTATACTGGTTGACGCCCGGGAGGCCCAAATATTTGTTAAGGAAAACAAAAAGCGTGGAAGAATGGCTATAAGGTAGCTGTAAATTCAAGCACCTCGGCCAGCGACTTTTTGAGATATACGCCGGCAGGCGGTTTTTTAGTAAATCCCTGGGTCAGATGGCCCGATATAACCAATTGTGAATCAGGCGCATGATGCTTGATCTTTTGAATAAAACGGTCGAAGCTGAAATTGCCGGCTATACAGGTTAGATGGGTATACAGGTAATCGGGCTTTTTCAGGCCGGTAACAAATTCCAGGTCGGTAAAAGGTACATTGGCGCCCAGGTAAATCACCTGCACGCCCCTGCTTTTCAGCAGGTAATAGGTGTACAGGAGGCCCAGCTCGTGGTATTCCCCCTCGGGCAGGAAAAGCAGCACTTTTTTGTCTATGTTCACATGCGATACCACACTCTCGATGCCCACCACCAGCTTTTGCCTGATGATATTGGTAACCACATGTTCCTGCACGGGATGAATATGGCTGGCCATCCATAAAATGCCTATTTTATCCAGGAAGGGAAAAAGCAGGAAACTGATGGTTTTATCTATCCCCCTGGCCATGATATAATTATCCAGCACCTCCTCGAATTTCTCTACATCCAGGTCTATCATATATTGCAGCAGATCGTTCACCAGCCTTTCCTGCTGGGCCTCGGCCTGCGACAACGATACGATGTTCCTGCGCACTTCGGCCGCGCTCATTTTGTCGATATGGGAAATTTTGTACCCGTATTTATTCAACAGGGCAATATTGAGAATGGTCTTTAATTCATCGTTGGTGTAGTAGCGAATATTGGTGGAAGTACGTTGGGGGCGCAGAAAAGAATAGCGTTGTTCCCATATGCGGATGGTGTGGGCTTTGATGCCCGATAAATTTTCCAGGTCCTTTATGGTAAACGCGTTCATATCCTAAAAATACAAGTACGATTATAAATTGTTTACAACCTGGTATTCAACAACAAACCCGCATCCAGCATCGATTGCAGGGGCTGCATAATGGCGGCGCCGCCGGCCCGCAGGGCCTCTATATGCCGGAAGTGGTGACAATCTGTACCTACAAAACTGATATAATTTTTATCGATCAGATAATGCGCCAGCTGTTGCGAGGCTTTGCCGTAATAGCCCGTCAACGACAAGATATTCAATTGCAAACGACAACCGGCATGTTTCAGTTCATCGAACCATTCCTTGTTGGCCCTGGCGTACAGGTAACGCTCGGGGTGGGCCACAATGGGCTGGTAACCCTGCAATTGCATATTGAACAGTTTTTCCTTGAAGTTCAATGGCGGACTGGCAAATGAAAATTCCACCAATACATAATTGTCAAATATGGGCAGCAGGGGCGTATTGGTATCCAGCAAATGATCGAAATGATCATCGAGGAAATACTCGGCGGCCGGTCTTATGGGTACCCTGTTCTCCTGTTGTAACAGGGCCTGTTGCAGCCTGGCATGCGCCGAAGTAATGGTAGTGGCGTCATTCTTATACAGGTCGCGGTAAATATGCGGGGTGGTGATAAACTGTTTGTACCCCAGATCCTGCAGGGCGGCTATCAGTTGCAAAGACATATCCGTGTCTTCGGCGCCATCGTCAATGCCCGGCAACAGGTGCGAATGCATGTCGGTGCCAATGATGCTCAGATCGACCCGTGTACTTTTAGATTTTTTGAATATTGAGAACATACAGTATACCCCTGTAGTAAACGATCACTTATTGTGCCATGGTTGCATGGCTTTGCGCATATTCGCGGTATACGCCTTCAATGCCTTCGCGCAAACCGATCTTTGCCTTCCAGCCCAGGCTGTGCAGTTTTTGCACATCCATCAGTTTACGGGGTGTGCCATCGGGTTTGCTGAGGTCGTGTTCAATGGCGCCGGTATAACCCACTATGTCTTTTATCATCAGGGCCAGGTCTTTAATAGGTATATCTTCGCCCGTGCCAATGTTCACAAAACCCGGTTCATTATAGTGCTGCATCAAATAAAAACAGGCATCGGCCAGGTCATCGGCATGCAAAAACTCACGGCGCGGCTGGCCCGTTCCCCACATGGTTACAGACGGTTGGTTGTTGAGTTTTGCTTCATGGAATTTACGGATCAGCGCCGGCAATACATGGGAATTTTGCAGGCTATAGTTATCATTAGGCCCGTATAAATTGGTAGGCATTACCGAAATAAAATTGCAGCCATACTGGTGCCGGTAGGCATCGCACATTTTAATGCCCGCAATTTTGGCAATGGCATAAGGCTCATTGGTGGGCTCCAGTTCGCCTGTGAGCAGGTATTCTTCCTTTAACGGCTGCGGCGCCAGTTTGGGATAAATACAGGATGAACCCAGGAACATCAGTTTGCGTACGCCGTTCAGGTAAGCAGCATGAATGATATTACTCTGGATCATGATATTATCATAAATGAATTCGGCGCGGTAGGTATTATTGGCCAGAATACCGCCCACTTTGGCGGCGGCCACAAATACATAATCCGGTTTTTCCTTACGCATAAACTCCTGCACGGCCTGCTGGTTGCGCAGGTCCAGCTCGGCAGAGGTACGCAGCAACAGGTTATTGAATCCATCTTTCCGCAACCGGCGTACAATGGCAGAGCCTACCATTCCACGGTGGCCGGCGATGTATATTTTATCGTTTGTGTTCATACTTATTCAAATTGATTTTTGACATAATACCCTGACTCTTTCAACAGTTTTTCCTTGCGGAACAGCTCAAGATCATTGGCTACCATTTCCTTTACCAGCGCCGGCAGATCGTATACCGGTTTCCAGCCCAACTGTTTTTGCGCCTTGGTAGGATCGCCTATCAACAGGTCTACTTCTGTGGGGCGGTAATATCTTTTATCAACAGCCACCACTTCTTTACCGGGTTTTAACTGGAACTCGGGGTTGCTGCATGAAACTACCACTGCTACTTCGTTTTCTTCCTTGCCTTTAAATTCCAGTTCTATACCCGCCTCTGCAAAGGCCATACGCACAAATTCACGAACCCTCGTAGTAACACCTGTAGCTATAACATAATCCTCGGGTTTTGGTTGTTGTAATATGCGCCACATGGCTTCTACATAATCCTTGGCATGGCCCCAGTCGCGCTGGGCGTCCAGGTTGCCCAGATAAATTTTATCCTGCATGCCCAAAGCTATCCTGGCCACCCCCCTTGTAATCTTACGGGTAACAAAGGTTTCACCGCGCAGGGGCGATTCGTGGTTGAACAGGATGCCGTTTACGGCATACATATCGTAGGCCTCACGATAATTTACCGTAATCCAGTAAGCGTATAATTTGGCTACCGCATACGGGCTGCGGGGATAGAAAGGCGTTTTTTCTGACTGTGGCACTTCCTGCACCAAACCATACAACTCCGAGGTGGATGCCTGGTATACTTTTGTTTTTTTGGTTAAACCAAGCAAACGCACCGCTTCCAGTATACGCAGGGTGCCTATGCCATCGGCATTGGCCGTGTACTCCGGCGTTTCAAAACTTACATGTACATGGCTCATGGCGGCCAGGTTGTAAATTTCGTCGGGCTGCGTTTCCTGAATAATCCTGATCAAATTGGTGGAATCTGTCAGATCGCCATAATGCAGTGTGAATTGTATATTTTTTTCATGAGGGTCCTGATACAAATGGTCAATACGCTCGGTATTGAACAAAGAGCTGCGGCGTTTGATGCCATGCACAATATAACCTTTCCTCAATAACAGGTCTGTCAGATACGCTCCATCCTGACCGGTAACACCGGTAATCAAAGCTACTTTTGCCATAAGTTAATTGGGTTAAATTGAAATATTTTCCTGAGTGGTTTTAACCACATGGTAAAAAAATAAGGTTCCAGTTCGTTTAGTTTCCAGGCCAGGGCGTCTTCGCGGTTGGCTTTAATGCGGTGTTTTAAAGAGGCATTGCTCATGCCGCCAGCCCGCATTTTCACCAATACTTCCGGAATATAACAAAGATTAATATTATATTTTAACAGAAAACGAAGCATCAGTTCGTAATCTGCTGCTGAACGCAGGCTGGTATTGAATAACCCGGCTTTTTCATATACACTGCGGCGAACAAAAAAAGTGGGATGGGGAGGCATCCATCCATAGTATAAATTTTTTCTTTGAAAGGCGCCGGCTTTCCAGGTACGGGTTACTTTTTGTATGTTGTATTGTTGCACATATTGCAGGTCGCCGTATACCGCATCTACAGAAGGATCTTCGAACGCAGCAGCCACCTTGGATAAAACGGTTGGACCGGTATAAAAATCATCGGAATTCAATATGCCAATCACCTCACCGGTAGTCAATTGCAGACCTTTGTTCATGGCATCATAAATACCATGGTCCTTTTCGGAAATGATTTTTGCCACATGAGCAAATTGTTTCACAACAGCTAATGTATCGTCCCCCGATAAACCATCTACAATGATGTGCTCAACATGGGCATATTGCTGTTTGGCAATACTCTCCAGGGTATCTCTTACAGTACCTGCACTGTTGAACGTAGCGGTAACAATTGAAATTTTCATACCTTAATCATTCCTCGACACTACACAATTCTCCAGCACCAGCATATCCATATTTGTTCGCAGGTAACACTCAAGGGCGTCTTTAGGTGAATTTACTATGGGTTCGTTTTCATTGAACGAGGTGTTCAACAAGATGGGTACACCGGTTTTTTTTCTGAAAGCCTCAATCAGGTTATAATAACGTGGCGTTACAACCTTGTCAACTGTTTGTAAACGGCCTGTACCGTCTACATGTGTCACAGCGGGAATAGTTGCATGTTTTTCTTTTTTGATCGGGAATACTTTTTCCATAAATGGCACTTCATCATGCACCTCGAAATACTCCGATACGTATTCTTTTAAAATAGAGGGTGCAAAAGGACGAAAACTTTCCCGACGCTTAATCTTGGCATTTAACAGGTCTTTAGCGTCTGTACGTCGCGGGTCGGCCAGTATGGAACGGGCACCGAGGGCACGTGGACCAAATTCTGCGCGGCCATTAAACCATCCTACCACACCGGCATTCACCAAACGGTCGGAAACGATCTCATACAAATCTTCATCATTATAGCGTTTATAAGCAATATTCCTGCTTTTCAAATATTGTTCAATTTCTTCGTTGGTAAAACGGCTACCTGTATAGGCCGACCATATGGGTGCGCAACGTGGTCGCTGTAGGATGTGATTGTATACATACAAGGCCGCACCCATGGAAATGCCGGCATCATGCCCCGCCGAAGGAATGTATACTTTTCTAAACCCTGTATTTCGGGTTAGCTTACCATTGGCTACAGAGTTTTGGGCCACACCACCTGCTATACATACATTTTCCAAACCTGTTTTTTTATGCAGGTGGTTCAGGATATGAAAGATCAGTTCTTCAGTTATCCGCTGTATCGAGGCTGCCATATCTTTATGATACTGGGTAAGGGGCTCTTCTTTTTTACGTACGGTGCCGAATTTTTCAACCAGTTCATCAGAATACAATGGTGCCACCACGGGCGTATGATCTTCACCATATGAGACGATACCACTTTTGGCAGAACGGAAATATTTCAGGTTTAATTGAAACAACCCGTTATCCAGAAACTCCAGCACATCCCGCAGCTTCTCAACATATTTTGGTTCTCCATAAGGCGCCAGCCCCATTACCTTGTACTCATCGCCATAATGTGGAAAACCCAACAATTGAGTAAAAGCAGTGTAAAAAATGCCTGCTGAATGCGGGAAGTCTACAGAGTCGGTCACTTCTATTTGATTATCCCTGCCAATACCAGTCATTGTTGTGGTAAAATCTCCCGATCCGTCAATTGACAACAAGGCCGATTCTTTGAACGGTGAAGCAAAAAAAGCCGATGCCAGGTGACTGCGGTGATGTTCAACCTGGTGAATTTTACGTTTTATAAGGGATTTATCTACTGTTTTATCAAGCAGCGTAAACTCTTCTTCAAGCGAAGCCACTTTGCGGGCATTTTTTAAACGGTCAAGTACAGCGTTCCAACCACCACCGGGATTCTTCAGCAGGAATAATAATTTCTTATTCATCTTTGCATTGGGATCCCGGCCTATGGCAATATGATCTACCTGTGAAAGACTGATACCGGCCTCCTTCAAACAAAACTCAACAGCCATGGAAGGGAAACCCGCCCAATGTTTATGCCTTCTGAAACGCTCTTCTTCGGTTGCGGCAATCATCTGCCCATCTTTAAAAATAGCTGCCGAAGAGTCTGCATGGTAAGCATTAATGCCAAGTATATACATTCTACTGTAAATTTTTATGAGTTAAGCCTATGGTTCTCTATGAAAATAAATGATAATACTGTGTTTTTAATGCGGGATTGGCTATGAACCTGCTGGCATAATCCCAGGCGCCCTTTGCCCATTCGTCAAACTGGTGCTGGTTCATTTGCGCTGTTTTTTCTATCGCATCTTTGAAATCTTCCGGCTTTTCAAGTGATAAATCCCAACCTGACTTATATTGATCCAGGTTTAACCAGGGAGTTTGATCACTAATAATCACAGGCCTGCCGGCTAATAAAGATTCAAAAATAGAATGCCCAAAATTTTCTCCTTTTGTTGGTAAAACAAATACATGATGCTCCCGGATAATGCCGGATACCTCGTCGTTATTTACGGCACCTATGTAATTCACCTGCACATGCTGTGGCAATTGACAAATTACAGCCTGACACTCTTTCCAGTAGGCCTCATCTTCAATAGGGCCGGCCACGGTTAGAATAACGCTGTTCTTCACATGATGCAATACCTGCAACAGGTATAAGAGGTTCTTAATGGGCAAAATGCGGGCAATGAAAACGCATTTTACCACTCCTGGTTGTTTTTCACAGGTTTTGAGCGGCTGTTGATCGGATTGAGGAAGGTTATCAGCTATCAACACTTCACTGCCCGGGAAATGACGAAGAATGGCATTTTTCTCACGTTCATTGGTAGCATGAAACCGGACGAACCGGTATACACGAAGCCACCTAAAAACCCGGATGAATACTTTTTTCTTAAATGATTTTATGGCTATTGCGCTATCATACAATGCACCCCGGGGGCACAGCACTATCTGGCTTTTAATTACACCCAGATATTTCAGTAGCAAAGGATAAACAACAAATTTTGGCGAATACAGATGATTGAGGTAGATATAATCGGCATCTACTTTTTTGATTTGTTCCTTTAGCTGGCGCAGCGTTAGCGTTTGCTTTCGGGCATAATATACCTGGATTGCCGGGGAAAGATTAGTGATCCATTTATTAGCAGGTATGCCACTGTAAGGCATTTGCTCACCGTGATCAGTATCTGTAGTCAATACCCATATATCGTAATCGTTTTTTAACGAAAACGCAAAATTAGCACAGGATTGAATGGGACCGCCAGCCTTGTATCCCGGCTTGAACCAATCAACCATTACCAATATTCTCTTTTTTCCCATCAGCCTGTTTATTTAATACACTACAAAAGTTGGCAGCCCAGGTTTCATGTGTAATTCGTCCGGCAAGAAGGGCGCTTCTCTCACCCATACGTTGCAGCTCGTAATCCGGTAATTTCATCAGTTGATACAAGGCAGCTTCGAACCCGGCTTTATCCATCGCCGAAAAAACGCGGCCATTGTACCCATTTATGAGAAATGCCGATGCGGCACCACAGGTATCAGACAACAATAAGGCCAGGCCGGCAGCTGCAGCTTCGTGCACCACCACTCCCCAATGTTCGTTGTGGCTGGGCATGCAGAAAATCGCCGACTCGTGATAATACCTGGTCAACTCGGCCGGCTGAATAAAATCAGTTATTTCTATTTGTTTTACATGACCATAATTGCTTCTAATCGTCTCCTTCAACGGGCCGTTGCCAATCATTACAAGACGCCAGTCTCCCAGTTCAGGATGTTGTTGTATTAATTTCCAGAAAGCTTCGGCCAGCCATTGCGGACGTTTATAAGCCACCATTCTTCCCACGTAAATAATCCTTTTACGAAAAGTAGCTTCCGTTCTCCTGAATTTGGCTATGTCTGCACAATACAATTCGTGAATAATACGATCGGGAGCAAAACCCAGTCTGCGTGCGTATTCATATTGAGGTTTACCGGCTACCCAAAGATGAGAAGCCTTGTTTTTAAAAAAGAAAGGAGCTATTACCGTCATGATCCTTTGCCTTAGGCTACCCTCCCAGGGATTGTCAAGGCCAATAATCACCGGCACTTTTTTTATCCAGGCAGCCGCAATGCTGTTGTAAACAGCATCGCCCCAGCCGGCCATATAAATGATATCAGGCTTCCAGCCCTTAATATTCATTCGATTGATCTCAGCCTTGTTAATGATTTTAATATTACCTGGTTCTCCCTCAAATGCATAGGGTGCATTATGGTCCTGGGGATAACATACTATATATGCTTCCGAGCCGGGGGCGCAAGTGCTTAGCAGGTATTTTACACAGCTATAAAAATAATCCGGAAATCTGGTGTACAGGAACAGGAATTTCCGTGCCTTCACATCCATAAGTTAACCATTTTTTGTTCCTGCCATCTTATAACCTGCATAATTGATGCATAGCATGGCAAAAAAGAAAGGAGTGCCATAGTCAATATACCCGCCCAGTTTAAATGTTTTGCATAAAAAATGAGATAAACAAGCAAATGATATACTCCTGTAAATGCCATTATCGAGAAAAACAAGCTTTCTGATCAACGTTGTTATGTATAACACAAATCCCAACAAACCAAACTCAGAAAGCACTCTTATCGTCAGGCAATGTGCCGACTGGGAGTTTATTCCAAAATACCAATTCAGTCGGAAAAGCGAGTTCTTGTAATACCTGTAATACATTTCATCATGACCGCCCAGGCCAGCACCTGTTAAAAAGTTTTCCTTAACGTTATTTTCGGCCACCATCAGATTCGAATACAGGGACACTGTTGTTCCGTTAGCGGCCACTGTGGAATTCAATATCTTGGTATCGCCCCGAAATACAGCAAGGGTTTCATTTATTCTCATCGAAAAATTCTCGTTGAAATTTGCAAACACATGAAACACCAGATAATATAAAGCAGGAACAGATAAGATAATATAAATCGGATTGATGTAAGCAAAACCAATAATCAGTAAGAAACTCAGATAGCCAGTGAGGTTATAAGTTAATATCAGTGCAACCAACATGGTGAGGAACATCCGTTTGTACTCCCTGAAATGAAAAAAGGTAAAAACGAGGGCCGGGATCAAAATGGATGCATAATGTGACGGTTCATAAGCAATTGAGTCAAGTCGTCCCATTTGTCTGATGAGTAACTGTATACCTACATAAGACAAAGCCACCTGTATAATTCCGAATATTGCAGAATAATAGGCAAATTTGACATATAGCTTGAAGATATTACGCCAATCATAATCTTCAATAATAACAAAGTTGACGGTATAGATGATTATGATTGGAATAATTTGTTTCACAAATCCCCCATACGATAAGCCGAGAAAAAATATTGAGAACAGGGAGGAAAAGATCATGTAAAAAAACAACTTCCAGGGTGGGCCAGGCGCTTTGAGGATACGGGTAATATTCCAAAAGAAATAAATTATACAAAAGGTATAATTGATAAAATCGATATCCACTCCGCCAATACGTTTGGAAGCAATCTCTTTTGTAAATACGCTCAACACCAGTAACAATTCCGGGAATGAACTTATATAAACATTCCCCCTGGACTGTGGTACTGCACGTAAACCAGCGGCTATCATACAAGAAGATCTTTAATAGTTTAAAACGTTACCTGATCCAAATCGATGGTGCCTTTCACAACCCTTATTCGTATTCTGCCTGAATGCTGATTGAATAATCTGTTTGCTTCGCCTGATCCCAATGTCAACGTTGTCCAGCTTTTTCCGGTAATAGTTTTCTGAATGGCGGTTGTTCCGTTTTCTACAGAAATTACGGCACTCCCTTCGTTGGCACACTTAATGGTTAATATACAGGACTTATTGCCCTGTTTACGCGGAACGTTAAAGCTTATTGATTGATTTTGATTTATCCGTACAAAGGTGGTAAAATCCCTGAAATCATATTTTCCGGAATTCGTCTTTTCAGTATATGTTCTTACCTGCGCGGAGATCTCATCAGCATTCTCTGCTTCCATCCGGATGTCTTTCGACCAGTAATAAGGATGTTCGTATTGATGCCATCCATCTAACTGGTAAAAAACAGGACTTGAATTCGACAGGTCGAGTATATACATGCTGCCTTGTTTACGAATTTTAAATGCAAGCTGCATGTTGTCAACTACTATCCTGGTGTCCTCCTCTAGCGGAACATTTCCGGCAATGTTTGAATTAGGCTGCACACTTCCAAAGATCAGGTATTTATTTCCCAACCGGCGCACCATTATCAATTGATTTTCTCTCAGCCCTTTGAACCGGAAAGAATAGGTATTTGACGCCAGGCCTGATTGTGGATTCAACAACTCACCATTTATAAGAAATGGATATACCCTGGATGCGATTGCCTGAGCATAAGCCGGCATAGCTACCTGGTAAATATAACCACGCGGATCGTTTGGTCCCACTCCATTCGGCCAGCCGGTGCTGCCCGTAACATTAAAATAACCTACATGAAAAAATTCGGCGCCCAGCATTACCATGCTTTTTAATAGCGCCAGCCACTGCGCTGGCCTTATGTTATTTTCCTCCAAACCCCAGCCTGCAGATACAAATGGCGCAAAAAGTTTATCTCCCATTTTTATCTCCTTTAAACGCCCCTCTGCCACTGTGCCATAACCATTCAGCGACCCCGCAGCTATACGCCAGTTATCAGGTCGTGAAGGATAGAAAGAAGGTGTGGAATAATGAATTCCGTTAATAATGCTGTTGGAAGTTCTGCGCATATCGTATGAGGGCCAGTACGAACTGTTGTAAGCACTTACATTATAAAAGGTAAATAGGGTATTTTTCCAGTCCAGGTTACGAAGCAGTTCGTTCTTGTAACAAGTGTCCAACATGTTCTGAAACCATCCATTATATTGTGGAATAGTAAGTTTTTTTCCGGCAATATCTTTTTTCACATTGGGGTCACTTTCCAACAAGGCTTTAGGCCGCATATGACCAAATATTTCTCCATTTTCATTGATCATGTCAATAGGACGACCCAGGTGCCTGGTCAGTTGCCGCAGGTAAAAAGCTGAGGTCAGCGCATCCTTTTTCATATAATCCAGCGGTGCCAAAGGGCTGAACCATTTCTTATTATCTTTTACGATAGGTTTGTTTTTTGAATCCCGCAGATAATATTGGTCAGGTAAGTCCTGGGCCATGGCATAGGGTCGTGTCCTGTCGAAACCAGCATGCTTTGGGTTGACCTGAGGGTGCATAATCACGCTGGCAGTAGGTAACTCAGGGTGTTGGCGTGCATATTGCAACAATGCATAATACAACGATGACTTGTTTTGATACTCCTTATTAGCCGTTAAGGAATCGCGCCGCAAACAAGGTAACTCTACATAATAGTTCCAGCGCGTGGCCATTTCCTCGGTTAATTCAATGGCTTTTGCGGGATTTACTTTGCCAAATCCTTTACCTCCCTTACCTGGCAGCTCCCGGTGTAGATATGTAATGTCAAGCCAGGGAAAATTTCTATTCATAAACCTGTCAGAAAAACGGGGGTCGGGAAAGGCTTTTAACTGATCGGTGGCTTGTACAGTATAATTGGGATACCCGGGAGCAAATTCTTTTTCATCGTATTTCGATCCTGCTTCCTGCGCAACCGCCTTACGTGCACTTATTATAGCGTTGTTCCTGGTAAAGGTATATGCACCGCTGTTCATCACCTCCTGCATATGTTGGTATATGAGCGTCTCTTCGAGCACAGTCTGATAAAAAGCAAGTTCATCGATGCTACCTGTTAATTTGAACCCATCTTTACTGGTAATGGCCAGTTCATCAAAAGGATCAATTTTTTTCTGCAGTATTGGGTCTGTCGATCCATCGATCCAAACCTGTAGCTGACCACTGCGTTGTACTGTGAATACATAGTGATGCCAATTACCATCGGCCAGGTAATTATAGCTGGTGATCCCTGAACCCTTGAGGGGTATTGTCCACCCATATTTACGAACCTGCCCGTTTTTTTTCGTCTGTGTGTTTATAACGAGCGAATTATAGTTAAAATTAATTCTGAATTCCGCAGAAGGGAAAGTTGTAAACATAAACTGGGTGCCTTTAAACAGGAATTCAATGGTAATGTCGGTTTTTTGCGCCTTAGAACTGAACAAATTAGTGACTATAATGCCATTGGCGTTGGCGGCAGTCAAACATTTGCCCACCAAACCATTCTCCTGGCGAACCTGGGGCTTGTAGGTATTAACGTCAATTTTCCATTTGCCGTTTCTGTCTACATTGTATTGCGAATCGTCGAAACTCCAGTATGCCAACGGCTGCTGTGCTACGGCGCAGCTTCCCAGAAGCAGAGTTATTACATACAAAGAAATAGTTTTACACATGCCTGCTTGTTTTAGCCGATATAGCATCAATCATTTTTTTAATAACGTCTTCCCAAAGAAAGTTTTTGTTCACATGGTCAAAAGCCATCTTCCTTTTTTGATCCAGTTCGTTGGTTGATATTGTGGCAGCATTTTCCAATGCCTCTTCTAGAGCCTTATGATTAGCGACAGGTACCAGCCATCCCGTATTTTCATTTACCAGCAACGATACGGCGCCTACATCGGTAGCTATTATTGCACATCCGTTTGCCATACCTTCCAATATGACATTTGGCATGCCTTCGGCATAACTCGGACAAACCAGTACATGAGCCTGGTTGAGTATTTCCTTGATCTTTACCTTGTCATGGATGGCACCATGGTAAATGATTCCCGGAAATGACAATTGCATCGATTGCGGGATAGGGCCTATAAAATGAAACTCAAAAGTATGTTTTCCGTATAAACGGGTAATTGCTTTGTGTAGTTCGTTGACGCCTTTCCGTCGTTCGAGGCGCCCTACAAATACAAAACGCCTCTTCACCTGTGACGGCCTGATATCAGCCGTCATCCAATCTTTTTCAATAGCCGACGGTATTTCTAAAATCCGATTATCAGGCACGCTTAATTGCCTCACATAGTCCGTAATTTTACCGCCATAGGAAAACACGTAGTCCGCCTTTCTGTTTACCAGGGTCAGTGGCCATTTCAGCATCATGCCTTCCATTTTTGATTTGAAATCTGCTTTATGCTGCAAAAATTCATAGCCATGGATGTTTATCCCTACCGGCGGACTGTCGTTTGTTTTTTTATTTAAAAAATACCATCCGGTCATACCCTTGGCAATAATAAAATCCACATCGGGAAAACCACCTAAGGTTTCATATATCTTTTTCGAATACAAATAAGACTGGTAGATATAATGCCCGGGAAACCTGGGCACATCCGGTGTTTGAATAACAATTGACCGGATATATTTTAGTTCGTCTCCGGTGAAACACGTGAGGGCCTTTACATCATCGGTGACATTTTTGGCCGTATGTACTAACAATACTTCTATTTTATTATTTGCCAGATGTTTACAAAGAAAATATGAATGTTTTTGCATCCCCCCAATCACATACGGCCAGATACCATTAGTAAAAATTGCTACCTTCATACATTAGGCGGTTTTACTTCTGGCATCATCGCCTGATACCACATTCGCAAATTTTAATTTGTAATTGAGAAATCTCTTTTCAAAAAAAATGTATGATGCAGATGCAAGTCCAATGGTTAACGCAAAGGTCAGTAAATACAGTGCGATATTGAATAAGGCAAAATTGCGGTCGTTTAATTTATATATAAGCAATAATTTCAATACAACACCTATACAAATCGGATGGAGCAAATAGATTCCATAAGATATATTTCCCAGGTAATAAAACACTTTATTTTCCAGCTTTATAAAAGTATACTCATTGGTTGCGGCATTCATTATAACTATAAGGAACAGCACGGCCAGAACAATATGATGTAACTCAAAAAGACGACCGGCAAAATACAGCACCAAAGGAATTAATACCAAACATATTGCAGACATTTGATTCGAAGACAGGAACCTTGATGATTTGAATTTGTAATAATACAAATAGGCGCCGGCTGCTCCAATTCCCATACATTCCATACGAGTAGCAACTAAAAAATCTTTTATTCTTACAAAAACATCGGGATCGAGCGGTGAAACTTTATGTATAACTACCAGTAAAACTTTAATGGCAATGAACGAGACAATAAAAATTACAATCGTCCTAAAAAGATTTTTATGTTTTCTCATTATATAAGGCCACATTAAATAAAACTGCTCTTCCACGCCAATCGACCATATCGGCGCTGCATAGGGAATACCGCCAATAACACTCAAGGCCACATTGGGCATCATAAAAAGGCAAAACAAGAACTTTAGTTCAAAATTTTCAAAAATGCCGGTGCTATACGATTTAAAGAATAACAGATTAATATAAGGTATCGCTAAAAAGCAAAACAAAACTACTGCATAGTACAACGGCCAAATACGTAATATTCTTCTTATATAGAACTTCTTTATATTAATATTGCCGATTTTTGCCTTTTCGGTCAACAACAAATAACTGATCAAAAAACCGCTCAAAACAAAAAAGAAATCTACACCCGCACTGCCAGACTCAAAAACAAAAGGATTAGCCCATATATTATCCAGCCCTATCCTTCGCTTGAACAATTCAATATGCGTAATAATCACCAGGGATGCAGCAAAAAACCTGAACCCATTCAAATTCTTAAAATAAACCTTAGCCTGCATAATTTAAACTTTAATTCAATGGGAAAGGTTTTGCTGCCTGATTTAAGCGGTAGCCGCCTCTTTAAAAGTTTGCAGCAATGCTTTCATATGTGAACCCGCAGTGTACTTCGCCAGAGCCAATTCCCTTGACATATGGGACATTGCCAGATACCTGGCATTATCCGTTATCAACATTTCAACTGCGTCACCCAAAGCTTTCAAATCACCGGGAGGGATCAGTACACCTGTTTCACCGTGTTTGAGCCAGGTCGACACACCACCTACATCAAATGCTACTACTGGCTTACCATACATCATGGCTTCAATACCAACAATACCAAACGACTCGGGGTAGGTAGACGGGAATATCACCAGGTGACAATTGGCCAGAAACTCATCTATTTTTTCGCGGCTGAGCCATCCATGCATTTTTATTTTATTTGAAAGCCCAAGCCTTTCAATCTTTTGTTTGATTGCCTGGAACTGCAACCCGTCTCCAATGATATCGAGCAATACATCATCATGGTTCAATAAAACCTCCTGAACAGCATCGACCATTTCTGAGACTCCTTTTCCTTCAATTATTCTTCCGATAAACAACAATCGAGTGATTTCGGATATATTTCCCCGCAAAGGCTTTACCGTAACTTCCTTCGTGAAATACGGGTTTACAACAACTTTCCCGGACGACACACCCAATTCCAGGAGTCGTTGTTTATTGTACTCCGACATAACGATCACCTTGTGATAAGTATTCCTGGCTCGTTGAAGTTCTTTTCTTACAAAATGCCAGTCCTTCCATATTCGCCTGGGATGTCTGTTAGAGCACCCCTGCGTATACACGTGCCAAAAACAATGAAGCCCATAAGGTTTGGAGCAGGGTATTTTTGAGTAGCGCCAGTATTTATCCTTTCCTGGACAAACGATCACAGGACTATGCGAAAATTTCACAACAGGTCTGATAGTCGTCAAATAATCAGCGATATCTGAGTCGAATACATTGTGTATGCCCACCACATCGATGGTGTATTGTTGAACTAGTGAAGCTATAGTATGCTTGAGCTCTTCAAGATCTTTTACTTTCATTTCATTGCCCCAGTTTCCAGACAAATGAAAACCGTTCAACCCATCCTGTACGATATAGAGGCAATAAAACCGCATACCGTATTTTTCTGAGAGTTCCTGCAGCTGCCGTAGATAAACTTCTATACCCCCCTTTATTTGCGGTTGGTTATGTATGTGCAGTATGTTCAACTATTTGAAGCTATTTTTGAAGATATTATACTTGCTTTTTGGTTAAAAACCGATATCCAGGTGAAATTGCCCGATACTTTGTTATATATTTTGTTCCCTTTTACGATCAATTCTGAGGGATTGGCAACTCCTGCTTCCAGAGCATCTGCCAACGCTTTAGCCGATCCTTTTTTAAAGAACACCACTTCGTCTTTGCTAAACCAGTGTGTAAGATTTATGGTATCGGGGCAAATTACCATTGCCCTGGCAGCTGCATAGTCAAATAATTTCATTTGGGAAAGATATTCTTCGGCGCCGGGAATAATACCAATATCAATCTGCCTTAGCCAGGCGGGCATATCATCCCTTGAAATATATCCGATATTTTCACACTCAACAATACCCTGCAAACCGTCGGCAATTTCATTCAAATTGGGTCCTATCAGTAACAATTTACACTTCTCCTTACTTCTTAAAAGTTTAAATGCCTCAATGAGTAAATGCGGATCATGATGTTTCATAAGCCGTCCAATAAAACCTACAACGACCTTTTCGCCCGGCTGACGACGAAAATCTTTAAAACTCTTTAACAGACTTTCCTCAATCCCATTCTCTACATTCATCCAGTTTCGCTTTGGTGAATTAAAATAGAATCCCCAGGTGCCTACATAAAACACAAAGCTGGATGCTTCGTATGCCTTTCTCTCAACCCATAATGTGAGTTTATGTAATATTGACCGATAATAATAACTGTGCTGAAAATGCGCTGCAATGCCATTGTTCTCGTAAAAATGAGGGATGCTCAACAAACGGGCTATCATTAACCCTTGAAAATTGAGAAAGGCCGACCTTTCATATATAAAATCAGGCGACAGCCTTTTTATGCTTTTGTATAAGCGGAAAATGTTCTTATGGTTTTGGATAAAGGTCCTGATGTCCCTCAAAGCCCCCATTAAAGAATTAGATTGCTTTTTTTTCGATATAGCGGGTTGATCGGCTTTTTTAGCAAGATTGGAAGGTAATGGCGGGGCAATCATCTTCATATCGAAGTGTCTGGACAATTCTCTGTAACCAACTGAAATATGTTGATAAGCACCACCTTTGGGATCCATACATCCCGGTTCGGTAACTAAATAGATACCCCTCTTCATAACAGCATTCCTCTCGCCAAAGACTACTTAGGAGAATTTGTTTGTTTTTTCCACAATGAATTTAATAAGCTCATTTTTTCTGTCGTATTGATGTACTACAGCAGGTATAGTTAAGTCGTCATTATAAATGAAATCTTTAACTATAACCTTGTCGTTGCTATTATATGTAGATACAGTCATAATGAGCTGCTGGTTGGGGATAGGTACCAGATTACTTAACTCGTTTGTATGAATGAGGAAATTATACAGTCCCTGGTCAATACCTTTTATATCAAAAGGAACATTATACTCCAGCGTTTTTATAATAAAAGTTTCCAGGAACTTCACAACACTGTTATAATCCCCGAGAATGGTACCCGAACAAAATACAGGCCGGTCTTTAACTTTTTCATAGTTGGCATTACCAACAGCAATTTTTATCCACTGCCTGTTATACCAGCGCTCTTTTATAGTATACCTGTTGTCTTCCATAAAAGCAAACAGGGCTTTCTGTTGAATACTTTCAAAGGGATCTTTCTGAAAATAAACATCCCTTGAATCGGTTAACAGGATATGGTCGTATTGCGCTTCCTGCAATATTTTCAAATACAGGGCAAACCGGCTCAATTGACAATGGTATAAATGAACAAACCGGTCTACGACGCCTATATCTGAAAACCCATTCTTCGTCAACCGGGTTAACAGAGCCTTTGTAATTTTTCGACGTCTATACCTGTTATAAATTTCCGCCAACCCTGTTTTGAATTTTCTGGTATCGACCTTTATATTATCTTCCCTTTTTTGAATAATAGTATAGCCTGGTTGGAGATGATCGGGTATTACAACTGGTTCTTTGATAATAAGGTACAATACCCCGTTGAACCCGGTTTTGTTCAGAGATGTAATAAAAACACGCAAATCTTCAAAGCTATAACCCGAAGCCAGTGTAAGGATAGCATTATTCATTATATGTATAATTAAAGCAAGACATTTTCTCTTCCAATAAATGTTTCTCTTCTTTCGACATCCGTGACCTCGCGCTGAATGTCCCTTTAATATATGATCCCAATAGTTTCATAAATATCTTTCTACCTATTTTAGCCAGAACCATATTTCTAAGAAGCAGGTTGTTTGTCTTAACATAGGTAAATATTATCCGCTGTTTGACATCAGGTTTCATCAACAACATCACCCAATCAAGATCATAATATGGTGTTTGTGTTTTAAACTGAAAATTGATTATTTCGCGGCTAACCGTTTTAAAAAATATTTCCCTGTATTCTTTTGTCGTTGTGATTCGGTGAGAAGTTTCTGTAATGTGTTTAAGCAGGCTAAGCCTGTTATTAAGTTTAACGGGATCGTTTATATTTTTACTAATCCTGATTTCATCGGGATCTCTTCTTACAAAATAATCAGGTAAAGAATTTATTTTGATGTAGTTTTCACTTTTTAACAATACGTGTAAATGAAACTCCCAATCCTGGAAAGAAAGGGCTGTCTCCATAAAACGCAAGTTGTTTTTTCTCAAAAAATCCGTTTTCCAGATAGGTCCTGAGGTTTGCCACACCGATTCATAACCCAGAAAGCGGTTGATATCTTTCCTGTTGTCAAACCTGTTCCAAAGATGTCCGGCATCTGCAATTTCCCGTTCAAAAAATGCCCCGGCAAATACAAGAAAATCGCATTCCGGATGTTCATTAAACCGTTCTACTCGTTCCCGGAGACACCAGGGTGCAAGAATATCATCAGAATCAAGGAATATCAGATACTCCCCCGCCGCCTTTTCCAGACCGATATTTCTGCAAGCGGGAGCACCTTTTATACCATTTGTTCTTCGAAAAAGTTTGATTTTTGATGAACTGACCTGTAATTGCTGAATTATTTCAACACTATTGTCGGTAGATTGATCATCTACAAAAATAGCTTCCCAATGGTCATAGGTTTGATGAAGGAGCCCGCTTACCGTTTCCTCAATCAGATGCCCTCTGTTATAAACAGGAATTACAATTGATATCAAAGGGGCTTGATTCACAGGTTAGCTTTTTTATACTTCATTTAATACAGAATAGTACAATTGCTCTAGTGTATTTCCAACTACAACGGTGTCGAAATACTGTTTAACAAAATTGCTGCCAGCCGCTCCCATCTTTATTCTAAGCTGTTTATTCTGTATTAGTAACTCAAGTTTATTGGCAAATCCCTGTATATCTTTTTGTTTTACCACAAACCCGGTTTCCCCGTCTATTAATCCATACTTCATTCCGCCGGCATCTGATACCACTACTGGCAACTCCATGGCCTGCGCCTCCTGTATTACCAGCCCCTGGTTTTCTGCCCTGTCTGTTAATGCCTCGTGCACACCGGGTAAAAGGAATATATCGGCTTTGCTTAAAGCTTCCACCACTTCCTCCTGAGTTCGTCCGCCCAAAAGGAAAATATGGTCATACAATCCATATCTGGTTATCAATTCTTCCAGTTTTTTTTGCAAATCGCCAGAACCTATAATAAAAAGTTTTATGTTAGTAATCTTTCTTTCACATACCAAAACACGCATAATTTCCACCGCAACATCCGGGGCTTTAAATTCCACCAAACGTCCGCAGAAAAGAATGTTAACTGTATTCTTATCATTCTGAGCCTCCACGTTATCTTTTTTTCTACTGAACTGATTTGTTCTAAGCGCTTCCGGCAGCAGAAATACCTTCTTTTTATCGATCACCGTTTTTGACAGAAGATCAAGGGTATATTGTGAGTTTCCAGTAAAAATATCTGTTTGTTTAAAAACACGGTCATAAATAACATTGTATTCCGTAATTCTTGAGGGTATGATGTCGAAACCATGAAACGATGTAACTAATTTTGCCTTCCCCAGAAGTCCGCGCTCTTTTAACATGGCAATGTCAATTGCATTGCCGGCAAAATGGACATGCACTATATCAAATGCCTCCCTTGTAAAAAACCATTTCGCTAAATAACAGATTTTAAGGTTCAAAACCTCCCTGGTATTCCTGAAAGGGTTAATAATTCCAAAAAGCTTTCGAAGGCCTAATTGCGATATGTTTTTTACAATAAAAGAAACTGCGCCGGCGACCCTTGCAGTTTTTGATGTTGGTGCCTGCGGATTAAATACGGTTTTATCCAGTAAATTATAATCAGATACGGATTTATGTACAATTTCGGTATTACCCTTTCTAAACGAGAATATCGTAACATCATGTCCCCTGTCTACAAGGTCCGTTATCTGGTTTAATATAAATGTTTCGGAAACTGATGGGAAGGTTCCCACAACAACTGCAATTCGAAGCTTCCTCATGCTTGTTCCGCTTTACATTTATTAAGTAAAAGTGTAACCATGCTTTTATTAGCTGTGTATATCCGCATATTCCTGGCCAGAGCTTTTATGGCTCCACGAGACCGGCAAACATTCAGCACCTCCAAACTACCTTCGGCAAAGGAAGTTTTTTTTGCAACCTCATACCGGTTCTTGAATATTCTAAGTGTATTGATAATAACCCGCGAAACCGGCAGCATTTTACCCTTATATATAAAATCGGTATAGGGAGATAATAATATATCTGAATAGCCGAAGCTTTCATGTAATCTTTGAAGGTACGACCATTGAATACGTGTAACAGGCATAAAATGCCTGAAATGCATTTTGGAAGAATAATACAACTTACCACCAATTATCTTCAATGCATAAGTAAGTTCGGTGTCTTCACCTGCCACAAGCGACTTGCCATCGCGCCCTTTTAAAGATGACGTAAAATCAAACTCAAACAGTTTGTTCAGCCATACACGGTCAAGCATAGCCCCGGCAGTATACAAACATCCTTTGTCGTGGGTAGTGTCACCATCCACTTTACCCTGCGGTCCTGCGCCATAACTATACTTGAACTTGTCTAACCAGGCCGGAATATTCTCTTTACTTTCCAATTCCAATATACCGTGCCCACCAACTACAGCTATTTCTCCATTGCTGGTGATGATGTCGAAAGCAGTCTTCACATAATCTTCATTTAACCAGTTATCATCATCACAATACAAGAGGTATCGGTAATTAGCGCTTTCAATACCCGTTCTTCTTGCATACATGGTTCCCGGGCGGGGTTCATGTATGATAATTAAAGGAACTTCACTGTAAAGGCTGTTCCAATAATCATTTGCGATTTTTGCCGTATTGTCAGTACTATTGTTGTCGATCAACAAAATTTCCCATGAGAAATCAATATTCCTCTGCTTACTCAAATGTTCCAGGCAATGAAGAATTCTTTTTGCGCCGTTGTAGCAGCATATTACAACGGAAACTCCTATCTTATCTAAATTTCTTAGTGCCATACTTTAAAGAATAGTCCTGTATATTTCTCTATAAGCGGAAATCATAGTTTCCAATGAAAAATATTTACCGGCGCGTTCCTTATTGAACTCGCTGATCTTCTTCATTCTATGTTTATCATCCAGTAAATTAACAAGTATATCGCTGAGCTGATCGCTGTTGCCCGGTTCTGCCAATAGCGTTTGATCGGCCAGTATCTCAGGCAGGGCGCCTATATTATATCCGGCAACCGGTATACCCATGTTCATTGCGAAAGGAGTAACCTGGCCAAAGCTTTCCTGGTGTACGGGAGCTACAAAAATCGAGATACGTTTATAGTATGCAGGTAGCTCATCGTAGGGAACGTATCCGGTAAATTCGAAGGCTGCGCTCAATCCCTCTTCTTCTACTCTGCGTTTATATGTATTATACAATGTGCCTCCGCCTACAATGAGCGCCCGGGTTCCCGGCCTTTTCTTAATAGTTTCAATAAAAGGTTCTATCGACTGCTCGTTCAGTTTGTCCTTTTCAAGCCGGTAAACCATGCCAACCGTTTGGCCAGGAACATACCCTTCATCGGATTTAAACTTATCGAAGTTAGATCCCGGATACACCACTGTACAGTTTGGTGCACTGAGTCCAAAAACCGATTTCGCGTAATTACTAACAAAAACGTTGTGTATAATTTGTTTATCGAAATAGGGGAAAGTCGGGTTATTGCAATTTTGGATTACAGGAATACGCAATTTGAAAACTTCCTGAAAAACCAAATGGTACCAATACCAATCTGTAACATTTTCGGTGGTAGCCCAGAAGTGAATATGTACAAAATGCGGTTGAATTAATTGTAAATGTTGGCTGATATCCTGGGCACAGTTTACCGAATGAACATCCATGAGTTCAATGGGTATTCCTATATACCCAAGTGGCCCCCGCTTCCTGGCTATAATTACAAAGTGCTCATACTCATCACTCAAATTCTCAATAATATCGACAACCAATTGCTGGGAACCTCCTGTTGAGAAAGTTGGAATAGCATGCAAAACTCTTTTCCTGTTTGCCGACTCGGTGACATTTAATTTTATATGATACGGGTGATGATTAAATGTAACCTGCTGGGGAGGATGCAATTGTTCCTGACGCTGTCTCTGTTTTGTCGTTGTTAAAACCTGATAAAGTTTATTTTTAACCTGGCTCAATTTTGTTTTTACCGCATTGATACCTGAATTACGAGACCTGGCTTCAAGCTCTCTTCTTTTCTTTAACTCAGCAAAGTTAATCGCGTAATTTACCCTTGCCTTTTGTAGTTCATCCCTAAACACGCTAATATCTTGTTTATATCCTATCGTATCCATCCCGTTATGATTTCTGGAAAGCTGCTGAAAGTCCATGTTTGACAATCTTTCTAAACCGAGGAAAAAGCTTCTTCCATACCGTCAACATAGCTTTCTATACTAAAATGTTTCAATACTTTCTGAAAAGCATTTTCTTTTATGGTATTGAGTATAGATATATCGACTGTTTGAGTTCGGTTCAGGCATTCTACCAGTTCAGTCTTGTTATTGAACAAAAATCCCGTGTGGTTATGGTCCACTATTTCCGGTATGCCTCCAATATTCCTAGCAATAACCATTACATTATGCACCATGGCTTCTACAAGCACACGTCCAAATGCCTCAGAAACCGAACTCAATATCAAAACATCTATATCCTTATACCGGTCTGCTATATTAGCGCAATGTCCTTCATAGATAACGCTGTCGCTTAAGCCGTGATTATTGATATACTGTTCAATTTTTTTATAATATGCCTCGTTGGTAATTGAACCAATTAAATACAGTTTAGCTTTGGCTCCATACTCTTTTAACCATTCGCCAAATGCTTCAATAGCATCGAGTTGGCCTTTGGTGGGATCAATTACCCCTACAATAGCGAATGTTTGGCCTGGCATTGGTTTTCCCGACCATTCTTCTTTTATCTTCATTAAGGAGCTTTTGCTATATATACCATTATAAACAGTCTTGCACCCAGAGTTATTATTTAAACCGTATCCTCTTTTAACAGCCTCAGAGTTAACGATAATAATTTTGCTTCTTTTTAGAATTCGCTTGAAAAAGTGAATGCCAAAATCATGTTTTATTCCGTACCCTCCGATCAATTCTCTGATGTGCCATATATGAGGTTTACGTTTTAGCAGAGAGAGAATGGCGCCCCAATAGATCACTGATGTATTGGTATAGAATATATCAGGCTTAAATTCATTGACTACCGGGAGCAGTTTTTTAAAAATCACATATCTGTATCCTCTTATTTTACTGATAATACCGCCGGGTATGTTTTTCTTATAATCACCGAAACTTGTGTTCCATGGAAAACTAATAACTACATGCTGTATACGCAGCCTTACAAGAGCATCTACAAAATCTCCTTTCGACGGACAAACAACAAGAAGGGAAAAGCTGTCTGACAGGTTTTCAAGTAAAGTAAGCAATGATTGTGTGGCTCCGCCATTCAATCCCGAATGGTGAGTAAATACAACGATCCTTTTTTTACCCATACTTATTTACGGCAACTTGATATTAAAAAAGCTTCCACGGAAAAGACCTGTAAAGCAGCTATTAAAATCGATCCTTTTCATATCAAATTTTGCCCACATCTCCAATATTTCCTTTTCACCCTTTCGATTGGTATCATCGAGAAACACAACGGATCTTTCATTTAGAAACTCATGCAAAAATGGTAATGCCGGAAATCTTGACCGATACACCTGCTGATACCATGCTGCTGGCCCATCTACCAGTACGCAGTCTACTTTGCGATTACCCGCGTTCAGCACATTTAACAATACTGTCGGATCGTACCATTTATTGTTATCAAGTGAAAAATCCACTTCAGTAAGAGGTGCGTGGATCAAATCCACATATTCAGATAATTCCTCGGCTTGTAATAACTTTCTTACCACCTGCAGCCATTCTAAATTATCTTCAATACTTAGTATTCGAACATTTTCAAGTTTGTTTTTCCTGATCAGCAAAGCCATCGCGATGGTACTGATACCTGACCCGAATTCCATGATCAACTTGCGGTCGTTTATCACAATATCATTGATCAACGTAGCCAGGGAAGTAAAGTTGAGAGAAGCCTGGTTAAACGGCAAATACTGGCAATTGCTTATTAAAGAATAAACCTGGCTTGCACCGATACTTTCATCAATGCGTTCGCGAAGCGAGATTTGATTTTGACTGATCCTGAATATTTCCCGCCTGCTACTATCGATGTATTCCTTGATTTTCTTTACCATACTTTAATTTTTCTAGTTTACAACCGTTTGTGCCTTTTTCCATTCAAAATCAATCAACACACCCTTATTCCACTGAGGTACGACTCCGGTCCCGTAGAAGTCGCCATTCTCAACGAAAATTTTACATGCTTTGGGTATGTGACGTCTCATGCTTCCCGTTCCCTTTAATTCAATATTCATATAATAGTTTCCTGCAAGCAGGGGAAACTTTTTAATTTCAAGTAATACGCGATTCACACCTTTACCTTTAAAGATGCTATTCTTAAGTATGCCCCCACACAAAAAAATCGGGTTATCTACAAAGTCGTAGAAACCAATTGCCGGAATAATGCCCTCGTCAGAATCATTACGATAAATCAGTTCAAACCAAACATGATCTCCGCTGATAATCCGGTCTTTTTCCTGTCCTTCCGCATTTAGCACACGCAACGACATTACTTCCAAAGGGAGGTTTTCATCTGGGGTAAAATCGTTTGTATTCTTGATGTTATTATTTGACAAACTATAGTGTTGAAGGGCATCTTCAATTTGACCTACGAAGGATATCTGGCCGGTTTTAAGCACAATACCCTGCGTGCATAAACTGCGAATGGCAGCCATATTATGACTTACAAACAGCACTGTACGTCCATCCCCCTCTGAAACATCTTTCATTTTTCCCAGCGCTTTACGTTGAAACTCGGCATCGCCTACTGCCAATACTTCATCCACAATTAATATCTCCGGTTCGAGATGTGCCGCAACACCAAACGCGAGTCTGACATACATGCCACTACTATAGCGTTTCACTGGTGTATCAATATATCGCTCTACACCTGCAAAATCGACTATCTCATCAAATTTGCTCCTGATTTCCCGCTTCGTCATGCCCAGTATAGCACCGTTGAGAAAAATATTCTCCCTGCCGGTTAGTTCGGGATGAAAGCCCGTACCCACTTCCAATAAACTGGCCACCCGTCCTTTTATCTTTATTGAACCGGTGGTAGGAGAAGTAGTGCGACTAAGGATTTTTAATAAAGTGGATTTACCGGCACCATTACGTCCAATAATGCCAACAGCTTCGCCTTGTCTTATCTGAAAACTGATGTTTCTCAAGCTCCAGACATATTCGCTTCCACCACTTGTTGTTCGATCATTTACTTCACCTATTTTAAGATATGGATCTTCTTTTCCCCGAATTCGATGCCACCATCTGTTAACATCATGCGCAAATGAACCGGTACCGATCTTACCCAGCCTGTACTGTTTGGATAAATCCTCTACCTTTATTACAATATTACTCATTTCAAAACCGAAATATTTGTTTGAGTAGAAAAACAACCTAGCGAGATTAATAAAACTTTGACGCTATACCGTATCCATGAAATTCTTCTCTACTTTATTAAACAAGATAACGCCTAATGTCAGCACGACTATCATAAAGACCGCACTATACAATAGGCTTCCTAAATCAAAACTTCCTTTTCCAAACAGGGCATATCGAAAACTTTCAATTAAAGGAGTGAGTGGATTGGCGGCTATAAGTGTTTTATATTTTGTATTCTGCAAAAAAGAAAGGGGGTAAACGACAGGGGTTGCATACATGGCAAGTTGAATGGCAAAAGTTAAAAATACGGCAAAATCGCGGTATCTGGTTGTAAGTGAGGATATGATGATTCCAAGACCCAGCCCAATCCCAGCCATCATAAGCAATAAAATGGGTATAATAATCCAGTATACATTCACGCCTATGGTATGTCCCTGAAAATGAAAATAGATCATGATGGCGATCAGCAACAGGAATTGTATTCCAAAACGAACCAAATTTGAAATTACAACCGATAATGGCAATACAAGGCGGGGGAAATAAACCTTGCCAAATATATTGGCATTAGTCACAAATGTGTTGGCCGTACTGGTTAAACAGGTGGCAAAATAATTCCACATGGTAATGCCACTTAGATAGAACAATAAGGGAGGCTGAATGCCATCGGTCGGGATCCTGGCAATCCGGCCGAATATCAGTGCATACATCAATGTGGTCAAAATTGGCTGAATAATATACCATAAAGGCCCCAGAATCGTTTGTTTAAATTGTGCAACAAAATCACGCCGCACAAACAACATGATCAAATCCCTGTACCTCCAAATTTCTTTTAAATTTAAATCCAGTAAGCGTGTTTTTGGCTCGATAACCATGTCCCAGCTTTCCTTTTGCTTCTGTTTCAGATATTCCATAATTAATTAGCCGGCTTTACGTTCACTTTGATTTAGCTTTTATAGACAGTTTTTTCTTCCATTGAGTCCAAAGACCCTCTTTTTTTTCTTCTTCATAGTATCCGTTGCCGTTTCCATATCCATAGCCGTACCCATAATGGGCACCACCATATCCATAGTAACTGGCACTGCCACTGGAAACAACATCATTAACGATCAGGCCCATTCGATTCAGTTTGTTTTGAACATACAAATCGTTAATGAAGTTTAATTGCCTTTTGAAAGTATATCGCTGTCTTATAACATATAATGTTGAATTTGCATATTGATTCAACGTTACGGCATCGCTCACAAGTCCCACAGGTGCCGTGTCAATAATGATTACTTCGAACTGGCTGCGCAGCCATGTAAACAATTCATCTATCCGGGAACTGAGCAATATTTCGGCGGGATTCGGGGGCACCGGACCACTGGATATTACATAAAGATTATCGACCTGTGGAACCGGTTGGGGTAAATTTTCCATGTGGGCTGCACCTACCAGGAAGTTGGTTAAACCCTGCCCCTTCGTCAAACCTAAATTGGTAATGATCTTTGGCTTACGCAGGTCAAACTCCAAAACCACAGTTCGCTTGCCAGATAATGCCATGACAGCCCCAAGGTTGGTAGAAATAAAAGATTTCCCTTCACCACTAAATGACGACGTAATCATAATTACCGGCTTCTCAAACAGTTCGCCTAAAATAAATCGCAAATTGGTGCGCACAATACGTAATTGTTCTGCAACCACCGATCTCGACTTTTCCGGGAACAATAGCATGTTTTTAAGTTGGCTATGTCCTATTTCACCAACAATAGGCGTTTCGGTGGATTTTAGAATATCCGATTTTGTGGTTACCTTATCATTTAACAGGGTTATCAGGTATACAATTATCACCGGGATCACTACACCCGCCAAAACTGCTATAGCATAAACCCGCGCAGGCATCGGGCTCACCCTTGTTTGAATTGGCAATGCGTGATCAAGTACACGGGAATTTGCTATCGTAGAGGCTTCAGCAATAGATGATTCTTCCTTTTTTTGCAACAGATATAAATACAGGCTCTGCTTACTTTCCTGTTGCCGTAACTTTTCCCGGCTTTCACGTTCTTTTAAAGGAATGGAAGCAAGCTCTTTATTCAGGTTCTGATTTTGGGACCTTAAAGAAGCTATAGTATTCATTGTCGCTGCCTTGATATTAGCCAGTGCCTGTAATAATTTTATTCGGGCCTGTTCTATATCTTCCTCAATATTCTTTACAGCAGGACTGTTTACTGTAGCACCTGTTTGTAATTGTGCAGTTCGGTCATCTATCAATTTGTTGTAATTATCGGTCAGGATTTGCAATGTACCATCCTGTATGCCAAGGGTGGAGGGAACCAGTGTCAATTTATGTTCCGGGCTATTCAGGTAATTTTCAAGCAACTCTATAACACCGATGTTGATTTCCTGCTTCCGGATCGTTTCATTGGTTTCAATCATGTTATTGAAATAAACGTTGGATTGGGAGGGAAGATCCAACACCTGTTTACCGGTCTTATAGGATTGCAGGTCCCGTTCTACACTGTCCAGTTGTTTATCCACCAAAATCAACCGGTCATTAATAAAAGCCAGTATGTTCCGGTTGATCTGGTTTTTATCTTCGATGGCGGCCTTATTATATTCGGCCATGAGCGTATTAATAATATCAGCACCTAAACGTGGATTCTCCGTGATATAATTCAGCTGGAGCATACTGGAAAGTTCCATGCTTTCTACTATCAAACCACGGCTCAGAGACATGGCGGCCATTTGAGTTGGCATCCATTTCACTATATAGTCTCTATAAGACATTTCTGAGTAATTCGTTTCACGCGGTACAAGGCGAAAATAAAAATCGGCATAACGAACGGGCTCGCCCATCACATATACTTTGGGGTTATCGCCAATGCTGAATGAATTCCGGTCTTTGAAGTGAATGTCTAAACTCAATGAGTTGGAAGGAGCGTCTAAAAATTCCAGCTCAAATGGCGATTCACGGTATATATTCGTTGTTTTTACATTGCCAACCACAAAGTATGAATATTGTAGTCCGAGCGAATCTACCACCCGCATCATCATAGCCCGGGACTTCAGAATTTCTATTTCGTTTTGTTTGTTGGTACTTTCCCTATATAACGACAGTTCGGAGAATACGTCTGAACCAGTATTCCCCCTTGATCCGTCGTTGCGGATAAGCATGGTAGCCGATATCTTGTATTGGGGCGGGGTATAACGCAAGTATAGCCAGGCAACAAGCAGGGCAATTGCAATGCCCAGTGCAAAAAGCCAGCTATAATGCAAATAACGCATCAGAATCTCTTTGATATTGAATTCAAAAGATTCGTTCTTTGAGCCAACTTTTGTATTGGATGTATAATCAGTATTCATGTAAAATCTAACTAAAAAATTATCTATTAGACAGGTTTATTATGGTGGCGGTTACAGCACCGAGGGTAGATAAAATACCCATTATAATGGACACATTCCGCAAAGTGTTTTGATCTGAGGCAATCAACTTTCGCCGTTGCATTTTAACATACACAACATCATTTTGCTTCAAATAGAAATAAGGTGAATCGAAAAAATTGCCACTATTCAGGTTCACGGTACCCGATTCTACTTTTCCTTCATTCTGCCGTATTACCCGTATACTGTCTCTTATACCATAAATGGTCAAATCGCCGGCAAGTCCTATTGCATCTAATAAACTTACGCGCTCGTTTGGAATGGTGTAGGTCCCAGGTTTATTCACTTCTCCCAAAATAGTCACACGATAATTCATCAACCTGACCGTTACAATGGGAGAATCAATATAGTACTTCAGCTTGCTTGTCAATTCTGTAGTAAATGTACTTTTAGTATGACCAGCAACCTTTAACCTGCCAAGCAAGGGAAAAACAATACTACTGTCATTGTCCACAAGGTAACCAATAGGCGCTCCGGTCGAGCCTCCCTTACTCATTTCTACAGGCTGGTTTAATAAAGCAGACATTTTTTCGTTTTCAGTCACCACGCTGATATGTAATATATCACCAGGTTGAAACCTTTGCTCAAAAACAATCGGCGCCAGTCTTTCCAGGCTATCTGTTATATCCCGGAAATATATCGTTTGCCGGTAGGCCTTTTTGGTTGATCCGCATGAAGTACATAAAACAAGCCCAACCATAAAAAACATTAACCAATGTAAGCAGGTACGCATATAGTGTGTTTACGATTTTAAACTTTTGATCATTCGAGCAGGGTTACCTGCATAAACACCTTTTTCAGTAATATCCTTCGTCACCACAGCTCCCGCCCCAATAACAACTCCATCACATATACTCACCGGCAACACCGTGGCATTCGACCCAATCGACACCTTGTTACCAATCCTGGTCGTCTTCCACCCCAACCTATTTCCCGCCGGCCCGCCGTTCGAAAACAGATCATTGATAAACATAACCCCGTGTCCAATAAAACAATCTTCGCCAATGGTCACGCCCTCACAAATAAAACTGTGCGATTGCACCCGGGTACGCCTGCCAATCACCACAGCTCGCTGTACCTCTGTAAACGGCCCGATAAAACAACCATCATCTATCCTGCATTCATACAGGTTCACGGGTTGCATCACCTTTACATCCACGCCAAAAACCACATCCCTGATCTGCGACGACAATAATGTTGGCTGATTCATAAGCGCCGGGCTGTATGGTAAATTTTTTCAATCAATGCCACGGTATTCAACCCGTCAAAAGCACTGGCCGTCATGGTGGCCTCCTTTTGCAATACTTCCAGCAGGTTGTCATACACTTTATCGTGATTGCTCATAGAACCTTCGTAGGTGCCGTATTGGTTCCCGGGATTACCCACCGGCAGTTTGCCAATCACATAGTCCTGTATATGCTGGTATTCCAGCACATTCAGGTACTGCCCCCCAATTTTCACTGTGCCTTTCTCCCCAAAAATGGTCAGGGAACCTTCCATATTTCGCCCATAGCTGTTTACGGTATAGTTCACAGAACCTATGGCGCCGTTTTCAAACTCCAATAATATCACGCCGGTGTCTTCAAATTCTATTACGCCCCGGTGGGCATAATTGGCCATCACCGACTGTACTTCTTTCACATCACCCATCAACCACAACAACAGATCAATAAAATGGCTGAACTGGGTAAACAACGTCCCGCCATCTAACTTCATTGTCCCTCTCCAGGAATCCGTATAATATCCGGCATCCCGGTTCCAGAAACAATTGAGCTGAACGCTGTAAATCCTTCCCAGCCTTCCCTCGTCCAGCGCTTTCTTAACGGCGGCCACAGGTGGGTTGAACCTGTTTTGTTTTACGATAAACAGCTTTTTTCCGGCCTCATCGGCCGCTTTCATCATCTGTTTACAGTCAGCCGTGGAAAGCGCCATGGGTTTCTCGCACAAAACATGAAAACCGGCCTGCAGGGCTTTGATGGAGTGTTTGGCATGCAGGCCATTGGGCGTGCAAACCGATACCACATCGATGTTTTTTTGCTGCTGCAGCAATGCATCCAGGCTGTACCAGGCCCTGGCCTTATATTCTTTTGCCAGGCTGTCGGCCTTTTCCGGCACCACATCGCATACGGCAATCAGTTCGCCTTTTTTGCTGATATGCTCGGCATGGCGCCTGGCAATTCTGCCACAACCCGCTATAGCAAACCGGATCTTGTTCATGATGGCATATCCAATCTACTATTTGTCTACTACTACGACTTTCGATTTGTCTACGTAGGCGGTCAATGCAAATCCAATGCTCTCAATAATAACTTCTACTTTCTTGTGGCGCACCGCTTTCACGGTACCTTCCTGACCCATCAGGATGCCACCTCGCACAAGGATTTTTTTACCAGGTTGAATGTCAATAGGTGTTACTTCTACGTCGTGATGATCGTTTAGGAATCTTTTAATGACCAAAATCTCTTTCTCTTTGATAACGGCGGGCTTACCTAACCAATATACAAAGTTTACCACGCCATGGGTCATTCGTACGGGGTTTTTTTCTTCTTCGGTTACTTTTACAAATACGTAGCTTTTGAATAGGGGTTCTTCTACAATTTTTATGCGATCGCTCCATTTGCGATGCACTTTATTGAGGGGACAATAAGTTTCAATGCCTTTTTCCTGTAATAGCTTATACACCTTTTTCTCCCACCGGGGACGGGTATAAACAGCGAACCATTTTCGGATAGTTTGTGCAGCCATAACGATGGGTTTCGCTTTTAATCAAACTTTAACCATTTTATTTCTGTCCCAACCCGGCTCCGGGGCATGGCTTCGCCTCCTCAGTCACATAACTTTTACGCAACTAATTGATTACAAGTCAAATAATACTCATTCGGCCGAAGCGGCCTATAAAAAATAAAAGGGTATAAGTGAGCCTTCATCAGAAGTACTCCTTATACCCTTCCACTAAATATTTTTTGCACGTAACAGTTAGCACTCCCACAGAAATTCCATGTTTTTGTTACCAAAGCATGGAAGTAGTCAAATTCTGCCTGTACTTCCACCGGCAAAAGCCTGCAATGTTACATCGACGGTTGCAAATATAGGGGTTTTTTAATGCGTATAAACAGGTGTAAAAAAATCTAATTCCTTATTTTTCAATAACAAGGAACGCTTACTCAGTCACAGGCCCTTACCAATTCGAGAAAACTTATATTAAAGTAGAATCAGGTACAAGTTTGAATGGCCGCAAGTTAGGGGAATAGTTTTAATAATGACCATTTTTTTGAGCCAACTTCCCTCTTCCACTTATCAATTATTTCGCCCTATCTTTATTAACGGCCAAAATAAAACGCCTTGCAGAAAAGATATTATTCCCTCGACGTATTCCGCGGCGCTACGGTAGCATTCATGATACTGGTAAACAACCCGGGAAGCTGGTCAAACCTGTACAGTCCGCTGGCGCATGCTCCCTGGCATGGCTGTACACCCACCGATCTGGTATTTCCCTTTTTCCTGTTTGCCGTGGGCAATGCCATGGCATTCGTGATGCCCCGCCTGCAGGTTGCAGGCACCCGGGCCTTTCTCAAAAAAGTGATCACCCGGTCGATCCTCATCTTTGCTATTGGTCTTTTTCTTAACTGGTACCCCTTTGTACGATGGGATGGAGTAAATCTTCTGGCCAAAAGCTGGGTGTATACCACCAGTTCGGGTAATGAGGTGGGCATACGCATACCGGGCGTGTTGCAGCGCATTGCCATTTGTTATTTGTTTGCCTCGCTCATCATATATTTCCTGAAAATCAGGGGAGCATTAGTAGCCAGCGTGGTCATATTGTTATTGTATTGGATATTATGTGCTTCGCTGGGCAACCCCGCCGACCCATATAGCATGAACGGTTATTTTGGCAATGCCGTTGATAAAGCAGTACTGGGCGAACTGCATATGTACCATGGCGAAGGCCTGGCCTTTGAACCGGAAGGCATCATGAGCACCTTACCGGCTATTGTGCAGGTGATATTCGGCTATTTTGTGGGTTTTTATATACATTCGAAAGGCAAGAGTTATGAGATGCTGGCGCACCTGTTTGTAGCCGGCTGCCTGTTGCTGTTTACAGGCATTACCTGGGATCTGGCATTCCCCATTAACAAAAAAATATGGACCAGCTCTTATGTGGTGTACACCACCGGGCTGGCCATTATGGTGATATCGGTATTGATCTTTACCATTGAGTTTAAAGAGAAGCGCGGCCTATGGAGCCGTTTCTTCGATGTATTTGGAAAGAATGCTCTTTTCATATTTGCCTTCAGTGCATTTCTCCCCCGCACGCTGGCCCTCTTCCGTTGGGTAGATCATGTGAACGACAGGGGCGAAAAGGTATATACCAGCGCACTTCCCTGGTTTTATCAACATGTGTGTAAGCCGGTATCGGATAACCTGAAAACCGGATCGTTATTGTATGCCATATGTATGATCGTCGTCTTCTGGCTGATCGTGTATGTATTGGATAAAAAGAAGATATACATTAAAGTGTAAGCGATCACAGCTTTCGCAGCAACCTGAACACCAAACAAACAAAAATAAACAGCACCGTCAGCAATACGATAGAAAACTTGGTAGTGGCCATATCATAAGTAAGTATTACTGACCACCGATGCATTTCACCACGCATACTCCTTAACATGGCAAAATTTTCTATAGCATCACAAATACCGGCAACAATCAGCAACGAGGCAAAAAACTTGCCGGCACGCTGCAATATTTCATGACCGGTATGCGCAGCCAGGAACATGCAGGTAACCCCCAGGCCCATTGTATATAATATAATAAACAGAAAGTCTAGATAAATGCTCATCACGGCCAAATTATATTTGCCGTGTGTGATCCATTCACGCAAAATGTTCTCCGCTACCGGCACATCTTTGGCCAGTTCAAAACGAACGATCTCACCTGGTGTAAAAGGTTGCAATAATAATTTTGCAGCAAGAATGAACAGGAAATTGGCGGCCAAAAGCGACCAGAACCAGCGGCTGAGGGAAGCCGGCCGGGCAATTGAGAGTAAGCTCATGAGGCAAATGGTATTGTTAACAAATATCAGCGATTTGTTATCTTAATAAAATTACTGATTTTTGGCTTATTAGCAAAAGCATTTTACCGGGCGGCTGATTAACTTGTAATTATTTATGAAGAAAATCCTGCAATGGTTATTGAGGAAACCAGTTACGCGGCTTGCCGAAAAGATATCTTCTGCACCGGAAAAAGAAAAGGTATTTGCTTCATTGTCTCAACTGCTCGAAAGTATACGCAATAAAAACGAAAGCTCGGGTATCATTGTACCATTTAACCTGCAGACGGGCAAAATCGTGATATTCTCCGATCAGCATAAGGGTGCCCGTGACCCGGCCGATGATTTTCGTTTGTCTCAAAAAAATTATATCACTGCACTGGATTATTATTTCAACAATGGCTTTCATTTTGTCAATCTGGGCGATTGCGAAGAGTTGTGGGAAAACAAACCCGATATTGTACTGGAAAAGAACCAGGCCGATTTGCAGGCCGAAGCGCGGTTCCTGAACAGCCACCGCTATTACCGGGTATTTGGCAACCACGACCTGCAATGGAAATATGAATTCCCCCGCAATCGCTTTCTCAAACCTTTGTTTGGCGACCGCCTGAAAATTTACGAGGGCATATTGTTTACCACCCGCTACAATAACCGCAATATCTCCATACTGTGTTCACATGGCCACCAGGGCGATCAGAAAAGCGATGGCAATGCCTTCAGCACCTGGTTTGTAGCAGCCATATGGACACCCCTGCAACGATTTCTGGACATTAACATCAACTCCACTTCCGATTCCTTTGAGCTGGTTGATAAACACAATATCATCATGTACGAGTGGAGCGCTACCCAACCCAACCTGCTGTTTGTATCGGGGCATACGCATAAACCGGTATTTGCCTCGCTGGACCATATTGAAAGAATTACCAGGCAAATGGAAAAAGCAAAGGCTGCCAATGATATGGCCGCCCTGCAAATACTGGAAGAAGAACTGGAACAAAGAAAAAAAGAATATGCAGGCAAACAATTTCACAAAACCATGGTAACGCCCTCCTACTTCAATACCGGTTGCTGTTGTTTCAGCGATGGCGATATTACCGGCATTGAAATAGAAGGCGATGCCATTCGGCTGGTGAAATGGAAAGAAGAAAGCGGGCAATGCCACCGTATTGTACTGGAGCAAGGCCCGCTGTCGTATATATTCGATCTACTCCCCCACTAAAGTGCCGCCCTTTTTCATCCAGGGCTTGGGTAGAGCGCCATCCATCTTTACAATTTTTGGAACAAACTTACCCACCACCTCTACCAGCGCCCGCTGGCTTTTCATCACCACATTAATATCCTTATATGCCTGGGGTGCTTCATCCAAACCGCCACCCAGCAGTTTCACGCCATGTGTTTGCAAAAATTCCTTCAGGTCTTTTTGCGTGATAGACGCGAGGGCTTTGGTACGGCTCATTCTTCGTCCTGCCCCATGCGAGGCAGAGGATACGGAAGCGGTTTCGCCCTTACCCCTTACAATAAAGCCGGGTGCCGTCATGGAACCGGGAATAATACCCAGTACATCTTTACCTGCCGGAGTAGCCCCCTTACGATGCACGATCACTTCTTTTTCAATACCATTATCTGTCATTATCTTTTCCTTCCAGGCAAAATTGTGATGGTTCTCTACCATGGTGATGGGCTTTTCACCCAATGCCTTTGCAATTTTTGCATGAATTACATGATGACAGGCAGATGCATAATCACCGGCCAGGTTCATGGCCATCCAGTATTCTATACCCTCCGCTTCATCCAGGTTCAGCCAGGCCAGGTTGCCGGCCTCACCGGGCAAACGACGTTTTTGTCGCGCAATTTTGGTATAATGATTAGCAATGTTGGCGCCCAATGCCCTGGATCCGGAATGTGTGAGCAGGCCCACATAAGTACCCGGCGGCACATTCAATACATCGTCTTTTTCAGACACCTCTACCAAACCAAACTCGGCAAAATGATTACCCGAGCCGCTGGTGCCCAATTGTTTCCAGGCACGCCCCTGCAATCCTTTCAGGAGGGGCAATGCATCAAACTCGTCGCGGTACATCACTTCATGATCGGCGGCCTGTTGAAATTGTGCGCCACTGCCAAACAGGGTGGCTTCCAGCAATTCGCGGGTAAAGAATTGTTCTTTTTGCACCAGCTGCCTGGCATCGATGTCGAATATGCTCAAACACATACGGCAACCAATATCCACGCCTACACCATAAGGGATCACGGCATTTTCTGTGGCCAGCACACCGCCAATAGGCAGTCCGTATCCGGAATGTGCATCGGGCATTAAGGCGCCCGCCACGCTGATGGGCAATTTGGCGGCCTGGTACATCTGGTGCATGGCGCCTTCTTCAATATGCTCACTGCCAAAAACATTGAAGTGAACACCGGTATGGTTCAGCGATATTTCCTGACCCTCCAATGGTTTTTTGGGTATCAGTTGTTTGGCAATCAATCCCAGCACGGCATCGTGTTCATATTCCACCGGCGCTTTCAGTATTTTCTCCAGTATTTCCACTGCATCCTCCTTTGTGTGATGTTTGTAATTTTTTTCCATCACATGCATGGCAATGCTAATTACGGGACCTTCGGGATAACCGATGGCCCTTAATTCCTTGCCTGTTAATTTTAACTTTGCCATAGCTAATTATTTTTACCAGATTGGAAGGAATCGCTCCGTGTTGTACCGAAGCGAACCTTTTGTCAAATATCCGGTTATTTCTGCGATACAAAGATCTGCTTCAACTTAGCTATCCGGTTACAAGCCGGAGTGAAATTCGAACCCACACACGAGCTGGAAAAGCAGCCCCGGCACACAACTCCGGGGCCTGCTTGTTTCCTCCTTTTGTACTGTTTATTTTTACCGGATCCTGAATTCAGCGGGGTGCTGCATAGTCAGTTCACCGGTTTCATTTTCTTTTTTAGTGGTTTTTGTTCTATCCACAAACAGTGAAATAATAAAACGAATCACCAAAACGATCATTACCAGTTTCATGGCTTACCATCCTTTTTCTCATCATATGGGGTTTGGTTAAAAAAAAGCCCGGTCGTTGATCGACCGGGCGCCGTTTGCTCGCTTTTCCATGGCTATACAGAAATTGAACGAACAAAGCACGGTCGTAGTAGCAATGTATTTTCAGGCATACCAATACTATCATCATACGATACTGTCACCTCACAGCGCAGGCGCACTGGCAGTGCCGTTTGTTTTAATCGTATATGAATGAATAGTGTAAGCATGTGTTGTATTAGATATTATTTATTTGATTTTGCATAATTTTTTTGAACAATATAACGGTGTACAGCATATGCAAAGCAAAGCCCTCCCGCTATGGCTGTTGCGGTACAACCCTATAAAACAAAAACCCCGCAATCTCTTGCGGGGCCTGCGTTATATCGAATTCGTTATTACAACTTATCGTTCAGCATAACATGCCCCGCAATTAGTATAGTCACCCTTATGACTAAACCAATTTGTTGATATGTGATTTACTTGCTGAAGCATGTTCTTTTTTTTGTTGATGCAAAGGTGTTAATAATTTTTCATTCCTGCCAAATATTTTTCAATTTTTTTTATCATCCTGGTTGCAATTACTCTGTACCCGGTGTATACAGGTTGTGTTTGATGGCATAAATGATGATGCCGGCGGTATTCTTCACGTCCATCTTCTCCATAATGCGTAAACGCAATCCCTCTACAGTACGTACACTTAAGAATATCTTTTCGGCAATTTGTTTACTCGTATATCCATTACATATATCACGAATGATATCTATCTCCCGTTCGTTGAACTCGGGTTTTTGTTTTTGTTTATACGGGTTGAATTTGCTTTTAGCTACCAACTGAGCCAACTTGTTGCTGGTATGCCGGCAATAATAGGGTTGTTGATTGTATACTGACTTAATGGCTTCTATGATCTCATTTTTATCGGCATTCTTTAACAGGTAGCCTTTGGCGCCGGCCTCCAGCATGTCGATGATCAGGTCTTCTTCATCAAACATGGTGAGTGCAATAATGCCAATATGGGGAAAATTTTCTGCCAGGTGGCGGGTAGCGGCCACGCCGTCCATGACGGGCATTTTTACATCGCTGATCACAATATCGGGTTGCTGGGTTTTTACCTGTTCTATCAGCTCCCTGCCATTGGCGGCTTCTGCCAGGAGCAGAATATCGGGTTGTTTTTGCAACATGACACGCAAACCGTCCCTGAAAATTTCATGATCGTCCGCAATAGCAACTTTTATATTGCCGTAAGTATTCATAAACACCTGATTCTGGTCATAGAGGAATTTCTATTGTATACGTGGTGCCCTTGCCCACTTCTGAATGGCAGGCCAGCTCACCTCCCATCACTTCTGTTCTGCTTTGCAAGTTACGAAGTCCCAGGCCGGGATTGTCCTTTACTTTGGCAAAATAATCAAATCCTTGCCCATTATCGGCAGTCATTAACAGAAGCCGGTCGCCTTCAATCACAATTTTGATAATTAATAAGGTGGCCCGGGCATGTTTTACCGTGTTGTGCAGAATTTCCTGAATAATTCGGTAGATGTTGATTTCCTTATGCTGGTTCAGGTGCAGTTCCTGCTCACAAATGAACCGTATTTCCAGTCCGTAGGCCTGATGGCTGTTTTCTATAAATTCGCTGATGGCTTTTTGTAGACCCTTGCGTACCAGGGTATTTGGCATCAGGTTGTTGGAAATTTCGCGAAGCTTGCGGATGATGGTGTCCAAATGGTAGCTCGATTTAGTGATCACTTCCTGGTCGCCGGGGTGGTTGGTATCCAGGCTGTTTATTTGAAGTTTCACCGCCGACAGAAGGGGGCCCAGTTCGTCGTGAAGGTCAGAAGCGATACGCCTGCGCTCTTTTTCTAATGTATCTATTTCGGCCTGTATCTTCTCCTTATGCAACCGCAGGCTGCGTCGTTGATAGCGAATGATGGTGATAATGAAATAAAGTAATATTATGCCCACTACACCAACGACTATCAGAATAGACTGGTAAAGTTCTTTTTCCTGGGGACCCATATAACTGCTACTGCATACAAGAGGTTAACCAATAAATTAGAATACACATTAATCGCCTGCAATCCTCTTCTGAACTCCAGACTCACGTCTTCCCTGAACAAAGTTAAGCTGGTGGCGCATGCCACCACAAAAAACGAATAAAAGATGATAATACCCAAACATATCCAGAACTTGGCATTGCGGAAAATGCTGATACGTTCGTTGACGACGGCCTTGTTAAAAGCGGTAACGCTAAAAAATATCAGGGCAAAGGAGTACAGGATAAAGAAATAAAAATTGGGTCTTATAAAACCCGTGACCAATGCGTTGTTAGTTAACCATACCAGGAAAAAAGTAAGCGATAGCGCTATAAATACGCTTTTGTTTTTATTAAAAAGACCCCAATTATGAAATAACCACAGGTACAAATAAAAATCAAGAAATGAATAGATATTCAGGGCTACCTCAAATGCTTCCGGTTGCCCGTTTACCATAAAGATGCGGGTTACAATTTCCACTACCAGTGCAGCAGTAATATTGTATATGAAGGGATAGTAAGCCGCATCAATTTTCCGGAACCTTACTATCCCAATCAATACTGCAAACGATATGCTTAAACTTAGAATAAATCTGATCGTATCATTCATTGTGCGCTATACTCATCTGATGTGAAAAACAGTGCCGAAAAACTGGTTACCTGCCTCCATCACATGGGGGATGGCATTGTCCGTATTCAAGACCACCCGATATAGGAGATACCTGTACCGATGCAGGAGCGCCTTTTTCTATATACAGGTCCTTACCTTGCTCATCCACACCTACAATCATGCACCTCAATTCGTTGGTTTTACCTTGTTTCAGTCCGTAATAGATTCTGATACCCACACATTTCGGATTTTTCAGCAATTCCAGTAATTGCGGTTTGTTAAAGGCCTCGCTTTCGGGCAAAAACAGGTCGGGGTTAGAGCGTGACAGACTATCGCGCACTACCGTAAAGTCCTTTCGATACTGGTCAATAGTTTGAAGGGGAATAAAATGGTCAATGCGTGCCAGCGCAGATGTATCGGGGGGTATCGGAATCCATTCTCCTTTTTGGTCGCCATGTTCGTTACAGGAACTGGCCGACAGGACAATCAACGTTGCAACAAGCAAATGGGGGATGGTCTTAAATGACTTTTTAAAGGTGGTTGCCATAGTTAAATAAGTTTGGTTAAAGCGCGCTAAAGTTATTTGGAAAAAACAACCGGAAAATCCGTAGAACTACTCAATTTGCCTACAGGCAATACCTTTATCTTTTGGTACTTTAACGCTTGATTTGAAGGATGATAAAAAGGAACTTTGAACCGATAACCACCACCACCCCAATCCCGATACCGCAGATTATCCAGCCCTGATGGACATTTATAACACTTAACTTTTAATCCCATGACACAGCAACATTCTGCATTGGATAACCAGACCACCCATCCCAAACCGCAAGACCTGTTCTTTGCCTTTCCCGAGATCATGGCGGATTCGATGGAAGTGATGGAGTATTATTACCGGGGAAAGATACAGGTGCTGGAACAGTCGATGGCTGAACTTACCTTATTGGATAATGCAAGGGAGATTTCGCTTATCTGTAAGGAGATCATTCGTAATAAAGAAATATTAAGGCGAGTGTGTTTGAAGAAACAGGCTTGTTCCTAAAACTCGAACAAACTACCCTGTTCACCCGGCCGCCTGAAACGGCTGGTATCCAACTCCAGATCATCTATATTAAACCCATACACCTTCCCAAATTTGCGATATTGCTGCGCTATCATGTCAGCAATATCGCCTTCACCCCGCATACGCACCCCCCACCGGGTATCATTCACCTGTCCGTTATGCCCCTGCTCAATAAAATGCCAAACCTTATCGGCCCGTTCGGGAAAGTTTTTATAGAGCCAATCGTGAAACAGCCATTTCACCGCGCCGTTCAGCCGTACAAATGTATAGGCCGAAGTGCTTGCGCCATGCTCTTTCGCTGCCTTCATAATGCGCTGCATTTCATGATCGTTCAAACCGGGTATCATAGGCCCCATCATGACACCTACCCTGATGCCGGCATTACTCAATTCACCTATTAAACGCAACCGTTGCTGCGCCGTGGTGGTGCGTGGCTCCATCACCCGCCTCAGGTCTTCATTCAGCGATGTGACGGTCACCATTACAGACACCAGGTTCTTTTGCGCCATTTCTTTCAAAATATCTATATCGCGCAGCATACCGCCGTTTTTGGAAATGAGCCCCACCGGCTGGTTAAACTCATTACATACCTGCAACAGGCTGCGGGTGAGGCGGTATTTTTGTTCGGCGGGCTGGTAACAATCGGTGTTGCCGCTGATGCTGATGGGCATGCCTTCCCATTTTGGATGCATTAAAAACCTGCGCAGCAGGCTGGCCGCATTGGTTTTTACAATGATCTTTCTTTCGAAATCCAGTCCGGCGCTGTAACCCCAGTATTCATGGGTGTTGCGTGCATAGCAGTAAATGCAGCCGTGTTCGCAGCCGGCATAGGGGTTCATGCTGTACCACATGCCTACGTCGGGACTGTCTACTTTATTGACGAGGCTCTTTGCCACTTGTTCTATATATTGGGTGTTCTCCTGTTTTTCGGTCCAGTCGTCTATGCCTTCTGCATGTTCGCGCACCTGTTGGTGTTTTAGAAAACGGTTATGGGTATTTATCTGAGCGCCCCTGCCTTTGAGGTAGATATCGCCTTCCTGGCCTTTTTGAGGTGTTACACGGTATGTATCCTGTTTAAGGTTTTTCATATTCAAATAGTTTCACAACACTTCAGTACATTAAAATAAATTCCACTTATCTTGTTGTACCCCGCACGACGCCCCTGCCAGGTGAAAACCCGGCAGGGGGAAGCCTGCTTTGATGCGGCTTAAACAGAACCCTCGGCAAGCATGGCTATACAAACAACTCCCCTTGTTTCGTCGTAACGGGTAAATTCATGAATTCAAAACGCCTTGCTATCTGCCAGGCTTTATCGCCCATGCGACGTTTAAGCAATAACATGCTATTGGCTATAAAGCGGCCGGTAAAATGGCGATGCGAATACTTCATCCAACCCTTTTCATATTGCCAGGGAGCCAGTTTACGGGCAATGGTGATATGCGGATCATCTATAAAATGCGGCTTATGCTCGCTATCGGGTTTCATAAAACGTTGCGAGCCCCGTATTGCACGCACCAGGTTTTGAATGGGCAGCCTGGTTGCTACCTTGATGAATAAGGTGTGGCTGGGATAGCTGCCAAAATCTTGCAACTCCACCTTAAATGGCTGAAAACCCATGGCCACCACTTTCAGGCGGTTGACGATGCGCTCTTCCATCATTTCCCACTGGGAAAAACGAGCCAGCGCTATATGTGGTTTCATACCGGCCGCCATCTCTGTTTTATATGTTTCACCAAATTGGTTTTTTACCTGCTGAATGCGTTGGCGCAATTCCTCATGCGGATTCAGTATCAAGGAATACTCATTAAGGCGGTAAGCCGGTATGGAATGAAGATTAATTTGCATTTGAATGGTTTTGCGATCTCATGGTACCAGCAGAATGGGTTGTCTTTGCTGATGTCATGATATCTGGTTTAACAGGACGGCCATGTTATGATCGGCCGGTAAAAATTTAAATACCGTTATCGTTTTAAATGCTGCCAATGGATGATCCCTGGCCAGCAACACCACTTCCGATGCTGTGAAGCAGGTATGAAAGGTTTTTCGTGAATACACAGGCATGGCCTTTTCATACACCGCTTCGGGTAATTCGCTGGCTAAAGCCAGGTGCGGCCACCGGCCTGCGGCCAGGCTGCTGATATGAATATGATGGTCAAGCGCTTTTAATTCCTGCGCCAGCTTTTGCAACGGCTGCAGGTGTTGAATACGCAGGTAAATGGTATGATGGGGAAACCCGCTGAAATTATTCAGCACAATCTTAAAACAACTATGCCGACCAAAGATGCGATGCAGCCAGCGGATCAGGGTTGCATCCATCCCTTCCCCCGCTGAAAAGCCGGCCACATTTATATATGGAAAAGTTTTTACCACCGATTCAATACCGTAACGCATATAAAACCGTTGTTTTTCCGCCATGATTCGATCATAAACAGTGGTATCAGGATAAATCACCAGCCGGTATTCCCGCTGTTGAACCCCATTAAAAAATGGCTGCCGTTTTTTTATCCCCTTTTCCATAAAAGAAATTTTATTGGATTATAAATTTAGCATAAATTTACTAAAGTTTTTAGTAACACAAAATTTAATTCTATGCAGGGGGATTATTTCAGGAGTACCGGGGCTATGAAGAAGTCCATGCCCGGCAGCTTTCACGATGATGAAGAATATGATATAGATTTAAATAAGGAGCTCATCGACCATAAAGCCGCCACTTTCGTTATGCGTGTACGGGGCGATGCCATGAGCGGCGCTGGTATCCATGACGGAGATATTATAATAGTGGATCGTAGTCTTAAACCGGTAAGCGGTAAAGTGGTAATTGCTCAATTGAACGGTGAAATGCTCATTCGGCGGCTGGAAAAAACCTTCAACAAAATGCGGTTATTGCCGGATACACCCAGGCTGGCGCCTATAGAAGTAGATGCCGCCTGTGACTCATTTAGTATCTGGGGCGTAGTAACCTACACTATACATGCTGTTTAGTTTTTAGTTGTTTATAATGGTGGCTGCACATTCAATGAGTTCGTGTGCATACTATCAAATCCATTCCATTAAACCTGAATGATGAGCGGTCCTGTTGCAGGGACTGCTCTTTTTCTATACTAAAAAGCTTAATCAGAAAAAATGATCTGCTTCCACACCCGCCCTGGTGTGTACCACCCTGGAACATTTTGGGACAAAACAAAAACCGCCTGCCGCCGGCCTTCTCTGCCCATTTACTAATGGTAGCGGCATCCGTATATCTTATAATGCTTGGCATTCAACTCTATACAATTGAAATGTTGCACATAATTGTCCAGGAAATTTTTGGCCTTCACCTTTGGCGGATAGATCTTGCCCACCCAGCCCGGCAGCCCCATTGGGGGCAATCCACATACACGGCCGGTTGGGTGGCCCGGGCGCCACCCGGTATCTTTGCATTGCCCGCGGGCTCGGCAGGCAACTTGAAATTGATGGTATTGAACTCAGTTTCAGGGACTTTCACAAATTTCATAACACAATTTAACTTTTCAACTTCAAAACTTTTTCCGCAATTTTAAAATATTAGCGTCCATAGTGCGTCTGCCACAAGTATAGAATACATGAAGCAGACGCTGACGATAGTATCCGGCATGACGATAGACAGGAAACGCAATATAACACAGGTCATTACCGACTACAGCAAACGCCTGATGGGTTTTATCCGCAAAAGGGTAAATAATGAGGCCGATGCGGAAGATATATTGCAGGACGTGTTCTACCAGTTTATGGGAAACACCCAACCTATCGAGCAACTGACTGCATGGTTGTTTACCGTTGCCCGTAACAAGATCATCGACCGGCAGCGGAAGAAAAAACCCGAAGCACTAGATGATGTATTTGCCGATGAGGAAGGCGATGAAAGCTCGCTGAGCTGGACCGAGTTCCTGTTCGACAGCAGCGACAACCCCGAAAAAGATTACCTGCGCAGTTTGTTCTGGGAAGAACTGAACAATGCCCTGAACGAATTGCCCGAAGAGCAACGGCAGGTGTTTATAGCCAACGAGCTGGAAGGCGTGCCCTTCAAGGAAATAGCCGAACAAACCGGTGAAACCGTCAACACGCTCATCAGCCGCAAACGATATGCTGTATTACACCTGCGCGAAAGGCTGGGTAAACTGAGAGATGAATTATTAAACTATTAAACAACGTGCACAATGAAACGTAGATCAAGGTTTGGAAAGGCT